>Ga0308164_10000247_pt1 | contig 118959 bp, 50 predicted proteins | sample PhyTR2_FD_201031 | JGI IMG/M metagenome (GOLD analysis project Ga0308164, IMG submission 201031) | Phyllosphere microbial communities from UC Gill Tract Community Farm, Albany, California, United States - DLSLT.R2 | ecosystem: Host-associated > Plants > Phyllosphere > Unclassified | place...
CTCGCCGCAGCCTTGAACAGGCTTATCTGGAAGCGCTGGCGCAGTTGCCCGAAGAAAGCGTGCCGTCGCCGGAGCAGCGCTGGTTGCTTCTGGAAACCCTGCAGGCGCTGGACGAGCTGCTCGATGGTCTGTCGGCAGTGGTGCGGCGGGCGTTTCTCTGGAGTCAGCTTGAGGGGCTGGGCTATCGGGAAATCGCTGAACGCCTGAGTGTTTCCGAACGCACCGTCAAACGCTATATGGCACAAGCCTACGAGCACTGTTTGCTGGTGGACTGGTGATTCGCCCGGCACCTTCTACCGAAGAACGCGAGGTAGTACGCAAAGCGGCGCAGTGGCTGGCGCTTCTGGAATCCGGTGGTGCCAGCGATGAAGATCACGCCATGCTGCAACACTGGCGTGACAGCTCCGCCAGTCACGAACGCGCCTGGCAAAAGGCCCAACAGCTGCGTCAGCGTTTTTTCGGTCTGCCTGCCAACCTCGCCATGGCGACGCTGGATCGTCCTGACAAGGCTAGGCGTGCGACGCTAAAAAGAGCGTTGGGGGCCGTGACACTGGTCCCTGCAGTCTGGCTGCTGGGGCGTCAATTGCCGCTGGATGTCTGGCGTGCCGACCTGCAAACCGCAGTCGGCGAGCACAAGCGCCTGTCGCTGGCCGATGGCAGCATGTTGCAACTGAATACCGACAGTGCGGTGAACGTGGATATGGGCGCCCGGGCAATCACCCTTGTACGGGGCGAAATAGCCCTCAAGGTGCCTGGCAGCGCGCCGCTGACCATCAACGGTCCTTACGGGCGCATCGTGGTTGGCCGGAGTGAAGTCTGTGTGCGTCTCAACGCCAGCGATTGCAGGGTCTCGGTCGTCAGCGGCACGGTGCAGCTTTATCCCCTGCGCGGGCCGGTGCTGGCCTTGAATGCGCAGCAGCAGGTCACTCTGAAGCAGAGCGGCATCGGTCCTGTCAGTGCCTTCGACGCCTTGCTGCCTGGCTGGCGCGACGATGTGCTGAGCGCGCAGAACCAGTCACTGGGCGATTTCCTTCGCGAGCTGAGTCGTTACCGTCCGGGCCTGCTGCGCTGGGAACCTGAACTGGAAAACCTGCGAGTGACGGGCAGTTTCAGGCTCGACAATACCGACCGCGTGCTGTCCTTGCTGGCGGCCAGTCTGCCGGTGGACGTGCAGATGCGCACGCGTTATTGGGTGACCCTGGTGCCTCGAAAAAACATTTCGACAAAAAATAGTGCGTAATGCTGTCCCTTTTTTTTGTCTCGCTGGTCATTCCAGGTAAGTGCACAAAAAATACGAGAGCTTCCCTCTATGTCCGCAGTGTCTTCCTACCGTTTGCGTCCACTTTTGCATTTCAGCCTGTTGCTGACGTTGAGTTCCAGTCCGTTATTCGTCTCGACCAGTTGGGCCGACACATCGGGCAGACGCGCCTATGAGGTGCCGGCCGGCAGCCTGAGCGCTGCGCTCACCCGTTTTGCCGGGCAGGCCGGGGTCAACCTGTCGGTAGACCCTGCGCTGGTGAATGGGCGGAACAGTTCGGGGTTGTCCGGCGAGTTCGCGGTCGAGGAAGGCTTTGCGCGCCTGCTGCAAGGTTCCGGCCTGCAACTGATGCCCGTCGGGGAGCAGGCCTACACGCTGATCCCGGCACCTGACAGCGCCAGCGCAGGCCTGCAACTTGCACCCACCTCGATTGTCGGTGACAGCGGCTCTACCGATGGCCAGGAATACGCAGGCGGCCAAGTGGCACGCAAAGGCTCGCAGGGCATGCTGGGTTCGCGGGACTTCATGGAAACGCCGTTCAGCATGACCACCTACACCAAGGACGCGGTGAAAAACCAGCAGGCCCGAACCTTGGGCGACCTGATCGCCAGTGACCCGTCAGTGCGTGCCACCAACCCCGCAGGCGGGCGTTACGAGCAGTTCACGATTCGCGGCTTCAGCCTGTTCAACAGCGACGTTTCCTACAACGGCCTGTACGGCATTCTGCCCACTTACACGATCGACATGGAAATGGCCGAACGGGTGGATATCCTCAAGGGGCCGAGCCAGTTGATCAACGGCATTTCGCCGCGAGGCAGTGTCGGCGGCGGGATCAACGTGGTCCCCAAGCGCGCGACGGATAAACCGATCACCGAGCTCACCACCAGCTATGCCTCCAAGGGGCAGGTGGGTGCTGCAGTCGATGTAGCCCGTCGGTTTGGAGAAGACGACAAGTTCGGGATTCGTTTCAACGGCGTGAAGCAGTCCGGCGACACTGAATGGGATCACCAGAGCGTTGATCGCGACATGGCCGTTTTGGGCCTGGATTTCCGTGGTGATCGCCTGCGTCTGTCGACGGACATCGGGCACACCGAACGCGACACCGATGCTCCGCAGGAACGCGTGCAGGTCGGTGCCAACGCGAAGGTGCCCAACGCCAACGATGTGCGTGACAACTATGCGCAGTCCTGGAGCAAGGCGCGCACCAAGGACACGTTCGGCGCAGTGAATGCCGAATATGACCTCAGCGACTCGGTGATGCTCTACGGCGGTGTCGGCGCGCGCAAAAGTAACCATGACTTCCTGCGCCATGCGGTATCGGTCACCAACGATGCAGGCGACTTCAGCGTTCAACCACGCGATTTCACCCGTGACGAAAATGTGCGCACAGCCACTGCCGGCGCGCGCAGCTGGTTCACTACCGGGCCGGTCAGCCACGAGGTCAATCTGGCTGCCAGCTATTTCTATATGGACTTTGAAAACGGTGGTGCACGCTACGCGGCAGCGCCGAGCAATCTTTACAACCCGGTCGACACGCCGACACCCTCGAATCCCACGCGGGCCGACTCCAAGGTTTACACCGAGAACCGCTTCAGCGGTGTGGCGCTGACTGACACGCTAGGTTTTTTCGAGGACCGTCTGCTGCTGACACTCGGCGCCCGCTGGCAGCGTGTCAAGGTTGATGACTGGACCGATGGCGTGAAAGGCGACACCGCCTACGATGAGGAAAAGGTCTCACCATCAGGCGGCATCCTGTACAAGGTGACCGACGACTTTTCGGTGTACGCCAACTACATGGAAGGCCTGAGCCAGGGCAAGATCGCTCCGTCGACCTCGGTGAACGAAGACCAGATCTTCCCGCCGTTCGTCAGTCGTCAGGTCGAGGTCGGCGCCAAATATGACCTGGGGTCATACGCCTTCACTGCCAGCGTATTCCGTATCAAACAACCGGCCTACGAGACCAATACCACCTCCCGTGTGTTCGGCCCGAACGGCAAGCGCCGTAACGACGGTGTCGAGCTGACCATGTTCGGTGAGCCGATGAAGGGCTTCCGTCTGCTGGGCGGGGTGATGTACATCGACAGCGAACTGACCAACACCGTCAATGGCACATTCGACGGCAACCGCGCACCGGCCACCCCCAAGTACAACGTCAATCTGGGGGCCGAGTGGGACGTTCCGGGCGTAAACGGTCTGACCCTGACCGGACGGGGCATCTACACCGGTTCGCAGTATCTAGATCAGGCCAACAGCAAAAGCATCGACTCATCGGAGCGTTTCGACGTCGGTGCGCGGTATGCTTTCAAGGTCGATCAGAAGGACATCACACTGCGGGCCAACGTCGAGAACGTGATGAACAAGTACTACTGGAGCTCGGCCGGCGCGTCGGATGACAGCGAGCCGGGGCTGACCCTGTCGACACCGCGCACCTATCTGTTGTCGGCCACCATCGGTTTCTGAGTGGATACGCGACGCCCAGGGAAGGGCTCACGTGTATAGCGAACGACCGGCAGTCCTCATCGAGGGATAACCTGTGTGCAGTATTAAATAATCAACCTCAACACGGCGACACCACAGTTTGTTATTTAAATAGACTGCTTTGTCATATGCCAGAATAACAAATGGCCACTTTCAATAGTGGCACATTGAGTTATACCGATTAATTCTGTCGGTATAACTGCGTGCCTTATTCATTGTCAGGCGCGCAGAAACGTTCATTTAAATTTCATCTTTGTTTTCGAAATAATGGGTTGCACTTTTAGGTAAATGATAATAATTTGCATCCAGAAATCCAGCGAGGACTTACAGATGTTGAATAATGGCTTATTGCACTCTACGACGTCGCAGAAAACCAATGCCAACTATCTGGACAGGCAGAGCAAGTTTGAATCGAATGTAAGGAGTTACCCGCGCAAGTTGCCATTGGCGATAGCCAAGGCACATGGCGTATGGGTCACGGATGTCGAAGGCACCACATATCTGGACTGCCTGGCCGGCGCCGGAACATTGGCACTTGGACACAATCACGAAGCTATCATGGCCAGTCTCGACAGCTTCCTGACCTCGGGCATGCCGATGCACACCCTTGACCTGACCACTGCGGTCAAGGACGCCTTCAGCGAAACACTGCTGAGTCTGCTGCCAGGACAGGGGCGTGATTACTGCCTGCAATTCTGTGGTCCGTCCGGGGCCGACGCCGTCGAAGCCGCGATCAAACTGGCCAAGACCGCCACCGGCCGTCATAACATCATCAGCTTTTCCGGCGCCTACCACGGCATGACCCACGGCGCCCTGGCGCTGACCGGCAACACGGCGCCAAAAAACGCTGTCGCTAACCTGATGCCCGGTGTGCAGTTCCTGCCGTATCCCCACGAATACCGTTGCCCGCTGGGCATTGGCGGCGAGGCCGGCACTGAAGCACTGAGTTATTACTTCACCCAGTTCATCGAAGACGTGGAAAGTGGTGTGTCGCTCCCGGCCGCGGTAATTCTGGAAGCGGTGCAGGGCGAGGGCGGTGTCAATCCGGCACCTGCGGCATGGCTGCGCCAGATTCGCGAAGTCACCCGCAAGCACGGCATTCTGCTGATTCTGGATGAAGTGCAGGCCGGTTTTGGCCGTACCGGCAAGATGTTTGCCTTCGAACACGCGGGGATCGAACCCGACGTCATCGTCATGTCCAAGGCGGTCGGCGGCGGTCTGCCGTTGGCAGTGCTGGGTTTCAAACGCGAGTTCGACGCCTGGTCTCCGGGCAATCATGCCGGCACCTTTCGTGGCAACCAGATGGCCATGGCCACCGGCCTGGCGACCCTTGAAGTGCTGCAGCGACAGAACCTCGCTGGCCAGGCCGCAAAACGTGGCGACTGGCTCAAGGAACAGCTCGGTCTGTTGCAACAACGCTATCCGGCGATCGGCAATGTGCGCGGCCGCGGCCTGATGCTGGGCATCGAGATTGTCGATGAGCGCAAAGCGGCTGACCGCCTCGGCAGCCTGCCGATGGACCCGGACCTGGCTGTCGCCATTCAGCAGCATTGTTTCAAACAGGGGTTGTTACTTGAACGCGGTGGTCGCAATGGCAATGTCATTCGCTTATTGCCGCCGTTGATCATTACCGAAGAGCAATGCCACTTGGTGATCCAGCGTTTTGAACAAGCGCTCAAGGCGGCACTGTCCCAGCTACGTAAATAAAAGTTTGTAATAAGCAAGGCATAAACAGCCCATCATCGTGACACTGATATCACGATTGAAACAACACCGCACACAACGTTTGGCTGGGCGAACTTATCGCCCCTCGACAGCTCGATTGTTGTGCCGCAAGCGATAAATCAACGTTTGTTGCGACGTCATTTGAACGGTCAGCGTAAAGGCGACTGTGGAGCAGACATGACTAATACCGATCGCACCGTCTTATCAAACATGGTGAGCGAGTTGGCAACCACTCGCGCGTTACTCAATTGCCTGATCAAGGAATTCGCACTGCCGGAAGAGTGCCTGCATTACACCTGGCCTGAAGGCATGCAAGGCATAGCGCCTGGCAGTTTCGTCGATGGCGGGCAATGGAAGGGCATTCCGCTCACCATCAGCCTGCCCAATCAGCAGCAGTTCTTTGTTCTGGTGGACCGCCGCGACCACCTGGGCAGCCATCGCTACCTTTCCGATGTCTACGCTCGTCAGGGGCAGGGCACCTGGCGCTGTCTGGCGTTCGCCGAATTCGCCCGGCAACTGCTGACCGCCTGTGAGCACATGACCCGTGCCAGCAATGACGAACTGCTGGATCAGGTCCTGCAAAGCCAGCACCTGACTGCTGCCATCGTTGCGCACAACATGACCGGTCAGCATCCGGCACCGCTCAGCGGCTATCTGGCCAGTGAGCAGGGTTTGTGGTTCGGCCACCCCAACCATCCGGCACCCAAGGCACGCCTGTGGCCTGAGCATCTGGCGCAGGAGACCTACGCCCCGGAGTTTCAGGCGCAGACCGCGCTGCATCTGTTCGAAGTGCCGATGGAAGGGCTGCGAATCACCTCCAATGGCTTGAGCGAAGCCGAGGTGATGTCAGGCTTCGCGGACCAATCGCGGGCCCGGCCCGGGCATGCGCTGATCTGCATGCATCCGGTACAGGCGCAACTGTTCATGCAGGACCGCCGCGTGCAAAGGCTGCTTGAGCTGGGGGATATCTCGGACCTGGGTGCCAGTGGGCTGCTGGCCAGCCCGACGGCGTCGATGCGCACCTGGTACATCGAGGGGCACGACTACTTCATCAAGGGTTCGCTGAATGTGCGCATCACCAACTGCGTGAGGAAAAACGCATGGTATGAACTGGAGAGCACGCTGATCATCGACGAACTGTTTCAGCGCCTGCAGCAGACTCGTCCGGAAACCCTCGGTGGGCTGTCCACAGTCGCCGAACCCGGTTCGATGAGCTGGGCGCCCAAAGGTGCGAGCGAGGCTGACGGTCACTGGTTCCGCGAGCAGACCGGCGCCATTCTGCGGGAAAACTTCTGCCGCCGCTCCGGCGCCGACAGCAGCGTGATGGCGGGCACACTGTTCGCTCGTGATCTGCGTTCACGCCCACTGGTGCACGACTTCCTCCAGCGTTTCAATGGCGGGGAGCTTGAGGACCAGCATCTGCTGGACTGGTTCGATGAGTACCAGGCCTTGCTGCTGAACCCGGTCATGGCGTTGTTCTTCAATCACGGCATCGTGATGGAGCCGCACTTGCAGAATGCGGTGCTGATTCACGACAACGGACGCCCGCAACAGCTGCTGTTGCGCGACTTTGAAGGCGTCAAGCTCACCGAAGAGCTGGGCATCAAGGCGATTCAGGTGGGGTTGCACCCGAGAATTCGCCAGTCGCTGCTCTACAGCCGCGAACAGGGCTGGAACCGCATTACCTATTGCCTGCTGATCAACAACCTGTCCGAAGCCGTGCTGGCCTTGAGCTGGGAGCGCCCGCACCTGGCACCACTGATGTGGCAGCGCGTCGAGCGGCAATTGCAGCGTATCCGTGATGAACTGGTGCTGCCTGCGCCCGAGCTGGACGCGCTGATCGCAGGCCAGTCGATTGCCTGCAAAACCAACCTCAAGGTCCGGCTCGCCGCCAAGGCCGACCGCGAAGCCAACTATGTGCGTCTTGCGTCGCCGTGGGCCACGGAGGCACGTTATGCATAAGGTGCCGGAAACCGTACTGGCGGCCATCAAAGAGGCTCGGGCGCTGGAAACCGATCCACTGGCGGCCTTTGTCTACGATCTGGACGCGTTGCAGCAGCATGTCAGTGAAGTCATGGCGGCGCTGCCCGCCGGTGTCGAGCTGTATTACGCGATCAAGGCCAACAGCGAAGCGCTGATGTTGGAAACCCTGGCCCCGCTGGTCAGTGGCTTTGAAATTTCCTCTGGGGGCGAGATCGAGCGGGTGATGGCCTGTCCGACACGCAAGCCCTACGTGTTCTCGGGCCCGGGCAAACTTGATTCCGATCTGCGTTCGGCGTTGCTGAACAAGGTTGAAGCCATCCACCTGGAGAGCCTCAACGAAATCGCACGTCTGCAACAGTTGGCAGAACAAGCGGGGCGCGTGCAGCCGGTGTTCCTGCGCATCAACCCGCAACTGCCCGCTGCGCAATCGAGCAGGCTGGCGATGGCCGGTACCGCGACACCGTTCGGGATTGACGAAGCCGATCTGGCCGAGGCGGTCAGACGCGTGGACAACGCCAGTCACCTGACGCTCAAGGGCTTCCACGTACACGCCATGTCGCATCAGATGTCGGTTGAACGTCATGAGCAGCTGCTCGATTTCTACCTGCAGCGCTGGCAGGAATGGAAGGCTCTGGCCCGCGATTCGAGCCAGCTCACCCATTTCAACGTCGGCGGCGGTATTGGCGTCGATTACCTCAACAGTCAGCAGTTCGACTGGCAGCGGCTGTGCCGTTATCTGGAAAAACGCCTGGGCGAGCAGCACGACGCGCCGATCCTGCGCTTCGAGCCGGGACGCTTCATCAGTGCCTATTGCGGCTATTACGCCATCGAGGTGCTGGACAGCAAAACCAGCCACGGCGAGCATTTTCTGGTCTGTCGAGGCGGTACTCACCAGTTTCGCCTGCCGGTCGCGCAAAGCCATGACCATCCGGTTATCCACCTGCCGAATGCACCGCAGAGCACTGAGTCGTCAGAGCAGGCTTACACCATTGTCGGGCAGCTGTGCACGCCCAAGGATGTGCTGAGCCGTCGCCAGCCACTCAAAGGTGTGAACATTGGTGACCTGTTGGTCCTGCCGCTGGCGGGAGCCTATGGCTACAACATCTCCCACGCCGACTTTCTCTGCCATCCACGACCGTCACAGCACTTCGTGCGCAACGGTGAACGGGTTCGCCAATGAGTTTCAACGTCCCACGCCGCTGGGTGGTGTTCAACGTGCTGCTCGGTACGCTGACGGTCAGCCTGAGCAACAGTTCGCTTAACCCGGCGCTGCCGACCTTTATGGATGCGTTCAGGATCGGCCCGCTGCTGGCCACCTGGATTGTCGCCGGGTTCATGACCAGCATGGGCATGACCATGCCGCTGACCAGCTTCCTCAGTCAGCGCATCGGACGCAAACGCCTGTATCTGTGGGGTGTGGCGCTGTTCATCGGCGGTTCGCTGTTGGGCGCGCTGGCCGACTCCATCGCACTGGTGATCACCGCACGGGTGGTACAGGGCATTGCCAGCGGGCTGATGATCCCGTTGTCGCTGGCGATCATCTTCTCGGTGTATGAAAAGCACGAACGGGGCAGGGTAACCGGGCTCTGGAGCGCAGCAGTAATGCTCGCACCGGCGCTTGGTCCGCTGTGTGGCAGCCTGATGCTGGAGTGGTTCAGCTGGCGCTCACTGTTCCTGATGAATGTGCCCATTGGTCTGTTGGCACTGTTGCTGGGCGTCGGCGTGCTGCCGGACTCCGAGCCTGCCGAGCGCAAGCCGTTCGACCTGATCGGCTACCTGCTGGTGGCGTCGGGCATTGGCTTGCTGATGATCGCCATCAGCCGCATGCACCATGCTCAGGCGCTGCTCGACCCAGTCAATCAGGCCATGGTGCTGGTCGCGGTGGCTTGTCTGCTGGCGTTCGTCCGCGTCGAGTTGAGTCGCCAGGCACCGCTGCTGAATCTGCGCCTGTTCAACCTGCGCGGTTATCGCCTGAGCGTGATCATCGCCGTGGTGCAATCGGTCGGCATGTTCGAGTGTCTGGTGCTGTTGCCGCTGCTGGTGCAGAGCGTGCTGGGCTACAACCCGATCTGGACCGGCCTGGCGCTGCTGTGTACCGCCAGCTTCGCGAGCCTGTTCGGGCAGTGGGGCGGCAAGGCACTGGACCGCCATGGCCCGCGCACCGTCGTCGCCGTCGGCCTGCTGTTGACCGGCGTTTCGACCCTGGCGCTGGGCATGCTCAAGGCCGATGCCGCAATCGGCGTAGTGTTCGTGCTGATGATGATTCGTGGCGCTGGTCTCGGGCTCTCTTACATGCCGGTGACCACGGCGGGGCTCAATGCCTTGCCCGAGCCGATGGTCACTCAGGGCGCCGCGATGAACAACATTTCCCGCCGTCTGGTCGCGTCGCTGGCCATCGTCATTGCGTCGCTGTGGCTGGAGTTCCGCTTCAACACCGCGGGACCGGCCGCCACGCCCTCGGCCATCAGTGAAGTGTTCATCGCCACCGGCCTGCTGATCCTGCTGGCACTGCCCTGTGCCTGGCGTTTCCCCCTTAACGACGAGCGCGCCGAGGCCCAGCCCGACGCGGTCGAGTCCCGATAATTTTTCGTTCGAGGTATGAACATGGCTACCCCTTTACCGCTGCAACGTAACGCCGCTTCGACAACGACAAATACAACGACGGGTACGGGTGCCTGGCTGGCTGACGTCAGCGCCGAGCGCTATCAGCAAGTGCAACGCCGCGTGATCGGCCAGTTGCTGCAAACCCTGCTGTACGAGGCGGCGCTGCCTTACCGCTGTGAGCCGCTGGATGATCATCGGCATCGTTTTGCCGTGGCCGTCAGTGGCGGTGTGGAATACCACTGTGAGGGCCTGCTGAGCACCAGCTTTGAGCTGATCCGCCTCGATCACGCCACGCTTGAGCGGGTGGACAGTACCGGCGAACGCAGCGTGCCGGATCTGCATCTGGCGTTGACCGAGCTGCTCAGCCCGTTCAAGGACAGCCCGCACCTGACGCGCTTCATCCAGGAAATCGAGCAGACCCAGCTCAAGGACCTGCAGGCCCGTAATCAGGGGTATCAGCCCGCCAGGCCTGCGCATCAGCTGGATGTCGATGCGCTGGAGCAGCACTTCATGGACGCCCACAGCTATCACCCGTGCTACAAGTCGCGGATCGGCTTTTCCCTGGCGGACAACCGCCACTACGGGCCAGAATTTGCCACACCTTTCTCGGTGGTCTGGCTGGCCGTGGCGAAATCCAGCGCCTCGGTCGGCCACTCGCGGAGCATGGATTTTCAGGCGTTCATTCGTCAGGAGCTGGGCACACAGCGCTGGCAGGAAATAACTCAAGAACTGGCCGCGCAGGGCAAGTCCATCGACGACTATCAACTGATGCCGGTGCATCCGTGGCAGTGGGATAACGTCACGGTGTCGACCTTCTACCCGGAACTGGCCAGCGGCGAGCTGATTTACCTGGGTACTTCGACCGATCGCTACAAGGCTCAGCAGTCGATTCGCACGCTGGCCAACGCCAGCCAGCCACAGCGCCCATACGTCAAGCTGGCGATGAGCATGACCAACACCTCCAGCACACGCATCCTGGCGCGCCACACGGTGTTGAACGGCCCGATCATCACCGATTGGCTGCACCAGTTGATCGCAACCGACAGCACCGCTCAAGCGCTGGATTTCGTGATTCTCGGTGAGGTGGCGGGGGTGAGCTTCGATTACCGCCATCTGCCGGAATCGCGTTCGGCGCAGACCTACGGCACGCTGGGTGCGATTTGGCGGGAAAGCCTGCATCAATACCTCCGGGACGACGAGCAGGCGGTGCCATTCAACGGCCTCAGCCATGTGGAAAATCGTTACGGTGATGGCCAGCAGACGCCTTTCATAGACGCATGGGTCAGCCAGTACGGGCTCAAGGAATGGACCCGGCAACTGCTGCAGGTCACGGTGCCGCCGATCATTCACATGCTCTATGCCGAAGGCATCGGCATGGAGTCCCACGGCCAGAACATCGTGCTGATCGTCAAGCAGGGCTGGCCGCAGCGCATCGCCCTCAAGGACTTCCATGACGGCGTGCGTTATTCACCTGAGCACCTCGGGCGTCCCGAACTGTGCCCGGAGCTGGTGCCGCTGCCCGCCAGCCACGCAAAGCTCAACCGCAACTCGTTCATCATTACCGACGACGTCAACGCGGTGCGCGACTTTTCCTGCGATTGTTTCTTCTTCATCTGCCTGGCCGAAATGGCGATTTTCCTGCGCCAGCAATACCAGCTGGACGAAGCACTGTTCTGGCAGATGACCGCCGACGTCATTCTTGACTATCAGCAGGCTCACCCGCAGCACCGCGACCGTTTCGGGCTGTTTGACGTGTTTGCGCCCTCGTACGAAGTCGAAGAGCTGACCAAGCGCCGCCTGTTGGGAGATGGCGAGCGCCGCTTCCGCTCGGTACCTAACCCACTGCATACCTACAGGCCGCAATGATGCTGAGGACCAATGCGCTCAAAAGCAGAGTTGCGGACGGACAGCCGGCACACGGGGTGATCAGTTCGATTCCGGCCCCGGCCGCCATCGAGTTGATCGCTGAAGCCGGGTTCGACTTCGTGATCATCGACATGGAGCACGTCCTGATCAACCCGGAAACCGTGGAAAACATGATCCGTGTGGCAGAGAGCTACGGCCTTACACCATTGGTGCGGGTCGCCGATCTCAACCCGAAAACCCTGCTGCGCCTGCTCGATGGCGGCGCGCAGGGCATCGTCTTGCCGATGATCGAGAGCCCTGAGCAATTGGCAGATGCGATTGCCGCCTGCAAGTACTACCCGCTGGGTCGTCGCAGCCTCAATGCCGGACGTCCCGGCTCTTTCGGCAAGCACAGCCTGGCGCAGTACGTGGAGGCCGCCAATCAACAGATCATGGTGGTGGCGATGATCGAAAGCGCCGAAGGCGTGCGACGTGCCGCCGAGATCGCCAGCGTGCCGGGGCTGGACATGATTCTTGAAGGCGCGGCAGACCTGTCGCAGTCACTGGGCATGCCCTGGCAGATCGATCAACCAGATGTACAAAACGCGCTGCTTGCAACCTGGCAAGCCGCCGACGCGGCGGGCATCGCTTATTGCGCGATCCCTCGTCAACCCGGTGACGCTGCCCGCTGGCAGGCTCGCGGGGTCAACACCTTTGTCCTCGGGGATGAGCGCGGCATTGCCTTTCGCGCGCTTCAGGCCCGCCTGGCTCAACATTCAGCAGAAGGAAAATAAACCATGAACTTCACTTCACTCGCCGCTGACCTGGTCATGCAGGATTTGGTCGATTGCCTGCTGGCTGAAGATTTCTTTGGTCGCGAGCCATTGCGCCTGCAGGACAGCAGCCAATGGCAACTGCGCCATCCACAGGCTCCGCAACTGGTGGAGCAGGGCAGTGCGCAGCAAATCTGGGAATGGTGCTGCGATGATTCGGAGCAGCGCTTTATCAGCATCGCGTTGCGCGCCGGTATTACCCAGCAATGGGAAAAAGTACCCGGTACGCCGGTACTGGGGCGACAGGACGAGCGCTGGACGCAGTTGTCGCCGGAAGACTTCATGAAGTGGGTGTTCGCCGGCAAGGCAACGCTGCTTCAGGACAGCGAGCGCCAGGACAACGAAAAAGGTATCGCGCTGTTTCTCGAGGTATTGCGTATCAGTGTCTGGCAGACCGCGCTGTCGCTGGACCACAAGGTCGACGAGCAGAACCTGATGGCTCAGGACGGCGCAACCTTCTTCAGGACCATGGAGCAGTGGGCGTCGCTGCGTGATCGCCCGTATCACCCGCTGGCCAAGGCCAAACAAGGCTTGAATGAACAGGAATACTTACACTACCAGGCCGAGTTCGCCCGGCCGGTAGCGCTGAACTGGGTGGCGGTCGACAAGACCTTGCTGCAATGCGGCGACGGCGTAAAGGACTTGAACGCATCGTTTCCGGCCCGCTATCTGCTGCCCGAGCACCTGCAAGCGGAGCTTGACCAGGAGATGCAGGCGCGTGGCATTGCCGGCAGCCATGTTGCGTTGCCGGTTCACCCGTGGCAGTTCGAGCATGTTCTGCAGGCCCAGCTGGGCGATGCGTTCGCTAAGGGCGATTGCCAGCGGCTTGACTTCAATCAGGCGCAGGTCCACGCCACTTCGTCGCTGCGTTCGATGACACCGTGCTTCAACAGCGCTGACTACCTGAAGCTGCCCATGGCGATTTATTCGCTCGGCGCTTCGCGTTACCTGCCAGCGGTCAAAATGATCAACGGCGGGCTGAGCGAAAAACTGCTGCGCCAGGTGGTCGACAAGGATCAAACCCTGGGCCGTTCGCTGCACTTGTGCGACGAGCGCAAATGGTGGGCATTCATGCCGCCGCAAGCCACGTTGTTCGACGAAGGGCCTCGGCATCTTTCGGCGATGGTGCGCGGCTATCCGGCCGCCTTGCTCGATGATCCTGAGTGCCGCCTGCTGCCCATGGCGGCACTGGGCACACCGCTACCGGGGAGCAATCGGCATTTCTTCGACGAGTGGATGGACTATCGCGACCTGCCGCGCAATCAGGCTTCGGTACTGACACTGTTTCGCGAGTTGAGCCACAGTTTCTTCGACATCAACCTGCGCATGTTCCGCCTGGGTATGCTCGGCGAAGTGCATGGCCAGAACGCGGTCATGGTCTGGAAAGCCGGACAGGCGCAAGGGCTGTTGTTGCGTGACCACGACTCGTTGCGTATTTTCGTGCCCTGGCTGGAGCGCAACGGCATGCACGACCCGGAGTATCGCATCAAGAAAGGTCATGCCAATACGCTTTATCATGACCGTCCCGAGGACTTGCTGTTCTGGCTGCAGACACTGGGTATTCAGGTAAACGTTCGGGCAATCATGGATACGCTGGCGCAGGTGTATGACGTGCCTGTCACAGCGCTGTGGACCGTATTGCGTGATGTTCTGGATAATCTGATCACAACCATCGAATTTGACGACGAGGCGCGTGGCATGATCAGGCAACAACTGTTCGAAGCCCCCAACTGGCCGCAGAAACTTCTGCTGACACCCATGATCGAGCGCGCGGGCGGTCCGGGCAGCATGCCGTTCGGCAAGGGCGAAGTGGTCAACCCGTTCCACAGGTTGCGCCGTGCAACCTGACCGAACCCTGCATCCTTCGCGGCGCACAGTGTTGCGCCTTTCGCTGGGGTTACTGGCGCTGCCTGGCATTGCCCGGGCAGCGCCGCTACGCGTTGTCACCCTGTTTCAGGGGGCGTCCGATACTGCCGTGGCTCTGGGCGTGACGCCTTGCGGCGTGGTGGATTCGTGGAGCGAAAAACCGATGTATCGCTACCTGCGCCCGGCGCTGGCGGCGGTACCGCATGTGGGTCTGGAAACCCAGCCGAGCCTTGAAGATATCGTGCTGCTCAAGCCGGACCTGATCGTCGCCTCACGCTTTCGTCATCAGCGCATTGCACCGTTGCTGGAACAGATCAGTACGGTACTGATGCTTGAAGAGGTATTCGAATTCAAGCGCACCCTGGCGATGATGGGTGCGGCCCTGCAGCGTCAACAACTGGCCATCGAGCTGCTCGGGCAATGGCAACAGCGTGTGGCAGCGCTGCGTGGCCAGTTGCAGGCGAGGTTCACCGGACGCTGGCCAATCACCGTGTCGGTGCTCGACATTCGCGAAGACCATATCCGTAGCTATCTGCCGGCCAGCTTTGCTGGCTCGGTGCTCAGTGAACTGGGCTTTGCCTGGACGCCCGCGGCCCGCCAAGCCACGGGCGTGTCCCTTAAACTCAGCAGTAAAGAGAGTTTGCCTGTGGTCGATGCTGACCTGTTCTTCGTCTTTCAGCGCGCGGACAGCACCGCCGCGCAACACACTTACGACAAGCTGGTAGAGAACCCGTTCTGGCAACAGTTGCGGGCAGTACGCGACGGTCAGGTATGGCGCGTCGATGCCGTCGCCTGGAGTCTGTCCGGCGGCATTCTGGGCGCCAACCGCATGCTTGATGAAATCGCTCGCGTGGCGCTGGCGGATAGCGCCTCATGACGGCTGCGGTAAAACTGGGCCTGGGGCTGTTGGTACTGGTAGCGTGCATGGGGTTGAGTCTGGCCACCGGGGCCACCTGGATATCGCCCGCTGCCATTGTGCGAAGTGCCTGGCAGCCCGATGCGCTGAGCGCTATCGAGCACGTGCTGCTCGACACACGGCTGACACGCACCCTGATGGCCGTCGCAGTGGGCTCTAGTCTGGCGGTTGCCGGGGCACTGATGCAGGCGCTGACGCGCAATCCGCTGGCGTCGCCTGGCCTGTTCGGTATCAATGCCGGCGCGACGTTTGCCATCATCGCCTGTTCGTCGCTGCTTTCACTGTCGTCCATGAGCCAATGGCTGTGGTGCGCGTTCATCGGCGCTGCGGTGGCGGGCACGATCGTCTGGGTCATCGGCAACCGGGGGCAGGGCAGCCTCAATCCATTGCGCATCGTATTGGCTGGCGCAGCGATCACTGCCTTGTTTACCGCATTCAGTCAGGCCTTGCTGGTGGTCAATCAGGACGGTCTGGATACCGTGCTGTTCTGGTTGGCTGGCTCCTTGTCGGAGCGCGAACTGAGCACTGCCGCGCCGCTGCTCTTCTGCGTGGTCATGGGGCTTGTCGGCGCACTGGTGCTGGCGGGGCAGGTCAACGTGCTCAACACCGGGGAATCCATCGCGACGGCTTTGGGACAGCGTACGGGGCTGATTCGCCTGATGATGAGCGTGGTGATCATTGCCCTGGCAGGCAGCGCCGTGGCGCTGGCGGGCAGTATCGGCTTCATCGGTCTGCTGGTGCCGCACATGGTGCGCAAGACGCTGTCCATCGACCATCGCTGGCTGCTGCCCGGCTGTGCGTTGCTGGGCGCGACGCTGTTGTTGCTGGCCGACACCCTGGCACGAGTGGTGATTGTCCCTCAGGAAGTGCCGGTGGGTGTAATGACTGCGCTGTTTGGTGCGCCGTTTTTCATTGCGCTGGTTCGGCGGGGGGCGCGCTATGGATAAGCATGTCACCGTGCGCTACCGGAGCTTTTCCCGGCAGTTCAGCCTGACAGTGTTGACGCGTTTGCTTACGGGTCTGGCGCTGACGCTGCTGGTTGCCTTGATCTCGCTGGCCGCGGGCAAGATCAACCTGTCGCCCACGACCCTGCTGAGTGTTTTTACCGGCCAGGCGGACGCCAGCCTGGTGTTCATCGTTGAACAACTGCGCATGCCCCGGCTCGCCCTGGCCGCACTGGTCGGTGCGGCCCTGGCGGTGTCCGGGCTGATCCTGCAAAGCATCATTCGCAACCCGCTGGCCTCACCGGATCTGTTAGGCATCACCAGCGGCGCCAGCGCCGCAGCCGTGTTGTACCTGTCATTCTTCTCGGCTGCACTGGGTGCGCAGTTTCTGCCCCTGGCGGCGATCTCTGGCGCAGGCCTCGCGGCACTGGTCATTTATCTGCTGGCCTGGAATCAGGGCGCTTCACCCTTGCGCATGGTATTGATCGGGGTAGGGGTGTCGGCTTTGCTGGCTGCGGTCACCACGTTCGTTCTGGTGTTCAGCCCGTTGACCACCACCTTGTCGGCTTATGTCTGGCTGACAGGGAGCGTGTATGGTGCCAGTTGGCCTGAGCCCCGCGCGCTGGCCGGCTGGCTGCTGATGACGTTGCCGCTGCTGGTGCTGCTCGCCCGTCAGGTGCGCATGCAACAACTGGATGACGCGCTGGCCCAGGGCATCGGCGTGCGCGTGCAATGGTTGCGTGCCGGTTTGCTGCTGGTGAGCGTGGCGCTGGCCGGCCTGGCGGTCGCCTGGGGCGGGGCGATTGCCTTTGTCGGGCTGATAGCGCCTCATATCGCCAAACGCCTGATGCCGCCGGGGTTCGTCGGTCAGGCGCTGATGGCGGCGTTGATCGGTGCCAATCTGGTGATGCTTGCCGATCTGGCCGGACGCACGCTGTTCCTGCCGCTGGATCTGCCCGCAGGGATTTTTGTCGCGGTGCTGGGCACACCGTTTTTTCTGTACCTATTGATCAACCAGCGGCATTAAGGAATTACGGATGGCGTCAATCGCAACCCACGACCTGACCCTGAGTTACCAGCGGCAGGTGATCATCGACAGCCTTGATCTGCAGCTACCCGCAGGCCAGGTGACCGTGCTGATCGGCAGTAACGGTTGCGGCAAAAGCACCTTGCTCAAATCCCTGGCGCGCCTGCTCAAACCCCAGCAAGGCACCGTCGTACTCAACGGTGCCGACATTCATCAGAAGTCCACTGCGACTGTCGCGCGTGAACTGGCGATTCTGCCGCAGATGCCCAGCGCACCGGAAGGCATCAGCGTACGGCAATTGGTGGCGTTGGGGCGTTATCCCTATCAGAACTGGATGCAGCAATGGTCCGCCGAGGATGAAGCCATGGTCGCACGGGCTCTGGCGCAGACCGGCATGCAGGAACTGGCCGACAGACCTGTCGATGCCCTGTCAGGTGGTCAGCGTCAGCGCGCATGGATCGCCATGACCCTGGCGCAGGATACCGACATTGTATTGCTGGACGAACCGACGACCTTTCTCGATCTGGCTCATCAGATCGAAGTGCTGGACCTCTTGCGCGACCTGAATCGGCAAGAGGGCAAGACCATCGTGATGGTCCTGCATGACCTGAATCTGGCCTGCCGTTACGCCGATCACATGGTCGCTGTCCACGAACGCAGCGCCTTTGCCCAGGGGCGTCCGGCGGACATCCTCAGCGAGGCGCTGGTCAAGCAGGTCTTCGGCCTCAACTGCCGAATCATCGCCGATCCATTCTTTGGTACGCCGCTGTGCATTCCCTTTGGCCGGGAACTGCCGCAATGAGTCTGGCGCAGGCGTTCAGCGAGTCCGAATGGTCGTTGCTGTCCGGGGCGCTTCGGCTCAGGCCGGCAGGTGAACACGATCCGCGCTCACTCCCGGCCCGAGCGCTGCTGGACGACGCCGTCTGCGAGCAATTGCTCGGCGTGCTGGGGCCGGTGATCGGTTCTCCGACCCAGGCAATCACCGCGTCATTGCTGGCCAAGCGCTTTTCCTTCCTCAGCACCGGTGCCTGTCTGTACGCGATGTCGGTCTACGACAAGGGCCTGGCCCTGTCGCTGGACAATAGCGTGGTTGAATACGCGCACGATAACGGCCTTTGGACCTCTTCAATGCCCTTGCTCGATACAACGCCTGTGGGTTACGCACCGGGGGCTCGCGAGGCGTGGCGTGATGTGATCGTCGCCACTCTGTTCCGCGACCTGCTTCAGCCACTGTGGGAAACCTTCAACCGTGTCACTGGCATTTCCCGACGCATTTTGTGGGAAAACACCGCAGTACGTGTCTATTCGTTGTACGACAAGCGCATGGACACGGTTGAAGACCCGGTGATCCGGCAGCGCTGTGAAGCCGATTTCGACTGGCTGCTGCATCAGGCCGATCCGGCGCTGTTCGGCCTGACCTACAACCCGCTCAAACACTTCCGCCGTCCACCGATTGTGCTCGAAGGCGAAGGCAAAAGCGTCCGTTTTCGGCGTACCTGCTGCTTCTATTATGACGCCAGCAACCCTGTCGAGTATTGCTCGACCTGCCCGTTACTGAGGCCCAAAAAATGTCGATGAACAAGCAGATCGCCCACCGCCAGCAACAGCTCAGCGACGCGGTCATAGAGCAATACCGTGATGTTGCCGCGTCAACCATTGGCCATCTGATCGACGTGGGTTACCTGCGTGGGATCAGACCGCTGTTCGAGGGTGCCAGACTGGTCGGCAACGTTGTCACAGTCAAACTGCAGCTGCCCGACGGCAGCATCCTGCGCGACGCTTTGCTGAACAGCCTGCCCGGGGATGTGCTGGTGATTGAATGCGTCGGCGACGAGCATTGTGCCTGCTGGGGCGAACTGCGCACCCTGGCCGCGCTCATCAAGGGGCTTGCCGGCGTCATCATCTCGGGTACGGTTACCGACGTCGCCGCCTTGCGCGAACATCGTCTGCCCGTTTTCAGCCGGGGAGTCAGCGCAATGACGACGCGCAGTCTCGGGGAAAGCGGCGAGCTCAATGGGCTGATCAATGTAGGCGGCGTGGATGTAAAGCCGGGGGATATCGCAGTCGGGGATGATGACGGGGTGTTTATCCTGAGTCCGCAACAGGCGAACGAACTGTTACCCGAGTTGCTTGGCAAGGAGAGTGCGGACAGAAAAAGACGGGCGGAGTTGCTCGACAGACTTAAGGGGCAGCAGCCGGAAATCAGAAGTCGGCAATGACAATATGTTTAATATTTGGATCCTAATATCAACAATCAGACAATAGGCAGGCCATTTACGTATTAAGTTCGCCGGCACTGCTCAAGATTGCGGTTCGATGACCGATGCAGATTGCAAACCCAAACTGTCCCGGATAGCCGCAATGTTCAATTCTCATTTGAAAAATACCAATAAGGCATTGGAGCGCCGCCTCGCCATGCTTGAGCAAGCAGGGCAAATCCTCAATCTGGAGACAGTCGCCGTCGTTCTGGATGGCACGGGCAAGGTACAGACCGTCAACGCGTTGTTCGAGACGGAGATGAGCTACGCCCAAGCAGAGCTTGTCGGACGCAACCTGTCTGAACTGAGCCCGCCGGAACTGAGCGGTGACGTTCACCAGAAACGCGCGTTGACCGCGATTCGCGACGGCAAGCATTTCAGCGGCACGTTGCGCCTGGTCAGCAAGGCCGGATCGAGGGTGTGGCTGAGAACCATTGTCGTTCCTTATAAAAATGAAACCGGCGGCGTCGAGCAGATCACTCTGTACTCGAGTGTTCTGACGCGAACCATTGAAGCCTCGCGTGAGAACGAGGCCCTGGTCAACGCACTGCAGCGCTCCACCGCCGTTATCGATTTCACCCTCGATGGCATTGTCATAGGCGCCAATGACAACTTTCTGAAGGCGATGGGTTACGAACTCAATCAGATAAAGGGCAAACATCACAAGATTTTCTGCCTGCCTGAAGAATCCGCTTCTGACGCGTATACCCAGTTCTGGGAAAGACTGCGCCGAGGTGAGTTTATCGTCGATCGTTTTCGTCGAGTTGACAAAGGTGGTCGTGATGTATGGCTGGAGGCGTCTTACAACCCGATTACCGACGCCAACGGCAAACTCTATAAAATTGCCAAGTTCGCGACGGTCATCACTGAACAGGTCGAGCGCGAGAAAGCCGTCGCCGAAGCATCGGAAATGGCTTATCAAACATCTATCGATACTGACAGCAGCGCGCAGCAAGGCCGAAAAGTCATCAAGGACACACTGCATATGCTCGGCCAGCTGACCATTTCGATGGAAGAGGCTACACGAGGTATCGAAGCACTGGATTCGCAAAGTCAGGTGATTGGGACAATCATTAAAACCATCAGCGGTATTGCCGAACAAACCAACTTGCTCGCGCTGAACGCAGCGATTGAAGCCGCCAGGGCTGGCGAACAGGGCAGGGGGTTTGCCGTAGTGGCCGATGAGGTGCGCCAGCTGGCCTCCCGCACGACAAAAGCCGCGGAAGAAATCGTAAACGTCGTGAAGACCAACCAAAGCCTGGCTTCAGACGCAGTAGGCGTCATTGTGCGCAGCACCGAACAGGCTTCCGAGGCGCTGGTATTGGCCAACGACGCAGACCGTGTGATTCAGGAAATCCAGCAAGGTGCCAACACGGTAGTGCGGGCAGTCAGCCGGTTTGTGGACCAGCGCTCCAGTTAAGTGTGAACAGTCGGGTCGACTCAGGGGACACTAAAGGTGTGCTGCCCTGAGTCACTCACTGCGCAGTTAAACAGGAAAGGAAGTGTACTGATCTGTGCAGAGCCACCTGCGTATAAAAGTTTTAAATGAGTGTGTTTTATTAAATCGATGGGACAGCACTCGCGCAAGGCGCCCACTATCGGAATCACTGTGCTACTGCCTCAAGACTGATAGCCGGCTACCGATACCCTGCTTATAACCGTTGCACCCGCCGTCATTTCGAGCATCGTTACTATGACTTTCCTGCGCAGCCCACACATGGTTCGTAAGTACCTTTACACCTTGTTGTGGTTTTACGTGTTCTCTATTTTCCTGTTGGCCATCGCGTGGGAATTCGAACTTGAATCCGTCGCCATGGTCGCAATGGGCTTACCCTACGACCAGGACTTCGAAAACGCCGAGCGTTGGCGTTTTGTATTGACCTCGACAGGCTTTGCAGTGTTATCGATGGTTATACCGTTCATTCTTCTGAAACGCCTGATGCAACGGCTCCATAGCAGCTACAACGATTTGCTCGAGTCACAGGCGCTCAGCGAATCTCTGGCCCGCCACGATCCTTTGTCCGGCTTGCTCAATCGGCGTGTGTTTCACGAGCAACTGGTTGCACGCTTACGGCAGCCAGCGACACACACTGCGGTTTTTCTGATCGACCTGGATAAATTCAAGCTCATCAACGATACCCACGGGCATGCGGCGGGAGACGCGGCGATCTGCGCCGTTGCCGAAAGCCTGCGCGACGCCACTGTCGGGTGGCAGGCTTCCGTTGCGCGACTGGGTGGCGACGAGTTTGGCCTGGCGGTCAGCGGTGACTTCAGCCATGCCGAACTGGCGCCGCTCGCTGAAAACATTCTGGCCAAAATCGCGGCATCCAGCGTCGGCCTGCCGCGTGTGGTCCTGAGTGCAACCCTCGGCATTGCCATTGCGCCAATGGACGGCTCAGACGCCGACCTCTTGCTGCAACGTGCTGACAGCGCCATGTACCGCGGCAAGACCGGTGGCCGAGCCACATTTCATTTCTATGAAGTCAGCTTCGAGCGCGAGCAGCGCCTGCAGGAGCAGTTCGCGCGGGAACTCACCCTGGCTATCGAAGAGAAGGATATTCAACCGTTCTATCAGCCCATTGTCAGCCTTCCCGAGCAGCGCCTGTCCGGGTTCGAACTGTTGGCGCGATGGCTGCATCCGGAGCGCGGAATCATTCTGCCGCTTGACTTCATACCCGTAGCAGAACAGTTGGGGCTGATCAAGCCACTCACCGCGACCCTTTTGCTTCAGGCCTTCGATCAGGCACGCGCTTGGCCAAGCGACTTCACGCTGGCAATCAATGTCACCTCACTGATGATCGAAAGTCCCGACTTTCCGGACTGGCTGGAACAGTTGGCCAGCGAAGGAAAATTCCCGCTGAGTCGGCTGGAAGTGGAAGTGACGGAAAACGCTCTCGTCGCCAATGTCGACAGTGCCCGCCTGAATCTCGAACGTCTGCGCGCGATGGGCGTGAGCGTCGCCCTGGACGATTTCGGGACCGGCTATTCAGGGCTTTACCACCTGACCAAACTTGCCATCGATAAGATCAAGATCGACAGATCGTTCTTCGACACGACGCTCGAGAACCAGAACGAGATGGTCAAGGCCATCCTCGCTCTGGGGAAAAGCCTGCGGATGAAAATCACCGCCGAGGGTGTTGAGCACGAGCGACTGGCTGACTGGCTGGCCACTCATGAGTGCGACTTTGCCCAAGGTTACCTGTTCGGACGGCCCTTACCGTTGGCTCAGGTAACAGAGCTGCTGACAATAAGTGAGACTAAAGGGCCGGTCAGGGCGTTGGCGGTTCCTGGAAAATAAGGGGGATGTGCTTCAAGTCAGGCGCTTTCGAACTTCAATGCGGAACTTTGGATTCACCAGAGACGATGAGAGTTCTCTAGTGCTTGGCGCTCAATAAACCCTGCGGCTTTCTGCCAGTACAGCGAGCTGCGGCACCCTCTTGGAACTGTGATCGGGATTGGCGCCGATCGCGTCAACGTGAGGTGCTGCTGCGAATAAGGCGTTCCATTCACATATAAGCATTCCTTATTGTCGATGACTCATGGAGTATATGCGCATTTTGGCTGCCTCTATGAGGCAAGCGCTCGCAGCTTCAGGAGCCCGTGAATGAACATCGAGATTGAGGCGCTGATCGCCCGGAAGATCGGTTTCGCCTCTCACCAGAACGCCGTACCGCTGGTACGTGAACTAAGTATCTGGAACCAGGACGAAACCGGTTTTGAAAACCTGACCCTGAGTTTAAGCACCGACCCCGATTTCGTAGAAAGCCGGACTTGGCATATAGACCGCATCCATGCAGGTGATCGCCTCAACATCTCCGAGCGCGATATCAAGCTTAATGCGGGTTATTTGGCCGGGCTGACTGAAAGCCTCAGCGCAGACGTGGTGATGCGCTTGTCCCAGGGCGACAACGTGCTCGTCGAGCAGCGCTTCCCTATAGAACTCCTGGCGCGAACAGAATGGGGCGGCTTGAGCGCAATGCCGGAGTTGCTTGCAGCTTTCTGCATGCCCAATGATCCCGCGGTAGATCGCGTACTCAAGGCCGCTTCACAGGTATTACGGCGCGCAGGCAAGAAAGATGGCATTGACGGCTATGAAAGCAAGTCGCGTACGCGAACCTGGGAGCTTGCCTCTGCCATTTGGTCAGGAGTGTGCAGCTTTCAGTTGAGCTATGCATTACCCCCGGCCAGTTTTGAGCAGCAGGGCCAAAAAGTCAGGCCTCCGAGTGTGGTTCTGGAAAACGGCGTGGCGACCTGTCTGGACACTGCATTGCTGTTTGCTGCGGCGTTGGAGCAGGCGGGCTTGAATGCTCTGCTGATCATGACCAAGGGACATGCATTTGCAGGCGTATGGTTGCAGCCTCAAGAGTTTTCCCAATTGTTGACCGATGAGGCGTCGGCAGTACGCAAACGCCTGGATCTGAAGGAAATGGTGGTCTTCGAAACCACCCTTTCTACCCAGACACCTGCGCCGGGGTTCTCCCAGGCCATTGCAGCTGCCGAGCGGCAACTCGATGATGAGCAGTTCATCATGGCCATCGATTTGCACCGTGCCCGGATGCAGAAGATTCGTCCGATGGCGCTCATATCAGTAACAGAAGGATCTGATGCGACAGCCGATGCTCCGCCCACTATTGAAGGACTGGAGGAGGCGCCGGCACTCCCGGGGTTCGATGTCGAAATAAATACCGACAGCGAAGGTCCTGCCGGCAAACTGACGCTGTGGCAACGCAAACTCCTCGATCTGACGACCCGCAACCGTCTCCTGCATCTCCCGGACAGCGCAAAAGGCGTACGCCTGTTGTGCCCCGATCCGGCAGCGCTTGAAGACCTTCTCTCCAGTGGTCAGCGAATTCGCGTGCTGCCGGTGCCTGACCTGAAAAGCAGTGGCCGGGATGTGGCGCTGTACGAACAGCAGAATAATGAAAACCTGGTCGACGAAGTTGCTCGTCAGGCTCTTGCTCGTGGTGAAGTGCTCGCCGGGCTGGAAAAAGTCAAACTTGAAGCCACCCTGATTGATCTGTTCCGAAAGGCGCGTAGCGATCTGGAAGAGGGCGGTGCAAACACACTGTTTCTGGCCATCGGCTTTCTCAAATGGAAGAAGAGTGCCGACGACCCGAAAACTTACTCCGCGCCCCTGATCTTGCTGCCAGTAAAACTTGAACGTAAAAGTGCCTTGTCCGGGGTAACGCTAAGCCTTCTTGATGAGGAACCACGTTTCAATCTGACGCTGCTTGAACTGCTGCGCCATGACTTCGAGTTGGTAATTCCCGGACTGGACGGCGAACTGCCCAGCGATGAAAGTGGCATTGATGTGACGGGTATCTGGAACATGGTGCGGCGAGCAGTGCGTGACGTGCCGGGTTTCGAGGTGAGTACCGAACTTGTGTTGGGAACCTTCTCATTTGCCAAATACCTGATGTGGAAAGACCTGAATGCCAACGCAGCACAGCTGCTGCAAAGCCCTTTGGTCAAACATTTGCTGGACCCCGCTGAGGGAGATGAGGGCTTCTCCGGTTCAGACGAGTTTCCCAGACCAGAGCATCTGGACTCGTCAGTAACGCCCGCCACGCTTTTCGCCCCGTTGCCGGCCGACTCTTCACAGTTATCTGCCGTGGTGGCATCTGCCGGTACTCATAGTTTCGTCATGGATGGGCCTCCGGGAACCGGCAAGTCGCAAACCATTGCCAACATGATTGCCCACAATCTGGCCTTGGGCCGCCGCGTACTGTTCGTGGCAGAGAAGCGCGCGGCACTGGACGTGGTTTACCGTCGCCTGGCAGAACAGGGGCTGGGCGAGTTTTGCCTGGAACTGCATTCAAGCAAGACCTCTAAAGTTGAAGTACTCAAACAACTGGACCGCGCCTGGGACGTCAGCGACGCATTGAGCGCCGACGAATGGGAGCGTGAAGCCACTCGTTTGCAGGCACTGCGTTCGCGACTCAACGATCTGGTCGCGGTACTGCACCGACGCTGGAGCAACGGGCTCTCCCTGCATCAGGCGATTGGTCGTGTGGTTCGTGATCATGGCCCTCAAACACCCAGGCTGACCTGGCCATCAGACACGCAGCATGATGCTGCCGAGTACAGCCAGTTGCTGGATCTGTCGCGCCGGTTAGGCCTGAACGGTGATGCCGCACGTAATTTGTCAGGCAAATTCGGCGCTCTGGCGCAGACTCAGTGGTCGAACGCCTGGCAGGCACACATTGCAAATGCCGCACGTGAGCTGCCGCAGGCCCTTGACGCGCTGAATGCGGCGAGTGAGAGGCTTCTTGGCCTGACGCACCTTGACTTGCCTGTAGCCGAAGTGGCGCAGGTTCAGCACTTTGGCGAATTGGCGACTCTGGTCGTGGAGTCCTATGGACTGAACCTCTCATTCGCTTTCGCACCCGACGCCGTCGCGCGTATTGAAGCCGCCCGGCGCGCGTGCCAGTTAATCGAAAGCTATCGAGAGCTTGAAGAAGGTCTGTCGCTGGATTATGCGGACGAAGCCTGCCGTCGCATTCCCGTTGAGGCGATGCGCAGCGAATGGCGAGATGCCGAAGGAAAGTTCTGGTTCCTGGCGACTTTCGCCAAGAAAAAGGTCGCGAAGAAACTGGCCTCTTCAGGTGGCGCAGCAGGCCTGCCGGACACGCTTGGCGACCTGGCGATCTTCGAGCGCCTGCACGCGCAACTGAACGAACTGGATACATTGGCCGGCAGCCTGCAATCGATCCCGGGCTGGCAGGGCCTGACCAGTGACGTGTCACAGATATTTCGTGCAGCCTCAATGGCTGAACGTCTGCGCGGGCTGATAAGCGGTCTGGCCCAATCACCGGACCACCTCGTTTCGCTACGCGGTGCCGTCGCGCGACAGGTCGTTGACGCGAACGAAATGTTGGCGCCGGGCGGGCAAATCGGCGTAGCGTTATCAGCCTTGCAACAGGCGTTGTCTCGCTATGAAGACGCCGCTCGACTGTTTGCCGAATTATCTGCAGCCGGTACAGATACACAACCGAGCGTTGGCGTGTTGAGGGCTACTTCGCTCTCAATCCAGCAACAAGAAGAGCAGCTCAAGGCATGGTGCGATTGGTGCCGGGTTCGCGAGCAGGCTGGTGAGGCTGGGTTAGCCAGTCTGGCGCGTGCGCTCGAGGCAGGGAGTCTGTCACCTGCAGCAAGCGAGGAAACCTTCATCACCGCCTATGCCCATTGGTTCGCTACGCAGGGTATAGACGGCGAACCTCTGTTGCGGAATTTTGTGGCTGCCGAGCACATGAGTGATATTGCGGCTTTCGTTCGTCTGGACGACGAAATGGCGAAACTGACGGTGCGTTACATCCGGGCCAAACTGTGTGGCTTGATCCCCTCCAAAAATGACATACCCAAGAGCAGCGGCTTTGCCATTCTCAAACATGAATTGCAGAAGTCTCGCCGGCACAAACCTGTCAGGCAACTGGCTGTCGAAATGGGCGACGCGCTGAATCGCCTGGCGCCTTGCATGCTGATGAGCCCGCTGTCGATTGCGCAATTCCTGCCCGCCGATCAACCGCCTTTCGATCTGGTCATTTTCGACGAGGCTTCGCAGATTGCTCCATGGGACGCAATCGGTTCGATAGCTCGCGGCAGGCAAGTGGTTATCGCGGGTGACCCGCGTCAAATGCCGCCGACGAACTTTTTCAACCGTGGCCCGAATGCCAGCGACGACGATACCGCGGAAGACATGGAAAGCATTCTGGACGAATGCCTGGGAGCAGGGGTGCCGAGCCACAGTCTGAGCTGGCACTACCGGAGTCGCCATGAAAGCCTGATTGCCTTCTCCAATCATCGTTACTACGACAGTAATCTCATTACCTTTCCGGCAGCAGAGACTCGCGCGAGTGCCGTCGAGTGGCGCAGGGTTGACGGTGTTTATGCAAAAGGCAAAGGGCGCTACAACCAGGCTGAAGCCGAAGCCATTGTCAGCGAGACAGTCAAGCGCCTTACCGATCCTGCGTTCGTGGCTGCTGGCCATTCGATCGGTATTATCACGCTCAACTCCGATCAGCAAAAACTGATCAATGATCTGTTGGACAATGCCCGCAAGCAGTACCCGCAGATCGAGCCGTTTTTTCAGGACACACAGACCGAGCCGGTTGTCGTCAAGAATCTGGAGACAGTCCAGGGCGATGAGCGCGACCTGATTATGCTCGGGATAGGCTACGGTCCTACCGAGCCCGGCGCGCAGGTCATGTCCATGAACTTCGGTCCCCTCAACAAGGACGGCGGCTGGCGCAGGCTTAACGTGGCGATCACCCGGTCTCGCCGAGAAATGTTGGTGTTCTCATCCTTTGATCCTTCAATGATCGACCTGAACCGCACCAATGCCCGCGCAGTCCGTGACTTGAAGCATTTCATAGAGTTTGCCCAGCGCGGACCAAAAGCTTTGGCCGAGGCGGTACAAGGCTCGGTCGGTGGTTACGACTCGCCGTTCGAGGAGGCAGTCGCTCAGGGCCTGAGGCGTCTTGGGTGGCAAGTGATTCCGCAGATCGGAGTCTCTCGTTTCCGCATTGATCTGGGAATTGTTCATCCCGATCGTCCGGGTGACTATCTGGCTGGCGTCGAATGCGATGGTGCTACCTATCACAGCGCTGCCACTGCTCGGGATCGGGACAAGGTCCGCGGAGCAATTCTCAGCGGTCTCGGCTGGAATCTGGTGCGGCTATGGTCCACGGAATGGTGGGTAGACAAAGAGGGAGCATTGCAGAGGCTGAATGCAGCGTTGAACGATCTTTTGGCTCAATCCCGGAAGGAGACAGCAGACCCACTAAACGAACAGCCAACGCCCCACTGATGGAACGCTAAAGCGCCCGCCGAAGCGTAATCCGGGTCAATTCCGAAGGTTTGCCAAGACGAATGGCAAACCCGGGCCAGAGTGCGGTGCCGTTGTTGACGTACAGTTGCATCCCGCCCACATCATAAAGCCCGGATACGAATCCGCCGTTGGCCAGGGCCAGCAGCCGGTGTAGACCGAAGATCATGCCGCCATGGGTATGCCCGGAGAGTTGCAGCGCTATGCCGTGAGTCGCTGTTTCCTCGGCGTTTCTGGGTTGGTGGTCGAGCAGGATGATCGGTGTGTCTTTCGCGATGCCTGCTATGGCTTTCTGCAGGTCTGGCGCAGGGAAGCCGGTTTTCGGCGCCGTGACATCGGTGACGCCGGCCAGAGCGATGCGTGCACCGTCGTGCTCGATCAGCGTGTGGCTGTTGGCGAGAGGGATCATGCCCAGCGAGACGAAGTGCTGCATCCACGCCTGGTTATCGAAAAAGTACTCATGGTTGCCGGGGATGACGTACACGCCATCCGGCGCACGCAAATCGCGCAGCGCCTCGATATCCTGCTTCCGGTCGTTGAGCGAGCCGTCGATGAGATCGCCGGTGATGACGATCAGGTCAACCCCCAGCGCATTGGACTGCTGCACCACAGCCCGGGTCCAGGGCGCATCGAACAGGCGGCTGATGTGCATGTCCGTCAGTTGCAATACCTTGTAGCCCTCGAATTGCGGAGGCAGGTTTTTAATCGCGATCTGGATGTCTTTCACTGGCGGCACGCGCACGGCCTGCTGGACGCCGATGGCCGCCAGCACCAAGGCAGCCATACCGATGAAATAACGCAGATTGGCCGGAATGCTCAGCGTCTGCCGGCGCACCAGCATCGTCAGCAATGTGCCGATGTCGACGATGATTTGCAGTACCGCAAGCAACAGGATCGCGCCGAACGCCCAGTTGAATAGCATCACGATGTAGCGTGGAAATTCCGGCGAGAACACGCTGCCGGAGGAAAACCGGCAATACAGATGATATTGCGAGGCAAGGACAAGCAGCACCGCAACGGCGATTTTCGCCGATAACGCCCAGGGCATCGGCCATAGGAATCGGGCGATGACGTACAGGCAGGGCATGCTGAACATGACATGAAACATTAACGTGCTCCGTTGGCGATATCGATGAAGTGGATAACTGCGTCAACGGCACGGGCAGTAATGAGGTCGATCTGGTCCTGCCGAACGCCGCCCGTTGCAGCGTATTGGTGAGCAGGGATGCTGGAGGTCATGGTGCCGAGGCGGAATGCCGATACGAGCAGACCGTGCTGCCAAGTTTCTTGCAACGCGCGCCGATTGTCGAGCTGACGTGCTTTTGCCGGCATTGCACGGCTCGAAACCGGTCTGAAACCGTCGCTTGATTGCAGCTGTCAGGCGGCACTCGACGGCTTATCCCTGCCGCGAGCCATCTCTCGAAACAGCCTGGGCGACATACCGAATGTCGATTTGAAGTGCCTGCTGAAATGCGAACTGCTGCCATAGCCCCAGGCATAGGCGATATCGGTCAGTGAACGATGGGCATGCTCATTGCTGCGCAATTCTTCGGCGCAACGCGACAGGCGTCGTTGCCAGATATATTCACTCATTACCTCTACAAAGGAGCCGCCCACCGTGCACGGGCGGACACAGACATCGGTCAGAGCGTGTGAACGTAACGAACCTGCACCATGTAATCCGCGCGTGAGCGGTTCTCGACGCCGGTTTCTTTGTAGGTGTTCAGCCAGAACGCCTGCGGTTCGCTTATTTTCTAGAACAGGCCAGGTCCGATGCCGAGTACTTTTTCCCGGGAGTCACTCAAGCGGCTGCCATTGACCTGATCATCCGATATCTGCCTGAAGTAGTAGCCGTTGATGCCGACAGAAACCTTGGGGAACACTTCATACGACGCGGTGAAGTTGGCCCACGCCGACTGGCCGGATTGGGTGTTGCGCACTGACTGTCCGTCGAAAAACTGTTGCGAACTGCTTGCCGGGTCGTCGTTCTTGAAGTTGTACAGGTAGTTGAGGCGCCAACTCATTTCCCAGCGCGGCGCAGGCATCCAGGTGGCCGCACAGTAGGGGTTCAGCGAGAAATGATTAGAGCCAGGGTTCAAGTCTTTGTGCTTGTCGTATTTGCCCGTGGGCACGATGGTATCGAAAGCCACACGCTGGACGAAAACCGGCCTTCCCTGGACATTGATTATTGGGTCGAACTGCACCTGAGGCCCGACCGTAACGTCGCCCAGCCCCGCGCCGTTGTCTTTGAGTGTGGCACCGTTGTCACCGAAGTCACCGTCCAGAGAGACCACCGGCACCAGCAGACTCCAGCCCAGGTGCGCACCACCACCAATGCTCTCTGGCGAGTAATAGCTCAACTGATTGATCATCGTGACAACATTGATCTTCGGGTCGTCGAAGGCGCTGTTGTCTTTGCCGCCGTTGGTTCTGATGCTGCTTGCCGTGCTGAACTTCAGATAGGTCTGATGCGTCAGGCCAGGCGGTCCGGCAAAACCGTCGTAAAAGCTCGTGCCGCCCAGATTGATACCACTCGGCTGGCTGACCGAGGGCGGAGGAGGGCCATCTGCTGCGTGGGCAACGAACGGCATGAAGCTAAGCACCAAGCAGGCTGGCAAGGATATTTTCAGTGTCATCGGCGCGGCTCTATTTTTGGAGTTGTGAGCAGAAGGCTTCGCTTGGCACCTCGACTGTAATCACCGGGTTATCGCAATACTTGAGTGGGGCGGCCAGAGTTGACTGAGAGCGCCAGGATGGCGGAGAGGGTGCCCATGAATAAATATATGTATGGATGTATTACGCATCTTAATCGCAAAAAGCCATCTCTCAATTGACGCTGCAGCAGCGGCTCATGGTTAATAGCTTCAACGCTATCAACGAGAGTTCGCCGCCATGCTCAGATCCCTGTCTCGTAAAACCGTAGTACTTCAGGCCATCGCCGGTCTGGCGTTTCTCGTGGGTACCAACCTGGCAATGGCCGGGCAGACCTTGCGTCTGGCCCATGCCTCCAGCTCCGACAGCCTGATCAACCAGGCGATGACGCGTTTTGCCGCCGAGGTCAGCGCCGAGACGAAAGGTGAATTGAACGTACAGGTCTATCCAGACGGCCAACTGGGCGACGAAGCGCCTATCGTCGACTCGGTCGGCGCCGGTGCCATCGACATTGGCCTGGGCGGCTCGACCGACGGCATCGATCCACGCCTGAATGCATTGTCACTGCCATTTCTGTTCGAAGATTCTGTCGCCGTGCATGCCTACCTCGATAGCGAAGCCGGCAAGAAATTTCTGAGCATGGGCCAGGACCATGGCTTCGTCATGCTCTCGGCACTGGACTCGGGTTTTCGTCAGTTCGCCAACAGCAAACACCCGATATTGCAACCAGCGGACCTTAGCGGCCTGAAAATACGCACGCCGCCCAACCCGGTCATTCTGGCAACCATCAAGCAATTGGGCGGGCTGGGGCAGTCGATTCCGTTTGGCGAGGTCTATACCTCGCTGCAATCGGGTGTAGTGGACGGGGTAGAGCCTGAACTGCGCGATTTTCATGATCAGAAGTGGTACGAGGTCGCCAAGTATGTCTCGCTCTCGAACTACGTGTGGTCGGCAAACTTCTGGTTCATCAACAAGGATAAGTATGAAAGCCTGAGCACAACGGAGCGGGCGGCTCTCGACAAGGCGGTGGTAGACACCACCGCCTGGTATCGCTCACAGCTGGAAGCGGTGTACAGCAAAATCCAGCAGGAAATGCAGAGCAAGGGCGTGAAGTTCAACGACGTCAACCCTCGGCCGTTTCGCGAGCTGAGCAATCCGGTCTATACGCAGTTCGGCAAGGTCTGGGGCGAAGACTTCGTCAGCCAGCTGCGACACGACGCGCAAGGCGAGTGACGCCATGTCTATCAGCCCGCATCCCGACCAACCACCCAGCAGCCTGGCTGAACGCTGCCTTGCTGTATTCGGCGCGTTGATGTTCGCCGTCACCTTTCTGTCCATTCTGGCGGGCGTCTTCTCCCGCTACCTGAACCTGCATGGCTTCGAATGGTCGTTCGAGATCGCCACCATCGGGTTTATCTGGGTGACGTTCACTGGCGCGGTGATCGCTGAAATGAGGCAGGAGAACGTGCGATTCCAAGGCTTGGCAGGCATGCTGCCGGCCGCTCTGCAAAAGGCCCTGGATGCCTTTGCGAGCGTGGCTTTGCTGGGGATCAGCGCGTGGCTGCTGAGCAGCGGTGTGGCGTTTATTTCACGCACAGGCTGGATGCCGACCCCGGTGCTGCGCTGGCCGGCAGGACTGAGTTCACTGGCGCTGATCAGCGCTGCCGCAATGCTCGCGATACTGGCCGTTGTGCGCCTGGCACGCCTGATTCGCAACGGAGTACGCCCATGACCGTGCTGATTCTCTTTCTGGCGTTTTTCTGTTTGTTGATGGCTGGCCTGCCCGTCGTCTGGGCGATGGCCGGTGGCAGTATCGCGGCTTTGCTATGGGGCGATCTGCACATGCCGCTGGCCTGGCTCGCCCAGCAGACACTGCGCGGTGCGGACTCATCCACCCTGGCCTCGATTCCGTTGTTTCTGCTGGCCGGAGAATTGATGAACCGTGGCGGCCTCACGCTGCGCATCATGCGCGTTGCAGAGCATTGCTTCGGACGTTTGCGTGGTGGACTCGGACTGGTGAACGTGGCCACTGCGTTCGTTTATGGCGGCCTGACCGGCTCGGCCACGGCCGATACCGGCACCGTTGCCAAGGTCATGATTCCGGTGATGGAAGCGCGAGGCTACCCTCGTGCCTTCGCCGCGGCAGTCACCGCTGCTTCCGGAACGCTGGGTATTATCGTGCCACCGAGTGTCATCCTGATCATGTTCGGCGTGCTGACCAATACGTCTATCGGCGGTCTGTTCATGGCCGGCGTGATCCCCGGCCTGATGCTCGCCGCAGTCTTCATGCTGACCGCTTATATAGTAGGGGTTCGCGAGGGCTTTCCAAAAGCCGAAGGCAAGATGGACTGGGGCCTGTTCCTGCGTGATACCGCCGGCGCGCTACCAGCATTGCTGATGCCGTTCATGGTGTTGGGAACGATAGTGACCGGCTTTGCCACGGCCACTGAAGCAGCCTCTTTGTCGGTTCTTTACGCGCTGTTCGTCGGCACCATCGTCTACCGCCAATTGCGCTGGCGTGACCTGTTCCCGGCCGTGACCGAAGCGGTCACCACAACTGGCTCGGTAATGATCATCATGGCCGTGGCGATGCCGTTCGGCTGGATTCTGACCTTCGAACTGGTACCGCATACCGTGGCGACCTGGATCGTCGGCCTGCATACCGGCCCGCTGATCACCATATTGCTGGTAATTCTGGTGCTCAAGGTCGTTGGCTTCTGGCTGGACCTGGGCCCGGCGATGATCATCCTGGCCCCCATTCTGGTTCCGGTTGCCAAGGCGGCAGGTTTCGAGCCCTACCAGATCGGTCTGATCTTCACCATGACCCTGGGCTGGGGGCTGTTCACTCCGCCTATCGGAACCAACATCTTTGTGGTGTGCAATGTCGGGCGTATTGATATCGGCTCCGTCTCACGACGATTGATACCGTTCTGGATCGCTACGGCATTTGCCATCGCCTTGCTCGTGTTATTCCCGAATCTGACCCAATGGTTGCCCCGCGTCATGGGCTATTGATCCCTCCCATTTCCTGAGAAAAAAGATGAAACATTTGATCGGTGGAATTTCCAGCGGCGGCCGCGCTTTGCCTGAAATCGATGGCCAGGTCTTCAATGTCACGCGTTCCAGTGGCCCATGGCTGTGGGACAGCGAGGGGATTCGCTACGTGGACACGGCAATGGGCTTCGGTGCAACCATGCTCGGTCATGCCCAGACGCAGGTCATGGCTGCAGCCAGTGCTGCGATGATCAATGGCCCGATGCCGTCCTTCGCCCACGCAGACGAGGAGGCTGCGGCGGCGGCGTTGGCAGCGTTCACCGGCGATCTCAGCCAGGTGATATTCGTCAATACCGGAAGCGAAGCGGTGCACCTGGCCTGCCGGACTGCCCGCGTCGCGACGGGCCGCCAGCGTATCGTCAAGTTCGCTGCCGGCTATGACGGCTGGTACGACTCGGTCGCCTTTGGCAACGCCGGACAGGCATCGGCCCTGATGGCCGATACGCAGCGTCCGGAAAGGGACTGTGTACTGCTGCTGCGCTACAACGATTTTGCCGACGCCGAGCAGTTGTTTCGCGACTACCACGACATTGCCGCTCTGGTGCTGGAACCGGTGCTGGCCAATGCGGGTTGCATCGAACCTGCAGCCGGGTACTTGAAGTACCTCAGCGATCTGGCCCACCGCAACGGGGCGCTCATTATTCTGGATGAAGTGCTGATGGGGCTGCGCCTGTGCCCGGGGCTGACCGGCACGTTGCTGGGTGCCGAGGCCGACCTCGCCACGGTCGGCAAGGCCATCGGCAGTGGTATTCCAGTCGCTGCACTGGTCGGAAAGCCCGAATACATGGGGTTGTTCGAACAGGGGAAAATCGTCCGTGCCGGTACTTACAGCGGAGCGCCGCCGGCCTGCGCCGCAGTACTGGCAACCCTCAAGCAACTGGCCACTGCGGACTATCCCGCACTGCTGAGACGCGGCGATCAGTTGCGCGCGCAACTGGTGGCAGCCTTTGCCAACAAGGGCATGGCGGTAAGCAGCACGGGTTACGGGTCGGTGTTCACCTTATGGCCGTCGGCAGTCCCGCCCAAAGACTACGCTGATGCAGCGCAAATGGCTGACAGTCGCTGGACGCTGGCCTTGCACAAGGCGCTGCGTCGGCAAAGGGTCATGAGCATGCCGTTTGCTTTCGGCCGCACCTACCTGACCTTTGCCCATCAGGAGCAGGCATTGCAGGCCTTGCTGGAAGGCTACAAGGCGGCCATCGCTTCGCTTTGAATCGTGCCTTTAGAAGTGACTTGTGAGCTGTTTTCCGAGAGGCTTTCGGCCTTGAAGCAGTCGCGAACGAAATGTGCCAGGCGGCGCGTGTTCAGCAGGGCATGTTCGGGCACTACAAGCTCCAGCTCGATGCTCGGCAGCTTGGGCAATTGCTCGCAGTGCAGAATGCGCCAGCCGGACGGCACGACCGAAGCGGGTAATACCGTCACCGAGGTGCCCAATCGAACCGAATGCATGACGCCCGGGAGATGGGATGACGAACTGACCACTCGCCAGGGCGTGCCTAGCAGATCCAGCGCCTCGATGATCTGCGGACGCGCCCGGCAGCTGTCGGTAAACAATGACAGCGGCACAACCTTCTGCTGCTCGGGAAAATGCCCCGGCGCTGCGCACCACAACATCGGCTCGCACCGGAGTAACTCACCTTGTACCTTGGCGTTGGCGCGGGTGATGATCGCCAGGTCGATGCTACCTTCCGTAATCATCGCCTCGAGGCGAGAAGAAAAATCACAGATGATTTCCACCTGCAGATGCGGGTGGCGCAGGGCGAACGCCTGCATCAGCTCGCACCCCAGTGACTCCAGGTAGTCATCCGGCATGCCGATACGGACGCGGGCAGCCTCCTGCCCGCAATCCAGCGCGGCAAGCGCTTCATCCTCAAGCATCTGGATGCGCCGGGCATAGCCGATCAGCCTTTCGCCATGCTCCGTCAACGTGACGCCACGGCGAGAGCGCTCCAGCAGCTTGCGCCCGACCCTGGCTTCCAGTCGTCCCAGCATCAGACTTACCGCTGCCTGGGTCTTGCCGATACGCTCACCGGCGTTGGTAAACCCGCCGCAGTCGATGACAGCAACAAAAGCGGCAAGGCAATCGGTATCGAGATGGCGCATGGGAAGACCTCGGGTGAAACGTGATGGCAGATAACCATGCATGTTCCATTCCGTTTACACAGACGGAGCAACTTAACGGTTTCGGGCCGCCTGACCTTTCAGCTGGCGCTGCGCTTCCCAGCACTGATAGTGGTCGGTCAGCGTTTCGGTGATCGAGCGATACCTGACTCCCAGATCATTCACGCTGCGCTGGTTATCCACGCTGAAACGGATGCCCAGATGCTTGCTCAGGTAAGCCTGAGTGAGCCCGAACATCGGACCGATCAAGCGCACGAGCACATTGGGGATCTGATAGCGGGGCAGCAGCCAGGGACGTCGATGCAGACTTCGCACAATGCCGGCGATCTCCACGAAAGAGATCATTCGTTGTTCGGCAAGGATGTAACGTCCATGAGCGTCAGCCTTGTTGGCCGCGGTGATATGGGCTGTCGCCACATCCCGGACGTCGACCGTCGTCAGGCTCAGGTCGGGCATCCCGTAAAAGAAGTAGCCACGGAACATCTCATCCAGCAGGAAGAGGCTTCCGGACTCCGAGGCGGGTGTCAGAGACGGGCCCAGAATCATGCCGGGATTGATCGTCACCAGGCTCCAGCGGCTCTGCGCTTCGCAGATTCGCCACGCCTCTTTCTCGGCTTCGACCTTGGCGTAATGGTAGGGATTGGTCTCGAGTGTGCTGCTGGTATTGAAATACTCCTCGGTGAGGGTCTTGTTGCTCATCTGCAGCACATCGATGTAGTCACCAAAGATTGCCCCGACCGTGGAGGTCATGACCACGCGCATCACGCTGGGGGTTTTATCGACACTCTGCAGAACATTCCGGGTGCCCTGCAGTGCGGGCTCAAGCATCTCCCGGCGACCGTCTTTTATTTTCTCGGGCAACAGAAAAGGTGACGCCACATGATGGACCACGTTGCAGTCGCGCATGGGCGCATCAAATGCACCTTCTGCCAGAAGGTCCGCCTCGAACAGATAAAGCCTGCCCGGATACTGCTTTTGCAGCGTCCGCAAAGGCAGCACTTTTGCCTCGTTGGCGAGATTGCGCACGGTGGTATTGACGGTAATACCGCTGGCGAGCAATTGCTGAATAAGGTGGCAGGCAACGAACCCGCCACCTCCGGTAACAAGAACTCGATCGGTCATGGCAGCCCATCTCTTATTTGATTGGTTATGCAGAGCAGGGCTACGTTAAACAATCGGTTACAGAACGATCAGGGCTGAACCGGACGCGAAAGGGGGCGGCGATGGACTTCCGTCAATACGCTGCAGACTGCGGATCACGCGAACCATCAGGGCGATGTCGGGCGCTGGATATCTTTGCGGAACTGCTGCATCTCGTGCCTGGCCTCTCGCGGCGTTACCCCGGTCCAGCGCTTGAATGCCCGGCGAAAATCACGAATATCACTGAAGCCGGTTTCGCTGGCCACGTCGATCAGCTTCGTTTCGCGGTGACTCAGCAGTGACAGTGCCTTTGCCCGGCGCAGTGAATCGATGACGCCCTGATAAGACTGTCCGGCTTCATCCAGACGCCGCCTCAAGGTGCGCTCGCCTATATTGAGTTGCTGCGCGAGTTCATTGAGTGACGGCGGCGCGCAGAGCCGCTTGCGTATTTCCCGTTGCACGGTTTCGACAAGATCAGACGTGCCTTTATCTTCCCAGTTTGCGCTGTCCAACAACTCGGCCACTTCGGCCGCGACGAAATCGTCACGCGTGACTAATGGCGTTTCCAGCCAACGGGCGTCGAACTCGATCAGATTATGCGTACCGGCGAATACCACCGGGCAGCGGAACACTTCCTTGTACCGATGCGCGTGCTCGGGCTCCGGGTATTCAAGTTCCACACGACTGGGAACCAGATCATGACGGCCACTCAGGTGCCGAACGATCGCCATCGCGCTGGCGAACGCCTCTTCCAGATAGAAACCGATTACATCGGGGTCGAAGAACTGCGGCACGATATACGTCAGGCAACGCCCCTCGTGAAACTCCATACGGTGGGAGAGCAGGGCGCCGGCGTGTTTCTGATAGCGGATGGCCAGATTGAGCGCATCGCCCAGCGTCGGGCTGGCCTGCATGCCCAATCCGACGATACCCCATGACACGGCCGTCTGGCGCTGGCCGACCGACAACCCCAAGCCATCATCGCCCAACTCCGAAAGGGTCCGGCGCACCAGCAGGTTGCTTTGCCGGTGCGACAGTAAATAACCCGATTTCTTCAGGTCATCAGGCGCGAAACCCAGGCCACGGCACAGCCACTGGGTATTGACGCCACGATCGGTCGCGTACTGCAGAAGCATACGCGATACCTGTGGCGGGGCAGAGGCTTCGGAGAACAGTGGGTCGGCAATGAGCTTCATATTGATCCAGACCTTTCACGTGCAGGTATTTTTGTCCCATCGAATCACAGCATGCCTGAAAAAACAGCTGAAACATCCGTGTAAACGTTCATTTTTATCGGCTTGAAGTGCCTGTCGGACAAGTCCGTTATCACCCCCTTTAACGTCCATAAACCCCCTGCTAGCGCTACGGCTCCTTGGCTAACTTAGGGTTCTCGCTGTAGAACCCGAGGAATACAAAGTGAGCAACGACAACAAGATTCACGATTGCGCCGACGCGGTGTGCATTATCGGAAGCGGGCCTGGCGGGCTTTGCATGGCCAGGGCGCTCAAGCGCCAGGGACTCGATTACGAACAATTCGAGCGACACAGTGAAGTGGGTGGTGTCTGGGATATCAATAACCCCGGAACGCCGATGTACCATTCGGCGCACTTTATCTCTTCGCGCGATCAGTCTGGCTTCATTGATTACCCGATGCCCGCGCACTTTCCCGACTACCCGAGCAATCGGCAGATTTTCGAGTACGTCCGCTCCTTTGCAATGGCGTTTGACCTGTACGGCAAAATCCGCTTCAACACCGCCGTCGACAATGTCGAAAAGGAAGAAAACGGCCGCTGGCTGGTGACACTGGCCAACGGTGAACGACGCCGCTATCGCGCGGTTGTGTGCGCCACAGGGTGCAACTGGGACCCGAACATGCCCGAGGTGAAAGGTCAGTTCGAAGGCACCATCAGGCACTCGGTAACCTACAAGCATGCCGACGAATTCAAGGGCAAACGGGTAATGGTCATCGGTGCGGGCAACTCCGGTGCAGATATTGCCTGTGACGCCGCCAGGCATGCGGATAAAGCCTTTATCAGCATGCGCCGCGGCTATCACTTCATCCCCAAGCATCTGTTCGGAATGCCGGTTGATGAGTTCGGCGAAAAGGGGCCGCAACTGCCAATATGGCTGGCGCGGCCGATATTTCAGGCGATTCTGCGCGTGATCAATGGCGACACGCGCCGTTTTGGCTTACCCAGACCTGACCACAAGCTGTTTGAAAGCCACCCGTTGCTCAATACCCAGTTGCTGCACTGTTTGCAGCACGGTGATATTCAGGTCAAAGCGGATGTCTCGCACTATGAGGGGCAGTACGTGGTGTTCAAGGATGGCACACGCGAGGCGCTGGATCTGGTGCTTTACGCCACCGGTTATAAATGGAGCTGCAAATACGCCGCAAACTATTTCGAGTGGAAGGGCGGTCGGCCCCGGTTATACCTGTCGATTTTCAGCCGCGAGCACCACAACCTGTTTGGCATCGGTTACGTTGAAACCAACTCCAGCGCCTACAAGCTGTTCGACAGCGAGGCCCACGCGGTGGCCTGTTACTTGCGCGACCAATTGCAGCAAAAAGCCAGAGCTCGTCAATTTGATCGGTTGATTGCGTCTGACGATCCGGATCTTTCCGGGGGGATCACGTTCGTCAAATCCCAACGCCATGAGGTGTACCTGGAGGCTCATACGCTCAAGAAATACCTGCGCAAGTTGTCTCATGGGCTGGGCTGGCCAATGGTCGAGGAAGGCTACTACAAGAACCTGCGCAGAGGTGCCGGCTATGTGGCTGCGCCGCTGCTCCAGCAAACGGCCGCCATTCAGGAGACGTGCTCATGAAAACGGTGGTCCTGATTACCGGTGCGGCCGGTGGCATAGGCCAGGCCATCTGTGCCCAGCTGATCCGAAGGGGGATGCAACTGGTCCTGGCTGATATCGACGAAAAACAATTGTGTTCGCTGGCAGAAAAACTGGGGGAAGGCGCTTATCCCTATGTGGTTGATCTGACCGATCAGCAAGCCCTGGCTGATTTGATGGCCTATATAGAAGCAGAGTTTGGCCGACTGGACGTGCTGATCAATAATGCCGCCATCGCGGTGGTCGAGGCGTTCGATACACGCTCGGTGGACAGCATCAGCCGAGAGCTCAATATCAATCTCGTTGCACCCCTGATTCTTACGCGCCTCGCCATCCCATTGCTCAAGCGCTCGGCTGACGCCCGGATAATCTCCACGGTTTCGCTGGGCGGTGTATTTCCCACGCCGGAATCACCCATCTATTGCGCCAGCAAGTTCGGCCTGCGTGGCGCCATGCTGTCGATCGGGCTGGATCTGGCAGAGAAGGGCATCAAGGTCGGCTCGATCCTGCCCACTGCGACAGACACACAAATGTTGCGCAAGGAAGCGATTGAGGGCGGCAACGCCTTGCAGTTCATCGCGCCGCCGCAATCGCCGGATGACGTCGCACGTCAGGTAATGCTCATGCTCGACAAGCCCTGCCTGGAGCGATCACCGAAACCGAGTGAATCCTGGGCGTCCAGTCTGGCCATGTTGTTCCCCAATCTATTGCCGCGGGCCATCCGCCTGCTACAAAAACGTGGCGAAAAGGGCATGCAGAACTATATCGAATCATTGGGCGAGCGAGGTCTGGCGCACCAGGTGGAAGGTGTCTGGCGTTTGAAGCAGTAAACCCGACATTGGGCCGGCGGCGTTTTTTTGACCTTTGCAGCGCGGCTGATACCAAGGGTTTCATGGCTATCCGTTTTCAGCTAACGGATAATGCTGCGAGTTCGAGGTTCATGCTGCAATCTGCCGCACAGGAGATAATGATGGTCAAAACGCGTCCACGTCCCGCCGTGAATGGAGTCGCATCAGCGGATAGAGTGCTCACCGTTCTGTCTTCGTTTCAGATCGGAGACTCGGCCTTGAGCCTTGTGGAACTGGTCGAGCGCACCGGACTGATCAAAAGCACGATCATGCGTTTGATGGTTTCCCTGGAAACCTATGGCTTCGTCAATCGTCTTGCAGACGGTCGCTATATGCTCGCGAGCGAGGTCATGCGCCTCAATGCGGTGTACCAGGATGCTCTGGATCTTGAGCGGCATGTGTTGCCAAGACTGCACAAGTTGACCGGTGAAACCGGCGAGACGGCCTCTTTTTATGTGAAACACGGCGCCTATCGGTTGTGCCAGTACCGGGTCAACTCTCCTCACCGGCTGCGATTGCATATGCAGCCTGGAGACATGCGCCCCATGGACGGTGCGGCGAGTGCCGAAGCATTGCGTACCCCGTATGCCCGTGCGAAGGATGGGCTGGAGCCTTTTTACTCCAGCGGTGCGACTGACCCGCATGCTGCCTCGATGGCTTTGCCCATTTTTGGCCCGCTGCATGAAAACATCGGAGCACTGGTACTTTCGGGCCCGTCCATGCGACTGACCGCTGACTACGCAAAAGCGATCCGGTCGATCTTCATCGAGGTGGCTGACGACCTGACGCGCAGCCTCGGAGGGAAAAGCTTCGGCGAGGAGAAGGTCACACACCGCGCGACGGCGGTAGACGAAGCGGTCTGAAGCCGGCGTCAGTAGCCACTTCCATAAACAGCCGACTTGAAGCGCTGCGTCAGGCAGCGTTTCAAATCGTTATTGCCGCGCCTCAACTGACCTCTACGGATTTGGCATCCTCAAGCGCTTCACGCTTGCGGCTTCTGCCCATCACAAGCACGGCGATTGCACCGGCTGTGCACAGCGCGGCCAGAGGCAACAGAGCGATCGCATAACTTCCCGTGGCCTGATGGATAGCGCCATAAGCGTTGACCATGATCCCGCCTCCGATCAGATTCGCCAGAGCGCCGATGGCCGCCAGTCCGGCAGCTGCCGTGCTGCTCGAAAGCCAGTTGGACACCAGTGCCCAGAACGGACCTTTCATCGAGTAGGCGCCGATGAGCACCATGGTCAGCATCATCACAGTGGCGGGTAGAGAGGATGTGACCAGCGCCAGCAGCAGACCTGCTGTGATCAAAAACAACGTGGCGGAGGTGTGCCAGCGACGTTCATTGCTGCGGTCCGAGCTGCGCCCCCAGACGATCATGGCAACCGATGCAATACCGTAGGGAATGGCATTGACGAAGCCGATCTCCAGATTGCTCAGGCCAAAGCTTTTCAACAGTTGCGGTGCCCATACGCTCATGGTGCTGCCTGCTGCAGACGCGCCTGAATAGATAAGCGCCATGACCCATATGTCCTTGTGCTTGAGCAGCTTCCACAGCGAGATATGGCCGATATTGGTCTTGAGCTTGCGCTCTTCGTCCAGCTTGTTGACCAGCCAGGTGCGCTGCGCGTCATTCAGCCAGCGAGCCTGAGCGGGACGATCCGTGAGAATGAAAAGGCAGGCAATTCCCAACAGTACCGCGGGGATCCCCTCAAGAATGAACAGCCAGTGCCAGCCCCTCATGCCCATCCAGCCGTCCAGTGTCAGCAGGTAGCCCGAAAGCGGCGAGCCCAGAAAGTTTGCACCTGGAATAGCGACCATGAAGATCGCCACCATGCGTGCTCGATAGGCTGACGGCAACCAGTAAGTCATGTACAGCAGCACCCCCGGGAAAAAACCTGCCTCGGCAGCGCCCAGCAGAAAGCGCATGACGTATAGCGAGTTGGCGCCCTGTACAAAAGCCGTACCTGCGGAAATCAGCCCCCAGGTGATCATGATGCGTGCAATCCAGATGCGCGCGCCGAATTTCTGCAGTGCCAGGTTGCTCGGCACCTCGACCAGAAAGTAGGAGACAAAGAACAGGCTGCTCGCGAAACCGAAGATCGCCGGGCTGAGGCCCAGGTCATGATTCATCTGCAGCGATGCCATGCCGATGTTGCCGCGGTCGATGATCGCAATCAGGTAACAGAGGATAAGGAATGGAAGCAGTCGCCATGCAACTTTGCGCATGGTAGTGCGCTCGAGTTCGGTGACCGGTTGAGTCGCTTGGGGGCGGGCCATGGTGCTCTCCTGTGTTTATTTTTGTGGAGAAACGGTAGATGTTCGCCCCGCCGGCCAGGCAGCGGGGCGCAAGCCGGATCAGCTATCGAGCAATTGGCGATTCACGACGCAGCGAGGATCAAGCGTGTCGCCTTCCCACACTTTCACGATCTGTTGAACGGCCAGCAGTCCCACGCGATCACGGGATTCGGTGGTATTGGCACCCGTATGCGGTGTGGCAACGAGATTTGGCAGCTGCCACAGCGCGCTGTCGGCAGGCGGTGGCTCCGGATTGAACGTATCCAGCCCCGCACCTGCGATTCTGTTGGCTTGCAGCGCCTGGATAAGCGCCTGGGTGTCGACCAGTTCACCACGGGCAGTATTGATCAGGATGCAGTTGGAGCGCATGCGGTTCAGTTGCGCGGTACTGATCAGGTTGCGATTTTCGTCAGTCAGCGGGCAATGCAGGCTGATGATATCGCTGGATTCGATCAGGCGGTCAAAGTCGGTTTCACGCTCGACGTTTGAACGTTCGGGTAGCGTTTTGAGGTAAGGGTCGAACACCTTGACCTTCATCTGCAAGGGCGCAACCAGATCCATCAGGATGCTGCCGATCGCTCCAAGGCCAACCAACCCCAATGTCTTGCCGGACAACTCGATGCCGTTGGCGGTGGCCTTGTCCCAATGCCCCTGACGTGTACGGGCATCCAGCCAGGCAATTTGCCGAGCCACGCTGAACATGAGCGCAAAGGCATGTTCGGCCACGGATTGCGCGTTCGCCCCGAGGGCGATCATGACAGGGACACCTTTCTCTGCCGCCGCCTGAATATCGATGGTGTCGTAGCCGACCCCATGCTTGGCGACCGCCTTGAGCATGGGGGACGCTTCGATCATTTCTCGCGTGAGCTTGCCTTGCCTGACGATGATCGCGTCGGGCTGCACGTCGCGGATGAGCGAAGTGAGCTCTTCAGCCGGCAGATAGGGGGTGGTGGGGAAAATCTGAATGCCCAGATCATTCGCATAGCTCATCGCGTTGTGTGCCAGGGCGGGGCCCGTCAGCAAAATCTTGCGGGTCATGGATGCGTACCTTGTTCTTGTTTGCGTCGCGTTTGGTGTGCGACCGGGCAGCGACTTCAACCCGATATCCAAACCCTACCATAATGAAATGCCATTTCACTATCCTGATTTTTATCGGACTAAAAAAGTTTATTAATTATTTTTTACCGCTTGATTGATACAAAATGAAATGTGATTCTAAAAAGCCTCCACCAGCCTTTCGGCGGCAACCCATAATTTCAAGAGAGCCATGCCCCATGACGATTGGATTCCGAGTCCTCGAAGCAGCCCGCAAAGTCAGCGCCGAGTGGGTATCACGTTATCGCGACGTACCCGTCGCAAATGTCAGCGATTCGATGAATAGAATGACCGCAGGCGGCGCTCGCCTGCGTCCGATGCACCGCGAAGGCGTGCTGGCCGGACCTGCTCTGACCGTGAAAGCCCGGCCCGGTGACAACCTCATGTTGCATTACGCCATTGATATCGCCGAACCGGGCGATGTGATCGTGGTGGATGCAGGGGGAGACCTGAGCAACGCGCTCATCGGCGAGATGATGGTGGCCTATGCGGTGAAGCGTGGCGTGGCGGGCATCGTCATCAACGGCGCGATTCGGGACGCAGGAAGCATTGCTGCAGGGACATTCCCGATGTTTGCAGCAGGCATTTCCCACCGGGGCCCTTACAAGGACGGGCCGGGTGAGATCAACGTGGCTATTGCGATCGACGGTATGGTGATCGAACCGGGTGATCTGGTCATAGGCGATGAGGACGGCTTGCTGTGCGTACCGTACGAGCATGTCGCCGACGTCTATGATCGAGCCGCGGCCAAGCACCATGCCGAACAAAAGCAACTGGAACAGATCGCCAAGGGAGAAAACGATCGCTCCTGGGTCCTGGAATCCTTAAAGAAAAAGGGCTGCCAGCTACCACAATAACTCGGTACATCAGGCGTAAGCACGGCCGTGGCGCAACGCTGCGCTGCGCCGTGCCGTTACGCCACGCCAGGCAGCAGACCAAGGCGGCCGGGATGCGAGTGCCGGACTTGATGCTCAGCGCTGAGCAGGTATTGTGTAGGCGACACGTTGAAGAACCCGCGGCCCTGAACCGGGCGACACGATATTTTCAAGGCGCGATGCAGAGACCTCATGGCGCTGACGGCACAAGGATTATGTTCATGAAAGCTTTTCAGATCGGATCTCAACAAGGCCTGGACGCGCTGACCGCGACCACTCGGCCCGAGCCGATCGCCGGGCCGGGGCAGGCCATCGTGGCGCCTCGCCTGGTGAGCCTTATCAGCCGGGATGTTCAAATTCTGCGTGGTACATACGGCCCCCGACAATTACCAGAGCGCATTCCCATGTCCGAAGGCGTGGGTGAAGTCATCGCCGTAGGCGAGGGCGTCAGCCAGGTCAAACCGGGCGACCGGGTCATCTGCGGTCACTTTCCCGGCTGGCTGCAGGGCGAATTTCGCACCAGCGTGTTCGCCCACGATGTCGGTGTAACTCATGACGGCTGGCTGGCTGAAAAAGTCGTATTGCCCGCCGCTGCCTTGATTCACGTACCGGACGCGTTGGCTGACAAGGACGTTGCCGCACTGGCATCTGCCGGTCTGACCGCCTGGAACGCGCTGATGGAGGTCTGCAAGGTCAAACCGGGTGAACTCGTCCTGTGTCTGGGGACCGGCGGAGTGGCGCTGGCCGCGTTGAAACTGGCCAGGCTTCACGGCGCACGCGTGGCGATCACCTCATCGAGTGACGAGAAGCTGGACATCGCGCGTCAGCTTGGCGCCGACATCACGATCAATTACCGCACGCACCCGGACTGGGCGGCTCAAGTCATGGCGCTCAGTGATAACGCCGGTGCCGACATCATTATCGAGACAGGAGGGCAGGACACCTTGGGACAATCGATCGCGGCGGCTGCCGTCAACGGCCGTATTGCCGTGATAGGCGTGACGCCAGGTCAGCACTCGCCGATTCCCGACTACCTGTCGCTGATCCTCAAAAACGTCACAATCAGAGGCATCGCCAACGGCAGCCGCGAGATGTTTGTCGACCTTATTCGAGCCATCGAGGCCAATGGAGTTGAAACGGTAGTCGCCAGGACATTCAAATTCGCCGATGCCCCCGAAGCCTACGCATATTTCGCCGCCGCGCGGCACATTGGCAAGGTACTGATCGAGTTTGAACAGGGGTGAGGTTACCGCGCCTTAGCTGAACATATAGCGAAAGGCTTACACACGCCGAGGTGAATCAGCCCTGTACGACATGCTCGCGAAGTAGCAATCTATACCCATCAACCGTTGCGCAGGAGGCGCTTCGGAGGTCAGGGATGATCACCATTGCCGGGATGGCTACTGACAGGATGTTGGAATGGTATTGATAGAAAAACGACCCGCTCCGGCGGGTTTTTTTATGGGCGCAAGAAATGGCGCAATGCGCACATCGTCTGAACCGGTTGGTCGTTTACCCTCGACGTTGATCAGTCGAGCGCCGCGCTGGGGATGTACGACGTATGCCGGATGGCGCGGCGGTAGCGGTCTGGACGGACATCAACCGATCCACAGACCGCACCGCTGCATGGCGGGAAAATCCCTGAATATGGAACAACAATGAAACTGCCCTCGGCTCAGACTGCCGCCTGAAACATTTCTACAGGGGTGGGATGCTGCACGCTATGCTCGGCATGCAACCAGCGAAGTAGCGCACTGCGACCCGCGATGCCCATTTTTACTGCCGCGCGCTTGAAGTAGCTTTCCACCGTGCTGACTTTCAGATCAAGCCTGTCCGCCAGTTGAGGCACAGTGAGACCGGCCAGCAGCCCGACGCACACTTCGGTCTCGCGCGAAGACAGGCTCAGTGCCGAGGCTTCCAGGCGACCCAGGAAACGCTGGCGCAGGCCTTCCATGGCATCTTTGTTTTTAAGGCTTTTTGTGACAGGCGAGGGGATTGTAGAAACAAGGGTAGGCGTCACAGTTGCAATATGCTGCTTTACGATGGGCAACACGACCCAGGACAGATCCTTGAGCCGGGCGCGCTCCTGACTGGTGAATGCCTTGGCAGAAGGGGATCGATAAACCGACAGCACATACTCCCCCTTGCCCGGGTAAGCGAGGTGTACCTGGGGGAAAGACGCGTGAGGAAGCAGATGACCTGGCTTTTCCTGTGCGTTGTAGGAGGGCGACTCAAACCTGATGGATCTGTCGACGCGAGTGTCTGCCAGTTCTGTCGGGCTCAACAGAACAGGCTCCAGACGTCTGCTGTCGATCCCCGGGTTGAGCACCTGGTGCAGATGTCCACCGAAGGCACCAACGGCGTGAGTGCCGGTTACTTCATTCGTGGATCGACTGAGTCCCTGAATGACATGAGTCGCATCCACGGGCAGCGAAGCGGTGATCATCTCGTGGAGCAAGCGGGCGAACTGGCGGCTTCCGATACCGGAGATCACTTTGCCGAGATGCGGAAAGAGCTGTTGCATGTTCATCGGGGTTCCTTTTTCCGTTTATAGAGAGACACGCCAAGGCGCAGCCTTGATTCAGCAATTAAGTAAGTCTTCTGTTTCTTCGAGTCCTGCGGTCAGACAGGTTATATGCAGACCGTAATACAACATTCAAGCGGGCTGAACAGGAGTTTGAAAGTTAGGCGACAACGACGTCCGAGAGCTTGCAGTAGTAAAAAGTCAATCGTATTACGAGAAGCGAGAACGCTAACCCTAAGCAAGGCACTCTTTAATAGCAGCAACTTTTTATCGATGTTTATTGAGTCTGACGCTCCCTGTGCGACAGGGGTAAATGCGAATCACTCTGAATACTTGAAAGGCCGGCAGACGATCGTCTTACCACCGCGCAGCAGCGCCTGGCCTGTGTTGAAAGTGCAGAGGTATCCAGTAATGTTGGCATGACGTTCAACTCCTGTCCCTATCCATGTTGTTAACGCATACGCACAGGGCGCGGCGATACGGGTCGTGCAGCACTGGCGTATTTATATTAAGGTGATCATATACATCACAAAGAGCTTTAATAAACTCCAACTGACCGGTATGACCGAAAACTAACCATATAGTTCATGTTTCACGCTCCAATTGCAATAAAAAAAGTTTAATCAACACGCGATAGATTTCACACTATGCGCAGCGACATCGCTGGGACGGGGGGCATTCGACGCAGTATTACCGGATACGCTGCGCAGCGGGAAGAAGCGCATGACGCTTCGACCAGCCGCTTTACTATTTATCGGGCTTGATAGCAAGTGAAGGAGTACTCATCGGTACGTTAGTGCACAGCAAATGCGCCTAACAACAACCCTCATCAGGGCACGCTTGTTTTTATTTTACGTTCTGCTGGTTTCTCGACAGGCATTTTATAATTCTATTCGCCGCACAACAGTAGGTTCGCTCGGTTTAGCCGATGGATGGCTGGTTGACCGTGCAGCACGGACAGCCTCGTCGAGCGCATGATGCCGGTTAGCTTCGGTCGCCCGCCGGGTGAGACGAGCAAACAGGTAACCTTCTGCAGCACAGGGTGGTCACCCTGTCTGGGATACGCCCGTCATCCACTTGACCAGACCGTGTCGCCCCTTCACGCCAAGCTTCGCTCCGGCCCGCTTCAGATAGGTCTCGATGGAGCTGTTCTTGACGTGAAGCTTGTCGGCCAGCTCTGGAACCGTCGCGCCAGCCAATATGCCAAGGCATATTTCTTTTTCCCGCAACGACAGCCGGACCTCGGATCGACTCAGCTTCTCGTTGAATTCACGTTGAAGCTGGTGGCCGCCCTGTGTAACGGCTTCGTTGTCAGCATGCGCAGTGCACAAGGTACGGGTCGTCTGGGCATGTCGCTCCAGCAGGGGCAACAGGGCCTCTGAAAAGTTTTTCAAGAACGATAATTCGTGAAGTGAAAAGTCACGTTGGTGATGATCGCGGTGCAAGGAAATGACGCAGCGCCTGTTCGACTTGCGCGACACGAGATTGCAGTGATAGGTCCCGGAAGAACCCATGCTGCAGGGTGGCTTGAGATGAACGAGCAGAAAATCGTCCACATTGAGCATTCGAGCGAGCAGCATCTCCTGGTTCTGCGAGACACTCAGACTGAACGGCTTCTGGTCCGCATTCTCTTGCCCGAGGGGCTGAATGCTGATCACGTTTCCTTCGTTCTCGTCGATCGTCCATTCACTCAGGTCAAGTAAATCGATGGGGACGGTGGCCGCGATGATCTGGTACATGTTCGCGGCAAATCCTGTATCACCCACGCTTGCGATTAACTTTCCCAATTCCAGAAAATACGCTGACTGATTTCCCGTCATTTGTAGATTGGCTTCCATTACACATTTGCCCCCATGGCGTTAGTCTCCAGCCCAACCAAAAGCAACCTCGCATACAGGGCAGCCCTCTCGATGCCTAGTAATGAGCATAATGTCTGATTGTAGGACAATATTACTGGCGCATTAAAGAATGTACACATAGGGGCTATTCCCAGTCTGTCGGGGAAAAGGGGGACAAACGTCTCGCTACACGCCAGTGCACCAGGGCTGACAGTGTCCGATAGCACCGGATAATCCTATAAGGGCCAACCCAGTGTGATGTCTCGGAATAAAGGATCCTTTAGCGGCTCACCGTTTCGGAAAATCGCCGTGTTGTAACTAACCAGAAATAAGGTTTATAGCGAAAACCGGCTGGCCAGTTGTCTCGAAAATAAGGTTCTTCATACCGCCGAGTGCATGGCCTGACGCCGTCGCTTTAGGGTGCTCAAAATATATTTCCGTTTTGCGCTCCAGACGCGGTGAGGTCTCCGCGAAAATGTCCCTGAATGCGGGGACAGACGCACACGGGTCCTGATGTTTCCATTACTACATGGCTGCAGGATGAATACCTGCCTCGCAGGATCGTCGTCGTGGAGAAGTAGAGATTCTCATGCACGCCCTTTATTTCAGTGTTGAGCCGCTGATTCATCCGAGATCCGTGACGCCCATTGAGCGGGGAATACAGTGAGCATTGTCGGCTTTTTCCGGAAATTGAATATCCGCAAAATCCTTTTGAGGATCGTATTGATCGATCTGGCGGTGTCGCTGGCTGGCTATGCCTTGTATAGGGGCGCCAGCGGGGAAGAAGAGACGGTCTTTCTCTCAGCCGCAGCAGAAGTGACGGACATTGAGTACGCCGTATCGGCACAGGGCGTGCTTCAGGGCCGCAATCAAGTGGACGTGGGAGCCCAGGTTTCCGGGCAATTGCAGTCCCTGAAAGTCAAACCAGGTGACAAGGTCAAAAGAAACCAGCTATTGGCAGAGATCGATCCACTGCCCGCCAAAAACGCTTTGCGCCAGGCGGTTGTCAAAGTCGAACAACTCAATGCGGAGCGAGACGCGACGCTGCATAAATTGAAACTTGCCGAGTCGAATGATCGCAGATATCAGGAGCTTGGCTCCACGGAGGCGGTTTCCAAAGCGGATCAGGACAAGGCCCGGTTCGAACTGGAGACCCAACGCGCCAACCTGGTATCGCTTACCGCACAATTACACACGGCCCATGTGAAGGAAGAAGCTGCGCGCATCAAGCTCGATTACACACGAATCTTCGCGCCAATGGACGGTCAGGTCCTCGCCATCGTTACTCAGGAGGGCCAGACGGTCATCGCAGACCAAATGGCACCTGTCATTCTGAAGATGGCACAACTCGACACCATGATCGTGAAAGCACAGATTTCCGAAGCCGATGTGCTCAAGATCCAATCCGGTCTTCCGGTTTACTTCACTATCCCGGGCGATCCTGACAGACACCATGACGCCACCCTCAAGGCGATCGAGCCGGGCCCTGTGGACGCCGCAAGCCCGTCTGGCACCACAGGCGAAAACAGCAAAGCCGTCTTCTACAACGCTCTTTTCGATGTCCCCAACCTTGAAAACCGCTTCTACATCAACATGACCGCTAACGTGCGAATTGTGCTCGAGGCAAAGAAAGGCGTGTTGACGATTCCTGTTGCCGCACTGGGTGATCGGCGGGAAGACGGCACCTACAGCGTAAGAGTGCTGGGCGAAGGTACCGAGGTCAGAACAGCGTACGTAGAGCCGGGTATCAATAATAAGGTCAGGGTCGAAATACGTTCGGGGCTTCAAGCAGGCGACAGGGTTGTCATCGGAGAGCGGGGCGGTGTGGAAGGTGTTTGAGCGTATGACAAGGAGGTGCTGGAGAATAAGAACATCCAGCACAGTTGTAAGCCGACGTTAAATCGATAACGGGCACGTTGCTGGCGTCTGATTAATGAATTGGGCGTGTGTTTCAAAAGTCAGGTCAACAGTGGATTAACAGGCGACGCCTGCGTCAGTACTTTCCTGACGCCGTCAGCGTTTGCTCATTCGCCAGTCGTTTTCATTCCTGGAAACCAGGCGGGCTTGAAAATAAACCTATTCTGGAGTGTTAGGTATGGCCATGTATTACGTTGCAATTGCAATGCTCACCGTGCTGCTCGTGCCAGGGCCGACCAATTCGCTGTTGCTGCAGTCAGGGATCAGTCGCGGGCTGAGCCTGTATTCGCTGAAGCTGGTCGCGGCCGAATGGGCGGCTTATGTGATTCAGATCAGCGCGTGGGGCTTATCCATTGATGCGCTGATCGAACACTATGGTTGGGTGGTGGTGACGACCAAGGTTCTGGCCGTGATGTTCCTGTTCTACATTTCTCTGAAACTGTGGTTTTCGATTCACCAGGACCCCGACGGAAAGCCATCGCCGATTTCGGTCTCCGCGTTGTTTTTGGCAACACTCAATAATCCGAAAGGGCTGTTTTTCGCCACGCTCGTAGCCCCCGCCGGGACGTTTTTGCACGTGGAAAGCTATCTTTCATTCATGACGGTTTTTTCCCTGGTCGTTCTTCCTGTCGGTATGACATGGGTTGCGCTGGGTGCTGTATTTGGTCGAAAACTACCGTCGATAATATCGGGCAATCGAGTCAACCGATTAGTGTCATTGGTGATAGGACTGTTCGCGATTATTGCGTTGTATAACGTCGCTGCTACAACGATGTTCACCTGAACTTCCCACCCCGGTGGTGCTCCGTCACTGCGCCATCTCTTAACGATGTATCTAACGTTGATTGTGCTTATGTGCTTAGTAAATGTTGGAGTAGTCAGGTGAGCTATCGAGACATCGTGCTCAGCGACGAGGAAGAAATCGAGTTGAGCCAACGTGTGAGTTCAGCGACGATCAGCCCTCGCGAAGGCCGCCGGGCGCAGGTGATTTTGCTCGCTGCACAAGGCTGTTCTCGTAACGAGATTGCCAGGTTGACCGGGCTATCGGTTGTTTCAGTCACACGCTGGTGCAAGCGTTTTCGAGAACTGCGTCTGCCAGGCCTGGTGGATCTTCCTGGACGAGGTCGCAAGGCATCCCTGCCAGCCGAGGCGTTGAAACAAATCCTTGATCAAGTCACCCAGCCATGTATCGGCCACGCCCGATGGAGCTGTCGAAGCATGGCGAAACTCGTCGGTATATCGCCGGCCAGCGTCCAGCGCATCTGGGCCGCCCATGACATAAAGCCGCACCTGACACACGCGTCAAAACTATCCAGCGATTCGGGTATTGAAGATGAATCCGGGGAGACTGGCGGAGGTATATCCGAAACGCCCGAATAAGGCGTTGGTGTTCCGTTGTGATGAGCAACGCCAGGTACAGGCTTTGGAGCACACCCGACCACGGCTCTCGAGGGAGCACCTGTCCGATCCGGTACCGCATGGCAAACTGAATTACCTGCAGGACGCTGGATCAGATCAAGTGAAAGCCGGTATCCGCCTTGGCTGAAATGCCTGAACTGAATACCGGCGCGCACAGGATTACTGATGAGACGCAGCCCGCTGCGCCGGGTTGCTTTCAGCCATGATTGGCCATTGGCTCGCGGCGCGCATGTATCAGATCACGCGGCGAATAAAAACCCTGCACCAGGCGATTCTTTGACCGGTACTCGCACATCACAAGCAGAGTGTCCGGGAGAGGGATAATCGCGGGTTCATGCTTGACCACCATGATTTTGCCGCCCGAGCGAAGGCGTACATGTGCTCCAGGTTCGAATGTGCCCATCTTCAGTTCCTCCTCACAAGGGTTTTGATGTCCGCTCCGTCCAGCCGCCGCCCAACGCCTTGTAGAGATTGACTTGGGCGGTCAGTTGCGACAATCGGTCGGTGATCAGGTTTTGTTGAGCGCTGAATAAAGAGCGTTGGGCGTCGAGAAATGTCAGGCTGTTGTCGACGCCGATACGGTAACGACGTTCGGCAAGGCGGTAGTACTTCTGGTTTGCCTGTACAAGGTCGCTCTGCGCCTTCAACTGACGCTTGTAGGTCTGACGCGCAGCCAGGCCATCGGAGACCTCCTGAAAGGCGGTCTGTATCGATTTTTCGTACTTTGAAACGCTTATATCCTTCTGGATCTTCGAGTAATCCAGGCTTGCCCGCAGACTGCCGGCGTTGAAAATCGGGATATCGATCTGCGGCGAAAACACCCAGCCTCCAGAGCCGGCTTTAAACAGGCCGGACAGCTCGGTGCTGGATGTACCGGCATTGGCCGTCAGGGTAATGCTCGGGAAGAATGCCGCTCGCGCAGCACCGATGCTGGCGTTGGCCGACTGCAACTGGTATTCGGCCTCGAGAATGTCAGGGCGTCGTTGCAGCAGGTCAGAAGGCAGCCCCGCAGGCACTTCGGCGAGCCATTCCGAAGACAACGGGCGGTCGGGCGCGCTGTCCGCAACCGTGGTGCCCACCAGCAAGGTCAGGTTGTTGAGATCCTGCGCGACCTGGCGCTGGAACGTCGCCAGACTTGCCCGTGCGCTCTCCACCGACGTGCGCGACTGGGCCAGGTCCAGTGACGAAGAAGCGCCCACTTGCTGGCTGCGAGTGGTCAGCTTCAGGCTCTTTTCGTAGGACATCAGCGTGTCCTGAGTCAAGGCCAACAGTTCCTGGTCGGCACGCCAGGTCAGGTAGGCAGTTGCGACACTCGCCACCAGGCTCAGTTGAGTGCTGCGCCGGGCCTCTTCGCTGGACAAATAGGTGAGCGATGCCTGGTCGCTGAGGCTGCGTATGCGTCCGAACAAATCCAGCTCGTAGGAGCTGATACCCAACGTCGCCGAATAACTACCACTGGTCACCGGGGCGCCGGTCTGCGTGATACTGGCCGGCTGGCGCTGCCGGGTACCGCTGCCCGTGGCGCTGATCGCGGGGAACAGATCGGCGCGCTGAATGCGATATTGCGCCTGATAGGCCTCGACGTTGAGCGCTGCCACACGCAAGTCACGATTGTTGAGCAGGGCGCTTTCGATAAGCTGTTGCAGCGTCGGGTCGCGGAACAGGTCACGCCATCCCATATCCGCCGCCAGCGGTCCTGAGAGTGCTGGCGCGTAGCTGGAAGATTGTGGGTAGTGTGCGGGAACCGGTGCTGCCGGGCGCTGATAATCAGGAATCAACGAGCAGCCGCTCAGGGACAGCGCAGCAAACAGCCAGGGGCCAAGGAATTTGTTCATTCTGCGCCTACCATCCACTTGGCCAACCCATGTCGACCGCTGATACCCAGCTTGGCGGCGGAACGTTTGAGGTAGGTTTCGACAGAACTGCTCTTGACGCAAAGTTTCTCTGCGATCTCGGGAACTGTGCCGCCCGCGAGGAACTCCAGGCAGGCCTCTTTCTCCCGTGCGGAGAGCGAAACGTCGCAGGCACGCAAGCGTTCGTTAAACTCGCTTTGCAGGTGCTTGTACTCATCGGAAAGCGGGCCGTGCGACAGTGTGCGTCCAGCACTTTTCATACCGGATTGGCGATGGGCACGTGCGTGTCGCTCCGATAAAGGCAGCAGGGTCTCCGAGAGGTATTTCAAAAAAGACAGCTCTTGCAACGAGTAATCTTTGTCGGCTTGCGGGCGGTGCAACGAGATCACACAACAGCGATTGGCCTTGCGCGAGATCATGCTGCACTGGTGCGAGGTACCGACAAAGTCATTGCCTTTTTCGTTTTTCATCCGGGCATTCAGGTGAATCAGCAGGTCGTCATCCACCTCCAGCACCCGCTTGACCAACGGGTGGTCGTGGCGGTGCCTGGCGTGTGTCGGACACAACGTCTGCAACTGCGGATTCAACTCAGTGCCCGCATAGCCCAACAACTGCACATCTGTCACCGACGACTGATTGTCGTCAACGGTCCACTCGCTCAATTCGACACGGCTGACGGCCAGCGATGTATTGATGAACTGGTGCATGTTGCTCAGAAACATGTCATTTCCGACGCTGGCCACCAACTTCCCGAGTTCCAGATAAATGTGCGATTTCACTTCATCTTTGGCATTCGCTTGTCGGTTCATATGTCTATTCCTGCAGATCAGAAGTTGCGTGCAATGCTGTCGATCAGACTGTGAGTTCCGTCCTCCGCACGCTCAAATCCTTTGCCCCTTGACATCAATCGAATCCGGTATCACGCGTGAATGTCTTCACAAAAAACGATTCAGCTCGAGGTTCCCATTAAGCTGAGTTGCGCAGGAAAAGTCTGTCACGGGATACCGGGACATCCTGCGCAACCGAGCGGTTACTACTCAGCTGACGCTGTTATCGAACGTGAAACCTCGGCTTTGAAGGTCTTGTGGGCCGGCTCCTTGTTCAGCGCCCGGGAGATCGCCTGGCCCAGTGCGCTGACATGAGGCGCCCGGACCAGGGTCTCGTGGGTCCCGGGAAGCGCTGTCATGCTCACCGGGGTCTCTAGCAACTCACTCCACCCCAGCAGCGGATCGTTGCGCTCCTGCCCGCTGGCCGTAAACAGCGTCACCGAGAGCGGAGCGGGTGGGCTGACATAGGCGTCGATTGCCCTATTGGTTGCATAGGCCACCGCGAGATGGCTGCGTAACAAGGTGGCATCGACGTCCTGTGGCAGCTCCTCCGGAAGCAGGCGGTGTGCAATGCACAGTGCGAGCATTTCATCGACGGCATCCGTGCTGGCCAGCTCGGTGAGTTGCCGGAACACCTCGGGGTCGAACTGCTCGGGTAGCCAGCTCATCAGGAATTGACCTTCGCTCAATGCCTGAGGCGTTTGCTGCTCAAGACGCGCGGAGGTGTCGATGATGCCGAGGAACTCCAGCTGTTCACCATTGGATTGCAGCTGGCGGGCCATTTCATAAGCAATAAGACCACCTGCAGACCAGCCGCCGATCCGGTAAGGCCCTTTTGGTTGTACCTGGCGAATCGCTGCCAGGTAACGCGCGGCCATGGCCGGCACGTCAGACAACGGCTTCTCTCCAGCTGCCAGGCCGCTGGCGGCCAAGCCGTAGAGCGGCACCTGTGGGTCGATTGCCGCGGCCAGATCGCGCACGTATTGCACTTCGCCGCCCAGCGGGTGGACCAGGAACAACGGGGTTTGCGAGCCAGTGCGACGGACAGGCACCAGATTGCTGTGCTTGCCGGGACGTGCCTGGCCGTCCAGGGTTCTGGCAAAACCGGCAATGGTCGGTTCGATGAACAGATCGCGGACCGCGATCGGTTTGCCGAGCACCTTGCGCAGGCGCGAGGCCATCTGCACCGCCATCAGCGAAATACCACCCAACTTGAAGAAGTCGTCATGGCGACTGACCTTGTCCAGCTTGAGCAACTCCTTCCAGAGGTTGGCGAGGGCGATCTCGGTGTCGCCTTCGGGCGCTTCGTACGGCAGGTCTTCAGGCAGTTCGCTTTCGGCCGTCGCAGTGATAGTCGCGGTATGCGCCGAGCGCGGCAGCGCCGGCGTGTTGTTCAGCACCTGACCGATCGACTGCTGTGCGTCAGTCACCATGTTCTCCAGAACTGTGGCAAACAACTGCATGATGGCCTGCACAGTGGTTTTGTCGAACAGGTCGCTGGAGTATTGCAGACCGCCGCTCAGGCTTTCGCCGGTATCGGTGAGTGACAAAGACAGGTCAAACTGAGTGGTGATATGAGCGCTGTCCAGCGACTCGACTTCCAGACCGGGCAGTTGCAACAGCGAAGGGGGCGTGTTGTCCAGGCTCAGCATCACTTGGAACAACGGGCTGTGGCTCATGCTGCGGGGTGGCTGCAAGGCGCTTACCACTTGCTCGAACGGTAGATCCTGATGACTGTAGGCAGACAGCGTGATGTCTTTGATCCGGCCGAGTACATCACTCACTCGGGTCTCTCGGCAGGTTGCCACACGCAATGCCAGTGTATTGGCGAAGAAGCCGATCAATGGCTCCAGTTCCGGGCGTTGACGGTTGGCGACAGGCGTACCGACCACCACATCATTCTGCTCGCTGAGGTGACTCATGAGCATCGACCAGCCTGCCAGCAGAACCATGAACAGTGTGCTGCCCTGAGCCTGGCTGAACGCGCGCACGTCGGCACTCAGCTCTGGCGAGAACACATACTCGATCATCCCGCCGGTATAGCTCTGGATAGCTGGACGCGGACGGTCCAGTGGCAGGTTCAGCAGGCTTGGCGCGCCTTCCAGATGCGTACGCCAGAAGTCGACCTGAGCTTGCAGCGCAGGACCGTCAAGGGATTTCCGTTGCCAGGCGGCGTAGTCCACGTATTGAAGCGGCAGCGCTGGCAGCGGGTCCTTTTGGCCTTGACTGAAAGCGCTGTAAAGCACACTCACTTCCTGGGCCAGAACACTGTTGGACCAGCCGTCGGAGACGATGTGATGCAACGTAATCAACAGCACATGTTCGGCATCCGCCACCTGCAGCAGATGCCCGCGCAGCATAGGCCCCTGAGTCAGGTCGAACAGTTGCGTGGCATTTTCCTGACCCAGACGGGCCAGGGTCGCCGTGCGCTCCTCACTGGAAAGTCCGCGCAGATCCTGTTGCAACAGAGGAAAGCAGGTATCGGCCGGGGCGATCTTCTGCACCGGTTCACCGTCAACCAACTCAAAGCGCGTGCGCAGGGTTTCGTGGCGTGCAACCAGACGATCAAGCGTCGCCTGCAAGGCAGCCGTGTCCAGTGCCCCTGTCAGGCGCAAGGCCATCGGCAAGTGATAGGCCGCACCGGCAGCATGATCCAGATGATCGAGGAACCACAGGCGTTGCTGGGAGAATGACAGTGGCAGACGGCCCGAGCGATCCGCCCTTGGAATTGATTGCGCTTCACTTGGCGCCGTGGCGTTGACCAATGAGGCCAGGCCACGCACGGTCGGTGCGTCGAACAGTTCACGCAAGGTGATTCGTGTACCGAGCTTGCGTCGCAGTCGCGACAGCAATTGCACGGCGAGCAACGAATGGCCGCCCAGTTCAAGGAAGCCGTCGTTGCGGCCGACCTGATCCAGATGCAGCAGGGCTTTCCATATTTCGGCGATGGCCTCTTCGGTTTCGCCTTGCGGCGCCTCGTAAGCCTTGCTGGCCAACGCATCCTGACCAGGTGCCGGCAGCGCTCGGCGGTCGAGCTTGCCGTTTGAAGTCAGCGGCAGGGCATCCAGATGGACGAAGGCACTGGGCACCATGTATTCCGGCAGATGCTTGAGCAGCTCGCTACGCAAATGCTCGGCCGCAACCGATTCACCACAGACATAAGCGACCAAGCGCTGACTGTCCGAATCACCCTGGCTGTCGTTGCGGGCAATCACCACCGCCTCGCGGATGCCTGGTACGGCCAGCAGAACGTTTTCGATTTCACCCAGCTCGATACGGAAACCGCGAACCTTCACCTGGAAGTCGTTACGGCCCATGTATTCCAGCGTGCCGTCCGCCAGCCAGCGACCCAGATCGCCGGTTTTGTAAAGGCGGGCGTTGGCGTTACTGGAGAACCTGTCAGCAATGAAACGTTCGGCACTCAGCTCGTCACGGTTGAGGTAGCCACGAGCCACACCGCTACCGCCGATGTGAATTTCCCCGGCGACGCCCAGCGGTGCGGGCTCGCCACGCGCGTCCAGAACATGCACCTGAACGTTGGCGATGGGTCGGCCGATGCTTGGTTTTTCACCCAGGTCGCGGATCAGGTCAATGGTCGCGTCCACTGTGCATTCGGTCGGGCCATACATGTTGTAGAAGCGGATGGTCTGGCAGTTGCGCAGCTTTTCCCAGGTGCTGGCGTTGATCGCCTCGCCACCCAACAGCACGCTGACCGGCTGGTAACTGCTGCGTTCCAGCAAACCGGCGGAAAGCAGGGTGTCGAGCTGCGATGGTGTTGAGTCGAAGGCATGAACCTGATGGGCTTCGAGGAAGTCCAGCAGTTCGCTGCCGTTGGCACGAATGAGTTGCGGGATGATCACCAGCGTGTGGCCGGAGAACAATTGCGAGATGCCTTTGATCGACATGTCGAAGAAGAAGCCGGCGTTCAGCGCCACGGTGGCCGGTGTCGGACAATGCTGATGGGTGGTGCGGGTCAGCACGTTCCAGAAGTTGAACACCGAGCGGTGCTCGACCATGACACCTTTTGACTGGCCAGTGGAGCCTGACGTATAGATCACGTAGGCCAGGTTTTCCGCCGTCAGGCCGTCGACCACTGGATTGGCGTCGAACGCCTGATCGTCCGCTGCCAGCAGCGATTCAGCGCTGTCGAGCAACATCGGCGGTATGTCGCCAGCCGGCAGACTGAGTGCGCTCTGGGTCAGCAGCGCACGCGGCTGGCTGTCCTGCAACATGAAGGCCATGCGGTCAGCCGGGTGGGCAGGATCGATCGGCACGTAAGCAGCGCCGGACTTGAGCACGCCCAGCAGGCCGACAATCATGTCCAGACTGCGTTCGGCGCAGATGGCCACGCGCTCGTCCGGCTGCACACCGAGTTGCAGCAGCTGCCGGGCCACGTGGTTCGCACGGCGGTTGAGCTGGCGATAGCTCAGTTGGCGGTCTTCGTAGACCAGCGCTACAGCCTCGGGGTTGCAGCGGACATGGTGTTCGAACAAGGCATGGATCGGCACTGCCGGAGCGAATTCACTGGCGGTGTCGTTGAATTCGTTGAACAGCCGTTGCCGCTCGTCCTCCGGGACCACTTCCAGGCTGCTTGCCAGACGTTGCGGATCCTGCTCGAGGGCATTGACCAGCTCGGCGACCGCCTGACCGAGGTAGGCGGCAATCCGGTGCGGGTCGATGCCATCTATAGACTGCGCAGTCAGCGAAAAGCCATTGGCCTCATTGGCTACGGCAATTTCGATCGGGTAGTTGGTACGGGTTTCGGAGCCCAGGAAATGAACCCCTTCCTGCTCCTCGCCCATGTCCTCGATGTTTTCCCCGGCAGTGTTCACCAGATCACCGTGACGGCAGTTGAGGATCACGGTGAACATCGGCAGCGATGCATCCACTGCACTGCAGCGCTGCGCCAGGGCCAGAGGCGCCTGCTCGTGGGTCAGCAGGCCGCTGAGCTGTTGGTAGGCGTCCTGAACGATATCGCGCACGCTGTTTTGTTGCAGGCGAATACGCATCGGCAAGGTATTGATGAACATCCCCAGCGCATGGTTGGCGCCGGATGTGCCCTGGGAGCGTCCCGAAAGCACGGTACCGAAAATCCCGTCGTCGCGGCCGCTGGTGGCGGCCACCACCAAGCCCCATGCGGCGTGGAACAGCACCGAGGTTGGTACGCCCTGGGCCCGAGCGGTGCTGTGGATCCGCGCGCTGAGATCGTCGCTCAGATCCTGCACCGAACGCAGGATTGTTGCATCGCCGCCACGCACATCGAGCACGCCATAGGGCGCAGTGGTGGTATCGACATCCCCCAGCAGTTGACGGAAGTAGGCTTCATGTTCGGCCTGGGAGACACACGCGGCCTGGGCGATGAAGTTGCGGTACGGCTGGGATGGCGGCAGGGCGTCGGCGCGTCCGTCCATCACTGCCTGGATCTCGCCCATGATCAGGCGCAGGGTGACGTTGTCGCTGATGAGGTGATGGTCCAGCAACGCCATCAGCCACTTTTCCTGCCGGGTATCGTACGTGATATACGCGGCTATCAGCGGTGCCTGTTGCAGGTCCAGGCGCATATGGTAGGTATTGGTGCGGTCGCGCAGCATCTGCAAGGCGTCTTCACCCGGCGCGGTGTCGAGTTCAATGACTGGCAACGTTGCCTGGCGATGCACCACCTGTACCGGTTGCGGCAGACCTTGCCAGCGCAGGGAGCTGCGCATGATGTCGTGGCGGTTGATGACCACTTGCAGCGCGCCGAGGAACTTGTCGAGCAACGCGCGGCTGTCGAAGGTCGCTATGGTGCGCATCAGGTAGGCATCACCTTCTGACTGCAACAGATGGTGAAACAGGATGCCTTCCTGCAACGACGACAGTGGGTAGATATCCTGAACATTGGCGACGCCGCCTGGCACATCGGCAACGATATGCTCCAGTTCCTGCCGGGTCAGTTTCACCAACGGCAGCATGTCCGGGGTCAACGCCGTGCAATCGACGGGAATCAGGTTCGCCGGGGCGACCCGTTCCGCCGCAGTGCCGCCCGCCAGGACCGCGGCCATGGCTTGCAGGGTTGGCGCCGAGAACACCGTGCTCACATCCAGTACCAAGCCGATCCGACGCAAGCGCTCTATCAGGTTAATCACGAGGAAAGAGTGACCACCCAGTTCGAAGAAGTGATCCTGGCGACCGACACGTTCGACCCCGAGCAATTCCTGCCAGGCAGCGGCCAGGGTCGTTTCGATAGCGCCTAGCGGTGCTTCGTAGTCACGACTCACCGTCGCGAACTGGTCCGGCGCGGGCAGGGCGGCACGGTCCAGCTTGCCGTTGGTGGTCAACGGCCAGCTTTCGAGGGTCACAAAGGCACTGGGCAGCATGTGTTCGGCCAGCACGCTGGCCAGTTGGTTGCGCAGGAGCGCTGACTCGGGAGCGGCGCCTTCCTCGGCAATCAGGTAGGCGACCAGGCGTTTGTCGCCGGGGCGATCCTCACGCACGATGACCATCGCTTCACGGACATCGGGGCAGGCGAGCAATTGCGCCTCGATCTCGCCCAACTCGATACGAAAGCCGCGAATCTTGATTTGCGAGTCATTGCGGCCGACGTAGACCACGCCGCCGTCGCTGCGGTAGTGCGCAACGTCGCCGGTGCGATAGAGCCGTGCGCCGCTTTGCAACGCATAGGGGTCGGCAATAAAACGTTCGGCATTCAGTTCCGTGCGGTTCAGGTAATGCCGGGCAACACCGGCACCGCCGATGTAAATCTCGCCATTGACGCCCACCGGCACCGGCTGCTGATAGTCGTCGAGGATACGCAGGCACAGGTCATCAAGTGCCGGACCGATCAGACTTGGCATGGCTGTGTCGATTTCTGCGTGGCTGATCGGGTAGTAAGTGGCATGCACAGTGATTTCCGTGATCCCGTACATGTTCACCAGACGGGTACGCGACAGCGGTGTGCGTGCGGTCCAGGGCTGCAGGCTGCGGAAGTCCAAAGCCTCACCCCCGAATACCACTTCACGCAGCGCATGCTCCTGTGGGGTGCGTTCGCGGGCCTGGATGAACTGGCGGAAAGCGCTTGGCGTCTGGTTCAGAACGGTGACCTGCTGCTCGCAGACCAGCGCATAGAAGTCATCCGGCGAACGCGCCACCTCACTCGGGACGATGACCAGTTTGCCGCCGTAGCACAGCGCGCCCCAGATTTCCCAGACCGAGAAGTCGAAGGCAAAGGAGTGGAACAGCGTCCAGACATCCTCACGGCCGAAGTTGAATTGCCTGGCGGTGGCGTCGAACAGGCGTGCAACGTTGCCGTGCTCCACCAGTACACCTTTGGGCAGGCCTGTAGACCCTGAGGTGTAAATGACATAAGCCAGGTGCTCGCGAGACAGACCCAGAGCAGCAGGCTCAGGGTTGCAGTCCAGCGATTCATCTGCCAAATCGGCACTGTCGTTGTCCGCGCCGAGGGTCAGTACCGGCACGCTGTGTACCGGCAGCACGTCGAGGCAGGCCGACTGGGCCAGCAACGCTACCGGCGCACTGTCTGCCAGCAGGTAGCCGAGACGCTCGGTGGGGTAAGTCGGATCCAGCGGTACATAGGCTGCACCGGCCTTGAGCACGGCCAGCACCGCGCAGACCATCTGTGTGCCTCGCTCTGCGAGGATCGCTACCCGGTCATCGGGGCGCACGCCTTGGGCGAGCAGTTCATGGGCCAGACGGTTGGCTCGGCGATTGAGCGCCTGGTAACTCACCTCATGCCCGCCAAAGACCAGTGCGATGTCCTGCGGGTGGGCGGCGGCGAACTGTTCGAAGCGCTGATGCACCATCAGACCCGATGCGAATACCGCCTTGGGCTGCAATAGCGCTGGCGAGGCCAGGCGCTGCGCCTGGCTGAGCAACGGCAGGCTGAGCACAGGTTGCGCGGCATCCTCGACCATCGCCTCCAGTAGCGTGTGGAAATGCTCGGCAAAACGCTCGACGGTCGCGTGGTCGAACAGGTCGCTGGCGTATTCGATCATCCCGGTCAGCCTGCCGTTTTCGCTACCCAGCATCAGCATCAGGTCGAATTGCGCGGTTTCATGGGCCTGCAACATCGGATGCAGGCTAAGGCCCGGCAGGCTCAACTCGCCACCAACGCTGGTGTTATCCAGCGACAGGGCGACCTGACACAGCGGGCTATGGCTCATCGAGCGTGGCGGCTGCAAGGCTTCGATCACTTGCTCGAACGGAATGTCCTGATGCTCATGGGCCGCCAGCGTGGTCTGGCGGACCCTTTCCAGCAGCTGCGCCACGCTCGGGTTCTGCGCCAGATCGACGCGCAGCGCCAGGGTGTTGACGAAGAAACCGATCAGATTCTCGGTTTCGGTGCGGCCACGGTTGGCGCTCGGCACGCCTATCACCACATCGCGCTCGTTGCTTAGCCGCGCCATAAGGACCGACCAGGCGCTGAGCAGCCCCATGAACAGGGTGACGTTGTGGGTCTGGCAGAAGCGCTCCAGACGTTGATGAAGCGCTGCATCGATTGTCAATGGCACAGCGCCGCCGCGGTAGCTTTGCACCGCCGGACGTGGCCGATCAGTAGGCAGCGACATCAGCGTCGGTGCACCACCCAGGTGCTCACGCCAGAAGTCGGCCTGCTCGGCAAGGCGCTCGCCGGTAAAGGTGCGGCGTTGCCAGGCGGCGTAGTCGGCGTACTGGATTGACAGGGCAGGTAACGGGTCAGGCCGATGCTGACTGAAGGCCTGGTAGAGGGCGGCGAACTCGTTGACCAGTACACCCACCGACCAGCCGTCGGAGATGATGTGGTGCTGGGTGATCAACAGCATGTGCTCGTTATCGGTCAGGCGCAGCAGATGCCCGCGAATCAGCGGGCCCTGGCGCAGGTCAAACGGTGCAGCGGCCTCGCTGTCGGCGATGCGTGAAGCGCTGAGGCTGGCCTGTTCGTAAGGCTGCGAGCGCAAGTCCTGTTCTGCCAGGGCGAAACCGCTATCCGCCGCTGCGATGACCTGCACCGGCTGTTCGCCGTGCAACTCGAACGTAGTGCGCAGGCTTTCATGACGCGCGACCAGACGGTCGAGCGCAGCCTTGAGCGCGCTGTGATCAAGCTCGCCGCGCAGCAGCAGCGACATCGGCATGTGGTAGGCGCTGCTGGCGCCAGGGTCGAGCCTGTCGAGAAACCACAGGCGCTGCTGGGAAAAGGACAGTGCCAGCGGCGCGTTACGCCCGATGGGTTCGATGCTATCGGAATCGACCGCTTGCAGGCCATCGACCACCTTCGCCAGTTCGGCCACGGTCGGATGACTGAACAGCTGGCGCAGCGCCATGTCGCCGTTCAGTTGCTGACGCACCCGGGAAACCAGTTGTGCAGCCAGCAGCGAGTGGCCGCCAAGCTCGAAGAAGCCGTCATGGCGACCCACTCGTTCGAGGCTCAGCAATTCCTGGAATATTTCCGCGAGGGCCTGTTCGGTGGCGCTCTCCGGCGCAACGTAGATTCGCTCGGACATGGCATTCAGGTCCGGTGCCGGCAGTGCTTTCAGGTCGACCTTGCCATTGAGTGTCAGCGGCAAGGTATCCAGACGCATGAACACACTCGGCACCATGTATTCCGCCAAACCGCCACTCAATTGCGTACGCAGATCCTCCGGGTCAGGTGCTTCAACGCCCGCATGCACGGTGTAATAGGCGACCAGACGGGTGTCACCCGGGCTGGCTTCGTGCGCCACCACCACGGAGTTGCGCACGCCGTCGCACAAGTGCAGGACGCTTTCGATTTCGCCCAGCTCGACGCGGAAGCCGCGGACCTTGACCTGCCCATCGTTACGCGCCACGTATTCAAGGTTACCGTCCGGCAACCAGCGCGCGAGATCGCCGGTGCGATAGAGTCTCGCGCCAGGCTGCCGAGTGAACGAGTCGTCACTGAAGCGTTCGGCGGTCAGCTCGGGACGGTTCAGGTAGCCGAGTGCAACGCCAGTACCACCGATGTAGATCTCGCCGACCACCCCCATCGGCACCGGTTCGCGCCGGGCATCAAGCACATAGACCCGCACGTTGGCATTGGGCTTGCCAATCGGCAGACTCAGGGTGTCAGGCAGTACCTCGAAAATTTCGTAGCTGGTGGCACAGGTGGTGCCCTCGGTCGGGCCGTAGCCGTTGAACAGGCGTATCTGAGCGGAATGTTCACGGACCCGACGGAACGAGGCCGGATCAGCGCGCTCGCCACCACACATGATCATGCGCAAGCCTGCCAGGGCCTCTGGAATCAACCCGGCATACAGGTTGAAGAGGGCGGTCGAGCTGATCATGGCTGTTACACCATGGCGTTTCAGCAGGGCGGCGAACGCCACCGGCTCGAGCAGCACATGGGGCTCGATAATCACCGACTGGCCACCATTGAGCAACGCACCCCAGATTTCCGGAGTACTGGCGTCAAATGCCGGGTTGGACGAAAACGCCACACGGTCTTCAGCCGAGAAGTCGTAGTAACCGTTGTCCTGAACCAGACGCACAATGCCGTTGTGGGTCACGATCACGCCCTTGGGCTGACCGGTGGAGCCAGAGGTGTAAATGATGCACGCGGGGGTCTCGCCTGCGACGTCATCTGCAAGCACGACTGGCCCTTGGCTCAGCGCTGACAGATCCAGCCTGTCCAGATCCAGTCTTGGCGTCATTTCAGGTGCCGTCAGGTCGCTGCGGCTCAGCAGCATGATGGCTTCGCTGTCCTCGAGCATGAAGCGCAGGCGTTCTTCAGGGGCCAGGCGGTCCAGCGCCAGATACGCCGCACCGCACTTGAGAATGGCCAGCATGCTGACCAGCAACTCCACCGAACGATCCAGCAGGATCGCCACCCGGGTTCCAGACACCACGCCGTGCTGGCGAAGTTGCTGAGCCAAGGCGTTGGCGCGGCTGTCGAGCTCGGCGTAGGTCAGTGTCTGCTCACCCTGGCGGACTGCAATTGCCTGCGGTGCAGCTTCGGCATGGGCCTCGAACAAGCGATGCATCAACTGACCGAGCGGGTAGGTGCGCTCTGTGGCATTGATATCCTTCAGCAGGTACTCGCGCTCCGCCGTGTCGAGCAACGGCACCTGCTCCAGCACTTGCCGATCGTCGGCCACCATGGCTTCCAGCACACGCTGGAAGTAGCCCAGATAACGTCGCATGGTGCTTTCGTCGAACAGCGCCGTAGCGTACTCCAGCGTGCCGATCAGTTGTCCGTTTACCTCACCGATGTCCAGCGCCAGGTCGAATTTTGATGCATCACCGGGCACTGCAACGCCTTGCAGGCTCATGTCGCCGAGCACCAGGGCGTCGTCCTCATTGTCTCGCCATGACAGCATCGCCTGAAAAATCGGGCTGTGAGACAGGCTGCGTTGTGGTCGAACCACTTCAACCACTTGTTCGAACGGCAGGTCCTGATTTGCCTGAGCAGCCAGAGTCTGCTGTTTGACCTGCCGCATAAGCGCTTCGACGCTCGGCGCCCCCGAGAGGTCGATCCGTACAGCAAGGGTGTTGACGAAGAACCCGATCAGGTTCTCCACCTCGGCGCTCATTCGGTTGGCAACCGGCGTACCAATCACCACGTCGTCCTGACCGGACAGCCGTCCCAACAGCGCGGCCCAGGCACCCATCACGGTCATGAACAGGCTGCTGCCATATCGTTGGCCCAAAGCCTTGAGGCCATGGGTCAATTGCGTATCCAGCACCAGCTCCAGCGTCTGCCCGCTGTAGTCCTGTTGCGCCGGACGTGGCCGATCGGTCGGCAGGGTCAGCAAGGCTGGCGCACCGGCCAGTGCCTGCTGCCAGTACTGACGCTGTTGTTGCAGCACGTCGCCACTCAACCAGTCACGTTGCCACAGTGCGTAGTCGACGTACTGCACCGGCAACGCCGGCAGCGGATCCTCCGCCCCCTCACTGAAGGCTGCATAGAGCGCGCCCAGCTCGCGGTTCAACACCCCGGTTGACCAGCCATCGGAGACAATATGGTGCATGGTCACCAGCAACACGTGGTCGTCATCGGCCATGCGCACCAGACGCCCGCGCACTAACGGGCCATTGACGAGGTCGAAGTGCTCGCTGGCCTCTTGTGCAGCGATGGCGAGCAGCTTGTCTTCGGCATCGGTCTGCCCGGCCAGTACCTGCAGTTGCAGTCTGAAACCTGTTTCAGTGGCAGAGATACGCTGCTCCGCAGGCTGTCCCTGCTCTTGTACAAAGGTCGTGCGCAGCGCCTCATGGCGGGCCACGATACGGTCCAGTGCACGTTGCAGCGACGCCTGATCAAGGCTGCCGCGCAGACGTAACCCAACTGGAATATGGTAAGCGGCGCTGCCACCTTCCAGTTGCGCGAGGAACCACAGGCGCTGTTGGGCAAACGACAACGGTAGCGCACCCGAACGTTGCACAGGCGTGATCGCCAGGCGAGCGTTGCCCTGCGTGTTGCTCAGCCGCTCTGCGAACTGCCGCAGAACCGGCGCTGCGAAAAACGCTGACGGTGAAACCTCCAGATTCAATTGCTGACGGACCTGGGCCAGCACACGCATGACCAGCAATGAGTGACCGCCGAGCGCGAAAAAGTCATCATGCCGACCGACTTGCGCGACGCCCAGCACATCGGCCCAGATTGCGGCGACTGCCGTCTCCAGCGGGCCATCGGCTGCTTCGAAATCATGCTGATCGAAGGCTGCGGCGTCCGGTTCGGGCAACGCTCTGCGATCCAGCTTGCCATTGGCACTCAGCGGCAATGCGTCCATGCGCACGAACGCTGCCGGGATCATGTATTCCGGCAGGTTGAGTTGCAGGTGCTGGCGAAGCGCGCGCGGGGTAAGGGCAGGGCCGGCAGGTTCGCGGGTGGCATATTCCACGAAATACGCAACCAGTTTCGGCGTGCCGCTGCTGTCCTCGCGAATTACGACCAGGCTTTCGCGTATACCCGCGACCTCGGCCAGACGTGCTTCGATTTCGCCCAGCTCCAGACGCAGCCCACGCAGCTTGGCCTGGGAGTCGTTGCGGCCGAGGAATTCAATATTGCCATCAGCCCGGTAGCGCGCCATATCGCCGCTGCGGTAAAGCCGTTCGCCCGCCACGAAGGGGCTGTCCATGAAGCGTTCGGCGGTGAGTTGCGGCAAGTTCAGATAGCCGCGTGCAATACCTGCGCCGCCGATATACAGCTCGCCCGCAACGCCCGGTGGAACCGGCTGGCCAAGCTCATCGAGCAGATAAATCCGTGTGTTGGCCAATGCACGGCCAATCGGCAAGACCCCATCGACCTGGCTGCTTGCCTCGAACTCGAAACAGGTGCTGTCGATGCTGGCTTCAGTGACACCGTAGGCCTGGACGATCTGCACGTGATCGCCACAAAGCTTGCGCAGTTGCCGGGCGCTGTGCGCGGTCCAGACATCCGAACCACAGACCACGGTGCGCATGAACGACAGGTCGTGCCCCGTCTCTTCCACCCAGGCCAGCAACGCATTGAGCACGGCCGGCACGAAATCCGCAAAACCGATCGACTCCTCGCTCAGCAGGCGGTAAAGCGCAGGCGGGTCCATCAGGGTCTCGCGTGGGCACAGCACCAGTGTGCCGCCGAAACCCAGTGAGCGGATCAGGTCGGCGCTGAACACATCGAAGGAAAACCCGGCCATCTGCAAGTGATTGAGTGGCGCGTGTAACGGATACAATTGCTTCCACGCCGCGCTGACGGCGAGCAATCCGCGATGCTCGACCATTACGCCTTTCGGCACGCCGGTTGAGCCCGAGGTGTAGATGACATACGCCAGATTGTGCCCGCCGAGGGTTTCCACAACCGGGTTGTCGTCACGCTCGGAGAAGGTATCGCGTTGATCGTCATCGAGTAGCACCAGCGGCACGTCAAGCGTCGGCAGACGCTCCTGCACACCACGCTGGGTCAGCAGTGCCGACGGCGTACTGTCTTCGATCATGTAGGCCAGACGCTCAGCAGGGTAGGCCGGGTCCAGTGGTACATAGGCGGCACCAGCCTTGAGTACACCGAGCACGCCGATGATCATTTCCACGCCGCGTTCTACGCAGATCGCCACTCGATCATCCGGGCTGATGCCCAGGCTGATGAGATGATGCGCCAGACCGTTGGCCTGGCGGTTCAACTCCGCATAACTCAAGCGCTGCGCCCCGCAGGCCACGGCGATGGCGTCGGGCTGCGCCTGAACCCTTTCCTCAAACAGCTGATGAATCGCGCAGTCCTGCGGGTAGGGCGCCTCTGTTGCGTTGAGGCCTGCCAGCAGATGTTCACGTTCATCGCCCCCCAACAAGGTCACGTGTTCCAGCACCTGTTGATCGTCGGCGACCATGGCCTCCAGCACACGCTGGAAGTAGCCCAGATACCGCCGCATGGTGCTCTCGTCGAACAACGCTGTGGCGTACTCCAGCGTGCCGACCAGTTGCTCATCCACCTCGGCCATGTCCAGCGTCAGGTCGAATTGAGCGGTATCAGCGGCCAATTCGACGCTTTTCAGCGTCATGTCGCCGAGCGTCAGATCAGACGCCTCGTTGTTCTCCCACGACAACATGGCCTGGAAAATCGGGCTGTGGGAGAGGCTGCGTAGCGGATTGATGGCTTCCACGACTTGTTCGAACGGCAAGTCCTGATGCGCCTGTGCATCGAGAGTCTGCCGTTTGACCCGCGCCAGCAGAGTCTCTGCGGTAGGCTTGCCACTGAGGTCAACGCGGATGGCCAGGGTGTTGACGAACAGGCCCACCAGCCCTTCGACTTCACTGCGTGTGCGGTTGGCCACTGGCGTACCGATGACCACATCTTCCTGACCCGCCAAGCGTCCCAGCAGCCCGGCCCAAGCGGCCATGACCGTCATGAACAGGGTACTGCCGCGACGTTGGCTCAACGCCTTGAGGCTATGGGTAAGGTCTTTGTCGAAAATGACAGGCAGTGCTGCGCCGGCGTAATCCTGCAACGCCGGACGCGCACGATCGGTGGGCAACATCAACAACGCCGGAGCGTCTGCAAGGGTTTGTTGCCAGTAGTCGCTTTGCTGTTGCAGCAGATCGCCACTCAGCCAGCGACGTTGCCACACGGCGTAGTCCAGGTATTGCAGCTCCAGTGGCGCCAGCGGGTCGTCCTGGCCCTGCCTGAATGCTGCATAGAGAGCAGACAATTCGCGGGTCAACACATCAACCGACCAGCCATCGGACACGATATGGTGCATGGTCAGCAACAGGACGTGATGGTCCTCGGCCATGCGAATCAGGCGGCCACGAATCAGCGGGCCCTGTTGCAGGTCGAAGCTTTGCAGCGACTCTTCGCTGGCCAGCGCCTGAAGTTGTTCCTCGGCATCCGCCAGCCCTTGCAGATCGTGCAGTTGCAGGTTGAAAGCGGCATCCGCCGGGCTGATGCGTTGTACCGGCTGTCCGTCATCACCCTGAATGAATGTGGTGCGTAAGCCTTCGTGGCGTGCAACCAGGCGCTCCAGCGCCCGTTGCATTGCCTTGAGGTCCAGTTCGCCATGCAGGCTCAGACCGGCAGGTATGTGGTAGGCCGCGCTGGCGCCTTCCATCTGAGCGAGGAACCACAGACGTTGCTGGCCGAATGACAATGGCCACGCCTGATCGCGTGCCACCGGCACGATGTCCGGCAAGTTGCTGCGCCCGGCCTGAGCGATGGCTACGGCCAGGGTACTCAGTTCGGGATGGGCGAACAGCGCGGCCAGACCCAGTTCGACGCCCAATTGATGGCGCACCTGGGAAATCAGACGCATCGCCAGCAAGGAGTGGCCACCCAGTTCAAAGAACTGATCATGACGGCCCACTTGTTCCAGATCGAGCAGGTTTTGCCAGATCTGCGCCAGCGCAATCTCGGTTTCACCTTGCGGCTCCACGTGTTCGCGGCTGGCAAAGGCATTGGCTTCCGGAGCCGGCAAGGCGTTGCGATCCAGCTTGCGGTTCGGCGTCAACGGCAAGGCGTCGAGGATCACGAATGCGCTCGGCAGCATGTACTCGGCCAGTTGCGGTGCCAGTTCGGCACGCAGTTCAGCGGTTGTAAGCTGGCTTTGCGGCTGGGCAACCACATAGGCCACCAGGCGTTTATCTCCCGGGTTATCTTCCCGAGCGACCACCACCGCTTCCTTGACCCCTTTGCAATTACCCAGACGGGCTTCGATTTCGCCCAGTTCGATACGGAAACCGCGCACCTTGACCTGGAAGTCATTACGGCCCAGGTATTCGATACGGCCGTCGGCCATGTAGCGCGCCAGGTCGCCGGTCTTGTACATCCGGGCATCAGGGCTGTTGCTGAACGGATCAGCGAGAAAGCGCTCGGCGTTGACCGCTTCAAGGTTCAGGTAACCGCGTGCCACGCCGTCGCCACCGATGAAAATCTCACCGGCCACGCCATAGGGCACTGGCTGCTGATGATCGTCGAGCAGGTAAATGCGCGTGTTGGCCATCGGTTTGCCGATGGTCGCGTTGCCACTGCCTTCGCTGCCAGCCACGGCGTCATGGCTGACATACGCGGCGGTGCAGGACACTGTCGCTTCGGTAGGGCCGTAGGTGTTGACCAGGCGAGTGTGCGCCGGGCGCATCTCGTCCCAGAGCTTGAGCTTCTGTGCTGATAGCGCATCGCCAGTGACGTTGATCAGACGCACCTGTTGCAGGCGCTGAGCCGCCACCTGCGGTTGCTTGTGCCACTCGCCAACCAGCGTGTGCCAGTGCGCGGCGGTGAGGTGCAGGACAGTCGGATGAATACCGTAATCTTCAGTCCCTTCGCTGCCGAAGATCTCGCGGCTCGGGGCCAGAGTGGCACCCGCCAGCAAGGCCGGGAAGATTTCCTCCACCGACAGGTCGAAATTCAGGGTGTTCTGCTGCAGCACGGTGTCGGTGGGGGAAAGAGCAAAAAGCCGCGCCGCATCGACGCTGTAGTTGACCAGGCCGCGATGCTCGATCATCACGCCCTTTGGATTGCCGGTGGAGCCGGAGGTATAGATCACATACGCCAGGTTGCGCACGCCAAGGGTCGGTACCACCGGGTTGTCATCACACTCGGTGAGGCCCTGGCAATGATCGGCATCGAGCAATACCAGCGGCATCGACAGTGTGGGCAGACGCTCCTGCACGCCGCGCTGAGTGAGCAGCGCCGCTGGCTGGCTGTCATTGATCATGTAAGCAAGACGCTCGACCGGATACGCCGGGTCCAGTGGCATATAAGCAGCACCGGCCTTGAGCACACCGAGCAGACCGACCACCATTTCCACACCGCGTTCGACGCAGATCGCCACCCGGTCATCCGGACTAATGCCCAGGCCGATCAGATGATGAGCCAGGCGGTTGGCCTGACGATTCAGGTTGGCATAGCTCAGGCGCTGCCCGTGGAAAGCCAAGGCGATGGCGTCAGGTTGCGTGCGTACCTGTGCTTCAAACAGGTGCTGAATGCACAGGTCCGTCGGGTAGTCCTGGCGGTTCTGGTTGAGGGTCTCCAGCAGCAGGTTGCGCTCGGCGGCGGGCAACACATCCAGCTGCGTAACGGCGATCTGCGGTGTGTGCGCCAGCGCATCGGTCAATTGCTCCAGCGCGCACTGCATCATGGCGCCCAGGCGTTGCGGATCCGCGGGCTGCACGCTGTGTATCATCAGGCTGAGGTCATTGCCGTAGTCGTCGACCGACAGGCACAACGGGTAGTTGGTGCGCTCGGAGCTGTCGAGCAGGCGCAGGCCTGGCCATTGCAACTGACTGTCCTGGCCCTGGTGCCGATAGTTGAGCAGGCTGGAGAACAACGGCAGCGCCGTGGCCACGCTACTGCAACGTTGGGCCAGGGCCAATGACGCCTGCTCGTGGCTCAGTAATTCGCTGAGATCACGGTGGGTGTCCATGACCAGCTCGTGGATGCCTTGCGTGGCCAGTTGCACGCGAACCGGCAGGGTGTTCATGAACATGCCCATGGCCCGCTCGGCGCCGACCGTACCTTGCAGGCGGCCGGTGACCACGGTGCCGAAGACCACATCATCGCGACCGGTACAACGGGCCAGCACCTGGGCCCAGGCGACATGGAACAGCACCGCCGGGGACATACCACGTTCCCGGGCCTGAGTCCGGATACATGTGCAGAGGTCACTGCTCAATGCCAGTTCGAACTCTTCGACGTCATTGCCGTTGCCCTGAACTTCCAGCAGGTCGAACGGAACGGTGGGGGAATCGACATCAGCCAGGCGGCGGGTGAAGTAGGCTTCGTGGGCACTTGAAGGGCTGGCGAGGGTCTGCGCGACAAAATCCCGGTAAGGCTGCGGTGGCAGCAGGTCTGCGCCCTGGCCTTGCATCAGCAGGCGAATTTCTTCGAGTATGAGCTCCAGAGTGACGTGGTCGCTGACCATGTGGTGATCAAGCAGCGCCAGTAGCCAACGATCCGAGTTGGGGTCACCAGCAATGTAGGCGAGCAGCAGCGGGGCCTGTCGCAGGTCCAGGCTCAGACGATTGGGATCAGTGAGACGATCCACCTGACTGAGTGCGTCTTCATCCGGTGTCAGGGTGAGGGTATGTACCGGGAATTGCGCCTGGCGATGCACCACTTGCACCGCTTGCGGCAGGCCGAGCCAATGCACCGAAGTGCGCAGGACATCATGGCGGTCGATAACCGTTTGCAGGCCCCCAAGAAAGGCGTCAAGACGCGCGCGGCTGTCGAACTCGATCATCGAGCGCATCAGGTAGGCGTCGCGCTCAAGATTCAGCAGGTGATGGAACAGGATGCCTTCCTGAAGCGGTGCCAGCGGGTAGATGTCCTGGATATTGGCGGCTCCGCCGGGAACGGCCGAGGTGATCAGTTCAATCTGATCGACGCTCAGTTCCACCAGCGGCAACATGTCTGGCGTTAATTGCGTGCAGTGGGCCGGAATACGGTTGGCCGGTGCCTGGAACAGGGCTTGTTTGTCCTGGCTGATAGCCAGGGCCATTTCACGCACGCTGGGGGCAGTGAATACAGTCTTTACGTTGAGATTCAGGCCCTGCTTGCGCAGACGTTCGATCAGCGAGACGGCCAGCAGTGAGTGGCCACCCAGTTCGAAGAAATGGTCGTGACGCCCGACCTGCTCGATGCCCAGCAGGTCTTGCCAGATAGCCACGATCCGCTCTTCGGTTTCGCCTTGTGGGGCTTCATAGCCACGGCTGATCAGTGCATCAGCGTCCGGGGCTGGCAAGGCCTTGCGGTCGAGCTTGCGGTTCGGCGTCAACGGCATTGCATCAAGCAGCACGAACGCGCTCGGCAGCATGTACTCGGCCAGTTGCGGCGCCAGTTCGGCACGCAGTTCAGCGGCTGTAAGCTGACTTTGCGGCTGGGCAACCACGTAGGCCACCAGGCGTTTGTCTCCCGGATTATCTTCCCGGGCGACCACTACCGCTTCCTTGACCCCGGTGCAATTGCCCAGGCGGGCTTCGATTTCGCCCAGTTCGATACGGAAACCGCGTACTTTGACCTGGAAGTCGTTACGGCCCAGGTATTCAATACGGCCGTCAGCCATGTAACGTGCCAGGTCTCCGGTTTTGTACATCCTGGCATCAGGGCTGCTGCTGAACGGATCCGCCAGGAAGCGTTCGGCGTTGACCTCTGCAAGGTTCAGGTAACCGCGGGCCACGCCGTCGCCACCGACGAAAATTTCACCGGCCACGCCATACGGAACCGGTTGTTGACGGGCATCAAGCAGGTAGATGCGGGTGTTGGCCATCGGCTTGCCGATGGTCGCGTTGCCGCTGCCTTCGCTGCCAGCCACGGCGTCATGGCTGACATAAGCGGCGGTGCAGGACACTGTCGCTTCGGTAGGGCCATAGGTATTGATCAGGCGAGTGTGCGCCGGGCGCATCTCGTCCCAGAGCTTGAGCTTCTGTGCTGATAGCGCATCGCCAGTGACGTTGATCAGACGCACCTGTTGCAGGCGCTGAGCCGCCACCTGCGGTTGCTTGTGCCACTCGCCAACCAGCGTGTGCCAGTGCGCGGCGGTGAGGTGCAGGACAGTCGGATGAATACCGTAATCTTCAGTCCCTTCGCTGCCGAAGATCTCGCGGCTCGGGGCCAGAGTGGCACCCGCCAGCAAGGCCGGGAAGATTTCCTCCACCGACAGGTCGAAATTCAGGGTGTTCTGCTGCAGCACGGTGTCGGTGGGGGAAAGAGCAAAAAGCCGCGCCGCATCGACGCTGTAGTTGACCAGGCCGCGATGCTCGATCATCACGCCCTTCGGATTACCGGTGGAGCCCGAGGTGTAGATCACATAGGCCAGATTGCGCACGCCGAGGGCTTCAACCACCGGGTTGTCGTCACGCTCGGTAAAGGTTTTGCGCTGATCATCGTCGAGCAACACCAGTGGCAAGGTGAGGGTCGGCAGATATTCCTGCAAGTGACGCTGTGTCAGCAACGCCGACGGCGTACTGTCTTCAATCATGTAGGCCAGGCGCTCGGCCGGGTAGGCCGGGTCCAGTGGCACATAAGCAGCACCGGCCTTGAGCACACCGAGCAGGCCGACCATCATTTCCACACCGCGCTCGACGCAGATCGCTACCCGGTCATCCGGGCCGATACCCAGGCCGATCAGGTGATGAGCCAGGCGGTTGGCCTGACGGTTCAATTCGTCATAGCTCAGGCGCTGACCCTTGGACGCGACGGCGATGGCGTCAGGTTGCGTGCGTACCTGTGCCTCAAACAGGTGCTGAATGCACAGGTCCGTCGGGTAGTCCTGGCGGGTCTGGTTGAAGGTCTCCAGCAGCAGGTTGCGCTCGGCGGCGGGCAGCACATCCAGCTGCGTAACGTCCATCTGTGGTGTGTGCGCCAGCGCGTCGGTCAATTGCTCAAGCGCACACTGCATCATGGCGCCCAGACGTTGCGGATCCGCGGGCTGAACGCTGTGTATCATCAGGCTGAGGTCACTGCCGTAATCATTGACCGACAGGCACAACGGGTAATTGGTGCGCTCGGAGCTGTCGAGCAGGCGCAGGCCCGGCCATTGCAACTGGCTGTCCTCACTCTGGTGCCGGTAGTTGAGCAGGCTGGAGAACAACGGCACTCCCGCGGCCACGCTACTGCAACGCTGAGCCAGGGCCAATGATGCCTGCTCGTGGCTCAGTAACTCGCTGAGATCACGGTGGGTGGCCATGACCAGTTCGTGGGCGCCTTGCGTGGCCAGTTGCACGCGAACCGGCAGGGTGTTCATGAACATGCCCATGGCTCGCTCGGCGCCTATCGTACCTTGCAGGCGGCCGGTGACCGCAGTGCCGAACACCACATCATCGCGACCGGTACAACGGGCCAGCACCTGGGCCCAGGCGACATGGAACAGCACCGCCGGGGACATGCCGCGCTCCCGGGCCTGAGTCCGGATACGTGCGCAGAGGTCACTGCTCAATGCCAGTTCGGCCTCTTCGACGTCATTACCGTCACCCTGAACTTCCAGCAGTTCGAACGGAGCGGTGGGTGAATCAACATCAGCCAGGCGGCGGGTGAAGTAGGCTTCGTGGGCACTTGAAGGGCTGGCGAGGGTCTGCGCGACAAACTCCCGGTAAGGCTGCGGTGGCAGCAGGTCTGCGCTCTGGCCGCGCATCAGCAGGCGAATTTCTTCGAGTATGAGTTCCAGGGTGACGTGGTCGCTGATCATATGGTGATCAATCAGCGCCAGTAGCCAACGATCCGAGTTTGGATCGCCAGCAATGTAGGCGAGCAATAGCGGTGCCTGGCGCAGGTCCAGACGCAGACGACTGGGATCACTTAGACGATCCATCTGGCTGAATGCATCTTCATCGGGCGTCAGGGTGAGCGTATGTACCGGCAATTGCGCCTGGCGGTGCACCACTTGCACCGCTTGCGGCAGGCCGGTCCAATGCACCGAACTGCGCAGGACATCATGGCGGTCGATAACCGTTTGCAGGCTCTCAAGAAAAGCGTCAAGACGTGCACGGCTGTCGAACTCGATCGTCGAGCGCACAAGGTAGGCGTCGCGTTCATGATTCAGCAGGTAATGAAACAGGATGCCTTCCTGAAGCGGTGCCAGCGGATAGACGTCCTGGATATTGGCGGCTCCTCCCGGAACGGCCGAGGTAATCAGTTCAATCTCATCAACGCTCAGTTCAACCAGCGGCAACATGTCTGGCGTTAATTGCGTGCAGTGGGCAGGAATGCGATTGGCCGGTGCCTGGAACAGGGGTTGTTTGTCCTGGCTGATAGCCAGAGCCATTTCACGCACGCTGGGCGCAGTGAATACAGTGTTTACGCTGAGATTCAGGCCCTGCTTGCGCAGACGGTCGATCAGCGAGACGGCCAGCAGTGAGTGGCCACCCAGTTCGAAGAAATGGTCGTGACGGCTTACCTGCTCGATGCCCAGCAGGTCTTGCCAGATAGCCGCGATCTGCGTTTCGGTTTCGCCTTGCGGGGCTTCATAGGCACGGCTGATCAGTGCATCGGCTTGTGGGGCTGGCAAGGCTTTGCGGTCCAGCTTGCCGTTCGGCGTCAATGGCATTGACTCGAGCAGCACATAGGCCATCGGGATCATATAAGCCGGCAGTTGTTCCTGCAGCCAGTCGCGCAAGTTTTCGATGTCTACCGAAGCATGCTCTGCGATCAGGGTGTAATAAGCCACCAGACGTTTATCGCCCGGGACATCTTCACGAGCCGTGACCACCGCTTCATGAACCGCCGGGTGTTTGGCCAGAGCGGCCTCGATTTCACCGATCTCGATACGCAAGCCGCGGATCTTCACCTGGAAGTCATTACGGCCCAGGTATTCCAGCGCACCATTGGCCAGCCAGCGACCCACGTCGCCGGTTTTGTACAGGCGGGCCTGCGGATCGCTGGAAAACGGGTCGGCGATGAAACGCTCGGCACTCAGCTGCGGCTGGTTCAGGTAACCCCGTGCCACGCCAATTCCGCCAATGTGCAGCTCACCGGCCACGCCCAGCGGTTGCAACTGGCCCAGGGCATCCAGTACGTGCATCTGAATGTTGGCAATCGGACGGCCAATAGGCACGCTTTCGCCAGGATCCGTCGGGCGGCATTCCCAGGCAGTAACGTCGATGGCCGCTTCGGTCGGGCCATAGAGGTTGTGCAGTTCAACGCCCTTGAGGTGTTGCTCGAAGCGGCGCTGCAACGCGCGGGGCAAGGCCTCGCCGCTGCACAGTACGCGGCGCAGTTGTGGGAAGTCGCGGGTTGAACGGTGTTCCAGAAACACATCGAGCATTGAAGGCACAAAGTGCAGCAGGGTAATGCCCGCGTCACTCATGACCTGCGCCAGATAGTCAGGGTCCTGATGGCCACCGGGACGGGCCATGACCAGTTCGGCACCGGCCAGCAGCGGCAGGAAAAACTCCCAGACCGACACGTCGAAGCCGAACGGGGTCTTTTGCAGTACCCGATCGTTGCTGTCCACGTGATAGGCGTCGCGCGCCCAGAGCAGGCGGTTGACCACACCCAGGTGTTCGTTCATCACGCCTTTGGGCGTGCCGGTGGAGCCGGAGGTGTACAGCACATAGGCCAGGTGGTTTGGCTGCAAACCCAGGGCCTTGGCATCCGGATTAACGCTCGGCTGCCTGGTCAATTGCGCGAGGTCATCGCGGTCATCGAGCAACAACACCGGAAGGTCCAGGGCCGGCAGGTTGTCGTGCAGATCCTGAGTGGTCAGCACTACCTGCGGCGAGCTGTCCTCAAGCATATAGGCCTGACGCGCGCTCGGCAGGTCCGGATCGATCGGCACGTAGGCGCCACCGGCCTTGAGAATACCCAACAGCGCCACGACCATTTCCGGTCCGCGACGCAGGCTGACCGCAACTCGCGTATCCGGCTCCACGCCCAGTTCGATCAGGCGATGGGCGAGCTGGTTGGCCTGTTGGTTGAGTTCGGCGTAGGTGAGCAGCGGTCCGCTGTCGCCGCGTACGGCGCAGGCATCCGGACGCTGGTTGACCTGGTGTTCGATCAGTTGGTGAATCAACACATCGCGTGGATAAGGGTGAGCGGTATTATTGAAGCCCGCCAGCAACAGCTCGCGCTCGTCATCCGGCAGTATCGGCAGGCTGTTCAACGCGGCATGCGGGGTGTGTTCCAGCGCTTCCACCAGGCTGTGCAGTGCAACCTGCATGTACTCGCCGATGCGCTGGGCATTGATTTGCTGGACGGCCTGAATAGTGAGCGTGAAAGCATCGCCCAGGTCATCGACGTTCAGGGTCAACGGGTAGTTGGTATTGTCTTCGGTGCCGAAAGACTCGATCCCTTCCCAGGCGGCGGCAGCTTGTGCCGAAACATCGCCCACGACACTGTGCCGGTAGTTGAGCAATGCACTGAATAGCGGCGTCGGTGCGGCCACGCCGCTGCAACGCTGGGCGAGCACCAGCGGAGCATGCTCATGCCCCAGCAAGGATGTCAGCCGCTCGTGGGTCGCCTTCAATCCCTCGGCCACTGTCGTCGCGTCGATATCGACGCGCAGCGGCAAGGTATTGATAAACATGCCCAACGCACGGTCGGCACCGTCGCCGGCCTGCATACGGCCCAGCAGTACCGTGCCGAACACCACTTTTTCACAGGCCGAGACATTGCCCAGCACCCGCGCCCAGGCCAGGTGCATCAGGCTCGCGACGCTGACGCCTGCCTGTCGAGCCTGAGCCCGCAAACGCAGGCTCAGCTCGGCGGCCAGGGGCACGCTGGCCTCTTTGAGGTCACGGCCGCCGTCCTGCACATCCTGCACACCGAATGGCAGGGTCGGCTCGACGATGTCGCCGAGCATCTCGCGGAAGAACGCTTGGTGCTGAGCATCACGGCCCCCCAGGCGAGCCTGGGCGACATAGTTGCGATACGGCACCGTCTCAGCCAACGCATCGCCCTGACCGAGCAGGTGCGCCTGAATTTCATGCAGGACCACGGACAGGGAAGTGGCGTCGCTGACCAGGTGATGGGACAGCAGCATCGCCAGCCAGCGGTCGTTGACCGGGTCATGGCTATAGACAATGCGCATCAATGGCGCGTTACGCACATCAAGGCGGTAATGCCGAGGGTCGAAGCGCTGGTGCAATTGCTCGTCAACCGGGCCGTCTGCAGGGTCGAGGAACAACTCGGTGACTTGCAGTTCAGCCTGGCGCAGCACCACTTGCACCGGTTCATCAAGATCTTCCCACAGCACTGCGGTACGCAGGATATCGTGGCGGTTGATCACGCATTGCAAAGCGCCGCTGAAAGCGTCCAGCCGCGCCCGGTCTGACACGCCAAACAGTGCTTTCAGGGTATAGGGGTCGCCCTGTTCGGCACTGATATGGTGGTAAAGAATCCCCGCCTGCAACGGTGCCAGCGGGTAGATGTCCTGCACATTGGCAGCACCGCCGGGCACGTCCTTCGCCACGCGGTCGATCTGCGCCTGAGTGAGGCTGATCAGCGGCAGCAAATCAGGGGTGATGTGTTCGCAATGTTCGGGAATCAGGTTGGCCGGCACCACGACGTCCGTGCCGCCATCGATTGCTGCGGCAAGCGCCGCCACGGTCGGCTGGCCGAACAGCACATGCACATCGGCGCTCAGACCGACATCGCGCATTTGCTGGATCAATTTCACCGCCAGCAGCGAGTGGCCGCCCAGCTCGAAGAAGTGATCATGACGACCCACCTGTTCAACCTTGAGCACGTCGGCCCAGATCGACGCCAGCAGCGTTTCCACTTCGCCTTGCGGCGCTTCGTAACCACGGCTGATCAGCGATTGCGCATCCGGAGCAGGCAGTGCCTTGCGATCCAGCTTGCCGTTGGGCGTCAAGGGCAGGCTGTCCAGCTGCACAAAAGCGCTGGGAACCATGTATTCGGGCAGGTGTTCAAGCAACTCTTTGCGCAGGTTTTCGGCGGGGACCGGTTCGCCACACAGGTAGGCCACCAGACGCTTGCTGTCAGGTTGTGCCGGGTCGTCTGCGCGGGCAACCACTACTACTTCACGCACACCGGTGCACAAAGCCAGAGCGGCCTCGATTTCGCCGATCTCGATACGCAAGCCGCGGATCTTCACCTGGAAGTCATTACGGCCCAGGTATTCCAGCGCGCCATTGGTCAGCCAGCGGCCCACGTCGCCGGTTTTGTATAGGCGGGCCTGCGGGTCGCTGGAAAACGGGTCAGCGACGAAACGCTCGGCACTCAATTCTGGCTGGTTCAGGTAACCCCTGGCCACGCCGATGCCGCCAATGTGCAGCTCACCGGCAACGCCCAGTGGTTGCAACTGGCCTGACGCACCCAACACGTGCATTTGAATATTGGCAATCGGACGGCCAATAGGCACGCTTTCGCCCGGATCCGTCGGGCGGCATTCCCAGGCAGTAACGTCGATGGCCGCTTCGGTCGGGCCATACAGGTTGTGCAGTTCAACACCCTTGAGCTGTTGCTCGAAGCGGCGCTGCAACGCGCGAGGTAAAGCCTCGCCGCTGCACAGCACGCGGCGCAGTTGCGGGAAGTCGCGGGTTGAGCGGTGCTCAAGAAACACATCGAGCATCGAGGGCACGAAGTGCAGCAGGGTAATGCCCGCGTCACTCATGACCTGCGCCAGATAGTCGGGGTCCTGATGGCCACCGGGACGCGCCATGACCAGTTCGGCACCGGCCAGCAGCGGCAGGAAAAATTCCCAGACCGACACGTCGAAGCCGAACGGGGTCTTTTGCAGTACCCGATCGTTGCTGTCCACGTGATAGGCGTCGCGCGCCCAGAGCAGGCGGTTGACCACACCCAGGTGTTCGTTCATCACGCCTTTGGGCGTGCCAGTGGAACCTGAGGTGTACAGCACATAGGCCAGATGATTCGGCTGAAGACCCAGAGCTTCGGCATCCGGGTTGTTGATCGGTTTTGAGGCAAGCCGGGCGCTGTCCTGGTGGTCATCCAGAATCAGTACAGGCAGCGTCATGGCCGGCAGGTTTTCGCTCAGGTCCAGAGTGGTCAGCACCGCCCTTGGCGAGCTGTCTTCGAGCATATAGGTCTGGCGAGCGCTGGGCAGGTCCGGATCGATCGGCACGTAGGCGCCACCGGCCTTGAGAATACCCAACAGCGCCACGACCATTTCCGGACCGCGACGCAGGCTCACTGCGACCCGCGTATCCGGTTCCACGCCCAGTTCGATCAGGCGATGGGCGAGCTGGTTGGCCTGTTGGTTGAGTTCGGCGTAGGTGAGCAGCGGCCCGCTGTCACCGCGCACGGCGCAGGCATCCGGACGCTGGGCGGCCTGTTGTTCGATCAGTTGGTGAATCAGGATGTCGCGAGGATAGGCGAGGGCGGTTTGGTTGAAAGTTGCCAGTTGCTGATGCTCGTTTTGGCTCATCAGCGGGAAGTGTGCCAAAGGGTTGTCGTGTTGATTCAGCACAGCTTCAAGCATGGCGAAAATGCGCTGCTGTATGCGCTGAACTTCCTCGAAGGTGAAGTAAGCCGTGTTGAAGTTGAAGTCCAGGTGGATGTCTTCAGAGGGATGGTAATCGCGTACGAAGATCGCCATGGGCGTCTGTTCGTAGCCGTTGTCCAGCATCAGCACCCGCGCCGGGTCTTCGCAGCCGAACGTGACATCACCATCGAAGCTTTCGAATGACAGTGAAACATCGAACAGCTGATGGCGTCCGGTTTGCGCCAGCCGCAGGCTACGGTTGAGTTCGGCAATCGGGAAACGCTGGTGACGGTAAGTGCGACGTAGTTGCGTACCGATGTTATTCATCAGGTCGACCAGCGTTGCATGCGGATCGAAGCCCACGCGAATCGGGCTGATCGAGGAAAACATCCCGATGGTGGCTTTCTGACGAGCATTGGTGCGGTTATGCACCGGCATTCCGACAACGATCTCATCGACGCCTACGGTACGGCAGAAATAGGTGCTGATCACTCCGACCAGTACATGAGCCACGGACAGGTTGCATTCGCTGGCAAACTGCGTAAGCGCGTTGTAAAGCGCGCGGGGCAACATGGCTTGAACCTGGTCACTGGGAGCTGGACCGTTGGTTACGCCTGCCTTGAAATCTGCTCTGCGTTGCAGCAGAACCGGCGGCAGTTGGGCGTAGGTCTGCTCCCAGAACAGTCGATCACGCTCGTAGCGAGAAGACGTCATGTAGGCCTTGTCTTCTTCAAGGAACGAGAGGTAAGAAGGCCCCTCAGCAAGCGTTTGCTTGCCTTCCAGCAAGCCTGAGTAGGCATCGCTTACGGCGTGCGCGATCAGCACTGCACCGATACCGTCGGCGACCAGGTGGTGCAAGCGATTGAACCAGTAATAAAGTTGCGGACCGCAACGAACCAGACGCGACTCCCAGAGTTGTCCGGTCATTGACTCAAAGGGTTGGCGGAAGGACTCGCGCAGATGCGCAATGGCATGCTCGGCGTCGCCGTCGACCTCAGGCAAGTCGGTCACTTCAAGCTTGAACGGCGCCTCGGACAGAACACGCTGGCCGCCCATGCCCCTCTCGTGGCTGAAACTCAGGCGCAACGCGTCATGGCTGTCGATGACCATCTGGATGGCTTTCTCGAACAACACAATATCGATCTCGCCCTTGATCTCCAGAGTCATGCCGATGTTGTAGTAAGGCAGGTGCGGGTGTGTGAGCTGATCGAGCCAGATACCTTGCTGAACCGAAGCCAGCGAAAGGGGTTCTTGTTCTTGCGTGCACAGATTGTCGATCAACGAATTCATCTCAAAGCACCTGTTTGCGAAATCAATTGGCTCGTCTCCGGTCGAAGGGCGGCGCGGCATGTGGCTGGACGACTGCCAGTCGGAGGGAGGACTAAAAACATTGAAAAAAAAATAGAGCATCCCCTTGGGGATGTCTGTCGTGGGAAGCTGGGACAACTGCGGGCTTCCGGGCTGGGTGTTCAATGATTCAAGACTGTTCGGTATAAAGGCCCGGACCGATTCGACTGGCTTGTGGAGCGGGGTGGTGAAGGGAAGGTTGGTGATTGGTGCTGCGCCAGTGTGCCGCCTGGAAGGTGAGCCGGTTACCGCCGCGCTCAAGGCCGCAGCGCAGAGTGAAGTCGGGGGCCTGAGCCCCCGCCCTTTCATTCGCCGAGGTATCGCGCGACTGTCAGGCGACAGCGGGCTGAAGAACTTCGTCCAGGAAGCTGAAGGCGGTGTGTTTCGATTGCGGGCTGGAGACAAAGAACGCGAGGTGGCTGCCATTGTGTTCTATGTGCAGCATGGCGTCCTTGATCGACGCAGCGATATGCCGTGAGCCACCGATGTGCGTCGTCGAGTCGGCATCGCCAGCCACGACCAGAGTTGGCGCGCTGATGCGCGCCAGTCGTGATGCCAGCTCGGTCTTGTTCAGTGCGTCATTCAAACGCGCATAGCGATAGAACAACTCGGGATTGACATAGGGGTAAAGCACCACGTGGGCAATGGACTCGGGGGTAGTGGCCAGCGTCGACTGGTCCAGGAACATCGCTTGCAGGTCAGCAGCCTCGCCGCGATCCTGAGCTGCGCTTTCCATCAGCCATTCGAAGTTTTGCTGATGAGCGGTGCGCAGGTCGTTGTCGCCCAGGTTGTAATCCCCATGCCACAGGCTCAGGGAGTTGACCCGGTCGGCATGGGCTGCAGCGGCGCTCAGGGCGATGACCGCGCCGCCGCAGATACCCATCAGATGCGCGCTGGATAACCTGAAGTGATTCATTACGCTGATCATATCGGCAACCTGGGCATCGGTGTCCACCGCGATCTGGTCGAACGCCTCGCAGGCACCGAACAGTCCCCGGGTCTCCCAGGTCACGACAAAAAACCGCTCGCTCAAGGCATTGAACCAGTCGCGGCAGAGATCGAACGGAATGCCGCAGGGTAATGCCAGAACCACAGGAGGCAGCTCGCGGTTGGTACTGGCATGCACCAGCAAAGGCGCATGGTCACGGGTGGTTAGATGCAGTGTCTCGATGTGCGGCACTGCACCACTGAATTCGAAATGCTTGAGCAGTCGATTGAAGGCGGTGACGTCTTCAGCATCGTCGAAGTGCTCGTAGGTATAGTCGAGCGCTTCGCAGATTTTGCGGCTTATAAAGTATTCGAACGACGACAGTTGTGCCTCGCCCCCATGCAAGTACTGGAGGGTGCGCACACCGATGCGCGCAAACGCCGCATTGATTGCCCGCTCGGCGGCTCGCACGCTGGAGCACGCCGGCTCTGGCAGAGGACCGTCGTCCCGGGCGAGAAAGCTCAGGCACACGGGATCGGGCAAATTGAGGGCAAGGTGCCTGAGCATCCTCACCGTCTCGCACAGACGCATCGCTGCATCGGAGGAAATAGTCATGGATCGTCACTCTTTGTCGGGCGCTTTTTTCAGGCACATTGCGCGAGGCTACTGTCGTCTGACGTATGTGGGTCAGACCGCTTCGAATTTCTTGCCGCGTGTGGTGTGAGTCACAAGGCGGTTGTATTCCGGTGTTTCGTCACCGATCACCTGCACCGCACCGTATTTCTCCAGGCTGATGCGGCCGCCGTACTCTTCGATGTGGTCCGAATCCGGATAGATGTGCACGAACGACGGTACGTAGCGTGACGCAAAGCCCATGCGCATCTCCTGTGATTCGCCGCTGTGCGGATAGGACGCATGCATCAGGGTCGACCAGAAAATGATGAACTGCCCGGCTTTCATCTGCATGGGCACAGCAGAGGCCTCGTCGGGCTTCCAGTTCTCATCGATCTGCAACTGGCGATAGTCGTAACCGAAGAAACCGCGACGCACGCCGTCCTTGACCACCGAGTTGTTGGCGTCGGGCTCATAGCTCATGCGCTTGGTTTCGTCGTAGTTCATGCTGTTCTGGGTGCCAGGAATGAACTGCAGGCAGCCATTGGCAATGTTGGCGTCGGTGAACGCCGTCCAGACGGTGATGGTGCCGCCGAACTCTTCGTTTTCCGGCCAGATGATCTGCGGCTTGCCGGAGGCATTGGCGAACGTATCGGCCTGATGCCAGTCGGTGCCTTCATCGCCCGGATACTTGGGAAAGAACTCGGTGCGCCAGCACAGCACATTAGGGCCGAGGATACTTTCGACGCGATCGCAGATTTCCGGGCGACAGATGTGGCTGGCCAGAAAGTCATCGTCCAGATGGCGGTCATAGTTGGCGATGTTGGTACCCCCGGAAATGGCGTCCAGGTCCTGATAGGCGGCGGCGCTACGGTCGAGCAGGCGCAGACGGGTGCGCTTCCAGGTTTCCTTCATTTCTTCTGGCGAATAGGCGTCAAACGGACCGATAAAGCCGTTTTTCTCGAACGAGGCACGCTGTTCCGCAGTTAAAGCGAATTTTTTGCTCATGAGCTTTTCCTTTTCGGTCAATGGGCTTGAACAAGGCTACGGGAGATGTGGTCGGCCAGGACTTTGGCCGTTGCGCCATCCGCCAGGATCCCGGGGTCGAGGTTGATTTTGTAATGTGTCTTGAGCTTGCTCAGCGAGCGGATCAATGCCAGAGAAGTGCCGCCGGAATCGAAGAAATCGTCATTGACACCGATGTTTTTCAGACCCAGGTCTTCGCTCCAGACTTTGAGCACGAAGTGCTCCTGTTCACTGAGGCCTTTGACGTCAGTCGTTTGTGAAGTCGTCGCGGCAGCGGTTGGCGAGGGCAGTTGTTGCTTGTCGATTTTGCCGTGGGGGGTCACCGGCAGCTCTGCCAGTGGCACATACAGCGAGGGACGCATGTACTCTGGCAAATTTTCGGCCATCAATGCAGCAACTTCGCTGCGGGCCTGTTCGGTCCAGGCTTCGACGCCCTGGGCTGGCACCACGTAAGCCACCAGGCGCAGGTCGCCATCGCCGTAATCATGTACGCCAACATGGGCAGCGGCCACGCTCGGGCTGGTTTGCAGAGAGGCTTCGATCTCGCCGGGCTCGATGCGGAAACCGCTGATTTTCAATTGCTCGTCGCAGCGACCGGCGTAACGGTATTCGCCATTACCCTCCAGAGTCATCAGGTCGCCAGTACGGTAGGCGCGTACAGCACCGGGCAACTCGATGAAGCGCTCGACGTTGAGCGCCTCACGGTTCAGGTAGCCCTGAGCCACGCCCGCGCCTTCGATGTACAACTCGCCAGTAGTGCCTGCCGCGACCGGAGTCTGACTCGCGTCAAGCAGGTGCAGGCGCCAGCCGTCCAGCGGCTTGCCGAGAGACACCATGGCCGCTGTTTCCAGATCCTGCGCCAACACTCGCTTGAAGGTGGTGTGAACGGTGGCCTCGGTGATGCCGTACATGTTGATCAGCGCAGGCTTCTGGTCGCCATGGCGCTCGACCCAGGAACGCAGCACGCTGGCGGGCAACGCTTCGCCACCGAACACTACATAGCGCAGCGCCAGAGAAGCAGTGTTGCCACGATCGGCTTCATCAAGACCACGGAAAGCCGATGGCGTCTGGCTGAGCACGGTGATGCGCTGATCGGCGAGCCATTGACGCAGGGCGGCAGGAGAACGCGAGACGTCATACGGGACAACGGCCACCTGGCCGCCATGGGCGAGGGCACCCCAGATTTCCCAGACCGAGAAGTCGAAACCGATGGAGTGGAACATCGACCAGACGTCCTGGGCGTTGAAGCCATAGACGCGTTGAGTACTTTCCAGCAGGCGACTGACGTTGCCATGGGAAACCTGTACGCCCTTGGGCTCACCGGTGGAACCCGAGGTGTAGATGATGTAGGCAGTGGCAGTACTCGGGTCGATACGGGTGTCTTCAGCGGCCGATTGCAGCGCCGGCGCGGACAGTAACTCGTCGAGTGCCAATACGCGCAGCGACGGTATTTTCGGCAGGTTGGTGGCATCACCGATGATCAGGCTCAGCTCGCTGTCACGCACGATGTGCGCGACGCGTTTGCCAGGGTATTGCGGGTCGACCGGCACATAGGTGCCACCGGCTTTGAGAATACCCAGCAGGCTGGTGACCAGATCGACGCTGCGCGGCAGGTACATGCCCACACGCGTGCCATAGGTCACACCTTCATCGCGTAAGCGTGCAGCCAGCTTTGTCGACAACGCGTCGAGCTGTGCGTAGCTCAACGTCCGGGCGGCATCGCTGACGGCGGTGCGCTCAGGAAATTGTCGCGCCCTGTCACTGAATATCTCGTGCAGGAAAGCACCGGGTTTGAGAGGGGCTGACGCGGCGCTAAGCGATTCGTCAGTGTTCGTAATCGGCATGACCAAGGCTCCTGTGTAATAACCAGACGCAGCGTTCAAATCCGCTGCAATCGAGACATCCCTGCGGCCTGACGAATCCGTCAATGGGCCGGCATGATCCGCAGTTGGCGCATTTCAGCACCGACTGCCGGGCTGCGTCTGTCGAGGGAAATGGGGACAAAGCCTGCCGATTCTGATCAGTACGCATCGACACTCTTCGCGACCGATGTCCCGGATTGCGGTGACAGACGCCTCTGGCCATCAGTGTTTTTATTCTTGCGCGGTGCCGGAGCGTACTGGTCTGGCTCCATACAAAAAGTGGATGTGAAGGGCTGAGGTCCAGGAGTTTGTTCATGAGTCTTCAAGCTAACACTGCGCCCGTTTTCGCTGATGAACAGCAAACGGATGCGCCAACCTGGCCTGACAGGGCCGCTGACCCGTCGGTGCGGTTGTCCTTGCTGGCTACCGGTACCCGTTTGCCTGTGGTGATCGAGCCAACAGTTGACGGACTGGATCCGGTGCTGTGGGCCAGCGCCCGGCGCGAAGCGATCGAGACGCTGCTGTGCCGTCACGGCGCGGTCTTGTTTCGGGGATTTGATCTGCCTTCGGTCGCTGCCTTCGAAGGCTTTGCCGAGGCGCTTTCACCTGGCCTGCACGGCGCGTACGGCGACCTTCCGAAAAAGGAAGGCGGGCGCAATGTCTATCGCTCAACGCCGTATCCAGAGCGCGAGATGATCCTTTATCACAACGAGAGTTCGCACCTGGAAAGCTGGCCACGCAAGCAATTTTTCTTTTGCGAGCAGCCATCGCGGGTGGGTGGAGCAACGCCGCTGGCGGATATCCGTCAAGTGCTCGCGTACCTGCCGCAAGAGGTGGTCGAGCGCTTCGAGAGCAAAGGTCTGCTTTACAGCCGGACCTTCACCGCCGGTGTCGAGCCGAGCTGGGAATCGTTCTTCGGCACGTCCGAACGCAGCGTTATCGAGCAGCGTTGCCGCGAGCAAGGTACAGACTTCGAGTGGCTTGACGGCGACACCCTGCAGCTGCGCACCCAGTGCCCGGCAGTGATCACCCATCCCTTCACGGGCGAGCGTTGTTTCTTCAATCAGGTGCAATTGCATCACCCGTATTGCATGGGCGAGGAACTGCGTGAGGACCTGCTCGACATGTTCGGCCCCGAGCGCCTGCCACGGTTGGTCAGCTATGGCGACGGCTCAGCCATCGAGGACTCGGTGATGGCCTTGATCGGTAAAGCCTACGAGGCTTGCGCTGTGCGTTTCGACTGGCGCAAGGGTGATGTGGTGATGCTTGACAACATGCTTGCCGCACACGCCCGTGACCCTTATGAGGAACCCCGGCTGATCGTTGTCGCCATGGGCGAAATGACCGCTCGCGGCGACGTTTGGCAACCGGCCTGAATGACCGACATCCCGTTATCAAGCCAGGACTTTCAACCACCGGCGCCCGCGCTGGCTAATGAATTCAAGGGCAGCAGCTAATGAAAACCAAGCAAGAAAAGAAGGCCAGACCAGGCTCGATCATGCGTCTGTTGTGGAGCAGCCATCCCTGGCTGACGTTCTTTACGCTGCTGACCGGGCTCATCAGCGGCGTTGCGTCCATTGCCGTGGTCAATGTGATCAACCAGGCGATTCACGAGGAGACCTTTCAGCGTGAGTCGTTGTTCTGGTTCGTTGGCCTGAGCCTGGTTGCCCTGGTTTTCCGCAACGGTGCGTCGCTGTTTCCGGCCTACGCCAGCATGCGCATCATGACCCGTATGCGCATCGCCCTGTGCCGCAAGATCCTCGGCACGCCGCTTGAGGAAATCGACCGCCGTGGTGCGCCGAATGTGCTGACCCTGCTGACCAGTGATATGCCGCAACTCAACGCTACGCTGTTGGTCATGCCAACGATCCTGGTGGAGTCGGCGGTGTTCCTGTTCGGTATTGCCTACCTGGCCTACCTGTCCTGGGTGGTGTTTGCAATAACCATCTCGCTGATGGTGCTGGGCGTTGCAATGTACATGCTGTTTTTCATGGGTGGCATGAAGTTCACCCACAAGGTGCGCGACGAGTTCACGGCCTTCAACGAATACACACACGCGCTGGTGTTCGGCCTCAAGGAACTGAAACTCAACGGTATTCGCCGCCGCTGGTTCAGCCGCTCGGCGATCCAGGAGTCTTCGGTGCGGGTCGCGAAGTACAACTACATTGAACGGCTCTGGTTCACTGGCGCCGAAAACGTTGGCCAGTTGACCCTGTCGTTGCTGGTCGGCTGCCTGCTGTTCGTTGCGCCGATGTTCGCTGTTATCGATGCCAGGACCATGAGTGCCAGTGTGTTGGCGGTGCTGTACATCATGGGCCCGCTGGTAATGCTGGTCAGCGCCATGCCGATGCTGGCCCAGGGACGTATTGCCTGCACGCGCCTGGCGGATTTCGGATTCTCCATCAACGAACCGCACCCAGAACCGGAAACCAGCGATGCCGACAATGTGCTGCTCCTCGATCACAAGAAGTCATGGGGCAGTATCCAGCTGAAGAACGTACACATGAACTACAAGGACCCGCAGAGCAGTTCCGGTTTTGCCTTGGGACCTATCGACCTGACGATCCACTCCGGTGAACTGGTCTACATCGTCGGCGGCAACGGTTGTGGCAAAAGCACCCTGGCCAAAGTGTTTTGCGGCCTGTACATCCCGCAAGAGGGTCAACTACTGCTCGACGGTACGGCGGTCACAGACGACTCGCGCGGCAACTATCGCGATCTGTTCTCGGCGGTGTTCTCTGACTTCCATGTGTTCAACCGATTGATAGGTCCTGACGAGAAAGAACATCCCAGCACCGATCAGGCGCAGAAATACCTGTCGACTTTGGGCCTGGAAGAAAAGGTCAAGATCGAGGGACTTGGTTACTCGACCACCACGGACTTGTCGTACGGCCAGCAGAAACGCCTGGCACTGGTTTGCGCCTACCTGGAGGACCGTCCGATTTACCTGCTGGACGAGTGGGCCGCCGACCAGGACCCGCCGTTCAAGCGTTTCTTTTACGAGGAATTGCTGCCGGACCTCAAACGTCGCGGCAAGACGATCCTGATCATTACTCACGACGATCAGTACTTCCAGTTGGCCGACCGCATCATCAAGTTGGCCGACGGTTGCATCGTCTCCGACGTGAAGTGCGAGGTCCAGGGCAAGCGCGCCTGAACTCAAGCGCAGTCCAAATTCCCAGGGATGGTCCTTCACAAAACTGCATGAAGCAGGCTCGTCCCGGGCTCCGAATCGACTACCGGTTATCGCTGCCTTTTGTATGCGGCCAGGCCGACCCTTTGCGAGAAGAAATGTATGGCATTTGCCCTGACCGCTGCGCAACGCAATATCTGGCTGGATCAGATGACCCAGGGCGACTCGCCGTTATACAACATCGGCGGCTATATGGAGATCGATGGTGCCGTCGATTCCGTGTTGTTCCAGCAGGCCGTGGACCTGTTGATTGAAGAACACGATGCTCTGCGCATGGTCCTGCTTGACGAACGTGACGAGGAGGGCTTGCCGCTACAGGCCTTCGCCTCGAGCATGCCGCAGTGTATGACTCCGATCGACCTGCAAGGGCATGACGACCCGCGTCAGGCAGCCGAACACTGGGTGCAGACCCGGCTTGAAAAAGCGTTCAGGCTCGAGGGTGGGCCACTCTACCGAATGCATTTGCTCAAACTCGAAGAGCAGCGCTTCTACTTTGTGTTTTATACCCACCACATCGTGCTCGACGGCTGGAGCATCGACGGTGTCTGTACGTACCTCAGTGAGATTTACAATGCGCTGCTCAATCAGCGCACGCCTGACGTTGCCGCACCGTCCTATGTCGATTTCATCAAGGACGACCTCAAGTATCGCGGGTCGCGACGTTTTTCGCTCGATCAAGCCTACTGGCTGGACAAATACCGTGAGATCCCCGATCCGTTGCTGACAGCGCGCCCGCGCCAGGTCTCTATTCAGAACCAGACAGCACACAGCCGCAGCGGCCACATCAGCTCCGGTCTTGACCGTGGTCTGGAGCAGCAGATCGACGATCTGGCGCTTCGACTGCAAGCCTCGTCGTTCCATGTTTTGCTGGCAGTGCTGTACGTGTACTTCACCCGCGTCTACCAGCGTGATGAACTGGTCATCGGCCTGCCGATTCTCAACCGCTCCAATGCCGGCTACAAGAAGACCCTGGGGCTTTTTACCCAACTCAGTTCGGTGCGCCTGAAATTCAGTCCAGACCTGCCGTTCGCAGAACTGGTCCAGGGTATATGTCGGGCAGTCAAGCAGGATTACCGCCACCAGCGGTTCCCGGTCAGCGACCTCAACCGGCTGCTGGAATTGCGCCGTACCGAGCGTACCCAATTGTTCGATCTGACGTTCTCCTATGAGCGCCAGAACCTTCCGCTGCATTTCAATCAGGCAGCCGCCAGCACTACCAAGTGTTCGAACAACCACGAACAGACGCCGCTAGCTATCTACCTGCGCACCAACGCCTGCGAAACTGAATCGTGGATGCACTACATCTACAACGAGGCGTTTTTTCAGCACGACGAGATTGTCCTCCTTGCCGAGCGCTTGCAGCGTGTTATGGAGCAGGGGCTGACGAATGAACAACTCCCGGTGAACGGGTTCTCGCTGATCAGCGAGACCGACACCTCCCGGGTTCAGGCGTGGAATGCCGATCAGCCACATTTCGCCGATGACCTGACTATCCACCAGCAGTTCGAAGCACGCGCTACAGAACGACCAGACGCCGTGGCGCTGGTATTCGAAGAGCAGACCCTGAGCTACGGCGAACTCAACGCCCGCGCCAACCAGGTCGCGCATCGCTTGCTCGCGCTGGGTGTGCTCCCTGATGATCGCGTGGCGATCTGCGTCGAGCGTGGCCCGGCGATGATTATCGGCTTGCTGGGCATCCTCAAATCCGGTGCCGGTTATGTGCCGCTGGACCCGGCTTACCCGCTGGAGCGCCTGGCCTATACCCTCGGCGACAGCACGCCAGTGGCATTATTGAGCCAACAGTCAGTACAACAAGCGTTGCCGTTATCTGAAGTGCCGCTGATCTATCTCGACGACGCCGACCTTCAGAACGAATCCGTGTGCAATCCGCAGGTAGCGGTCAAGTCCAGCGACCTTGCCTATGTGATCTATACCTCCGGCTCCACCGGTCTGCCCAAGGGCGTAATGGTCGAGCATCGCAACGTTGCACGACTGTTTTCGGCCACGGAAGACTGGTTCGGCTTCAGCGAACAGGACGTGTGGGCGCTGTTCCACTCGTTCGCCTTTGACTTCTCGGTCTGGGAAATCTGGGGCGCATTGCTGCACGGCGGCCGCCTGTTGATCGTGCCGCAACTGGTCAGCCGCTCGCCAGAAGACTTCTACAGGCTGCTGTGCAGTGCCGGTGTCACGGTGCTCAACCAGACGCCAAGTGCGTTCCGCCAACTGATTGCGGCTCAGGGCGAAAAAGAGCAGGCGCATTCGCTGCGCCAGGTGATTTTTGGCGGCGAAGCCCTGGAAACGGCGATGCTCAAGCCGTGGTACGCCCGCAAAGTCAACGCCACAACACAACTGGTAAACATGTACGGCATCACCGAAACCACGGTGCATGTGACCTATTATCCGTTGCAGCCTGGAGACGCGCAGCGCGTTGGCGCCAGCCCGATTGGCAAGCGCATTCCCGACCTGCAGCTGTACCTGCTGGATGCTTATGGCCATCCGCTGCCACCAGGCGCGGCGGGCGAGTTGTACGTGGGCGGGGCAGGCGTGGCCCGTGGCTACCTCAATCGCGATGAATTGAACGCGACGCGCTTTCTCGATGATCCATTCGCCCCGGAACCCGGGGCGCGAATGTACCGCTCTGGCGATCTGGGTCGTTGGTTGCCGGACGGCAGCCTGGAATACCTGGGCCGTAACGATGAACAGGTGAAAATTCGTGGCTTCCGTATCGAACTGGGCGAGATCGAAGCTCGATTGAGCGCTTGCAAAGGCGTGCGTGAAGCGGTGGTCGTGGTGCGTGAAGACGAACCGGGCGACAAGCGCCTGGTGGCCTATGTCATCGGCACGGCAGACCTGGAACCGGACGCTACCTGGTTGCGTGAACAGCTGCGCCTGTCGCTGGCCGAGCACATGTTGCCGAGCGCTTTTGTCAGCCTGGAGGCTTTCCCGCTGACCGCCAACGGCAAGCTTGATCGCAAGGCACTGCCGCTGCCCGTGGCCGAGGCCTATGCCCGGCGTCAATACGAGGCACCGCAAGGCCTGACGGAAACCCGCTTGGCCGGGTTGTGGGCCGAGTTGCTGGGCGTCGAGCAGGTAGGCCGTCATGACCAGTTCTTCGAATTGGGTGGGCATTCGATGCTGGCGGTGAAACTGATCGAACGCATGCGCGACATCGGTCTGAATGCCGACGTGCGCGTGCTGTTCGGCCAGCCGACCCTGGCCTCGCTGGCGGCAGCGAGCGGCAATGTCACGGACGTGCAGGCGCCCACCAATAAGATTCCCGCCGCCTGTCGGCACATTACCCCCGACATGCTGCCCCTGGCCCGGCTCACACAGGCACAGATCGACCGTGTGGTCGCCGCAGTGCCGGGCGGGGTAAGCAACGTGCAGGATATCTACGGGCTGGTGCCGTTGCAGGAAGGCATCCTCTATCACCATTTGTCCAGTGAAGAGGGTGATCCGTACCTATTGCAGGCGTTGTTGCGGGTCAATAGCTTCGAGCAACTGCTGGACTTCACGGAGGCCTTGCAGCAAGTCATTGACCGTCACGACATTCTGCGCACGGCGGTAGCCTGGGAAGAGCTCGACGAGCCAGTGCAGGTGGTCTGGCGTCAGGCACGGCTGCGCGTCGAGGCGTTTTTGCCGCATCCGGAGCAGGGTGATGTCGCGGCCCAATTGCAGGCACAGTTCGATCCACGACGGATACGCATGGATCTGCATCAGGCACCGATGATGCGCCTGCATTACGCAGAGGATCCCGTCAACCAAAGCTGGGTGGCGGTGTTGCTGTTCCATCACCTGATCGATGACGCCACCTCGCTGGCCCTGCTGGGCGCAGAGATCGAGGCGTTCAGACAAGGGCGCGGCAACCATCTGCCAGCGTCGGTACCGTATCGCAATCATGTGGCTCAGGCGCGATTGAGCATGAGCCGCGAGGAGCACGAAGCGTTCTTCCGCGACATGCTCGCCGATGTTGACGAGCCGACCCTGCCGTTCGGCCTGCAAGACCTGCAAGGCGACGGCAGCGGAGTCGACGAAGCCCTGCTATCGGTTGACCCGGAGCTGGCCGAACGTCTGCGCGCCCATGCCCGACGCCTCGGCGTCAGCAACGCCAGCCTGCATCACCTCGCGTGGGCTCAGGTGATCGGGCGCCTGTCAGGGCGTCAGGACGTGGTCTTCGGTACTGTGCTGATGGGCCGCCTGCTCAGTGGTCAAGGCGCCGAACGGGCCTTGGGCATGTTTATCAATACCTTGCCATTGCGCGTCGCGGCCGGAGAGCAGGGCATTGAGGCTGCAGTGCGTACCACCCACGCACGGTTGGCGGCGCTGGTCAGTCATGAGCATGCACCGTTGTCACTGGCCCAGGGATGCAGCGGCGTGGCGGCACCGACACCGTTATTCAGTGCACTGATGAACTACCGCCATGTCGCGGTCGGCGCCCAGACACCTCAAGAGGCAGGGCAGACCAGGCTTTGGGGCGGTGTCGAGGTACTCGGCGGTGAAGAGCGCACCAACTACCCACTGTCCTTGTCGGTGGACGACCTCGGCGAATCCTTCGGCCTGACCGTTCAGGCAGTGGCCGGAATCGGTGCCCGGCGCATCTGCGGTTACATGCATACCGTGCTGGAGCAACTGGCCGACGCGCTGGACAGTCGGCCAAATGCACCCTTGCACAGCCTCGACTGGTTGCCCGTGCACGAGCGTCGCCAATTGCTGGAAGACTTCAACGCATTCGACTGCGGCTACCCGCAAGACGTTTTGCTGCACCAGCTGTTCGAGGCCCAGGCGGCTGCGCAACCCGACTCGGTGGCAGTCACCTACGAAGGCCAGCAACTGAGTTACCTCGAGCTCAATCAGTGGGCCAACCAGATTGCCCATCGGTTGATCGCCGAAGGCATTGGTGCTGATGACCGGGTGGCGATCTGTGCGGAACGCAGTCTGGAAATGATCGCGGGCCTGGTGGGCATTCTCAAGGCCGGCGCAGGCTACGTACCACTCGACCCTTCTTACCCTGCGGAACGCCTGGCCTACATGCTTGAGGACAGCGCACCGAAAATGCTGCTGACCCAACGCGGTTTGCGTGAGCGCTTTGCGCAGGCCGTCATGCCGGTGTTGCTGCTGGAGGCTGATGCCCACGCCGAGAGCGGTATTGACCGCACGCCGACGACCAATCCGCAGCTTGCGGGGCTTGGCGCGCAGCACCTGGCTTACCTGATCTACACCTCTGGCTCTACCGGACAGCCCAAAGGCGTGGCCATGCCCCATGCGCCGCTGGTCAATCTGATGCATTGGCAGATCGCCCAGACTGTCGAGCACGGTCGCCCGAGGCAACGCACCTTGCAGTTCGCCGCGCTGGGTTTTGATGTGGCCTTTCAGGAAATCTTCAGCACCTTGTGTGCAGGTGGCGAACTGTCTCTTATCCACGGTGATACCCGTCTGAATTTCCGCCGCCTGTTCCAACATATTTGCGAGCAGCGTATCGAACGCCTGTACATGCCGTGTATTGCCCTGCAGGCATTGGCCGAGGCGGTGATCGCTGAAGCCGAACAGACTGATTGCCTGTTGCAGGACGTAATCACTGCCGGTGAGCAACTGCGAATCACCGAACCGATGCGGCAGTTATTCGCCCGTTTGAACGACGCCCGCCTGCATAACCACTACGGCCCGACGGAGTCCCATGTGGTCACGGCGCTGACCCTTGAGGGTGACCCGCAGGCCTGGCCGACCTTACCAAGCATCGGTCAGCCGGTGGCCAATACCCGCATTTACCTGCTCGACGAACACATGCGCCCCGTTCCGGTGGGCGTCGCGGGTGAACTGTACATCGGCGGTGCGTGTGTCGCGCGTGGCTACTTGAACCGTGATGAACTGACCAACGAACGCTTTATCGCTGATCCGTTTGCCGCCAGCGATGTCGGCAACCCACACGCGCGCCTGTACAAGACCGGCGACCTGGGTTGCTGGCAGGCCGACGGCAGGATCGTCTATCTGGGCCGTAACGACGATCAGATCAAGATCCGAGGTTTCCGTATCGAACTGGGCGAAATCGAGGCGCGTCTCGGTCAATTTCCAGGTCTGCGCGATGCAGCGGTGCTGGCCCGCGAAGACGTTCCCGGTGAAAAGCGCCTGGTCGCTTATTTCAGCGTGCACGCCGGGCAGGTGGTGCCCGAGGCCGACCAGATGCGTCTGCATTTACAGGCGCTGCTGCCGGATTACATGATCCCCGCAGCCTATGTACACCTGGAAAAACTGCCGGTCTCGCCCAACGGCAAACTGGATCGTCGCGCGTTGCCGCAGCCATCAGCCGATGCCTTCGTCAGTCGCGACTATCAGGCCCCGATCGGCGACACCGAAATCATGCTGGCTGAGCTCTGGGCCGACGTGCTGAGTGTTGAACGCGTCGGTCGGCAGGACCATTTCTTTGAACTGGGTGGTCACTCGCTGCTGGCGGTGAAGCTGATCGAGCGCATGCGTCAGGTTGGCCTGAGTGCCGATGTACGCGTGCTGTTCGGCCAGCCCACCCTTGCCGCACTGGCGGCGGCGGTGGGCGGCGGTATCGAGATCGAGGTTCCGGCCAACGGCATTCCCGACGGCTGCGAGCACATCACCCCGGACATGCTGACCCTCACTTCGCTGGACCAAGGGACTATCGATCGCATTGTCGCCGGCGTTCCCTGTGGTGCGCCCAATGTGCAGGACATTTACCCGCTGGCACCGTTGCAGGAAGGCATTCTTTATCACCATCTCGCCGCGGAGCAGGGCGACCCGTATCTGCTGCAAGCAACCTTCGCCCTGCATGATCCGGCGCACGTACGACGCTTTGCCGAAGGCTTGCAGGCAATGATCGATCGCCATGACATCCTGCGCACGGCGCTGGTCTGGGAAGGTCTGAAACAACCGCTGCAAGTGGCTCTACGCCGGGTCGAGCTGTCGATTGAGCAAATCACCCTGGCACCGGGCGGCGGCGATATCGTCGCCCAGATGCAACGCCGTTTTGATCCCCGCGAGTACCGCCTCGATCTCAGCCAGGCCCCGCTGGCTCACCTGGCCTTTGCGCAGGACTCGGAGAATCAGCGCTGGGTGGCGATCCTGCTGTTCCATCACATTGCCCTCGACCACACCGCGCTGGACGTGATGAGCGCAGAAATGCTCGCTCACGTGCAAGGCAGCGCGGCGCAAATGCCGGCGGCGATGCCTTACCGGAATTATGTGGCGCAGGCCCATCTTGGCGTGACTCGCGAACAACATGAAGCATTTTTCCGCGAGATGCTCGGCGATGTCGATGAACCGACGCTACCGTTCGGTCTGCTTGAGGTGCAGGGTGACGGGCAGGGCATCAAGGAGGTTCGCCACGCGCTTGAGGCTGATTTGTGTCAGCGTCTGCGCACTCAGGCTCGGCAACTGGGGGTGAGTGCAGCAAGCTTGCATCACCTGGCCTGGGCGCGAGTGCTGGGCAGCGCCAGCGGGCGTGAAGACGTGGTATTCGGCACGGTGTTGCTGGGGCGCATGCAAAGCGGCCTGGGTGCCGACCGCGCCTTGGGCATGTTCATCAACACCTTGCCGCTGCGGGTCGATGTCGGTACCTGCGCCGTGCGTCAGGCCGTGCGTCGCACCCACGCCCGTTTGACCGCATTGCTCGGCCACGAACACGCGCCGCTGGTGCTGGCGCAACGTTGCAGCGCGGTGGATGCAGCGTCTCCGCTGTTCAGCGCGTTGCTCAACTATCGCCACAGCCCGGCACGTGAAGCCAGCGGTGGCGATCGTTGGGCGGATACCCAAGTGCTCGGCGTACTCGAACGGACCAATTACCCGTTGACCCTGTCGGTGGACGATCAAGGCGAAGGCTTCCTGTTGAACGTACAGGTAGCAGCCGGTTTCGATGGCCAGCGGATCTGCGACTATATGCAGACCGCCCTGAGCCATCTGGTTCAAGCCCTTGAATCGGCACCGGACTCAGCAGTGCGCGATCTGCCAGTGGTGCCGGAAGCCGAACGGACGGAGCTGCTGGTGGCGTTCAACGACACCGCGCGTGATTACCCGCAGCAACAGACCGTGCAGGGTCTGTTCGAAGCTCAGGTACGGGCGTGTCCCGAGGCTTGCGCGGCAATCCACGACGGCGTTGCCTTGAGTTATGCCGAACTCAACACCCAGGCCAACCGTCTGGCCCGGCATCTGCTGGGTCTTGGCGTGCAGCCGGGTGACAGCGTGGCGATTTTGCTGGAGCGCAACCATGACCTACTCGCCAGTCAACTGGCAGTGCTCAAGTGCGCGGCGGTGTATGTGCCGCTGGACATCAATGCACCGGTCGAACGTCAGGCATTCATGGTTGAGGACAGCCAGGCGCGTGTACTGCTCACTCACAGCCAAGTGTCGCTGGAAACCGCTGCACAGCGTGTCGATCTCGATGGTTTGCCCCTGAACGATCTGAAAGACACTGATCTGGCGTTGCCGCAGTCAAGCGAAAGTGTTGCCTACATCATGTACACCTCTGGTTCGACGGGTGTTCCGAAAGGTGTGCTGGTGCCGCATCGGGCCATAAGCCGTCTGGTGATCAACAACGGTTATGCCGATTTCAACGCTCAGGACCGCGTGGCGTTCGCTTCCAACCCTGCATTTGACGCCAGCACGCTGGATGTCTGGGCACCGTTGCTCAACGGCGGCTGCGTGGTGGTGATCGGGCAGAACGACTTGCTGTCTCCGCGCGACTTCCAGCGTCTGCTGCTGGAGCAATCGGTAACCGTGCTATGGATGACCGCCGGTTTATTCCATCAATACGCCTCAGGGCTGGGCGAGTCCTTTTCGCGGCTGCGCTACCTGATTGTCGGCGGCGATGTGCTGGACCCTGCCGTCATAGGCCGAGTGTTGGCCAACAGTCCTCCACAGCATCTGCTCAACGGCTATGGTCCGACCGAGGCGACGACGTTCTCCGCGACCTACGAAATCACGTCGGTCGGCAATGGCTCGATCCCTATTGGCAAACCCGTGGGCAACAGCCGCCTGTATGTGCTCGGTAGCCAAGGCCAACCCGTGCCGTTGGGCGTGCCCGGCGAGCTGTATATCGGCGGGCAGGGTGTCGCCAGGGGGTATTTGAATCGGGATGAACTGACCCTTGAGAAATTCGTTGCCGACCCGTTCGACAGCGACCCACAGGCACGCTTGTACCGCACCGGCGACCTGGTTCGCTGGCGTGCCGACGGTAATCTGGAATATCTGGGTCGTAATGACGATCAGGTGAAAATCCGTGGTTTCCGCGTTGAACTGGGTGAAATAGAAGCACGCCTGGCCGAGCATTCGGATATTCGTGAAGCCGTGGTGCTGTGCCGTCAGGATGAGCCTGGTGACAAGCGTCTGGTCGCTTATGTAACCGCGCAGCAGCCTGAAACCGCGCTGGACATCGAACGCCTGCGCAACCATCTGCAAGGCTTGTTACCGGACTATATGGTGCCAGCAGCCTACGTGCAGCTCGATGCGCTGCCGCTGACCACCAATGGCAAGCTCGATCGCAAGGCCCTGCCAGTGCCGGATGCGCAAGCGCTGATCAGTCGTGGTTACGAAGCACCACAAGGTGAGGTCGAAGCAGTGCTGGCCGAGATCTGGGCCGAGGTACTGCAGGTCGAGCAGGTTGGTCGCTACGATAACTTCTTCGATCTGGGCGGGCACTCTCTGCTGGCCATGCGCATGGTGTCTCAAGTACGCCAACAGCTTGGCGTGGAATTACCGCTGGGCGAGCTGTTTGCACTCGGTGAACTGGCAGCGGTGGCCGCAGCGCTGAATGGCGTGGCGCGCAGTGAACTGACAGCGATCCTGCCGGTGAAGCGTGATCAGCCAATGCCATTGTCCTTCGCCCAGCAAAGGTTGTGGTTCCTGGCACAGATGGACGGCGGTAACGAAGCCTATAACATCCCGATGGCACTGAGCCTTGTGGGGGCGCTCGACGTCACCGCCCTGGCCCGAGCCCTGGCACGTATCGTCGAACGCCATGAAACCTTGCGCAGCCGATTTGTGACCTGTGAAGGCGCTGCGCAAGTACTGTTCGTGCCCACCTGCGCAGACGCAGGGCTGTCTGTCGAAGACATTCGTCATGCGCCTCATGGCCTGGAAGAGTTTATTCGGGTCGAGGCGGTAGCACCGTTCGATCTGGCTAACGGCCCGCTGATTCGCGCTCATTTGCTGCAAGTGGCCGACGACCGTCATGTGCTGCTGATGACTGTGCACCATATCATCGCCGATGGCTGGTCGATGGCTGTACTGAGCCAGGAACTGCTGGCGCTGTACCCGGCGTTCTGCCAGGGACAGCCCGATCCACTGCCGGCGCTGGCGATCCAGTACGCCGATTACGCGGTATGGCAACGTCGCTGGCTGTCCGGCGAACGCCTGCAACACCAGGCCGCCTATTGGCATCAGGCACTGGAGGGAGCGCCGACGCTGCTCACGTTGCCGACTGATCGGCCACGTCCGGCGCAGCAGGACTTCGCCGGTGCCAGCCTTGCCGTGCAACTGAATGCAAATCTGGCAGCAGACCTGCGCAAACTGGCACAACGTCAGGGCGTCACGCTGTACATGGCGCTGATGGCCGCCTGGGCGACGACACTCACGCGCCTTTCGGGTCAGGCCGACGTGGTGATTGGCAGCCCGGTGGCAGGGCGAGGCCATACCGAACTTGAAGACCTGATCGGCCTGTTCGTCAACACCCTGGCGGTGCGCATCGACACCTCGGGCAATCCGAGCGGCGAGGCGCTGCTGGCCCGGGTCAAGGCCCGCGTACTGGAAGCACAGGAGCATCAGGACCTGCCGTTCGAACAGGTTGTGGAAGTCGTTCGCCCGACACGCAGCCTGGCCCATCCTCCTTTGTTCCAGACCACGCTGAACTGGATGCCGGGAAAAAACGTTGCCGATTCGCTTGGCGATCTGAGAGTGGAGCCGGTCGAGCAGAACAGTCAGGTGTCCAAATTCGACCTTTCGCTGAACCTGAGCGAGCAGGGCGAGACGCTGGTAGGTACGCTGGACTACGCCACGGCGCTGTTCGACGAAACCACGGCGCAACGGTATCTCGGCTATTTCATGCAGATCCTCGAAGCCCTGGCGGCTGATGAGCAGACGCATCTTGATCGCATCCCGCTGGTAGGCGAAGAGGAACGCCGTTACCTGCTGGAAACGCTCAACACGACGGCGCTGGCGCAAGTTAATGACGAGCAGACCGTGCATGCCATGATCGAAGCCCGGGCCGCCAGCGCGCCAGAAGGTGTCGCGGCTCAGGTGGGCAAACATTGCCTGCACTACGGCGAGATGAACCATCGCGCCAACGCCCTGGCCCATCACCTGATCAGTCTCGGTGTCTGTGTGGATGATCGTGTGGCAGTCATGGCCCGTCGCGGACTGGACACGCTGGTGGCCATGCTCGCCGTCCTCAAGGTAGGCGCCGGCTACATCCCGGTCGATCCGTCGCACCCTGACGAGCGCATTGCCTATCTGCTGACCGACAGCGCACCCAAAGTGCTGCTGACCCAGCAGGCCCTGATGAACCGTGTGCCGCAAACGTCTGCACCCGTCATCGCTTTCGACCGCCCTGAATGGCCGCAACGCCTGGAAAACCCGCAAGTGGCGGGGCTCAACCCCACGCATCTGGCTTACGTAATCTACACCTCCGGCTCCACTGGCCAGCCAAAAGGCGTGATGGTAGAGCACCGCACCCTCGGTAACCTGATCGACTGGCATTGTCAGGCCTTCGATCTCCAGGCTGGCAGTCATACCGCCAGCGTCGCAGGCTTCGGCTTCGACGCCATGGCCTGGGAAGTCTGGCCGGCGCTGTGTGCCGGGGCGACCCTGCACCTTCCGCCTGCGGACGTGGGTAATGAACAGCTTGATGCACTGCTCGACTGGTGGATCGCTCAACCGCTGGAAGTGGCCTTCCTGCCGACCCCGGTTGCCGAATATGCCTTCAGCCGCGACCTGTCTCACCCCACCTTGCGTACGCTATTGATCGGTGGCGACCGTCTGCGCCAGTTCCAGCGCGATCCGGGCTTCACCGTCATCAACAACTACGGCCCGACCGAGGCCACGGTGGTCGCCACGTCGGGGCGTTTGCTGCCCGACGGCAGACTCGACATCGGTACACCGATTGCCAATACCCGCGTGTATCTGCTTGATGAGCATCAACAACTGGTGCCGCTGGGTGTGGCGGGCGAGCTGTACGTCGCCGGAGAAGGCGTGGCGAGGGGGTATCTGAACCGACCGGAGATGACCGCCGAGCGCTTTCTGCGTGATCCGTTCCACGCTGACGCACGGATGTACCGCACCGGCGACCTGGCACGCTGGAACGCCGATGGCACTCTCGACTACCTGGGGCGCAATGATGATCAGGTTAAGATTCGCGGCGCGCGCATCGAACTGGGCGAGATCGAAGCGCAGCTAAGTCGGTTGCCGGGCATCGAAGAAGCGCTGGTGCTGGCCCGAGAGGACGAACCGGACCAGGCAAGGCTGACGGCGTATTTCATCGAGCGCGACGGTTCGCTGTCGACGCCGGTGGCAGAACTGCGCTCTGCCTTGCTGACAGTGCTGCCTGGCTACATGGTGCCCAGCGCTTTCGTGCATCTGGACGCCTGGCCGCTGACGGCCAATGGCAAAGTCGACCGCAAGGCCCTGCCAATGCCGGATCGCAACGCGCTTCCGGATCGGGACTACGAGGCACCCCAGGGGCCGGTGGAAATGGCCGTGGCCGAAATCTGGAGTTCGTTGCTGCACGTCGAGCGGGTGGGTCGTCATGACCACTTCTTCGAGCTGGGCGGGCACTCGCTGTTGGCCGTCAACCTGATCGCGCAAATGCGGCGCCAGGGGCTCGAGGCCGATATTCGCACCCTGTTCACACAGCCGACGCTGGCCGCGCTGGCTGCGGCGGTGGGTAGCCTGAATGAAATAACAGTCCCGAAAAACGCCATCCCGGACGACTGCAAGCGCATTACGCCAGAGCTGCTGCCACTGGCCGATCTCGATCAGGCCGCCATCGACCTCATTGTCGCCAGCGTGCCCGGCGGCGTGGAAAATGTGCAGGACATCTACCCGCTGGCACCACTGCAGGAGGGGATTCTCTATCACCATCTGGCTGCCGAACAAGGCGATCCGTACGTCCTGCAAACGGTATTCGAGACTACTGACCGAACGCGTTTGAATGCCTTTGTCGATGCCTTGCAAAGTGTGATTGATCGCCACGACATCCTGCGAACTGCAGTACTTTGGCAAGGCCTGGAAACACCGGTGCAGGTTGTCTGTCGTCAGGCTCGGCTGTTGCTGGAGCAGGTCGAACTCGACCCGCTCGAGGGGCCGATCATGGAGCAACTGCAACAGCGCTTCGACCCTCGCCATTCGCGGCTGGACATTAGCCAGGCACCACTTCTGCGGCTGATCTTCGCCGAAGACCAGCCCAACCAGCGTTGTGCGGCGATCCTGCTGTTCCATCACATGGTCCTCGACCATACAGCGATGGAGATTGTGCTCCACGACATGCAGGCGCATCTGCTGGGGCAGGCTGACCAACTCGAAGCAGCCATTCCGTATCGTAACTATGTGGCCCAGGCTCGCCTGGGTGTAAGCCGCGAGGCCCACGAAGCGTTTTTCCGCGAATTGCTCGGTGACATTGACGAACCGACGCTGCCGTTCGGGCTGCTGGATGTGCAAGGGGATGGCCGCGATGTTGAAGAAAGCAGCCTGATACTGGACCGGCAGTTGAATAGGCGTCTGCGCGCCCAGGCTCGGCAGCTGGGGGTAAGCGCCGCAAGTCTGATGCATCTGGCGTGGGCTCAGGTATTGAGTCAGGTATCGGGCAGGCACACCGTCGTATTCGGCACCGTGTTGATGGGCCGCATGCACAGTGGCGAAGGCGCCGAACGGGCGTTGGGCATGTTCATCAATACCTTGCCGCTGCGCGTCGATCTGGCCGGGCAGGGTGCACGGGACGGCGTACGAGCGACCCATGCCCGACTCACCGCATTGCTCGGTCATGAACACGCGCCGTTGGTGCTGGCGCAGCGTTGCAGCGGCGTGGCGGCACCGTTGCCACTGTTCAGCGCGCTACTCAACTACCGCCACAGCAGCGTGGCAGAACCCACCAACGAATCGATCGAGGCCTGGCGCGGCATCGACGTGCAGAATGGTGAGGAACGCACCAACTACCCGTTGACCTTGAACGTCGATGATCAGGGTGACGGTTTCAGATTTTCAGTGCTGGTGACCGACAAAGTCGGTGCCGGGCGAGTCTGCGGGTACCTGCAGACCGCGCTGGAAAATCTGCTTGTTGCGCTGGAGCAGTCACCGGACGCCGCGCTCGAAAGCCTGCCTATCCTGCCTGCTGCCGAGCGTGAGCAGTTGCTGATGCAGTTCAACGACACCGCGCTGGATTACCCGCAGCAGCAGACCATTCACGGGCTGTTTGAAGCACAGGTCGAGCGCACACCGCAAGCCATAGCAGTGGTTCATGGCGAACAACGCCTGACCTATCGCGAGCTTAACGAACAGGCCAACCGCCTGGCGCATGCCTTGCGCAAGCAGGGCGTGCAGCCGGATTCGCGGGTCGGGATCTGTGTGGAACGCGGCGTGGAGATGGTCGTCGGGTTGCTGGCGATCCTCAAGGCAGGCAGCGGGTATGTACCACTCGACCCGGCTTACCCGGTAGAACGAATTGCCTACATGTTGCAGGACAGCGCACCTGCCGCTGTGCTGGCGCAGTCGGCGACTGAGGCGTTACTGGTCGACGTATCGGTACCTGTGATCAATCTTGATGCAAGCAACTGGCAGGACGAATCCGCCCGGAATCCTCAGGTACCTGGGCTGACCTCAGCGCATCTTGCGTACCTGATCTACACCTCAGGTTCGACCGGCCTGCCGAAAGGCGTGATGATCGAGCACCGCAATACTGTGAACTTCCTCAGTTGGGCGCACACGGCATTCGATGGCTCTGCTCTGGAAAAAACGCTGTTCTCCACCTCGCTGAACTTCGACCTCGCGGTCTACGAGTGCTTTGCGCCGCTCACCTCGGGGGGCAGCATCGAGGTGGTCACAAACGTGCTGGAACTGCAACACGGCGAGCACGATATCGGCCTGATCAACACCGTACCGTCGGCGCTGAAAGCGCTGCTGGAAATCAACGGTTTGCCAGAGTCGGTCCATACCGTCAACGTCGCCGGTGAAGCACTCAAACGCAGTCTGGTGGAAAACCTGTTCGAGAAAACCAGCGTGCAGCGCCTGTGCAATCTCTATGGCCCGTCGGAAACCACCACTTACTCAAGCTGGGTGGCGATGGATCGCGAAAACGGCTTCGCTTCGCACATCGGCAAACCAGTCGGCAATACACAGTTTTACCTGCTGGATGAGCAACGACAGCCCGTGCCACTGGGTGTTGCCGGAGAGATCTACATCGGCGGCGCGGGCGTGGCCCGCGGCTACCTGAACCGTGACGACCTGACTGCCGAACGCTTCCTCGCGGATCCGTTCAGCCAGCAGCCCCAGGCACGTATGTATCGCACCGGCGACCTGGGTCGCTTCCTGCCAGACGGCAATATCGAATACCTGGGCCGTAACGACGATCAGGTGAAGATTCGCGGCTTCCGTATCGAGCTCGGCGAGATCGACGCGTGTCTGGCCAGGCATCCTGCCGTCCAGGATACGGTAGTCGCCGCTCGTGAAGACGTCCCCGGTGACAAACGCCTGGTGGCGTATTACACGGTCCGGTCGGCGCAAACGGAACCTGCCATCGACAGCCTGCGCGGCTGGCTGCTAGGGCAGTTGCCGGCCTACATGGTCCCGGTGGCTTACGTGCGTCTCGATGCATTGCCTCTCACCCCCAACGGCAAACTTGACCGCAAGGCGCTCCCTGCGCCGGGCGAGGGCGCGTTGATCAGCCGTGGCTACGAAGCTCCGCAAGGCGAGAGAGAAGTACTGATTGCGGAGATCTGGCAAGACTTGCTGGGTGTCACGCAGGTTGGCCGACACGACCATTTTTTTGAGCTGGGTGGTCACTCTCTGCTCGCTGTCAGCCTGATGGAACGCATGCGTCAGGAAGGCCTGGAGGCCGAGGTCAAGTCGCTGTTCAAACACCCCACCCTCATGGAATACGCAGCAACAACGGAAAGAATGGAGATTGTTCTGTGAGCATGATTGAACTGTTGGCAGTACTGGAAGAGAAAGATGTGCAGCTCGCCGTCAAGGGCGACCAACTGGTCGTCAGCGGTAAGCGACAGTCCCTCATGGAGCCCGCCGTGCTGGCGCTGTTGCGCGAGAACAAGGCGGCATTGATCGAACTGATCAATGCCGGCGAGTATTACAGCGGCAAGGCCGATGAAGTGGAGGTTCCCGCCCAGGCGATTGTGCCGGGCTGCGAGCGCATCACCCCGGAAATGTTGCCGCTGATCAAACTCGACCAGGCAGCCATCGAAAGCATCGTTGCCCGCGTTCCTGGCGGCGTGCGCAATGTGCAGGACATCTACCCGCTGGCGCCGTTGCAGGAAGGCATTCTTTATCACCATATTGCCGCCGAACAAGGCGATCCATACGTGCTACAGGCACAGTTTACGATTGCCAGCCGGGAGCTTTTCGACGAGTTCACCACGGCCTTGCAGCAGATCATCGACCGCCACGACATCCTGCGTACCAGCGTGGTATGGGAAGGCCTGGACGAGCCGGTTCAAGTTGTGTGGCACAAGGCTGATCTGGTGCTCAGCGAAATCACCCTTGAGCCTGACGCCGGTACCGCCAGCGAGCAGTTGCAACAACGCTTCGACCCACGGCATTACCGCCTCGATATCAGCCAGGCACCCTTGCTGCGGCTGGCCTTCACCCACGACGTGGCCAACCAGCGCTGGGTGGCGATGTTGCTGTTTCACCACATCGCCATCGACCATGCGGCGCTGGACCAGATCCATCATGAACTCCACGCGCACCTGAGCGGTCAGGCCCACACCCTGGGCGAGCCAGTGCCGTATCGCAACTATGTGGCCCAGGCCCGGCTCGGCGTCACGAACAAGCAGCACGAAGGGTTTTTCCGCGAGATGCTCGGCGACGTCGACGAACCTACGCTGCCGTTCGGCCTGCACGATGTGCGCGGCGACGGCCATGGTGTCGAAGAAGCGCATCAGACCCTGCCTTTAGAGCTGAGCCGGCGCTTGCGAAATCAGGCCCGACTGCAAGGGGTGAGCGCGGCGAGCTTGCATCACCTTGCCTGGGCACAGGTGCTCGGGCGCCTGTGCGGGCGCAGCAATGTCGTATTCGGCACCGTACTGCTCGGGCGTATGCGCGGCGGCGAGGGGGTTCGCCGGGCCTTGGGGATGTTTATCAATACGTTGCCGCTGCGGGTGGACGTGGGTGAGCAGGATGTGCGCGCCGGGGTCAAGGCGACCCATATACGTTTGACTGCATTGCTCGGCCACGAACACGCCTCGCTGGCGTTGGCCCAGCGTTGCAGCGGTGTATCAGCACCGACGCCACTGTTCAGCGCACTGCTCAACTATCGCCACAGTTCCGCTGAAGCGGCGACCGATCAGGAAGTCACCGATCAGACCGCTCAACTCTGGGAAGGGATTGAGGTGAGGGGCGGCGAAGAACGCACCAACTACCCATTGATTTTATCCCTCGACGATTTTGGCGAAGGATTCAGCCTGAATGTTCAGGCTGTCACCGGTATCGGTGCCCAGCGGGTTTGCGGGTATATGCAGACGGCGCTGGAAAGCCTGGTGCATGCACTGGAGCAGACACCGCAGACGTCGTTGAACAGCTTGCCGATCTTGCCGGCCGACGAGCGTGAGCAGTTGCTGGTGCAGTTCAACGACACCGCGCTGGATTACCCGCAGCAACAGACCATTCACGGACTGTTTGAAGCACAGGTCGAGCGCACGCCAGATGATGTGGCCGTAGTGCATGGCGAACAACGTCTGACCTATCGCGAGCTTAACGAACAGGCCAACCGCCTGGCCCATGCCTTGCGCAAGCAGGGTGTGCAGCCGGATTCGCGGGTCGGGATTTGTGTTGAACGCGGCGTGGAGATGGTCATCGGCTTGTTGGCGATCCTCAAGGCGGGCGGCGGTTACGTGCCACTCGACCCGGCTTATCCAGCGGAACGTATCGCTTACATGTTGCAGGACAGCGCTCCGGCCGCAGTGCTGGCGCAAACCGCGACTCAGGGCTTGCTGGCCGACGTTTCAGTACCTGTGATCAATCTTGATCTGAGCGATTGGCAGGACCAATCCGTCCAGAATCCGCAGGTGCCGGGGCTGACTTCAGCGCATCTTGCCTACCTGATCTACACCTCGGGTTCCACCGGCCTGCCGAAAGGCGTGATGATCGAACACCGCAACACCGTTAACTTCCTCAGTTGGGCACACACGGCTTTCGACGGCTCTGCACTCGAAAAAACGCTGTTCTCCACCTCATTGAACTTCGATCTTGCGGTTTATGAGTGCTTCGCGCCGCTGACGTCGGGCGGCAGCATCGAAGTGGTCAAAAACGTCCTTGAGCTGCAACACGGCGAGCACGATATCGGCCTGATCAACACCGTACCGTCGGCGCTTAAAGCACTGTTGGACGTTGACGGGTTGCCGACGTCGGTCCATACGGTCAACGTCGCCGGTGAAGCGCTGAAACGCAGCCTGGTTGAATCGCTGTTCGAAAAAACTGGTGTGCAGCGCCTGTGCAACCTCTACGGCCCATCTGAAACCACCACCTACTCAAGCTGGGTGGCGATGGACCGCGAAGATGGCTTCGCAGCGCACATTGGCAAGCCAGTCGGCAATACACAGTTTTACCTGCTGGACGAACAGCAACAGCCTGTGCCACTGGGCGTTGCCGGTGAGATCTACATCGGCGGTGCTGGCGTGGCGCGGGGTTATCTGAACCGTGACGACCTGACTGCCGAGCGTTTCCTCAAAGACCCGTTCAGCCAAAACCCAGCGGCACGCATGTACCGTACCGGCGACCTGGGGCGCTACCTGCCAGACGGCAATATCGAATACCTGGGCCGTAACGACGATCAGGTGAAGATCCGTGGTTTCCGTATCGAATTGGGCGAGATCGATGCACGCCTGGCCAAACACCCGGCGGTCCATGAAGCGGTAGTCACCGCCCGTGAGGACATTCCGGGCGACAAACGCCTGGTGGCTTATTACACCGTCCAGGCAGCTCACACTGAGCCAGACATCGACAGCCTGCGCGGCTGGCTGCAGGAACAACTGCCGGCCCACATGATCGCTGCGGCCTACGTGCGTCTCGACGCAATGCCGCTGACCCCGAACGGCAAACTCGACCGCAAGGCCCTGCCAGCGCCGGACAGTGACTCACTGATCAGCCGTGGCTACGAAGCCCCACAAGGTGAAACCGAAACGCAGATCGCTGCTATCTGGAAAGACTTGCTGGGCGTTGAACAGGTCGGTAGACATGACAACTTCTTCGAGCTGGGCGGACACTCACTGTTGGCAGTCAGCCTCATAGGGCACATGCGTCAGTTGGGCCTGAGCGCCGATGTGCGTGCGCTGTTCGGCCAGCCGACGTTGGCCGCACTGGCTGCTGCGGTCGGTGGTGGCACGGCAGTCATGGTGCCGGCCAATCTGATCGCCGGGGATTGCAAACGCATTACGCCTGAGCTGCTGCCGTTGATCAATCTGACCCAGGTGCAGATCGATCAGGTCGTAGCAAGCGTGCCGGGTGGCGTGGCGAATGTGCAGGACATCTACCCGCTGGCACCGTTGCAGGAAGGCATTCTTTATCACCACCTGGCCGCCGAAAGCGGCGATCCCTATGTGTTGCAGACTCAGTTCGCCTTTGATAACCGCGAACGCATGGACGCTTTTGTTCAAGCGTTGCAAACGGTTATAGACCGTCACGATATTCTGCGCACCAGTGTGGTGTGGCAAGGCCTTGAGTCCCCGCTGCAGGTGGTCTGCCGTAAGGCCCAATTGTACCTTGAAGCGCTCGAACTGGATCCTGTGAACGGCGATATCGGCGAGCAACTGCACAGCCGCTTCGACCCGCGTCACTACCGCCTGGACATCGGTCAGGCACCGTTGATGCGCGTGGTCTATGCCGAAGATCCGCCCAACCAGCGGATTTGCGCGATGTTGCTGTTCCACCACATGGCCCTGGACCACACTGCGCTGGAAGTGGTGAAGCACGAAATACAGAACGGCTTGCTCGGCGAGGCCGAAGCCTTGGCAGAGTCGGTGCCCGTGCCGTACCGCAACTATGTGGTTCAGGCACGCCAGGGTGTCAGCCAGGCTGATCACGAAACGTTCTTCCGCGACATGCTGGGCGATATCCTAGAGCCGACCCTACCGTACGGCCTGCTGGATGTGCAGGGCGATGGCAGCCACGTCAAGGAAGCCAGCCTGACGCTGGACCCTCAACTGAATCTGCGCCTGCGGGCTCAGGCCCGGCAGCAAGGCGTCAGCGCCGCCAGCCTGGTGCATCTGGCCTGGGGCCAGGTGCTCGGCACTGTGTCGGGCAAGCGTGACGTGGTGTTCGGTACGGTGTTGATGGGGCGGATGCAGGCCGGTGAGGGCGCCGAACGCGCCTTGGGCATGTTCATCAACACTTTGCCGCTGCGGGTTTCGGTAGGTGAGCAGGGCGTGCGTGACGAGGTCAAGGCGACCCATAAGCGCGTGACCGCGTTACTCGGTCACGAACATGCATCCCTTGCCTTGGCCCAGCGTTGCAGCGGCGTTGCCGCACCGACGCCGCTTTTCAGCGCCTTGCTCAACTACCGCCACAGTGCAGCTGCCAGCGTTTCCGAACAGGCGATCCAGGCCTGGCAAGGTATTCATGTTCTGAGCAGTGAAGAACGTGCCAATTATCCACTGAGCTTGAGCGTCGATGACTTTGGCGACGGTTTCAGCCTGAATGCACAGGCGGTGGCGGGTATCGATGCGCGGCGCATCTGCGATTACATGCAGACCGCCTTGAGTCATCTGGTCGAAGCCCTTGAATCCGCACCGGATTCAGCGGTATGCAACCTGCAGGTGGTGCCGGAAGCCGAACGCCGACAACTGCTGTTGGCGTTCAACGACACCAAGCAAGACTACCCGCGGCAGCAGACCGTGCACGCCATGATTGAAGCCCGGGCAGTCAGCGCACCTGAAGGTGTAGCGGCTCAGGTGGGCGAGCATTGCCTGCACTACGGCGAGATGAACCATCGCGCCAACGCACTGGCCCATCACCTGATCAGTCTAGGCGTAGGTGTCGATGATCGCGTGGCGGTCATGGCCCGTCGCGGGCTGGACACGCTGGTGGCCATGCTCGCCGTCCTCAAGGCAGGCGCAGGCTATGTCCCGGTCGATCCGTCACACCCTGACGAACGCATTGCCTATCTGCTGGCCGACAGCGCACCCAAAGTGCTGCTGACCCAGCAGGCCCTGATGAACCGTGTGCCGCAAACGTCTGCACCGGTCATCGCCTTTGACCGCCCTGAATGGCCGCACCGCCTGGAAAACCCGCAAGTGGCAGGGCTCAACCCCACGCATCTGGCTTACGTAATCTACACCTCCGGCTCCACTGGCCAGCCAAAAGGCGTGATGGTCGAGCACCGCACCCTCGGCAACCTGATCGACTGGCATTGCCAGGCCTTCGATCTCCAGGCTGGCAGCCATACCGCCAGCGTCGCAGGCTTCGGTTTCGACGCCGTGGCCTGGGAAGTCTGGCCGGCGCTGTGTGCCGGGGCGACCCTGCACCTGCCGCCTGCGGACTTGGGTAATGAACAGATTGATGCACTGCTCGACTGGTGGATCGCTCAACCGCTGCAGGTGGCTTTCCTGCCAACGCCGGTCGCCGAATATGCCTTCAGCCGCGACCTGTCTCACCCCACCTTGCGTACGCTCTTGATTGGTGGCGACCGTCTGCGCCAGTTCCAGCGCGATCCGGGCTTTACCGTCATCAACAACTATGGCCCGACCGAGGCCACGGTGGTCGCCACGTCGGGGCGTTTACTGCCCGACGGCAGACTCGACATCGGCACACCGATTGCCAATACCCGCGTGTACCTGCTCGATGAGCATCAGCAACTGGTGCCGCTGGGTGTGGCGGGCGAGCTGTACGTCGCCGGAGAAGGCGTGGCGAGGGGGTATCTGAACCGACCGGAGATGACCGCCGAGCGCTTTCTGCGTGATCCGTTCCACTCCGACGCCCGGATGTACCGCACCGGCGACCTGGCACGCTGGAACGCCGATGGCACTCTCGACTACCTGGGGCGTAACGATGATCAGGTGAAAATCCGCGGCTTACGCGTTGAGCTGGGTGAAATCGAAGCACGCCTGGCCGAACACGCCGATGTTCGTGAAGCCGTGGTGCTGTGCCGCCAGGATGTTCCTGGTGACAAGCGTCTGGTGGCGTATGTCACGACGCAGCAGCCTGAAACGGTGCTCGACATCGAACACCTGCGCAGCCATCTGCAAGGCACATTGCCGGACTACATGGTGCCGGCAGCCTACGTGCAGCTCGATGCGCTGCCGCTGACCGCCAACGGCAAGCTCGACCGCAAGGCCCTGCCAATGCCGGATGCGCAATCGCTGATCAGTCGTGGCTATGAAGCACCACAGGGCGAGGTTGAGATCCAACTGGCATCGATCTGGGCTGATGTACTCACGGTCGAACAGGTCGGTCGCCATGACCACTTCTTCGAACTGGGCGGCCACTCGCTGCTGGCAGTGAAATTGATCGAGCGCATGCGTCAGGTCGGCCTGAGTGCCGATGTGCGCGTACTGTTCAGCCAGCCTACGCTGGCGGCACTGGCGACAGCGGTCGGCGGTGGCACGGAAGTCGTGGTGCCGGCCAATCTGATTCCGGAACGCTGCGAACACATCACCCCGGACCTGCTGCCGCTGATCAGCCTGACTCAGGCGCAGATCGACTGCGTGGTAAAGCATGTGCCCGGCGGTGCTACTAACGTGCAGGACATTTACCCGCTGGCGCCTTTGCAGGCAGGTATTCTTTATCACCACATCAGTGCCGAGCAGGGCGATCCATACACCCTGAAAGCCCTGTTCAGTCTGCGCGACCGCGCACGACTGGACGATTTCAGCCACGCCTTGCAAGCGGTTATCAATCGTCACGATATCCTGCGTACCGCTGTACTGTGGGAAGGTCTCGACGAACCGGTGCAAGTGGTGCTGCGCCAAGCTGAAATGCACGTCACCGAGTTGTGCCTCGATCCGGTAAACGGCCCGATTGATGAACAGTTGCACGAGCGCTTCGATCCCCGGCATTACCGCCTCGATGTGCGTCAAGCGCCCTTGATGCAGATTGTCTTTACCCATGACCCGCTCAACGATCGCTGGCTGGCGATGCTGCTGTTCCATCACTTGGTCAATGACGCAACCTCGCTGTACGTGGTGCTGCATGAAATGCAGGCGCACTTGCTAGGTCAGGGTGCTTCTCTGGGTCAGAGCGTGCCGTATCGCAACTACGTGGCCCAGGCCCGGCTGGGTGTCAGCGATGCGCAGCACGAAGCTTTCTTCCGTGAAATGCTCGGTGATATCGACGAGCCAACGCTACCGTTCGGTTTGCAGGATGTGCAGGACGGCGGCGGTGACATCGAAGAGGCGAGCGTGATCCTGCCCGCTGAACTGAACCTGCGTTTGCGGACTCAGGCTCGACAGGCAGGCGTCAGCGCCGCGAGCCTGATGCATCTGGCCTGGGCACGGGTGCTCGGCAGCGTCTCGGCCCGTGAACAGGTGGTGTTCGGCACGGTACTGCTGGGCCGTATGCAGGCCGGCGAGGGTGCAGACCACTCGTTGGGCATGTTTATCAACACCTTGCCACTGCGCGTCGATATCGGCGCGACGACGGTGGTCGAGGGATTGAAAGCGACCCACGGGCAACTAACGGCTTTGCTGGGCCACGAACACGCGCCACTGGTACTCGCCCAACGCTGCAGCGGCGTGGATGCCCCGGCGCCACTGTTCAGTGCGTTGCTCAACTATCGACACAGTGTCGTGAGCGACGTTTCAGCGGAAACCGCCACTGCCTGGGAGGGGATCGAGTCCTTCGGTGCCAAAGACCATACCAACTACCCGTTGACCCTGAATATCGATGACGTAGGCAACGGTTTCAACCTGACGGTACTGGTCAGCAGCACCGTCGGTGCCAAACGCGTCTGTGGCTACATGCAGACCGTGCTGGAGCATCTGTCGAATGCCCTGGAGCAATCACCGTCCTCGACCCTCGACAGCCTGCCGATCCTGCCCGCTGCCGAACGTGAGCAGTTGCTGGTGAGGTTCAACGACAGCGCGCTGGACTATCCGCAGCAACAGACCGTGCATAGCCTGTTTGAAGCTCAGGTGCGGGCGTGCCCCGAGGCTTGTGCGGCAATCCACGACGGCGTTGCAGTGAGTTATGCCGAACTCAACATTCGGGCCAACCGTCTGGCGCGGCATCTGCTCGGTCTTGGCGTACAGCCGGGTGACAGCGTGGCGATTTTGCTGGAGCGCAGCCATGACCTGCTCGCCAGTCAACTGGCAGTGCTCAAGTGCGCGGCGGTGTATGTGCCGCTGGACATCAATGCACCGGTCGAGCGTCAGGCGTTCATGATCGAGGACAGTCAGGCGCGTGTACTGCTCGCTCACAGCCAAGTGTCGCTGGAAACCGCTGCCCAGCGTGTCGATCTCGACGGTTTGACCCTGAACGATCTGAAAGACACTGATCTGGCGTTGCCGCAGTCCGGCGAAAGCGTCGCCTACATCATGTACACCTCTGGCTCTACCGGCACGCCTAAAGGTGTGTTGGTGCCGCATCGGGCCATAAGCCGTCTGGTGATCAACAACGGTTACGCCGATTTCAATGCACAGGATCGTGTGGCATTTGCCTCCAACCCGGCGTTTGATGCCAGTACGCTGGATGTCTGGGCACCGCTGCTCAATGGCGGCTGTGTGGTGGTGATCGGGCAGAACGACTTGCTCTCCCCATTGAATTTCCAGCGCCTGCTGCTGGAGCAATCGGTAACCGTGCTGTGGATGACCGCCGGTTTATTCCATCAATACGCTTCGGGGCTGGGCGAGGCCTTTTCGCGCCTGCGCTACCTGATTGTCGGCGGCGACGTGCTGGACCCGGCCGTTATCGGCCGGGTGTTGGCGAATAATCCGCCACAGCATCTGCTCAACGGTTATGGCCCGACCGAGGCGACGACCTTTTCCGCGACCTACGAGATTGTTTCGGTCGGCAATGGCCCTATTCCTATTGGCAAACCCGTAGGCAACAGCCGCCTGTATGTGCTCGATAGCCAAGGCCAACCCGTGCCGTTGGGCGTGCCCGGCGAGCTGTATATCGGCGGGCAAGGCGTTGCCAAGGGCTATTTGAACCGTGATGAATTGAGCACCACGCAGTTTGTCGTCGATCCGTTCAATCCGTCGGAAAACGCACTGATGTACCGCACCGGCGATTTGGTTCGCTGGCGCGCCGACGGCAACCTGGAGTATCTCGGCCGCAATGACGAGCAGGTGAAGATTCGTGGTTTCCGCGTTGAACTGGGTGAAATCGAAGCGCGCCTGGCCGAACACTCCGCTGTTCGCGAAGCCGTAGTGCTGTGCCGTCAGGATGTGCCTGGCGACAAGCGTCTGGTGGCTTATTTCACCGCACACCAGCCTGTCGACATCGAACACCTGCGCAACCATCTGCAAGGCACGTTGCCAGACTACATGGTGCCGGCAGCCTACGTGCAGCTTGACGCTCTGCCGCTGACCGCCAACGGCAAGCTCGACCGCAAGGCGCTGCCAGTGCCGGATGCGCAAGCGCTGATCAGCCGTGGTTATGAAGCACCGCAAGGCGAAGTCGAGACCCTGCTGGCAGCGATCTGGGCGGATGTACTGACGGTCGAACAGGTCGGTCGTCATGATCACTTCTTCGAACTGGGCGGCCATTCGCTGCTGGCAGTGATGCTCATCGAACGCATGCGTCAGGTCGGCCTGAGTACCGACGTACGTGCGCTGTTCAACCAGCCGACCCTGGCCGCGCTCGCCGCAGCGGTGGGCGGGTACACCGACGTGCAAGTGCCGGATAACCTGATCGTGCCGGGCTGCGAGCGTATTACCCCGGACATGCTGCCGCTGGCTGACCTCGATCAGGCAGGGATTGATCGGGTCGTCGCCAGCGTGCCGGGCGGCCTGGCCAACATTCAGGACATCTATGCCCTGGCGCCCTTGCAGGAAGGCATTCTCTATCACCATCTGGCTGCGGATGAAGGTGATCCCTATGTCTTGCAGATGCTCTTCGCGTTCGATGATCGCGAGTGCCTGGCCGGTTTCGCCGCAGCCTTGCAGAGCGTGGTCGAACGTCACGACATCCTGCGCACCAGCGTGGTCTGGGAAGGGCTTGAGCAGCCGGTACAGGTGGTATGGCGCAACGCGAAACTGAGCCTGGAAGAGGTGGCCATCGATCCGCTCGACGGTGACGTGCTGACACGACTGCGCGAGCGTTTTGACCCACGGCACTATCGCCTGGACATCGGCCAGGCGCCGCTGATGCGCATCGCCTATGCCGAGGACACCCCCCACCAGCGTCTGGTCGGCATGTTGCTGTTCCACCATCTGGCGCTGGATCACACTTCGCTGGAAGTGGTGGTGGAGGAAATGCAGGCCAGCCTGCAGGGTCAGATCGAGCAATTGCCGGCCCCGGTGCCTTATCGCAACCATGTGGCACAGGCGCGCCTGGGTATCAGCCAGGCTGAACACGAAGCGTTTTTCCGCGACATGCTCGGCGACATCGACGAACCGACTCTGGCTTACGGCATACAGGACGTGCAGGGCGATGGCAGTGGCATCGAGGAAGTGAATCAGTTACTCGACAGCCAACTGAGCAGCCGTATACGCAGCATTGCGCGGC
>Ga0308164_10000250_pt1 | contig 118656 bp, 117 predicted proteins | sample PhyTR2_FD_201031 | JGI IMG/M metagenome (GOLD analysis project Ga0308164, IMG submission 201031) | Phyllosphere microbial communities from UC Gill Tract Community Farm, Albany, California, United States - DLSLT.R2 | ecosystem: Host-associated > Plants > Phyllosphere > Unclassified | place...
GCCCGCTTACCGCGCGGGGGCGGGTCACTTTCTTTTCTGGCAAAAAAGAAAGTAACCAAAGAAAGTTGCCAGGGATCGGACTACGACAAGAATCGGGCCTTTGCTTCGCTCGGCCTGGGGAATATGTTGTGAGACCCATGTAGGCGACGATTTGGCTCTGCCTCATGTCACCGCAGCGCCCCCACATTTAAGGGGCCCGATAAGATTAATCGAGTGCCGCACTCATTTACAGCGTTAATGCGCTCCCATTTGTTCGCAGGCCACCGCGGGTGGTGTACCCAAGGGCCGGGTGTTGCATTGTTGCTGCTTGCTCATCGGCCCGGCCTGGGAGCGGTGGGGCGACATGAGGCATGCTCATGTCGTCGCCTGGCAGAACACTGCCCACATAGTCCCCAGGCTGAGCGCAGCGACAGCCCGATTCTTGTCGTAGTCCGATCCCTGGCAACTTTCTTTGGTTACTTTCTTTTTTGCCAGAAAAGAAAGTGACCTGCCCCCGCGTGGTAAGCGGGCTCTACCCTACGGAGTAGGAGAAGAAAATAACAAGCCGAAGGCAGCCAAATTAATTCCCCCCTCGGCCGGAAACACTCAATACGAATCAACTCCCAGGCTGCGCATAAGCCTCTTCAAAGAAGTAATCCTTCCACGAATTAGCCTTGTTCTTCAAAACCCCGAGCCTGTAAAGCTCGTCCGCATATACAAATGTCCTGTGCGGAGAAATGGTGAAATCATTCTCCGGATCCTCGACGATGCGCCGAACGAACTTCGGAGAGAGTTTCGACTTCTGCAACTTGATGAAGATATCCGCCGCCCGAGCCTTGTCTTTTTTCACAAATTCGGAAGCCTCCAGCAATGCGGCATAAAAAGCCTTGTACGTTTTCGGGTTTGCATCATGGAACTTCTGAGTGGTGTACAGCACGTTGAAGGTAGCCGGCCCGCCCAGAATTTCGTAACTGCTGATGACCTTGTGAATTGCCTTGTTGGCATCCAGGGCCTGGTAATAAAACGGCGCACTCGAAAAATGCGTATTGATTTCAGAGGCGCCGGAGATCAACGCGGCCGTCGCATTCGGATGTGGCAACGTCACGGATATTGGATCGAAGCGCTTGAAATCATCCTTGCCGAATACCTTGGCGGTTTCGATCTGCAAGGTGCGCGACTGAAATCCGGTGCCCGCGGCCGGCACTGCGATGCGATCCTTGTCGCTCAGATCCTTGATCGTCTTGATTTTCGGATTATTGCTGATCAGGTAGTTGGGCAGCGAACCCAACGAAGCAATCGCCTTCACGTTCTGGCGGCCCTTCGTCCGGTCCCACAAGTTCAGCAATGGCGGAATACCCGCCGATACCACGTCCAGCGAATTGGCCAGCAAAGCCTCGTTCATCGCAGTGGCACCGGATATCTGGTTCCACTCGACCTTGATATCCACACCCAAGGCCTTGCCGTGTTTTTCGATGAGTTTCTGGTCCTGTAACACGTCGAGCAATAGATAACCGATGCCGAATTGCTGCGCGATGCGGATATTGCCTTCTGCTTGCGCAGACAGTGAACCGCCAGCCAGAGCCGCAGCGGCGATGAGGGAAACGATGAAACGCGGTGTCATTGGGATTCTGGTGAAGGGATGGACAAAGGAAATGTTCGAATCACGGCTGCGTTTGCGTGCCCCAGCGCCGCACGGTGAGTTTTTCAAGGGTGCCGAAGACCAGCAGGTCGACCACCAGGCCGATGGCGATCACCACCAGCAAGCCCGCGATTACCTTGTCGGTGTAGAGCTCGTTGCGGTTCTGGAAGATGTACCAACCCAGCCCGCCCTTGCCGGACGAGGCGCCGAACACCAGTTCGGCAGCGATCAGGGCAGCATCAGGTCGTTGTCCTGGAGGCGGGCGACGATTTCCCAGGCGAGAAGGAACACGGCGACGACCACGGCGCGGCGCAGGCCGTCGTGGCCGGCCAGGCGCCGCCAGGCAGGTACCGGCGCGGCGGCGATTTCGGCCGGCGCGTCGGCCAGCGTGTATTCGATGTCCGGGCGGGGCAGGGTGGCGATGGCGGTCATGCCGGGCCTTGCTCCCGCTCGAACAGCAGGCCGTGGATGCGTCGCGAGGCGGCGCGGAAGTCGGCCCCGGCGACGTCGCCGGCATCGAAACGCGAGGCGTCGATTTCGGCGCGCAGCCGGCCGGGGTGGGGCGACAGCACGGCGATGCGGCTGCCCAGCAGCAGGGCCTCGTCGATGGCGTGGGTGACGAAGACCAGGGTGAAACGGAATTCGGCCCACAGCGCCAGCAGCTCCTGCTGCATCCGCTGCCGGGTGAGAGCGTCGAGGGCGGCGAAGGGCTCGTCCATCAGCAGCACGCGCGGCTGCAGCGCGAGCGCGCGGGCGATGGCCACGCGCTGCTTCATGCCGCCGGACAACTGGTGCGGATAGGCATCGGCGAACCTGGCGAGGCCGACTTTTTCCACATAGACGGCGGCCCGCTCGGCGGCTTCCTTGCGCGGGCAGGCGCCGCTTGCGCGCAGGGCGAAGGCGACGTTCTGGACCACGGTGAGCCAGGGCGGCAACTGGTCGAATTCCTGGAACACCATGGCCCGGTCGGGGCCGGGCCTGGTGACCGGGCGGCCACCGAGCTGGATGCGGCCTTCGGTCGGCTGGATGAAGCCGCCGATGGCTTTCAGCAGCGACGATTTGCCGCAGCCCGAGGCACCCAGCAGGATGAAGCGATCGCCTTCATGCACGTCCAGGCTGACCCGGTGCACCGCACGCACCGCGCGGTCGGACAGGGCGTAGTCGATGCTGACCTGCTGGATCTGCAGCAGGGGCAGGGCGGGCACGGCCACGGCGGCGGGTTGCGGCCGTGCGGCCATCGCGAACGAGGCGGAGGTCATCGGGCGGTTTCGGTTCAGAAGGGCAGGTCGCCCTCGACGGTGGTGCGGTTCAGGCGGCGGCGCAGCGCGTAGGGCGTGCCGGCGGCCAGGTGCATTACCGAGCGGTTGTCCCAGAACACCAGGTCGTGCGGCTGCCACCGGTGGCGGTACACATAACGTTCCTGGGTGCTGTGGGCGAAGAGCCGTGCCAGCAGTTCGCGGCTTTCGTCCTCCGGAATGCCGACGATTCGCGTGGTGAAGTGCTCGCTGACGAAAAGCGCCTTGCGGCCGTTTTCCGGATGGGTACGCACGACCGGGTGCACCGCCGGAATCACCTCGGCGAGTTGCGCCTCGGTGAGCTTGGGCCGCCAGGGGCTGCGGGCGCGCAATTCCTCGTACCTGGCGAGGTAGCTGTGCTCGGCCTTCAGACCCTGCACCGCGCGGCGCAGGTCTTCGGGAAGCTCGTCCCAGGCCTGGTGCTGGTTGGCGAAAAGGGTGTCGCCGCCTTCGGACGGCAACTCCTGGGCGTGCAGCAGCGAGCCGAGGCTGGGTACGTTCTTGTAGGAGAGGTCCGAATGCCAGAAATGCCCCGCGTCGCCCAGGCCGATCGGTTTGCCGGCTTCGTTCTTGATGTTGGAAACAACCAGGATTTCGGGCTGGCCGGGCAGCTGGAAATCTTTCAGCACATGAATCTGCAGCGGACCGAAGCGCCGGCTGAAAGCGACATGCTCGGCCGGCGTGATGCGCTGGTCCCGGAATACCAGCACGTGATGGTCCAGGTGAGCGCGGTGGATGCGTGCAAAGTCCGGGTCGGACACTGGCGCCGACAGGTCGAGCCCGCGTATTTCCGCGCCCAGCGCAGGCCCCAGGGGCGTGACGGTGAAGGCTTGCGAAGGGGCGGACGAGGAGGGCTGGAGAACGGCGGACATAGCGGACATGGCGGGCGCGCGGGCGCTGTCGATGACGATGTCCGCATTACAGGGCGTCGGGCGAATCTGAAAAACGAAGGTTTCCGAGGTTCCTTAATCGTTCGCCGAATATGTGCAGGGCGGCGGTCCCATGAGCGCGCGGCGCATGTCGGGCAGGGGCTCGCTTCGACCCGGGCGAGATATTCCAGGCGTGCGCGGTGATGGCGACGATGCGCGACGCCGGGTCGCGGGTCGATCGCGTCGGCTCGTGGGTGGCGGCGAGTGTCGGCATGCGCTGTTGTCCTCGGGTTTCGCACTGGGCCGCCAGTGTCCCGGCCGGGCCGGAAAAGAGGAACGACGCTTACCGCAGCTGCATATTCGCCGACAGCCTGTAGTCCCGCTGCGCGGCGGGGTCGCCGCTATCGGGACGATGAAGATTAGTCAGGCCGCAGGCAGGAATCGGCAGCACACTTGCGCATCAGTTACTAAGAGACACAAGTTATGAGCCACGCCAATCGATCCGTTTCGCGCTTTCGTTATCAGGTCGAATCGAAAGCCCTCGCCCAGGGCGGGCGGGCGTGGAGCATTTTCGAGGAGCTGCCCGACGGAGCGCGCATCGTGCTGGCCAGTGGTGCGATGCTGGGAGAAGCGGGCGAAAGCTGGGATCACGACACCCTGATGTCGTTCCTTGAAAAGGCCGAAAGCCGGCGGCATTCCATTAATTGATGACGCGCCGGAAAGATGTGACCGGCTACTCCTTGCCGCGCACCAGCGAGGCCAGATGCGATGCATCCGCGAAAGAGCCGAGCAGGGCGGCAACCTGGGTCGGATAGGGATCCAGGCGCGCGTGTTGCGAAACAATCTGGTCGGTGTCGACGATGTCTACGGTGGAAATCCAGCCGAGGCCGCATTCGACGGCATGAGCAACGAACGTAAAACCCTGGGCATGAAACAGGCTGAGCATGGGAACGGATTCTGATCGAGCAAGCGGAAGAGCCTCCGATCATGGCCCGATAAGCCCCGGTGTTTCCCCTTGGTCGGGTATCTATTGGACCAAAACAACAGTTCTGGCCGGTCGCGTTGAACCGATTACATCAGCCAGCTCGACGACACCTCTCGAACGTCGAGCGCCGCGATGATTTGCCGATACGCCATGCTTCGCGCCAGCTGATATTCAGGGTCGTGCGGATCCGGGACGATGGTATGGGTCGGCGGATTGCGGCTCATGTCCATGGTCGCCCCGCGCAGTAATTCCCGCTGTTCCATCGTCAGCCTGCTGAGGGCAGAGCCCAGTCGCCGGTAGGCGGCATACAGCGCGGCTTCCCAGTGCTCCGGGGAGTCGTCGATCTTCAGGCGGATTTCGCCGAAGCGCGGTTGGCCCGGTGCGACCAGTCCCAAGACGGCGTGGAAGGCTTCCAGACGTCCGATGTAGAACGCCAACGGCCTGAAGTGGCCGGAGGCCCCGCGCGCGCCGACCGGCGACGATGCTGGAAACATATAAAAGTCCTCCTTGCGAGGGAAAGACAGCAGGACTGTTTGAACTGCCAAGACAATGAACTCGCGTTCATTCTGTCTCAAAATTTGGCGTTTCCTTCGCAAAGGATGTCAAAAAATCGTTTCCGAACTTTCTAGGCTGGGCGGGATCGGTTGAGGCGAGCACCGCGGAGGCGTCTCGGCAACCCTGTGCAGGCATCCCGCCACGAGCCCCCTCGCCAGCGTTAGACCAGCCAGCCTTCCGAGGATGCCCGCATGTCGATCGCCGCGATGATTTGTCGGTACGTCGCGTGAATGGCTCTCAGGTACACCGGGTCGTGTTGCGGCTCGCCCTGGCTCTCGTTGCGCTCTCGGCGGCTGATTTCCAGGACTTCGTCGCGCAGTCTTTCGCGCTGCAGCAGCGTGAGTTTGCTGACCGCGGAACCCAGCCGCCGGTACACCGCCTGGAGGGCCGCTTCCCAACGCACCAGAGGATCGTCTGGCGTGAGGTTGAGATCGCAAAAAGCTGGCTGCCCTGGCGCTGCGAAATCCAGCACCGTGTGAAACGCTTCGAGTCGGCCGACGTAATACGACAACGGCCGCATTTCGGGCGCGTCCGCTCGAGAATCGAGCGACGTTGTCGCTCCGTGAACTTCCATAAACTTCCCCTGAATACTCGAAGTTCGCATCTTCGTGACGTTAGGGCAATAGCCCGTACGGCCTAGCGCGAAGAAAATATATTCCGGTCTGACCGTTTTATCGTGTGCTAATTCGCCGGTTTCCGGCCGATTACCAGACATTTTCCCGGATCAGAAACCGGTTCAATCGTGTAGCCGATGCTACAAAAAAAGAGACCGTCACGCCGAAAAAATGTTGATCCGCCACCTGGCTGGTGCGCCTTCCGCCGAACCGGCCGGAAGTTTGCGGACCGACATGGCGTTACTGCCGGGTCGACACCGGAACCTTCCGACGGTCGCGGGCGGTTTCCAAAAAACCGCCGACAAGGCAATCGAGCGGGCCCGATCTTCGTACCTGAACGCGAGCGCATTTCGGCGCGGGCGCGTTTTTCAGGTCACAAGTCGGCAGCAAGCGATCAGGAAACGAACAGGATCAGCAGGCGCAACACCAGCAGGCCCGCGGTGATACCCAGGATGACATTCGAGATGAAGAGATAGTTCTGCGAGTCCTGGTAGTACTTTTGCACAGCGGCCTGGGACGCTTCTCCCTGCTGGCTGTTGAATGCGATGAGCCGGTCGAGAAGTTCTGCCGTCGCCTCGAACTGCTGCGCGGATTCACCGAGAAACTTTTGAATCGCCTGGGGGTCTCCACCACCGCGCTGAAACATATCGTCGAGCTGATTGTAATAAATCGCCTTCTGAAGCAGATACGAGTCGTAGAGAAGTCGTTCTTCGGGTGGCCCGACCAGTGGAAGATATTTTTTTTCGTCTTCCGAGAGTTTCTGGCGCTGCTTGGCGATGGCTGCCGCGCAACTCGGTGCGGGGCAAAAATCGATACTGAAAATGGAGTTGGCTTCGGTGCGGCGGATGCGGTGAATATCCGCGCGCATGTCCGAAAGGATATTGATGCTGGGAATCCAGTTGGCCGATACCTCTTTCGTCGCGCGGTAGAGATCACGATTGAAATAATGCGTGAAAACTCCCAGCCCCAGGCAACCGCAAATACTCAGCAGCAAAAGCGTGAGTACCAGTATCGGCATGTTCGGTTTGAATTTCATGAATGCCCGGGTTGAAACATGGTGTCTTGTCTTGCTGCGCGCGGCCGTTACCCGCCGATCCCCCACCGGTCTCGCCACAGTCGGCCGACTATAAGACTTGGAGACTTCGGAAAGGCGATGTCCGCAACATCACGTTTCTAGAGGGCCTCTTGGATACGATAGTCAGATGCTCACCCCGAGCCCCACTCCGATCGGTCCCGCCATGAACAATCGTTTCGCTCCTCCTGCTGCACCGGCAACCATTTCCAATGTCGCTGCCGGCGATCTCGCCGCGCTGCCGCTCATCGAGAAATGGGTTTCTTTCGCCTCGGTTTCGCGGGACAGCAACCTGCCGCTGATCGAATGGACGACGGAGTTTCTCGCCGCCCACGGTATCCAGAGCGAACTCAGTTACGACGATACCGGCCGCAAGGCCAACCTGTGGGCCACGCTGCCGGCAGAAAACGGCGAGACCAAAACCGGCGGCATCGTGCTGTCGGGCCATACCGACGTGGTGCCGGTCGACGGACAACCCTGGGATACCGACCCCTTCACCGCCACCGTGATCGGCGACAAGCTGTTCGGCCGCGGCGTGACCGACATGAAGGCCTACAGCGCCACCGCGCTGACGATGGTTCCCGAGCTGCTGCGGCGCAAGCTCAAGCGGCCGGTGCACCTGGCCTTCAGCTATGACGAGGAAGTCGGCTGCATCGGCGTGCGGCGTCTCATCGCGCAGATGGTCGACCGCGGCTACCGGCCGGCGGGGTGCATCGTGGGCGAGCCGACCGGCATGCAGGTGGTGATCGCCCACAAGGGCAAACATGCCTACCGCACGACGGTGCGCGGCCACGAGGCGCATTCCTCGCTGACGCCGCTGGGCGTCAATGCGGTGGAAGTGGCCTGCGAGTTCGTCGCCAACCTCAAGGCGATGGCCCGCCGCCTGGCGGCCGAGGGGCCGTTCGACCCGCTGTTCGATGTGCCTTTCACCACCATCCACACCGGCGTCATCCACGGCGGCACCGCGCTCAACATCATTCCGCGCGACTGCGAGGTGATGTGGGAGATTCGCCATCACCACCTCGACTCCCCGGTGCAGCTTTTCAACGAGGCCCGGGAGTTCGCCGACAGCCTGGTGCCCGCGATGCACGCGGTGGCGCCGGACACCGGTATCACCCACAAACTCAACTCCGTGCTGCCCGGTTTCGCCACCGGCGCCGACAGCGAAATCGCCCGCATCGGCTTTCGCTGCGCCGGCGTCGACGGCGCCGCGGCGGCGGTCAAGGTGTCCTTTGGCACGGAAGCCGCTTTGTTCCACCAGGTCGGCGTGCCGACCATCGTCTGCGGCCCGGGGCATATCGCCCAGGCGCACCAGCCCAACGAGTGGGTGACGCTGGATCAGTTGGCCTGGTGCGAGCGTTTCATGCGCGGCCTGGCCGACGAACTCTGCGTCGACTGAGCCGTTCTCTTCTTTGTTATTCATCGTTTTCCTGGGATTTCCATGACCGTCGATCGCCGTCAATTCGTCCGCACCACTCTGGCGCTCAGCGCCGCGATGGCGGCAGGCTCCGCTTTCGCCCAGCAAGCCGCCAGCACCAAAGTGGAGCGCATCGTGGTGCCGTTTTCTGCCGGCGGCGTGCAGGACATCCTGGCGCGGTCCATTTCCACCGAACTCGCGCAGCTGCTGGGCCAGACGGTACTGATCGAGAACCGTGCCGGCGCCGGCGGCACCATCGGCACCGGCTACGTGGCCAAGTCAGCGCCCGACAGCGGCGTGATGGTGCTGGGCGCGGCGAGCCACAACATCGCCGGCACGCTGTACACCAAGCTGGCCTACAACCCGCAGAAAGACTTCACGCCCATCGCGCACATCGGCACCGCCGACTACGTGCTGATGATTCACGCCGACGTGCCCGCCAAGACCGCCGCCGAGTTCATCCGCTACGCCAAGGCCAACCCCGGCAAGATGAACTACGCCACCAGCGGTGTCGGCAGTGCCACGCACCTGGCGATGGCCTACTTCAACGGCCTGGCGGGCATCGACGTGGTGCATGTGCCGCTCAAGGCGACCGGCGAGGCGATCAACGAGGTCATTTCCGGCCGTGCGCAGGCGGTGATCGCCGCCAGCATCGGTGCGCTGGCGTTCGCCAACGACAGCCGCGTGCGCCTGATCGGTGTCACCTCGCCGAAGCGCTCGACCTATCTGCCCTCGGTGCCCACCATCGCCGAAAGCGGCCTGCCGGGTTACCAGTTCGACTCCTGGTTCGGCCTGCTCGGCCCGGCGAACATGGCGCCGGCGGAAGTCGGCCGCCTCAATGCCGCCGTGGGCAAGGTGCTGCAGGACCCGGTGGTGCTGGAACGTCTGGACAAGCAGGGCATCCGCCCGCAAGCCATGAGCGCGGCCGACTTCGGCAAGCTGCTGGCGGTCGATTACAAGCGCATGGCCGAGGTGGTCAAGGCGTCCGGCGCGACGATCGACTGAGCCGCCGCGCGGCAGCCTCGAGGAACGCGTGCGATGAATAATCGCGCCGTTCCAACAGGAGGCTTTCATGATCGATCACCTGGACCACCTGGTCCTGACCACCGCTTGCGAAGAGGCCTGCGTGCGCTTCTACGTGGACGGCCTGGGCATGGCGCTGGAGACCTTCGGCACCGGGCGCAAGGCCTTCCGCTTCGGCTCGCAGAAGATCAACCTGCACGTCAAGGGGCATGAGTTCGAGCCCAAGGCCCATACACCGGTGCCGGGTGCGCTGGACCTGTGCTTCATCGCCAGCGGCCCGCTCGGCGAGGTGATTCGTTCGCTGGGCGACAAGGGCATCCCGATCGTCGAAGGGCCGGTCATGCGCACCGGTGCCACCGGGCCGATCCGCTCCATCTACCTGCGCGATCCGGACCTGAACCTGATCGAGATCTCCGAGCCGGCCGGCTGACCCGGCAGCCGGTCGGGTCAGCCGGCCGCGAAATGCCGGCGGATCGCCTCGATCAGCGCGCGGCCGTACGGCGGCAGGCGGGCCTGGCTGCGGGTGAGCAAGTAGCGTTCGCGCACGCACCAGCTGTCCGACAGCGGCACCAGCGCCAGGCCCAGCGCGTCGCGGTTGCGCAGCGCCGCCGATTCGGGCAACACACCGATCGCCACGCCGCCGGAAATCATCCGGCACATGGCGTCGAAACTGCCGAGCTGCAGCCGCAGCTTCTGGCGCCGGCCCAGTCCCTCGGCAATGCCGCCCAGAAAAGCCTGCAGCGTGCTGCCCTGGGTCATGCCGACGGTGTCCTCGTCCAGTGTCTCGGCGAAGCCGATTTCGCGGCGCCGGGCGAAGCGGTGCCGGCGCGCGGTGACCAGCACCAGGCGGTCGGTGCTGAAGTGGAGCTGCTCCAGGCCCAGCGTGTCGACCTGGCCGGCCACCACGCCGATGTCCGCGCGGCCGTCCAGCACGCCCCGCGGAATGCCAGTGTTCGGTTTCTCCTGAAGGTCCACATTGATGCCCGGGTTGGCCTTGAGGTAGGCCGGAAGGATCTCGGGCAGAAAATCCGACACCGCCGTGGTGTTGGCGAACACCCGCAGGTGGCCGCGTGCGCCGCCGCCGTACTCGAGCAGTTCGGCGCGCAGCTGCTCGGTCTGGCGGATCACCGCGCGGGCGTGGTGCAGCATGGCCTCGCCCGGCGGCAGCAGCCGCACGCCCCGGGCCTCGCGCTGCAGCAGTTGCTGGCCGGCCTGGTCCTCCAGGTTGCGGATACGGGCACTGGCGGCGGCCAGCGAAATATGCAGCCGCTCGGCCGCCCCGGTGAGGGTGCCGGTTTCCGCCGTGGCGATGTAGAGGCGCAGGTCGCGCAGATCGAAGTTCATGCGGCGAGGGCAGGGGGTTTACCCAAAGGGATCCGGGTCGAGCCTTCGGAAAACCCAAAGGCTGGTGATCGAAATCGCTGATTGTGCTGGAGCTCCGACCGCGGGAGCATGCAGGCGATGCAAGACACGCCCATCCCAACCCTCGACGCCGCCACCGTCGAACACCTGCGCAGCTGGCAGGACCGTACCGAGACCACCCAGGACACGCTCGCCGCCCAGCCGGTGCTGGCGCTGGCCGCCACCCTCGACCGGGACGACGACGACGACGGCGGCGCGACACGGCTGCCGCCGCTGTGGCACTGGCTGTACTTCCTGCCGCGCCACCGCCAGGACGAACTGGGCGAGGACGGACACGCGCGGCGCGGCGGCTTCCTGCCGCCGGTGCCCCTGCCGCGCCGCATGTGGGCCGGCGGGCGGCTGCGCTGGGAGACGGCCAATCCGCTGCGCATCGGGGAGGCCGTCGAGAAGCGGTCCCGCATCGTCGCGGTGACGCACAAGTCGGGGCGCAGCGGCGAACTCGTGTTCGTCACGGTGCGCCACGAGGTTTTCAATGCGCAGGGCCTGGCGCTGTCGGAGGAGCACGACATCGTCTACCGCGCCGCCGCCCGGCCCGGCGACCCGGTGCCGCCGCCCGTGCCGGCCGAAACCGGCGCCGCCTGGCAGCGGGACCTGGTGGCCGATCCGGTGTTGTTGTTCCGCTATTCGGCACTGACCTTCAACGGCCACCGCATCCACTACGACCGCAGCTATGTCACCGAGGTCGAGGGCTACCCGGGGCTGATCGTGCACGGACCGCTTATCGCGACGCTGCTGGTCGATCTGCTCCACCGGCACGCGCCGGACGCCCGCCTGCAGAGCTTCGAATTCCGCGCCGTGCGGCCGACCTTCGACATCCACCCCTTCCGTCTCAATGGCCAGCGCTCGCCCGACGGCCGGAACGTGCGCCTGTGGGCGCAGGACCACGAAGGTTTTCTCACCATGCAGGCCACCGCCACGCTTGCCTGACGCCATGACCGACCTTTCCCATCCCATGACCCTCACCGACCCGTACGCGGACATCCGCGATGCCGTGCGCGACCTGTGTTCCCGCTTCCCCGACGAGTACCACCGCAAGATCGACGAGCAGCGCGGCTATCCGGAGGCATTCGTCGACGCGCTGACCAGGGCCGGCTGGATGGCCACCCTGATTCCCGAGGAATACGGCGGCGCCGGCCTCGGTCTTGCCGAAGCCTCGGTGGTGATGGAGGAGATCAACCGCAGCGGCGGCAACTCCGGCGCCTGCCACGGCCAGATGTACAACATGAACACGCTGCTGCGCCACGGCTCGGAGGCGCAGAAGCGCTTCTACCTGCCGCGCATCGCATCCGGCGAATGGCGCCTGCAGGCCATGGGCGTGACCGAGCCGACCACCGGCACCGACACCACCAAGATCAAGACCACCGCCGTCAGGCAGGGCGACAAGTACGTCGTCAACGGCCAGAAGGTGTGGATCAGCCGGGTACAGCACTCGGACTGGATGATCCTGCTGGCGCGCACCACGCCGCTGGCCGAGGTGAAGAAGAAGTCCGAGGGCATGTCGATCTTCATGGTCGACCTGCGCCAGGCCGAAAAAAACGGCCTGACGGTGCGGCCGATCGCCAACATGGTCAACCACGAGACCAACGAGCTGTTCTTCGAGAACCTCGAGATTCCCTCGGAGAACCTGATCGGCGAGGAAGGCATGGGTTTCCGCTACATCCTCGACGGCCTCAACGCCGAGCGCACGCTGATCGCGGCCGAATGCATCGGCGACGGCTACTGGTTCATCGACCGGGTCAGCAAGTACGTCAAGGAGCGGGTGGTGTTCGGCCGGCCGATCGGGCAGAACCAGGGCGTGCAGTTTCCCATCGCCGAGGCGCATATCGAGGTGGAGGCCGCCAACCTGATGCGCTGGGAAGCCTGCCGGCTATTCGACGCCCACCAGCCCTGCGGCGCCCAGGCCAACATGGCCAAGTACCTGGCGGCCAAGGCGAGCTGGGAGGCGGCCAACGCCTGCATCCAGTTCCACGGCGGTTTCGGCTTCGCCAACGAATACGACGTGGAACGCAAGTTCCGCGAGACCCGGCTCTACCAGGTCGCGCCCATCTCCACCAACATGATCCTGAGCTACATCGCCGAGCACGTGCTCGGCCTGCCGCGCTCCTACTGAAACCGGAGGCCACCATGACACTGCCCCTGCAAGGCATCACCGTCGTCTCGCTCGAACACGCCATCGCCGCGCCTTTCTGCACCCGCCAGCTGGCCGACATGGGTGCGCGGGTGATCAAGGTCGAGCGGCCCGTCGTCGGCGATTTCGCCCGCGCCTACGACCAGCGCGTGGCCGGTGAGTCGTCGCATTTCGTCTGGACCAACCGCAGCAAGGAAAGCCTGGCGCTGGACCTGAAGAACCCGCAGGCGCTGGCCGCGCTCAGGCAGCTCGTCGCCAAGGCCGACGTGCTGGTGCAGAACCTCGCGCCGGGCGCTGCCGCACGCATGGGGCTGGGCTACGACCTGCTGAAGACCGAGTTCCCGCGCCTGATCGTCTGCGACATCTCGGGCTACGGCGCCGACGGCCCGTACCGAGACAAGAAGGCCTACGACTTGCTGATCCAGAGCGAGGCGGGTTTCCTGTCGGTCACCGGCACGCCGGAAGACCCGTGCAAGTCGGGCAACTCCATCGCCGACATCGCCGCCGGCATGTACGCCTATACCAACATCCTGGCCGCGCTGCTGCGGCGGGCGAACACGGGGGAGGGCGCGCACATCGACGTGTCCATGCTCGAGGCGCTGGCCGAGTGGATGGGCTTCCCGATGTACTACGCCTACGAAGGCGCCGCGCCGCCGCCGCGGGCCGGTGCGTCGCATGCCAGCATTTATCCGTACGGCCCTTTCCCGGCAGGTGACGGCGGCACGGTGATGCTGGGCCTGCAGAACGAGCGCGAATGGAAGCTGTTCTGCGAGCTGGCGCTGGAACAGCCGGCGCTGGCGACCGACGCCCGCTTCGACACCAACTCGCGGCGCAGCACTCATCGCGAGGCGCTGCGGCAACTCATCGTCGATACCTTCGCCCCCTTGACGACGGCGCAAGTGCTGGCGCGGCTGGACCGGGCGGGCATTGCCAACGCACGCATGAACGACATGGCCGGCCTGTGGGCGCATCCGCAGCTGCAGGCGCGGCAGCGCTGGCGGTCGGTCGGCAGCCCGGCGGGCGACATTCCGGCGATGCTGCCGCCCGGCCGCAGCGACCGCTGGGAAGCGCGCATGGACCCCATCCCGCGCATCGGCGAACACACCGAGGCCCTGCTGCGCGAAGCCGGGCTGGACGCCGCCGCCATCGCCGCGCTGACCCATCCCGTCGCGCCCCCGCTGAGCGAGGTCCTGTCGTGAGCGGCGCGACATCACCGGCCACCGCCGCCCTTGCCGACTTCGCCGCCGGCCTGCGTTTCGAGGACATCCCCGACGCCGTGGTGCGCCGCACCGAAGACCTGCTGGTCGACTGGTTCGGCTCGGTGCTGGCCGGGCAGGGCGCCCGGCCGGTACAGAGCATCGCGCGCTTCGCGCTGGCCATGGGGCCGGCCGACGGGCTGAGCGAAGTCATCGGCGCGGCACGCGGCAGCAGCCCGCTCTGCGCCGCCATGGCCAACGCCGCCGCCTCGCACGTGGCGGAGCAGGACGACGTGCACAACGGCTCGGTTTTCCACCCCGCCACCGTGGTGTTTTCCGCCGCGCTGGCGACAGCGCAGGCGCTGGGCGCCAGTGGCCGGGCGCTCGTCACTGCGGCGGTCGCGGGCTACGAGGTCGGCATCCGGGTGGGAGAATTTTTGGGCCGCTCGCACTACCGTATTTTTCACACCACCGGCACCGCCGGCACGCTGGCGGCGGCAGCGGCGGTGGGTCATCTGTTGGGCCTCGACGGCGCCGGCATGCGCCACGCCTTCGGCTCGGCCGGCACGCAGTCGGCCGGGCTGTGGGAGTTCCTGCGCAGCGCCGCCGACAGCAAGCAGCTGCACACCGCCCACGCCGCCGCCGCCGGCCTGACGGCGGCCTATCTGGCCCGGGACGGTTTTACCGGCGCTGCCGACATCCTCGAAGGCGCGCAGGGGCTGGCGGCCGGCATGTCGCAGGACGCGGACGCGAGCCGGCTCACCGACGGCCTCGGCACCCGCTGGGCGACCGCCGAGACGTCCTTCAAATGGCATGCCTCCTGCCGCCACACCCATCCCGCGGCCGACGCGCTGCTGTCGGTGATGCGTGCCGAGGGACTGAAGCCCGGCGACCTCGCCCGGGTGGTCGCCCGGGTGCACCAGGGCGCCATCGACGTGCTCGGCCCGGTCACCGATCCGGCCACCGTGCACCAGAGCAAGTTCAGCATGGGCACCGTGCTCGGGCTGGTGGCGCAGTACGGCCATGCCGACCTGGGCACCTTCGAGCGCCACTGGCGCGCCGCGCCGACCGACGCGCTGCGCCGCATCGTCGAAATGGAGCTGGACCCGGAAGTCGACGCCGCGTATCCGCGCCGCTGGATCGGCAAGGTGACGGTGCACACCACCGACGGCCGCAGCTTCGACGGCCGCGTGGACGAACCCAAGGGCGACCCCGGCAACACGCTCGACCGCGAGGAGATCGACGCCAAGGCGATGCGCCTGGCCGCGTTCGGCGGCGCGGCGGGCGAGGCCCAAACGCGCCAGGCGGTCGAGCGGCTGTGGTCGGTGGCGCAATGGCCGGCCGCGGGCCGGGTACTGCAGCCCGGGTACATGCGGTTTTCGGCCGGCCCGGCGGTCCGCACGATGAGACCGGTGGAATTTCGAAAAATTTGAACGAAGAAGGAGACAAGACATGAATCGATCCCGCACCCGTGGCGGCCGGCGCCTGCTGGCAGTTGCCCTCGCCGCCGCCACGCTCGGCGCCGCCGTGTTCCCGGCCGCACAGGCCCAGCCCGCCTGGCCGGAAAAACCCGTCACCCTGGTGGTGCCGTACTCTGCCGGCGGTCCGACCGACGTGGTCGCCCGGGTGCTGGCGGTGCCCATGGGCAAGTCCCTCGGCCAGACGGTGATCGTCGAGAACACCGTGGGCGCGGGCGGCACGCTGGCCGGCGCCCGCGTGGCGCGCTCCAGGCCCGACGGCTACACGGTGCTGTTCCAGCACATGGGCATGTCGACCGCGCCGGCGCTCTACAAGAAGCTCAGCTTCGATCCGCTCAAGGACTTCGACTACATCGGCCAGGTGATGGACGTGCCGATGACCCTGCTGGCGCGCAAGGACCTGCCGGTGAACAACTTCGCCGAACTGCTGGCCTACATGAAGGCCAACGGCGACAAGGTGTCGATGGCGCACGCCGGCATCGGCGCGGTGTCGCAGCTGTGCGCGCTGCTGTTCACCAGCCAGACCGGCACCACGCCGACGCAGATTCCCTACAAGGGCGCCGGGCCGGCGCTGAACGACCTGATGGGCGGGCAGGTCGACGTGCTCTGCGACCAGACCACCTCCACCGGCCCGGTCATCAAGGACGGTACCCGGGTCAAGGTGTTCGGCGTCACCACGCCCCAGCGCCTGGCCGCCTTTCCGCAGCTGGCCACGCTGGACGAGCAGGGTCTGAAGGGCTTCGACGTCAAGGTGTGGCACGGCATGTACGTGGCCAAGGGCACGCCCAAGGACGCCATCAACAAGATCAACGCCGCCCTGCGGACGGCACTGCAGGACGACGCGGTGAAAACCCGGCTGGCCGAACTGAGCAGCGAGATCGTGTCGCCGGACAAGGTCACGCCGGAATCCCTGCAGAAGCAGTTGCAGAGCGAGATGGTGAAGTGGGACAAGGTCATCAAGGCCGCCAAGGTGGAGGCCGAATAAATGCGCGTGCTGATTACCGGCGGCGCCGGGTTTCTGGGTTCGCTGCTGGCGCGCACCCTGCTGGAACGCGGCAGCCTGCGCGGGCGGCCGATCGATTCGGTCGTGCTGGCCGACCTGGTGGAAAGCCGCGACGAGCGGCTGCGCTCCGACGCCCGGGTGCGCTGCGTCGCGGGCGACCTGCTGTCGCAACTGCCCGGCCTCATGCGCGAGCCGGTCGATGCCGTGTTTCACCTGGCTTCGGCCGTGTCCGGAGAGTGCGAGGCCGACTTCGACCTGGGACTGCGATCCAACCTCGACAGCACCCGCGCGCTGCTGGACGCATGCCGCGCCCAAACCGGCCGGCGCGGGCCGGCGCCGCTGTTCTTTTTCTCGTCTTCTGTGGCGGTGTTCGGCTCGGACCCGGTGCTGCCCTTGCCGCCCACCATCACCGACCACACGCTGCCGACGCCGCAGTCGAGTTACGGCATCCAGAAATTCATTTGCGAACAGCTCGTGGCCGACTACACGCGCAAGGGTTTCATCGACGGGCGCTGCGCCCGACTGATGACGGTGTCGGTGCGGCCGGGCCGGCCGAACGGGGCGGCGTCCAGCTTTCTGTCGGGCATCGTGCGCGAGCCGCTGGCGGGTGTGGAGGCGGTGTGTCCCGTCGGCGCCGACCAGGCGGTGGCGCTGGCCTCGCCGGCCACTACGGTGGCAGGCATCCTGGCGGTGGTGGAAGCCGACCGCGAGGCCTTCGGCGGCCGCACCGCCCTGAACCTGCCGGCGCTCACCGTCACGGTGGCGCAGATGCTGCAGGCGTTGAAAGCGGTGGCCGGCGAGGCGGTGGCGGGCAGGGTGCGCTTCGAGCGGGATCCGGCCATCGAACGCATCGTCGGCGGCTGGCCCGCGCACTTCGACAGCGATCGCGCCCGGCGCCTGGGGCTGCGCGCCGACGCGGACTACCAGAGCGTCATCCAGCAATACCTGCAGGGTCAGGGCGTGTCGGCGAGCTGAAGAGACGGCGCTGCCGTTTTCGCGGGCACCGCGTCGCAGCCCAATGCCGGCGCGGCCCGGCCCTGCTTATGCCGGCGCCTTTCAACAGCTTTTTCCACAGCTTGCAGGGATAAGTCCTACGACTCCGGCGCGCCCTTCGGCGCATGCTCGCAACCATGAACACCACCCGCCAAACCCCCAAGCAGCAGCAATTGCACGAGTCCACCGCGGGCGAGGAAGATCCGGGCTCCGGCCTGGATTCGGCCGAGTCGGCCATCAAGCCGGACGGCGTGGCGCCGAGCGCCGCCGGTCAGCCTGCGCCGCAGCCGCGCCCGGCGCATCCCGAGCCTCAGAAATAGCGGTTGGCAGGGCGCTTCAGGCCGAGGTTCTCGCGATGGGTCGTGCCTTCGTAGCCGGTGCGAAACAGGCCGCGCCGCTGTAGTTCGGGCACGACCTTGCTGCAGAAGTCGTCCAGCCCGCCGGGCAGCCACGGAAACGTCACGTTGAAGCCGTCGCAGGCATCGGTCTCCAGCCAGGTTTGCATTTCGTCTGCGATGCCGGCGGCGGTGCCGACGAAGGCCATGCCGCTGTAGCACTCCCAAGTGCTGGGCCAGTCGGCGCAACGGCAGGCCGTCGCGCTCCGCCAGCGCGAGGGCGCGTTCGTGGCTGCTGCGGCTGACGTTGGTCGGCGGGATGGCGCCAAGACGCAGTTGTCGGGAACGGGTCAAGGTGATCGGTTGCAGAGCAGAACTGCCCAAACGTGGGAGGCGCGCCGCCGCTGCGCGGCCGCTACGGCCGGAGGCCCACGCAGGCGCCGGGCAATTGCCCGTTTGCCGTGCATCGTGTCGCAGACCTGTGCTGGCGCGGCTTCTGGGCGATTCCGGCGCGGCTATCAACAAGGTTTTCCACAATTTCCAGGGACAACCCACGCGCCAATACTGGGCGCTTCCAACTACGGAGACACCGATGCAAGCAGCACCCCTGGAAGAGCGCCTGGTCGAACTGCACAACGGCGCGCGTGCGGCGGTTGCCACGCTGCACCGCTTCGATAACGGCTGGGAGATCGACGTGGTGGTGGAGCCCGACGCCCCCGACCTGACGGACGACGACAGCGTGTATCCCACGGTGCAGGCCGCGCGCGACGCGGCGCTGAAGCTCTGGCTGAGCTGACCGGCCGGCTCGCGTCCTAACGTTCGGACGGAGGCACGGTGGGCGCCGGCGTCTCGGCGTCGTCGGCGAACTTGCCTCCGCCGATCCGCTGGGCCCGATAGATGCCCGCGTGCCCCGAGCACAGGTAGCTGACCACGCAGCCCACCGCAGCCAGCGGGCCGATGCCCGGGCCGAACAGTTCCACCGCCATCACGATGCAGGCGATGGGCGTGTTGGCCGCGCCGGCGAACACCGCCACGAAGCCGATGGCCGCCAGCATCGAGAACGGCAGCTGCAGCAGCGGCGCCAGGGCGTTGCCCAACGTGGCGCCGATGTAGAACAGGGGCGTCACTTCGCCGCCCTTGAAGCCGCTGCCCAGTGAGGCCACGGTGAACAGCAGCTTGCCCAGCCAGTCGTACCAGGGCAGCGGCTGTTGCAGAGCGTCGACGATGGTCGGAATGCCCAGCCCGATGTAGCGCCAGCCCCCCAGCGTCCACAGCGCCGTCGCTACGACGACGCCGCCGACCAGCGGCCGCAGCGGCGGGTAGGCGATCCACGTGCGCATGAAGGCACCCAGGCGGTGGGTGGCGCCGGCGAAGACGCGGCCGGCCAGTCCGAAGGCGATGCCGGCGACGGCGACCGCCACCACCGTGTAGACGGTCGTCGGCGCGATGTCGCCCACGCGGTAGTGCGTGTGGTGCACACCCCAGGCCGCGCCGACGCGGTCGGCGAGTACGGCGGCGATCACGCAGGGAAAAAGAGCATCCGACCGCAAGCGGCCCAGCGCCAGCACTTCCAGCGCGAAGATCGCGCCGGCCAGCGGCGCGCCGAAGACCGAGGAAAAGCCGGCGGCGATGCCGGCCATCAGGAGAATGCGACGGTCTTCCGGCCGCACGCCGAAGAAGCGGGGAAGCCGGGTGAACTGGTCGGCCAGCGCGCCGCCCATCTGCACGGCAGTGCCCTCGCGGCCGACCGAAGCCCCGAGCAGGTGGGAGATCAGCGTGCCGCCGAGCACCAGCGGCACCATGCGCAAGGGAACGGTTTTTTGGGGATCGTGAATCTCGTCGATCAGCAGGTTGTTGCCGGCCTCGACCGACCGTCCGAGGCGCCAGTAGACCCAGCCGACCGTGAAACCCGCCATCGGCAACAGCCACACGATTCGCCGGTCGGCCTCGCGCCAGCGGGTGACGGCATCGAGCGCGAACAGGAAGAAGGCAGACGCCGAGCCAGCCACCAGGGCGATCAGGCCCGCCACGACGAGCCATCGGACGATATGCGCCAGCGGGCGCAGGCGGGGCAGGGGGCGGATCGGAACGGGCAGCGGCATGGGCGGGATTTTCGCAGCGAATGTGGGCCGTACGCCGGGCCGGCATCGCGTGGCAATCTGCCCCGCAGGTCGTTGCGCTATAAACAATCGATCGGATCGATCGGTTTTTTTCCCCTATGCGCCTCACCCTTCGACAGCTTTCCATCTTCGCGGCCGTCGCCGAGACCGGCAGCACCAGTGCGGCCGGCGAGCGCATCGCCCTGTCGCAATCGGCCACCAGCGGGGCGCTGACCGAGCTCGAATCGCTGCTGGGCGCCCAGCTGTTCGACCGGATCGGCAAGCGCCTGCAGCTCAACGACAACGGCCGACTGCTCCTGCCGCTGACCCGCGAACTGCTGGGGGCTGCGCAGGAGATCGAAAGCCTGTTCGGTTCGGCGACCGGGGAGGCCCGGCCGACGCGGTTGCGGGTCGGTGCCAGCACCACCATCGGCAACTATCTTCTACCCGCCCTGGTCGCCGGCTACGAACGCGACCGGCCGGGCGCCACGGTGGACGTGGCCATCGACAATACCCGCGCCATCGCCGGCGCGGTGGCGCGGCTGGAGGTGGATTTCGGCCTGATCGAAGGCCCGTGCCCCGAGCCCGACCTGCGGGTCCTGCCGTGGCGCGACGACGAACTGGTGATGGTGTGCGGCGCCGGCCATCCGCTGGCGGCACGGCCGGGACCGCTGCCCCTGGAAGCCCTCGGCCGGGCGCGGTGGCTGCAACGGGAAAGCGGGTCCGGCACCCGTGAAGCGGTCGAACAGGCGCTGTTGCCGCATCTGCATCACCTGGACCACGCGATCGAACTCGGCAGCACCGAAGCCATCAAGCAGGCGGCGGCGGAGGGCATGGGCGTGGCGTGCCTGTCGCGCTGCGGGGTGCAGGACCTGCTGACGCTGGGTCGGCTGGTGGTGCTCGAGACCGCGTTGCCGCCGCTCAGCCGGCGCTTCTACCTGGTGTGCCACCGGCAAAAGCGCTTTTCGGCAACCTTGAACGGATTTTTAAAACACATCGGCGTGCCCGCCTGACACTTGTTTTTTTATGTGTAGAATGCGAGGCTGATCTGAAATGCCCAGGTGGCGGAATTGGTAGACGCACTAGTTTCAGGTACTAGCGAGTAACATCGTGGAGGTTCGAGTCCTCTCCTGGGCACCAAAATATTAAAAAGCCGCTGAATTGCTTCAGCGGCTTTTTTGTTTGTTTAACTGGTTTTTGCGACCGGGTTTTTGCGACCGGGTTTTGCGACCGTTTTGTGCGACCCGCTTTGCCGACCGGCCGGCGATACGGCCAGTAGACAAGCCGGCCGGCGGCGAGAGGTCAGCGGGTATTCAGCACGCGGTGCTTGGCGGCCTCGTACTCTTCGTCGTTGATCGTTCCGTCGGCGTGCAGCCTGGAGAGTTCGCGCAGCGACTCGGCGGCCGAATTCGCCGGATATCGCGAAGGTTCCTCGACGATCACATAGGGGTCGTTCTCGTTGTCCTCGGCCAGGGCCACCGGCTCCGGGCGGCGCACGGCCCACACCAGCGCCACGATCCACCCGACCACCGTCCAGCCGAGCAGGATGTCGATCAGCGAGATCGGCACGATGCTCGGATGGCGTCGCTTGGAGGCCTCGTACACCGGCAGCAGGTACAGCGCCACCAGCGACACGTAAAACAGGATCTGCATCAGCACGCTGGGCCCGCCCGCCGCGGTCGCGGCAACGCTCATGCCCGTGGTGTAGCTATAGAACACCAGGAACAACAAGACGATCAATCGGACGAAAACCATACAACAACCCCGTGGATGTTAAAAATAACTACAGGCGTAAGTATGTTCTATTACGGTGCAGTATTTGGTAACAAATCCGCCTCAAATCGTCGGTCTCCCTGGCTCTGCTGACGCAGTGCCAGGACTTCAGATGCCTGGTCAAGCCGCTCCACCGCGAACTGGGCCGGCAGGCCGTGCCGGTCGGCCACCACCACGGCGGTCGCCCGTTTGGGGCACAGGCCCACGCAGCTCGTCATCACCACCCGGACCTTGCGTTTTTGTGCTTTGCCCGTCTCCTTGATCGCCTGGGCGACTTTCTTCGGTTTTGCTTCTTGCGGTCCGCTGCTGCGCTTGCCGCAGGCCTTGCAGACCATGACCAGTGCGTCGAGGCGGAAAGTCAGTTGCCGGGGCGATTCGTTTTTCATAGAGATTTTTCTGTTTGCAGGCAACCTCCGATGGTGCGCTCATGAACTCCACGTGGGCGCAAGACGCGAAGCGGCCCAGGGGTGGGTGATGCCCTACAAAAACTCCGTTGCATGTGTCAGAATTTGTACGAACTTGCCTGGGAGCTGACATGACCGAATGGATCTGGACAGAGTTCGTGCCCGAGGAACCCACCTGCGGAAGCAAGGCGTTCGAATGCGATCTCGACTGGGAGCAAGTCGACGTAATGGAACAGTGCGCTCTGCGGGTCGCCGATCTCACCGAGCGTTTCGGCGCTCCGGCCCAAGGCCATTCGTATACCGACATGGGTCCTTTCGCCGATGCCGAATACGACGACCACAGCTGGTTCTTCACCCTCGAAGAGCAATTCACCGCCTATAACAAGCGCTTCGATTTCTACGACGGCGAGATGCAGGAAGGCCTGCATTACGGCAACCTGGACGCCATGACGCTGAGCGTCTTTTTCAGGGAAACCGTCACCCGCGAGCAATTCGGGCTGGATCTGCGCTAGCGATCGGCGGACGGCGGCAGCGCTGCGGGAGGGATGGAGCGAGCCGATAGAATCGCGCCCTTTTTCCGCATTGCCTCGCTCACCCGCCGCCCATGAACATCGTCGTCAACCCAGAACTCAAAGCCTATATCGACCCGCTGACGGCGGATGAACACGACGCCCTCGAACGCAGCCTGCTCGCCGAGGGTTGCCGCGACGCGCTGGTGCTTTGGGGCGAGGTGCTGGTCGACGGGCATAACCGCTACGGCATCTGCGTGAAGCACGGGCTGCCTTTCAACACGGTGCAGAACACGCGTTTCCAAAGCATGGAAGACGTGCACCTGTGGATGATCGACCAGCACCTGGGCCGCCGCAGCGTGTCGGATTTCCAGCGCGGCGTGCTGGCCCTGCGAAAGAAGCAGATCGTGGCGGAGCGCAAGTCGCAGCAACGGGCCCAGCCGGCCGCAGCCGCCGATGCGGATACGTCCGCGCCCTGGGAGTCCGATGGCGACGATGCCGCGGTGGTTCGCGCCCAGCAGCCCGATACGGCACCGGCCGTGCCGCCGGCACCCGCGCTCGATAGCCGCGAGGCGGTCGCCAAGGCCGCGCGATTGAGCAGCGCGCAGGTCGCGGCCATCGAAAAAATCCAGAAGCAGGCCGCCCCCGAATTGCTGGCCGCCGTGCGTTCGGGAGCGGTGTCGATCAACACCGCCGCGACCATCTCCAGCCTGCCGGCCGAGGAGCAGGTCGCCGCTGCGGTCGGCGGCAGGGACGAGCTGAAGCAGGCCGCGAAGCGGGTGCGCGATGCCAAACGCAAGCCGCGCGAGGAATCGGCATCCGGCGACGGCCGGGCCGACGGCGCAGCCGACACCTCGGCAGCGGAGGAGCAGGCGGCCGACATGGTGCTGGGCTTGCGCCGCCGGGTGGAAGAGCTCACCGCCGAAAACGAAGCCCTGCGCGCGGAAGTGGCCGAGTTGCGCGAAATGATCGGCTGACGGCCGCTCGCCCTCCGGGGCCGGGGCCGGTCAGGGCGGCTTAGAGGACAATGGTCTGCGCATCGAACCGGCGCAGGCAGCTTTGCGCCAGCATGCCGTCGTGGCACATGGCGCGGGTCAGGCCGTCGGCGACGGCGCACAGGGGCGCCAGCACGGTGAAGCTGCGCTGGCCCGCGACGGCATGTCCGCTCTCTGGATCGAGCAGCGGCCAGGGGGAGGCGGGGTCGGCGTCGCCGGGCGAGAAATGACCCGCCGAGGTGGCGGCCGCACCGTGCGCCAGGTCGCCCAGGTACACCAGCGCGTTGGGCGCGCGCGGCCAGCGCACGTGCAGGGCACGCGGCATGCCGCCCAGCACCCGCAGGTCGCCGCCCGCATTGACCACCGCGCTGTCGATGCCCCGGCGCACCAGCGCGTCGATGGCCCGGTCCACCGCGAAGCCCCGAGCGATGCAGCCGAGGTCGAGCTTGACCGGCCGGAGGACCCGTACCGCGCCCTCGCGCAACAGTTCGACGTCCAGCACCGACCCGGCCCGGTACGCCTCGCGCGCCGATACGCGCTGCGGCCGGCTACCCAGGCTGCAGTCGAAGCGGGCGCCGCTGGCCACGTACAGCTCTTGCGCCAGGTCCAGCAACTGGCCCGTCCAGGCGTGTACCGCCACGGTTTCCCCGCCATGGGCCGCGTTGATGCGCGACACGTCGCTGCGGCCGCAGGACAGGTCGGTGCAGCGCTCGACCTGCAGCATGGCGTCGAACGCGGCCTGCACCGCCGCGTCGGCCTCGCCCCTCGGCGCCTTGAAGATGGTGATTTCGACCAGCGTTCCCAGCAGCCGGCGGCTAAGCCGCAACAGCGGTACGGGCGTAAGCGCCAGGCGAGCAGCAGAAACTACAGTGTCCAAAACGAACCCGCTAAGTGTTGATGGGTTCGCATCCTAGGGCGGCCGTCCCGGTTCGGCAGATATCGAATCGGCATGCGAAATGCTGCAAAACAGATGCCGGCCGGTCGCCGGACCGGCAGGCCTTATTCGAGGCGCGGCTGGATGCGCTCGGCGGTGAGGTAGCCCGCCGAAGCCCCCGCGCGCTGCCGATAGCGCGCGTCGATGAGGGGCGCGACGGCTGGGCGCACCCGGCCGTGGACGGCAGCCCAATCGCCGGCGTGCTGGAAGTTGCTCATGACGTAGGTCCAGCCGCCGATCTCGTCGACCGCGTGCAGGCCGGTGCATTCGGCGCCGCAGGGCATGGAGGCCAGCCGCGCCAGCGTGCCGGTGTCCACCTGGTAGGCCCAGACGAAGTTGTTCACGTGCTGGTCGCTGTCCTCGCCGATGAAAAGGGTGCGCATCTTCTCGGAGAACTTCAGGTTGTCGGGGCTGGCGATGCGGTCGGGATCGGCGGTGTTGCCCAGGGCGTCGGCGGGCATGTCGCGGCCCACCAGCAGGGTGCGGGTGCGCTGCGGCATCCACTCGCTGTCGATCGGCCGGCCGGACGTGTCTTGCAGGCCGCCGCCCAGCGTGTGCGCCAGCACCGCGCCGGAACGCACCGCCCGATCGACGGTGATGTTGTGCGAATCGCGCCAGGCCGGATGGCCGCGCACCATGGATTTGTCGATGTTCTGCAGCGCCGAATACGCCACCTTGTCGCGTGCGTTGACCGTGGTGCCCTCGAGCTTGGTGAAACCCATGCTGGCGCCGACGAGGCCGGCGTAGCGATGGGTTTCCAGGAAGGCCGCGGCCTTCTCCATGCCGGGCTTCAGGCGCACCCAGTTGGCCTGGCCGTCCACGAAGACCCGGGTAAAGCCGGGGTGGTGCGGATCGGTGCGGCGCACCTCCATGATGTCCGCAGGCTTCAGGGCGGTCAGTGCCTCGATCTCCGCGCTGGTCGCATGGCCCAGGCGTATCCACTGCAACGGGGCGCCGGCGGCCTGCGGGTCCAGCGAAAACCCCGGGCCCAGTCGCGCGACGTAGAGCGTGCCGGCGGAAAGGTCTGCCTCGCAGTCGGCGACGAAGACGAACAGGCCTCCGTTGGTGGTGTCGTCGCCCATCAGCAGGGTGCGCCGGTCGGGCATCACCTGCACCAGTTCGTGCGAGATGCGGCCCAGGCAGTAATGCTTGCGCACGCTGCCGGTGCCGTCCGGATGCACCGTGATTTCCGGCAGGTGGCCGTAGTGGTAGGGGTTGGCGGCGTCGGCGTCGCCGAAGGTGTGCAGGCTGAAGGCGCGAAACTCGGGGCTTTCGGCGGCGAAGGGCGCATCGGGCTCGTATTCTTCGCTCGACAGATGCGTGTTCCAGGGCGACAGGCTGGCGCCGCAGGTGATCCACAAGGCGTGGGCGGGGGCGGTGTCCACCGGGTGATACCGGACCAGGCGCAAGCGGCCGGTGTCCGGGTTCTGGTCCAGCGTCAGCACGGCGACGGGGGAGGGCAGCATCGCCCAGGTGCTTCGGCCTGCCTGGTTGCGGCTGTTGTATTCGAACTGCACCACCGCAAAAACAGTGTTGCCCTTCACGCCCGGCGCCCGGGCGCCCTGGATCGACAGCAGCGAGGTTCCGTCCGGGCAGTCCGAGAAGAACTGGCGCTCGCGGCCGGGCACCGAGCGGTCGACGATCGGCCGGCCCTGGATATCCAGGTAACCGCCGGCCAGGATGGTGCCGCCCCGGCCGTCGGGCACCGCGTCGCCGGTGACGAAAAACGCTTCGTAGGCCAGCCGGTAGTCGCGCCGACAGCCGTCGGCCAGGTGCACCGTCATGGTCGAGCCGACCTGCGGGCGCGCCATGGCGTCGGGCTCGGCCAGGCCGGGTGCGGCCATTCCGGTGAACTCGACGGATCGCAATGCCGCCGGGCGGTCGGGCGACCGGGCCGCGCAGCCGGCCAAGCCGGCGGGGAGCGGCAGCAGCGGTAACAGCGGCAAACCCGCGAGCGCCTTCAGGGCCTGCCGGCGGGAGCGCGGATGCATGGGAGACGTGGGCATGGGCGGTGGATCGATCGGGGCGGCGGCCGACAGCTGTTGCGGTCGCCGCCATTTTCGCCGCGGATGCAAACGCCTACCTCGGCGCTGGGGGTCCTGGGCTAAGCTGGCGGCCCGTTTCTACCGGCGTACGCCAGCCCGTCCATGCCCCTGGCAAGCCTGCAGTATCTCCGCGGCATCGCCGCGTTCATGGTCATCTGCGTCCATCTGCGGACCCAGGTCGAGCGCATGGGCTACGCCGGCGGCTGGCCCGACTGGACGGCGACAGGGGTGGACATCTTCTTCGTGCTCAGCGGCTTTCTCATGTGGAGCACCACGGTCGGCCGCGACCAGCCGCCGCTGGAGTTCTACCGGCGCCGCATCGTGCGCATCGTGCCGCTGTACTGGCTGCTGACCAGCGTGGTCGTCGCGGTGATGGTGGTGGCGCCGCAAGCGCTGCAGTCGGTGCGCTTCGACTGGCTCAACGTCATCGGCTCCTATCTGTTCTTCTTCACGCCCGGCTCGAGCGGGCGGCTGGAGCCGGTGCTGGTGGTGGGCTGGACCCTCAACTACGAGATGCTTTTCTATGTGATCTACGGCGCCGCGCTGGCGCTGCCGGCCGGCTGGCGGTTCGGCACGACGGTGGGGGTCATCGTGGCGCTGGTGTGTTTCGGCGCCACCACCTGGGCAGACGCCGACCCGGTGCTGCAGCGCTATACCGCGTCGATCATGGTGGAGTTCGCCCTGGGCATGGTGATCGCGCGCTGCTGGCAGCGCCTGCCGGCCGGGCGCGCGGGAACAGGTCTCGGCGTGCTGCTCACGGTGGCGGGCTTCGCCGGGCTGGCGCTGCTGTGGGACGTGCCCACGCCCAACTGGCGAGGCCTCAGCTGCGGCGTCCCGGCGGCCATGATCGTCACCGGCGCGCTGCTGGTGGAACGCGCCGGAAGCCTGCCCCACCTGCCCGGAATGCAACGCCTCGGCGACATGTCGTACAGCCTGTATTTGTCGCATCCGATCGTGCTGTCAGCCTTCGCCCAGGTCTGGCGAAAGCTGGGCCTGCATCTGTTGCCGGGCGGCTGGTGGCTGTTTTGCGTGGCGGCTTCGGCGGTCTGCATCGCCTTTGCCGCAGTGCTCTATCGATGGGTGGAAAGCCCGCTGAACCGGCGCCTCGGAGCCCGCACAGGCGCACCGATGGATCGCCGAGCGAACCATTGATAAGCACTACGATAAATTTTGTTGCAAATATGACGCACGCGAAAAATATGCATTGAGAGTCGTTCTCATTGGCTTTTAGAATTCGCCGCGACCGTAGATCGGGGGGAGGGACTCCTCGCTCGGCGAAAACCATTTCTAAAAAGCACCAGGAGTACGACTGACATGAGCGACAACTACGTCCGAACGGCCGACAAGCCGGCCACGCACGCCAGCACCGGGTCCGAACACGCACTGCTGCCCCTGGGCGCGCTGATGCTGGCGGCTTCGGTCGGCAGCTGGGCACAGACCGCACCCGCCGCCGGCGTGCTGGCGCCCATCACCGTCACCGACAAGGCCGAGGAATCGCAGGGCAAGGAAAACCTGCTGACCCGCAAGACCTCCATCGGCAAGGGCAACCAGGACATCCGCGACATTCCGCAGTCGATCACCGTCGTCACCGAAAAACTCATCGACGACATCAAGCTCGACACCCTGAAGGATGCCCTGCACTACACCGCAGGCATCACCTTCGCGGCCACCGAAAACGGCACCGACCAGGACATCCGCCTGCGCGGCTTCCCCATCGCCACCACCGGCGACCTGATGATCGACGGCATGCGCGACCCGTCCCAGTACGACCGCGACACCTTCAACGTCGAGCGCATCGAAGTCATGAAGGGTTCGGCCTCGATGCTGTTCGGCCGCGGCTCCACCGGCGGCGTGGTCAACCAGGTGGCCAAGAAGCCGGTACTGGCCGACCAGTCCGACGTCACCGTCAGCGCCGGCACTGGCGCCTACCTGCGCACCACCGTGGACGTCAACAAGCGCATCGGCGAAACCAGTGCCCTGCGGATCAACGCCATGTACAACAAGGCGGACAACTACGGCGCGGGGATCGACAAGAACGGCATCGCGCCCAGCTTCAGCTGGGGCCTGGGCACTGCCGACGAGTTCACCATCGGCGCGTTCTACCTCAACAACAACAACACGCCGGCCTCCGGCATCGGGTATGTCGGCGGATCGCTGGCGCCGGTGCGGGCGGGCGCGTTCTACGGCAAGCAATCCGACTACGCGGACGGCAACGCCACCTATCTGCACGGCAACTGGAAGCACCTGTTCGGCGACGGCAGCGAGTTGCGCACCCAGGTCCGCAGCGGCGTGTTCGAGCGTGCCACCTGGCTCACCCAGGCCCGCGTCGGCACCACCAACGGCCTGGCGACCACCCGTGCCAACTTCGGCGACAACACCATCCTGAACCTGGTCGGCCTGGCGCCGCGCAAGGACCGCTTCAAGAGCACGTATGTGCAGAGCGACTACAGCAAATCGATCGATGCCTGGGGCATGCGCCACGAGCTGCTGGCGGGTGTGGACGCGTCGCACGAGCAGGCGATGCGCTTCGGCGGCTTCGGCGCGGTCGGCACCAACTTCGCCAAGGGAACCACCACCGTCGGCAACGACGACGACGGCAGCCGGCTGAACGTCTCTCCCACCTACCGCCAGACCGAAGGCTACAAGGCCGACGCCGTCGGCGTGTACCTGCAGGACCTGGTGCAGATCGCCCCGATGTTCAAGCTGCTGGGCGGCGTGCGCTACGACAAGTTCGACGGCACTTACAAGCAGAACGCCTATACCGGCGCGGCCGCGGCCACCAACGTGCCTTCGGCCACCACCAGCAACTCCTTCGACTTCTCGCCGTGGAGCTACCGTGGCGGCGTGCTGTTCCAGCCGAGCGCCACGCAGTCGTACCACATCTCCTACGGCACCTCGTTCACCACGGCGGCCGATACCTATCGCTTTACCAACGCGCAGAACGCCAATACCCCGCCGGAAAAGAGCCGCAACATCGAGGTCGGTGCCAAGCTCGACTGGCTGGACGGCAAGCTGTCGACGCGCGCCGCGATCTTCCGCAGCGAGAAGTACAACGAACGCACCACCGATGCCGACTTCGGCAACATCGCGTACACGCTGTCCGGCAAGCGACATTCGTCCGGCCTCGAGCTCGACGTCGTCGGCCGCCTCACGCCGCAGTGGGAAATCTACGGTTCGTACACCTGGATTCCCAACGCCACCATCGACCGCGCGGGCACGGCAGGAACCGGCGTCGGCCAACGTTTCGGCCTGACGCCCAAGCAGTCCGGTGCGGTGTGGGTCAGCTACCAGGCGACGTCGCAATTCCGCGTCGCGCTGGGCGGCCACGGTGCCACCGAGAACTTCGCGCTGGCCGGCACCTCCGGTGTCATTTCGCCCAACGCCCGCGCGCCCGGCTTCATGGTGTTCGACGCCATGGCCGAATACAAATTCACGCCCGACCTGTACGCCCAGGTCAACGTGAGCAACCTGGCCGACAAGGCCTACGGCGACGCGCTGTACCCGGGCTTCGCGGTGCTGGGCGCACGTCGCCAGGTGCTGGCCACCATCGGCATGCGTTTCTAAAAAAAGCGCGGCCACGGCGTCTCGTATCCTCGAACCATGCTGATACACGTCCAGAACGTCCTGAGTGCCGAAGAGGTCTCGCGTGCCCGCGCCATCCTGGCCGAAGCCCCCTGGGGCGACGGCCGGATGACCGCCGGCACGCAGTCGGCCCAGGCCAAGAACAACGAACAGCTGCCCGAGGATTGCGACGCCACGCGCGCGGTGCAGCAACTGCTGTTGCAGGGGCTGGAGCGTCACGCGGTATTCTTTTCGGCGGCGCTGCCCAAGCAGATCTCGCCGCCGCTCTTCAACCGCTACGGCGGCTCGGCCAACGCCTTCGGCAACCACGTCGACAGCGCCGTGCGATACCTGCGCAACGGGGGCAGGGTGCGCACCGACATCTCGTGCACGCTGTTCCTGTCCTGCCCCGACGAATACGACGGCGGCGAACTGATGATCGAGGACACCTTCGGCGAGCAGCGGGTGAAGCTGGCCGCCGGCGACCTGGTGCTGTACCCCGGCACCAGCGTGCACCGGGTCGAACCGGTCACGCGAGGGCATCGCATCGCCAGCTATTTCTGGATCCAGAGCATGGTGCGCAGCGACGAGCAGCGCCGCCTGCTGTTCGACATGGACAACCACCTGCGGCGCCTGCGCGGCGGGGCGGGGCCCGGCGAAACCGATGCTTCGGTGATCGGCCTCACATCGACTTATCACAACCTGCTGCGCATGTGGCTGGATGTCTGACGCACACGAACCCACCATGAAAAACATCCGTCTCTTCATCGCCTGCGCCGCCCTCGGCCTGGCGACCTACGGCGCCCAGGCGCAGCACGGCAACATCACCTGCGCACCCGATGCGCCCAAGGCCGAATGGCGCGGCCAGATGGAACTGCAAAAGACGCTCGAAGGCCGCGGCTGGAAGGTGCGCCAGGTCAAGACGTACAACAACTGCTACGAGGTCTACGGCTTCGACGAAAAGGGCGCCCGCGTGGAGGTGTTCTTCCACCCCAAGACCTTCGAGAAGGTCGCGGAAGTGCCGCAGGGCTGATCGCACCGGCTTTGTCGACCCCGACGTTTTTGCGGTCTTTGCGGTTTTCGCCGTTTCTGCCGTTTCCGCTGTTTCCGCCGTTTCAACGCTTTCATCGATGCCGCCGACGCCACCGACGCTGCCGAGTCAGCGCGTAAAAGTCTGGGACCCGCTGGTGCGCATCTGCCACTGGGGCGTGGCTGCGGGCGTCGCCGCATCGTGGTGGACATCGGGCATGTGGAGCGGCCAGCAGCGCTGGCACGAGCGTGTCGGCTACACCATCGCGGCGCTGATCGCGGCGCGGCTGGTGTGGGGCCTCGTCGGCAGCCGCCACGCGCGCCTCACCGATTTCGTCGTCGGTCCGCGACGCACGCTGGCCTACGCCCGCCGGATGCTGGCCGGCACCGAAGAGCGCCACCGGGGCCACAACCCGCTGGGCGGCTGGATGGCCTTGGCGCTGTGGGCCGCCACGGCGGGCACCTGCCTCACCGGCTGGCTCTTCACCACCGATGCATTCTTCGGCATCGAATGGGTCGAGACGACCCACAAGACGCTGGCCTGGACCGTCGTCTTTCTGGTGCCGCTGCATGTCGCCGGCGTGGTGTTCACCAGCCTGCGCCACCGCGACAACCTGGTGGCCGCCATGCTCGACGGCCGCAAGCGCCCGGACGACTGAGGCTGTATCTACTTCTTGAGGCAGTCCGACATGAACGCCTTGCGTTCGTCGCCCTTCTTGCCGGTGGCGTCGGTATTGCACATCTTCATTTTTTCCTGCTGGCGCTTCTTGCCGTCGGACAGGCAACTGCTCATGAAGGCCTTGCGCTCGTCGCCCTTTTTCCCGGTCGCCTCGGTATTGCAGGTGCCCATCAGGTTCTGCTGGGCGCCAGGCGCCGCGCAAGCGTTGCCGGCCACCAGCAGCAGACCGAGTCCGGCTGCGTTAAGAAGTCTTTTCATGATGTTGTCCATGTGGAAAAGCGAACGAATGACCGGCTTCGCGTCATTCCAACATAGGCTTAAACGTAAGGCAATTGCTTGCCTGGATCTACCCGGCGATGCTTCTCGCGGGACCTCGACAGACTGGGCAGCCGCGTAGACGTTGCTGCTGCCGACCGTGGTCCGCTAGCGGGCAAACCACGAAACGCTCACGACAAGCGCACCTCGAAGAACATCGCGCCGTGGTCGTCCACGTCGCGCAGGCCGTCTTCTCGGGCGCGTTCGGCTGCCTCGGCCCAGATGTGCGCCAGGCTGGCGGTGCCGGTCGATATGGCGACCACCTGCGATTGCGCGGCGGTGCACCAGGCCAGGTAGGCCTGAGCGACGCCCGCCGGGCCGCCGAGCTGCTGCTCCAGGCTCTGGCAATAGCGGCTCTCGGCGACGATGCGTTGCTGCATCGACAAGCCGGTGCACGCCTTGAGGGCGGCTGTGTACAGGGTGTCCAGTGTGTCCAGGGGTGACGCGATGGCGTTCATAAGAAGCTCCTTATTGCTTCGTTTAGCTGGACGCCAGAATACTGTATAAAAAAACAGTTATCAATCCTCGCGCTTGAACTTTCACGCCCTGCGCCCCGCCCATCGCACCCTTATGTGTTTTTCAACCATAGCAACCCACTATTTATTGTTTTTCCTTTTAAGGCGGTTCTTCATAAAATCGCTGCCTTCGCAAAGTCATCCGACTTTGTACTAAGGCATCTCGTGTCGGCGACTTCTTCTCCATCTTTCTCTCCATCGCTCAGTGCGGCCCCAGCCGCCGTCGCCCTCCACAACGTCAGCGTGCATTACCCCTCGGCCAAGGGCCTGGTGCATGCGCTCAAGGACATCGACCTGAGCATTCCGCAGGGCCAGATCTTCGGGATCATCGGCAAGAGCGGCGCCGGCAAAAGCTCGCTGGTGCGCACCATCAACCTGCTGGCCCGGCCCAGCGCCGGCAAGGTGCTGGTCGCCGGCCGCGACATGCTGGCCCTGCCGGACGACCAGTTGCGCACCGCCCGCCGCGACATCGGCATGGTGTTCCAGCATTTCAACCTGCTCGAATCGCGCACGGTCCTCGGCAACGTGGCCCTGCCGCTGGAACTCGTCGGCATGCCCAAAACCGACATCCAGGCCCGTGTGGCCGAGTTGCTCGACCTGGTCGGCCTCGGCAGCTTCGGCGACCGTTTCCCCGCCCAGCTCAGCGGTGGCCAGCGCCAGCGCGTCGGCATCGCCCGGGCCCTGGCCAGCAAGCCGAAAGTGCTGCTCTGCGACGAAGCCACCTCCGCCCTCGACCCCGAAACCGCCCGTTCCATCCTGGCCTTGCTGCGGCAGATCAACGCCGACTTCGGCCTGACCATCATCCTCATCACCCATCAGATGCAGGTCATCAAGCAGTTGGCACACCGTGCCGCCGTGCTGGATGCGGGCCGGGTGGTTGAGCTGGCGGAGGTGTCCGAACTCTTCCTGCAGCCGCGGCAGGACATCACCAGGAGCCTGGTCGAAGACGTGGTTCCGCAGACGCTGCCCGAGCCGGTCGCGGCGCGCATGCGCCAGGTCATGGCCCGCCATCCCGGCGAGGCTCGCCTGCTGCGCGTGGCATTCCTGGGTGAGGACGCCGAACAGTCGGTGCTGTCCGAGCTGGTGCGCCGCTTCGACGTGGACAGCAACATCGTCCACGGCCAGGTCGACGAGATTCAGGGCGTGCCCTTCGCGGCCCTCACTGTGCTGTTGCGCGGCACCGCCCCGGCGCTGGCCCAGGCCATCGCGCACCTGCAGCAGGCCGGCGTGCGCACCAAGGAAATCACCCCGTGAGCGCGGCTCGCACCGCCGTGCGCAGCGCGAAAGTCAAAAAATGAGCGACAGCATTCTTTTCTCGCCGATGTTCATCGAGGTCTTCGGCACCTCCATCTGGGAAACCATCGTCATGGTGGGCGTCTCGGGCGTGCTGGGCAGCCTGTTCGGCATACCGCTCGGCGTGTACCTGCGCCTGTCCGACCGGGGCGCGCTGCTGGCCAACCCCTGGGCCAACAGCGTCACCGGCTGGATCGTCAATGCCGTGCGCTCGACGCCTTTCATCATCCTGCTGGTCGCCATCATCCCGGTGACGCGCCTGCTCAGCGGCAGCTCCATCGGCACCGCCGCCGCCATCGTGCCGCTGACCATCGCCGCCACCCCCTTCATGGCGCGGCTTGTGGAAGTGGCCCTGCGCGAGGTGGACCAGGGCGTCATCGAGGCCGCGCAGGCCATGGGCGCCAGCACCTGGCAGATCGTCTGGAAAGTGCTGCTGCCGGAGGCCTTTCCCGGCATCGTCGCGGCCATCACCATCACCCTCGTCAGCCTGACCGGCTACTCGGCCATGGCCGGCGCCATCGGTGGCGGCGGGCTGGGCGACCTGGGCATCCGGTACGGCTACCAGCGCTTTCTGCCGGAGGTCATGCTGGCGGTCGTCGTCGTGCTGATCTTCTTCGTGCAGGCCGTGCAGAGCCTGGGCGACTGGGCGGTGCGCCGCCTGCGCCACCGTTAAAAAAATTCCCCGATATCCAAGATATCCAAGACATCCAAGACACCCGATACATCCAAGGAGCTACAAAAACCATGCAACGCAGAAACATCATCTCGGCCGCCATCCTGTCCACCCTGCTGGCCGGCGGCATCGCCCAGGCGCAAGACAAGCCCATCAAGATCGGCGTCACCGCCGGCCCGCACGCGCAGATCATGGAGCAGGTCAAGAAGGTCGCCGAGCGCGACGGCCTCAAGATCCAGATCGTCGAATTCAGCGACTACGTGCAGCCCAACGCCGCCCTTGCCGCCGGCGACCTGGACGCCAACAGCTACCAGCACAAGCCCTACCTCGACGTGCAGGTGAAAGACCGCGGCTACAAGTTCGTGCCGGTCGGGTACACCATCAATTTCCCGATGGGCATCTACTCGAAGAAGATCAAGTCCCTGAGCGAGCTGAAGGACGGTTCCCGTTTCGGCATGCCCAACGACGTCACCAACGGCGCCCGCGTATTGCTGCTGCTGCAGGACCAGGGAATCATCAAGGTGCGCCCGGAAGCCGGCGTCAACGTCACCCCGCTGGACGTTACCTCCAACCCCAAGAAGCTGAAGTTCATCGAAATCGACGCCGCCCAGCTGCCGCGCTCGCTGCCCGACCTGGACGCCGCCGGCATCAACACCAACTTCGCCACCAGCGGCGGCCTGGACCCGGTCAAGGACTCCATCGCCCGCGAAGGCGCCAAGAGCCCGTACATCAACATCATCGCAGTGCGTGAGCAGGACAAGAGCCAGCCGTGGGTGGCCAAGCTGGTCAACGCTTATCACTCGCCGGAGATTCGCACGTATATCGAGACCCAGTTCAAGGGCACCGTGCTGCCGGGCTGGTAAATCGATCAGATCGGTCAGTTGATCGAATTGATCTGATCGATCTGAGTAATAAGTTCGATAACCTGAATAACTGAACCGGAGGCGCGAAGCCATGCCAGCCCTGCAGATTGAAGCCATCGTGCAGGGCCTGCACGCCGCGCGAAACGAATGGCGGGAGTCGCAATCGCGGCCCCGCGAACCCGGCTCTCGGGAGTTTCCGTCGCCGGACGCAGTCGCCGAGGCCATCGACTCCATCCGCAAGGCGCTATTCCCCATGCGCCTGGGGCCGCCTGATTTAAGGCAGGAGAACGAGGATTACTACGTCGGCCACACCCTGGACGCGGCGTTACACACGCTGCTGTGCCAGGCGCGGCTCGAGTTTCGTTACGGCGGTGCCGCGCACGACGATGTGCACCAGCTTGCGACGGATGCGATCCGCACTTTCGCCGAATCCCTGCCGAATATCCGCCGGTTACTGGACAGCGACGTAATGGCCGCCTACGACGGCGATCCCGCTGCGAGAAGCGTGGATGAAGTGCTGCTGTGCTATCCGGGTGTGCTGGCGGTAATCCATCACCGTTTGGCGCATCAGCTCTACCGATTGGGGTTACCGCTGATGGCCCGTATCGCAGCAGAGCAGGCCCACAGCCGGACCGGGATCGATATTCATCCTGGGGCGCAGATTGCCGGGAGTTTCTTTATCGATCACGGGACGGGTGTCGTAATCGGGGAGACCGCGGTAATCGGCGAAAGGGTCCGCATCTACCAAGCCGTGACTCTGGGTGCGCGGAGATTCCCCAAGTTGCCGGACGGCAGTTTGCAAAAGGGCCTGAAGCGGCATCCCACGGTGGAAGACGATGTGGTGATTTACGCCGGAGCCACCGTTCTCGGCAATGTGACGTTAGGGAAGGGCGCTTCAGTCGGCGGAAATGTGTGGGTAACACATGACGTGCCGGCGGGAGGGAGCGTTACCCAGGCTAATTCGATCAGCTGATTTTTATCGCGAATCTTTCGGCGGCGCCTTAGATCCATCCACCGCCGAGCGCAGGTTCTGCAGCCCGCCATAGGCCTCGGCGATCGACCGCAACGCCAGCAGCCCGGCTTCCCGCTCGTCCGGTTTGTTCAGCGATTCGAGCGCCAGTTTCATCAGTTCGACCGCCAACTCGCGGTCAGCCTTTAGCTGGGCGACGGTGGCTTGCTCTGCAGGCGCGGTGTTCTTTTGCTTGCTCATGTTCGCTTTCCAGTTTATCCAGCGCGCATTTTCGACGGGGTGGGGCGGCGCGGGGCGGTCATCACCGTTTCATGCGCGGTTCGCACACTCCGGTTCCCTCTGCGTCGCAACCCGCGGCGCGCCGAAACCGAAGCGCATGAAACCGATCTCCTCCCGCCTGCCCGCATCCCTTTTCCGCCCGGCCCCGCTGGCACTCGTCTGCGGCGTCATCGCCAGCGCCGCGATCCTCGTCGCCTGCGGCGGCTCCAACGACCCGATCGCGGCCGCCCCCACGACGACCCCTCCGGTGACGACCCCGACGACCCCCGCCACCCCCGGCACGGTCGTCCCGCCGACCCCCGCATCGCGCGAGCGCTGGACCGTCGGCGACCTGCACGTGCACACCTTCCAGTCGGACGATACCCAGCAGACCACCACCCTCGACCAGGTGCTGGCCAAGGCCTTCGTCACCTTCGGCCTCGACTGGACGGCCGTGTCCGACCACCTGCGGGCCTCCAACTACGACAACAACGGCAACCGCCTGGCCTCGGCCATCCCCTTTTCGAGGGGCATGGCGCAATTCCAGGTGCCGCGCATCAAGGAACTGCAGGCGGCGGGCACCTACGCCGACAAGACCATCGTCTCGTCCTTCGAATGGGACATGCCGACCCACGACCACGCCAACATCGCCATCCTCACCGACACCCCCCTGTCGGCGGCCGCGCTGAAGGCCGCGAACCAGTTCGAATACCTGTTCACCAACCGCGCCGCCACCGACTTCGACGCCGCCGACGTAACCGCCTGGAGCGCCACCGACACCAAGGCCTTCAGCACGCACGCCGACGCGATGGCCGCCATCGCCTGGCTCAAGCGCAACTACCCGGACACCAGCTACCTGCAGATCAACCACCCGTCGCGCAACGTCGGCACCTATACCGTCGCCCAGTTGCGCGAAATGAACGACCTGGCGCCGAACATCATGTTCAGCATCGAAGGCATGGTGGGCAACCAGATGGAGCCGGACCGCGGCGGCTACACCCAGGCGTCTGCCGCCGTGCCGAACCCGGTGGCGCTGACCTACGGCGGCGTCGATTACCTGGTGGCGACGCTCGGCGGAACCTGGGACGCGCTGCTGTCCGAAGGCCGGCGCATCTGGAACGTGGCCGACTCGGACTATCACTTCAAGACCAACGGCGCCAACAGCAGCGGCTACGCGCCGGGCGAGTACGCCAAGAACCACCTGTGGGGCGACATCACGGACCCGAAATCGCTGCTGGCCGCGATGCGTTCGGGCCGGGTCTACGGCACGTACGGCGACCTCATCAGCGCACTGGATTTCAACGTGAGCAGCAGCGCGGGCAAGGGCGAGATGGGCGCAAGCTTGGCGGCGAGGGCAGGGGAGACGGTGACGGTGACGGTCCGCTTCAAGTCGCCGGAGCGCAATCATTTCGAGTTCAACCTGGGCAGCGGGGTGCCGGCCAACGTCAAGCCGCAGGTCGACCACGTGGACATCATCGCGGGCGACATCACCGGGCGCGAGTTGCCGGGGACGGCCGGATACGCCAGGGCGACCAACCCGTCGACCCGCGTAGTGAAGCGCCTGACCGCCGCCGACTGGAAGCTGGACGCGGAGGGCTACTACGCCGCCACGTACACGATGGCTGCGAGCAAAAGCACGTATTTCCGTCTGCGGGGGACCAACCTGGGTGTCAACGTGGCGGGGGAGACGGCCAACGGCGAGCCGCTGGCCGATCTGGCGATCAAGCCGAGCGTGGTGACGGACCCGCAGACCCGGTTTAATGCAATTAACGCGCGCAACTATGGCGACTTGTGGTTTTATTCGAACCCCGTCTTCGTCACCGTTTCTGGGGTCTGAAAGCGATTGAGAGGAGGGGCCGCCGCTCGAATCGGGTGGATGGGCGAGGGCTGGGCGGGGCGGGCTGGGGCGGGGAAGGGCCGGCCCCAGCCGCTGGCGGCCTTTCATCCTGCTGCCGGCCCCCGCCTGATATTGGATTGCCCGGATTTGGAAGGGCCGACTGGCGGCTCATAGCCCATCGAAAACCCGGTCCATTCCAAACTTAAATGCAATTAACGCGTAATTAAATGGCCTTTCGCAGACCACTGGAAACGCCGTATTCGTGAACTTATCGACGAGCCGAAGCTGTCCATGAAAGGGGGTTCTCCTGGGCGGCTTAGGCCGTTCGATCAGGAGATTTCGGCGGACGCCGATGACTCTCGATCCAGCGCACCGCCTGGGATGGGTGGGTGATTTCCTGCCAGTCCAGGTGGGCGTATCGCAGATCTCGCCGCAGGGCCGAATACCGCCTGCGGTTTTTGCCGAAAGTGGAGTACGCCCACAGCAGGATCGAGTCCCGCGAGAAAAACGCCATGCGCAGCGACTCGCGGTTGCCCTGCCAGAGCGGTGTGCGCAGCAAGCCCCGCCTCAGCGTTCGCCACAGCAGGCGCCGCGCGATGGCGGCGGCGGGGTAGTTCAGCCAGACGATATGCGTGGCGCGCGCCCAGAGGACATCACGAACGGCGCTGTAATTGCCGTCGGCTACCCAGGCGTGCATATCGGTCGCGGCCAACACTGCGCTCTCGAACTGGTGGTGAGGCACCGCCGTCCAGCCGGGTCCCCAGTACAGCGCGTCCAGTTCGATATGCGGTATCTGCGCCGCCCCGTGCAGTGCCGCTGCGAAAGTGGATTTGCCCGCGCCGCTGGTGCCGATCACGACCACGCGCATGGCGGGTACGCTGCCCTCGGCAGGGTCGGTCTCTTCAAGCATCGATTTCCCGGTTTACTGAATGGATCAAGAGATGAATGACAGCCACTGAAGTCGACAAAGGCTGTTAACGGCTGCTGACATTGCTTCGGCCCACAGGCTGGATTTCTCGCCGCCGCCGCCGCTGCCCCTTTCACCGTCCGCGAGGCGAACCCGTTTCCGATGCACAAGCAGGTCGCCGTCGACTCGGCCTTGCGGGCCCGACGTCTCGCTTCGGCGTCAGGCCCAGCGTCAGCCGCCGTCGCTCACATACGGCCGGTCGTCGATCAGCACCGCGACCGCTTCCACCTCCACTTTCAGCCCGTGGTGCAGCGGCCCGGTCGGCACCACCGCGCGGCTGGGTTTGCACGGCCCGGCCCACTCGGCGTACACCGTGTTGAATGCCGGCCAATCGTCCAGGCTGTGGATATACACCCGCACCTGCACCAGGTGCGCGATGTCGCTGCCGGCGTGGCGCAGCACGGCCTCGACGTTGGCCAGCGCCTGCCGGGCCTGGTCGGCAAACGGCGCGTCGGTCAGCTTGCGGCCGTCCGGTGCTATCGGCAGCTGGCCGGAAACGAAGACGAAGCCGTTGGCGACGCTGCCGTGGCTGTAATGGCCTCCGGGTGGCGCGCTGTCGGCAGGGTTGACGGGGGCGACCGGGTAGGGGTTCATGAAGCCGTTTTCTCCTGATGCGTGGGGATGATCATGGCGATGGCGATGGCGATGGCGATGGCGATCTCGATGGACGGCATCTCGATGGGCGATGAACGAGCGGAATGCCCGGGTTCACCACCCGTAGAAGCGCGGCCATGTTTCGACTTCGCCGCCAGGCGACACCGCCAGGTACTGCGGGTGCTGCGCCCCGGTGGCGCAGGCGTGGTTGGGGAGGATACGCAGCCGGGTGCCGACAGGCAGCGCCGCGACGATATCCGCCCGGTTGCCATCGGCGCGATCGAGCACGCCGTGTTCCTGGTTCGCACCGCCGAACCGGTAGCCGGGCAGGGGCTCGCCGTCTTCGGTGCAGACCAGTCCGTAGCCGAAGTCGCGCTTCTGTTTGTGCGTGCCGCGGTCGCGGCTCATGGCCATCCAGCCGGCATCGACGATGGCCCAGCCCTTTTCCTCCTGGTGGCCGATGACGGTGGTGAGCACCGACAGCGCCAGGTCCCGGGTGTCGCAAACGCCGACGTTGTGCATCACCAGGTCGAAGAACACATACACCCCGGCACGCACTTCGGTGACGCCGTCCAGCCGCTCGGCAAACAGTGCCGTCGGCGTGGAGCCGACGCTGACGACCGGGCAGGGCAGGCCGGCACCGCGCAGGCGTGCGGCTGCGCGCACGGTGCGCGACCGCTCCTGCTCGGCGATGGCGCGCAGGGCTTCGGGCCGGTCGTATTCGTAGCTGGAACCCGCGTGGGCGAGCACGCCGCCGAGCGTCATGCCGCCTTCGTGCAGCGCCCGGCCCACGGCGATCAGCGCCTCGCCCTCGGGATCGATGCCGGAGCGGTGGCCGTCCACATCGATTTCGATCCACACCTCCAGCACCTCGCCGTGCGACCGCCCGAAGTCGGCGATGGCGCGCGCCGAGGCGACGCTGTCGGTGATCAGTTTCAGGTCGCAGCCGCGGCGGCGCAGTTCCAGCGCGGCCGGCAGCTTGTGGGCAACGATGCCGACGGCATACACGATGTCGGTGATGCCCGATGCAAAAAACTGCTCGGCTTCCTTCAGCGTCGAGACGGTGATGCCCTGGGCGCCGGCCGCGATCTGCCGCTGCACCACCGGCAGGCATTTGGTGGTTTTGACGTGGGGCCTAAAACGCACCCCCAGCGCGTCCATGCGCTGCTGCATGCGTTCGATGTTGGCTTGCAGGCGCTGGGTGTCGACGAGGGCGGCGGGGGTCTCGATATGCGGAAAGAGGCTCATGGCGGGCGGGCTCGGTAAAAGGCGGCGAAGACCGCACTCTAGGCGGCAGCCACGCATCTGCGTTTAACGCCGATGCAACCCGGCATTTACCATGGATGAATGCTGACAATCGACGACCTGAAAATGTTCCGTGCCCTCGGCGGTACCGGCTCGCTGGCCGGTGCGGCGCGCGAGATGAACGTCACGCCCCCCGCGCTCACCGTGCGCCTGCGCCGGCTGGAAGAGCGCCTGGGCATCCACCTGGCGGTACGCGGCGCGCGCGGTGTCAGCCTCACCGACGAAGGCCGTCGCCTGCTCGATGAATCGCTCGACCTGCTGCAGCGCATCGATACCCTGCCCGAGCGCATCGGCGGCGGCGCGCATGCGCTGCGCGGGCCGCTGCGGGTGGTGGCCCCGTTCGGTTTCGGGCGGGAATACATCGCGCCGGTGCTGGGCCGGTTGCACCTGGCGCATGCCGACCTGTCCGTCACGCTGACCCTGTCCGAGAACCCCATGGCCGACGCCGCCGCGCACGACGTGGTGGTGTTCATCGGCGCGGTTCGGGATTCGTCCTGGGTGGGCCACGTGCTGGCGCCCAACGAGCGTTTTCTATGCGCCAGCCCGGCTTTCCTGCGGCAGCTCGACGAGCCGATCAGCGACCCTTCCCATCTGTCTCGCCATCCCTGCATCTGCCTGAAGGAGAACGACGACGCGGTGACCCGCTGGCGTTTCACCGGCGGGGAGGGTGTGGAGGGCGGAGAGGGCGGTGAAGGCCGCGAGGGCGCAAGCCGGGTGGTGAACGTCCGGGTGGACGGCGCGCTGGCGTCCAACGACGGCGCGGTGGTCACCCGCTGGGCGGTCGATGGCCTGGGCATCGTCGTGCGCTCCGAATGGGAGGCCGCGCCGCTGATCGCCAGCGGCGCCCTGGTGCGCCTGCTGCCACGGTGGCGGCTGGATCCGGCGCCGGTGATGGCACTGGTGCCGAGCCGCAAGGGCATGTCGGCCCGACTGCGGCGCCTGATCGACGTCACGCGGGAGACGCTGGAGCCGGTTCCCTGGCGTCTGGATGCAGCCGGGCGCCGCTAGAAAGCCGTCGAACGACGCGCGCGGTGGGATCAGGCAGGCCGCGACACCGCCCCGCTCGCAATCAAGGTTTTCAGGACGACCGCGGCGCCGCACTGGGCCGAAACCGCGTCCGGGTCGTATTTGCCGTCGCTGACGAATTTGCCGCGCGAATATCGGTCGGAAAAGCTCCAGAGATAGGGACTGGCAAGGCCGCGTCGCCGATACCCGAAGCCGTTATACCGTTCCAGCCGATACAACATCGCAGCGAGCGACCAGTCTGTCTGAGTCTGGAAGCCCAGCATGACCAGCGCATCCATCGCACTGGTCAGCCAGGCAAACGGCGGGTCGGCTACATCGGCAGTCGGCCTTCCCGCCGGCACGCGGACTGTCCGATGCATCAGCGTATCGCCATTATGTAAATGGGTGCCGAAATTGAAGTTGCACTCCAGGCAGTGAATCAGCCCGACAAAATACCAGGGAATACCCAATCTCTCTTGCAGCGGTTGGTAACTGGCCCGGTATGCTGCCAGCAAGCCCGCCTGGTGTTGCGCCATGCCCGCTTTTGTCGGGCTGATGACAGCGGCATCGAAAGTGGCCAGGTATTCATCGTGTATATCGGCAAATTTAATGCTGATGCCGGCGGTTCCTCGCGCCGGCGCCGTGATTTCTGCCATGACTGGCAAACCTGGCGCCGCCGATAAATCAGCGTCCAGACTGAAACTTCCAGCCTTTACCACTGTTTCCGCCGGCGTTCCAGTCATCCTGGCGCTCAATTCGCTCAGCTTTCGCACCAGTGGCGTCAATAACGCCACCACGTCCCCGCCGGGATACTTTCGGGCGAGTGAAATAAGGTCGACGAATTCCTGGGTAATGCTCACGAAGGCTTCGGTGTTTCCCTTAAAATTTTCTACCGCTTTTTCCAGTTGCGAATCGGCCAGTTTCAACGCCAGATCACGCGCTGCCAGCTGTACATCGCGCGGGTGTCGCAGATCACGTGAAATCTCCATCAGTTGCCCGATGCACAGCTGATTAAGTGCCTGGACCTCTGGAATGATATCGGTGGGCATGGCGAATCCCTTAGTTGGGTTGAAGGATGGACTTGATTTCGCGTGCACGCTCGCGTATGGCGACCAAACCCGCAACGGCTTGAGCAGTGCCGCCGCCGGCGCTGAAAGTATTGCGCGAAGCTTCCATCAAGCCGTTCAATGACTGCTCCCATGCGTTGATCATGGCGTCGTACTTTTTAAGCGCCTCGACCGATTGCCCATATTGGGTGGCGACTGCCTTGAAGTCTTGAACCGATACGGCAGCTTGCACCAAGGGGGCGTCGAATGCGTTGATCGCCTGAACATCCAGCGGTTTCAATCCGCGGGCGGATCCGAAGGGGAGTGTGGAAAGCCGGTATTTTGTCTTGGGCTCCGGCGATGCGAATATTCGGTCGAATTGATCCTGCTGGGCGCCATAGAAACGAATCACGTTTGCGTCGACCGGTGCACTGTGCAAGCCGACCTCGGTGGTCATGAAATAAACACGATCGTCGATCTGCGTTTGGATGCGCAATAGCTTTACCTGCGTGTAGTTGCGCTGCAGAACATAGAGGTGGTCGGTGTCCGTGCGCAATGCGGTAATGAGACGACGAAGCGTGGGTTCGCCTTCGGTCAATATCTTGAGGAGCTGTGCGCGGTCACGCGCTTTCAGGGCTTCTTCGAAAATCCCTTTCAGGGCGGGTATCGAGGCGCCCAGCAGGGCAGTCGCCGGAATGGCGGTTGCCGACGGAAGCAGGCCGACGAACAGGTTAATGCTCGTAAGGGCTCGCCCAATATTTTCCACCAACTCATCTGTCGATTTTCCGGATCGCAGGTCGAGCAGGGCCTGGTTATAGGTCGTGGCGGCCCCCAGCGCCAGGCAACGGGCTCGCAAGTCCGGGCTGGCGGCAATCACGACACCGCATTTTTCACGATCGAAAACCGGCGGGCCGAGAGTGACGGGATGATCTCCGCCCGTGGGCGGCGCCCCTATTGCCAGGGCTGGCGCCGCATTTTCGTAAATCAGCAGGGAAGCAGACCTCAGCTCTTCGAAAGACGTCTGGTAGGCCTGCAAGGGCGCCAGAGGCACGCCTGCGCATCCGGCCAGGGATAACACCACCACTACGGCAGATAGCCTTTTTATCGCGGGTATCACAAGCATTTTTTCGACCTCAATTTCTGTCGTTCGAATCCGGCCGCGCTTTTATAAGGCTGAAATAAAACTAAAGCACGCGCTAACCGCATATTTCCAGTGAAACTGGCTCGGTAACATATAGGAGGTACCGACGTGAAATCGATGAAGTTGAAGTACGTGCTAGCGGCCTTTTTTTGTTTTCCGGTGCTGCCCGCCATGGCTGGTGCTGTGTGTCCGGAGCCTGTTCAGCCCGAATTGGGCAAGTCGCTTCGTGCCATGTTGGCAGACCGGGGTTTCTACCCGGTGATGGAATGCATTCACTCGATTCAGGATGCCCTCGAAAGCACCGGTGAGAGCGAATCGATGCCGGACGAAGTTCGCTACGAACTGGCCAGCCGTATGAGTGACGCGATGAAGGGACACTATGAACAGGCCAATCCATCGACCGAAGTTCAACGCTATGCAGCCCAGTTGTGGAGCAACTATCTCGACCGGCTTTCACCGCCCGTCGATGCGGTACGGGTTCGCTTTGCCACCATGAAGTTGATGCAGCACGGCAGAAACGCGGATTTCCCCAGCTGGTTGCCATCGATATTGAAAGGAGTCGGACTCGCCAGGTCGGTATTGAATCCAGAACTGGGTAACACCTTGTTTTCGACGTTGAAACGATGTCCGGCATTCGGTGTCGAATCGATAAAATTAAGCTGTTCCGAAACCTGCGTGGACCTGGCCGACCAGGCGCTTGCGCAATTGAAGGTGGAACTCGGTGGGCCATTTCCCTGGACCGGCAACGCCGGCTTGGTGCGCATGGGTACCAACGCCCAAGCGCTCGAGAAAGAGAGGAATGCATGTCTATCCGTCGACTGAAATCGTTATTGGCTGCGAATTTCCTTGTTTTTCCCTTGGTCGCCTTTTCTCAGGTGGCCGCCTCTTCGGCGCCTACCGCGCAGGCCAGCGCCGGATTATTGATAGAAGTGATTGCTCAGCCTCGGCAGATCGAATTGCCCGGTCGCTTTCAGATAGCCTTCCGGTTGCAAAACGCATCGGAGGGCAATATCACGCCCGCGCATTTCAATTTAGAGCCGGTGGAATCGCCGACGCCACTCAATGTGAGCGCACCCTGCGACGGGGAGGTGGCATTGACGATCATGCAGGCTGGCGATATCCGAACCGTTACCTGCACCCTGGTATCTCAAAAATATGGAGACAACATTCCCGCATTCTTCGGTTCGCTGCTGCAAGGATGGAGCCTGTTGACGCTCAGCCCGGGCGATTATCAATTTGTCGCGACCGTGGTGGGAGTGGCGGATAGCGGTAATAAAAAAGGGTTTACCACCAGCAAGGCGATTACCGTGCATCTCAGTCCGACGGTGTGGCAAGTGGTCTGCGGCGCAGCACTCGGCTCGCTGCTGATGGCGGTTTTCTGGATCTCGTCACCCCGGATTCGGGCTCAGGTCGGCGTTTCTGCGACAAGAGGGTGGGGCGCCCACGCCGTATTGCTCAACGTCGGCAAGCTGGTGGCACTTTGGTTCGGGTCCACCACGGCGGCGGTCATCGCCATTTTCATGACCTTCCGGCTCAAGGACACGAGCCTGCCCTTGGCTGTTTCCGTCAACGATTTCTACGGCGGGTTGGTGGTGGGGCTCTTCGGTGTGCTGATCACCAATTGGCTGGGACCGAAGTTGTTCGGCAAGCCCGAGGCTTAAAGATAAGCGCTGCCAGTGGTCCGCCAAGTCACCCTGCTCGTGTCGGATTGCCGCTAGGGTTAGCCCTGTAGCCTCGTGATTTCCAAATTTGTATGATGACTTTTTGGTTCCTGGAGAGACGGGTTCGGCCTGTCTCCGCGATCCTTGAAGTCGGCATTCTCCAATGCCTTTTTTTTGCTTCAAGTCGTATGACAACCTGATAAATTAAACTCTCGGCTCGCTTCCATGACAACTCCCATGCTTCTTGGCATTGCCGGCGCCAGCATCGCGCTGCTGCTGGTGCTCATCATCCAACTCCAGGTCCATGCGTTCATCGCGATGATGCTGGTCAGCTTTTTGGTGGCGCTGGTGGCCGGCATGCCGCTGGCAGACATCGTGCCGACGCTGATCGCCGGCATGGGCGGCACGCTGGGTTCTGTGGCCATCCTGGTGGCGCTGGGCGCCATGCTGGGCAAGACGATCGAGGTGTCCGGGGGTGCCGGCAGCCTGGCCCATCGCTTCACCCAGCTGCTGGGTCCGACGCGGGTGCCCGCGGCCCTGACGGCGGCGGCGCTGGTGCTGTCGATCCCGGTGTTCTTCGACGTCGGATTCATCATCCTGGTGCCGATCATCTATGGCTTCTGCAAGGCTGCGAAGGTCGATCCGGTCAAGTTCGGCCTGCCGGTGGCCGGCATCATGCTGGCGGTGCACGTGGTGGTGCCGCCGCATCCCGGCATCGTCGGCGGTGCCGCGGTGCTGGGTGCCGATGTCGGCTGGATCACCCTGATCGGCCTGGGCATCTGCGTGGTGCTGGCGGTGGTGTCGCAGTTCGTGGCCGGCTGGCTGAACCGCAAGCGCTACGAAATGCTGCCGACCACCGCCGAACAATTCAACGCGTTCGAGGCGGGCGACGGCGCTCCGGTTCCGGGCAAGAAGCTGCAGGCGCCGGGCGTCGGCGTGGTGCTGACGCTGATCTGCGTTCCCCTGCTGCTGATCATGGTCGGCACCACCGGCTCGACCCTGCTGCCCAAGGGCGACCCGCTGCGCAACGCGCTGACCTTCATCGGCTCGCCGATCTTCGCGCTGATGGTTGCGATCGGCCTGTCTTTCTGGCTGATCGCCCGGCGGCAGGGCTGGTCGAAGGAGCGCACCAACGAAGTGATGGAGTCGGCGTTGCCGCCGGCGGCCACCGTGATCCTGGTGACCGGCGCCGGCGGCGTGTTCGCCAAGGTGCTGACCTCGACCGGCATCGGCGCCGCGCTGTCCACCAGCATCACCGACATGCACCTGCCGCTGATCCTGGCCGGCTTCGTGATTTCGCTGGCGCTGCGGGCGGCGCAGGGCTCGGCCACCGTGGCAATTTTGACCACCTGCGGCCTGCTGGCCTCGGCGATCTCCGGGGGCGACTACAGCCCGGTGCAGGTCGCGCTGCTGACCGTGGCCATCGGCTTCGGCGGGCTGGGCCTTTCGCACGTCAACGACTCGGGCTTCTGGATCGTCACCCGCTACCTCGGCCTGAGCGTGGGCGACGGCCTGCGCAGCTGGACGGTGCTGACCACGGTGCTGGGCGTGGTCGGCTTCCTGCTGACCTGGGCGCTGTGGACCCTGGTCGCCTGAGCGGTTTATACGACTACTTTTTCAGAGAAATAATCCTCCTATGACCTCCAAAAATGTCGGCGTGATCGGCCTCGGCGCCATGGGCCTGGGCATCGCCAAGACCCTGCGCAACCACGGTTTCAATGTGCATGTCTGCGACGTGCGTCCCGGCTCCGCCGAGGCTTTTGCCAAAGACGGCGGTGTCGCCATGGCCAACCCGGCCGAGCTGGCCGGCGCCTGCCCCGTATTGGTGTCGGTAGTGGTGAACGCGGCGCAGACCGAATCGGTGCTGTTCGGCGACAACGGCGCAGCCGCCGCCATGCCGGCCGGCAGCACCTTCGTCATGTGCTCGACGGTAGACCCGAACTGGTCCATCGGCCTCGAAGCCCGCCTGGCCGAACAAGGCGTGCTGTACGTGGACGGCCCGATCTCCGGCGGCGCCGCCAAGGCCGCATCGGGCGCGATGACCATGATGACCTCGGCCACCCCCGCCGCCTATGCCGCCGCCGACCACGTGCTGGACGCGATGGCCGGCAAGGTGTACCGCCTGGGCGACAAGGCCGGCGCGGGTTCCAAGGTGAAGATCATCAACCAGCTCCTGGCCGGCGTGCACATCGCCGCCGCCGCCGAAGCCATGGCTCTGGGCCTGCGCGAAGGCGTGGAGCCGGAAGGCCTGTACGAGGTCATCACCAACAGCGCCGGCAACAGCTGGATGTTCGAGAACCGCATGGCCCACGTGCTGGCCGCCGACTACACGCCGCTGTCGGCGGTGGACATCTTCGTGAAGGACCTGGGCCTGGTGCTGGACACCGCCCGCGCCTCCAAGTTTCCGCTGCCGCTGGCCTCCACCGCGCACCAGATGTTCATGCAGGCATCGACCGCCGGCTACGCCAAGGAAGACGACAGCGCGGTCATCAAGATTTTCCCGGGCATCACGCTGCCGCAAGGCAAGCCAGCCAAATAAGCCAGACAGGCATTCCCAGACAAGGCCAGAAAGACATGAGCAACATCCGCCTCGGCTGTATCGCCGACGACTTCACCGGCGCGACCGATCTCGCCAACAACCTCGTGCGCGCCGGCATGCGCGTGGTGCAGACCATCGGCGTGCCGAGCGCACCGCTGGCAGCCGACGTCGACTGCGTCGTGGTGGCGCTGAAGTCGCGCACCATCGCCCCGGCGGAAGCCGTGGCGCAGTCGCTGGACGCGCTGAAGTGGCTGCAGGCGCAGGGCGCCCGGCAGATCTATTTCAAGTACTGCTCCACCTTCGACAGCACCGCCGCCGGCAACATCGGCCCGGTGACCGAAGCGCTGATGCAGGCCATGGGCACCGATTTCACCATCGCCACGCCGGCTTTCCCGGACAACAAGCGCACGGTGTTCAAGGGCTACCTGTTCGTGGGCGACGTGCTGCTCAACGAGAGCGGCATGCAGAACCATCCGCTGACGCCCATGACCGACCCCAACCTGGTTCGTGTGCTGCAGGCGCAAACCACGAAAAAAGTCGGCCTGATCGACCACACCGTGGTCGCCAAGGGCGCCGACGCGGTGCGCGCGCGCATCGCCGAGCTGCGGGCCGAAGGCGTGGCGATGGCGGTGGTGGATGCGGTCTCCAACGACGACCTGGTCCGCATGGGCCCGGCGCTGGGCGAGTTGCCGCTGCTGACCGCCGGCTCCGGCGTGGCCATCGGCCTGCCGGCCAATTTCGGGATCCAGCCCTCTTCGCAGGCCAGCGCGTTGCCGGCCGCCGAGGGCCTGCAGGCGGTGGTGTCGGGCAGCTGCTCGCTGGCGACCAACCGGCAGGTGATGGCGTTCATCCAGGCCGGCCGTCCCGCCATGGCCATCGATCCGCTGCGCATCGCCTCGGGCGTCGACGTGACCGCCGAGGTGCTGGCCTGGGCCGCGCCGTTGGTCAAGGACGGTCCGGTGCTGGTGTATTCGACCGCGGAAACCGGCGCCATCAAGAGCGTGCAGGCGCGCCTGGGCGTGGAAGAGGCGGGCGCCATGGTGGAACGCACCATCGCGGCCATCGCCCGCGGCCTGGTCGAACTCGGTGTGCGGCAACTGGTGGTGGCCGGCGGCGAGACCTCCGGCGCCTGCGTGCAGGCCCTGGGCGTGACGCAGATGCAGATCGGCCCGCAGATCGATCCCGGCGTGCCCTGGACCCACGTGCTGGCCGAAGCGGCTGACGGCGCGGGGGTGCATGTCACCCTGAAGTCCGGCAACTTCGGCTCGGACGACTTCTTTACCAAGGCCTTCAAGGTGCTTGCGTGACCGGCGTGACCGGAATGACGGGACCCATCGCCATGACCGAGTCGCAGGCGCGCGAAGAAATCTGCCGTGTCGGCCGCAGCCTGTTCGAACGCGGCTATGTGCACGCCACGGCGGGCAACATCAGCGTGCGGCTGGACGACGGCTTTCTCATCACCCCGACCGACGCCTGCCTGGGTTTCCTAGATCCGGCGCGCCTGGCCCGGCTCGATTCGAGCGGCAATCAACTGTCGGGCGACAAGGGCAGCAAGACCATCGCGCTGCATACCCGCATCTATGCGGCGGCACGCGGCTTCGACGCCGGCACCGCCTGCGTCATCCACACCCACAGCACGCATTGCGTGGCGCTGACGCTGGGCGATCAAGGCGGCGAACTCCTGCCCGCCCTGACGCCGTATTTCGTGATGAAGGTCGGCCACGTGCCGGTGATCGAGTACCACCGACCCGGGGCCACCGAGGCCGCCGACGCGGTGGCCGAGACCATCCAGCGCTACGGCGCGGCGGGCACGCCGATCCGCGCGGTGATGCTGTCGCGCCTGGGCCCCAACGTGTGGCACGAGACGCCGGCCGCCGCCATGTCGGTGCTCGAAGAGCTGGAAGAAACCGCCCGCCTGCGCACCCTGGCGCCCGCCGCGCGGCCGCTGGGCGATGCCCCCATCGAAGAACTGCGGCGCACCTTCGGCGCACGCTGGTAAACCCACGAATCACCGGAGACAGACCATGCCCCGTTTCGCCGCCAACCTCTCCATGCTCTATCCCGAGCTGGAGTTCCTCGACCGTTTCGACGCCGCCGCCAAAGATGGTTTCCAGGGCGTGGAATACCTGTTTCCGTACGCCTTCAGCGCCGCCGACATCCGCGCCCGCCTGCAGGCCAACGGCCTGCAACAGGTGCTGTTCAATGCGCCGCCCGGCGACTGGGACCACGGCGAACGCGGCCTGGCCTGCCTGCCAGGCCGCCAGGACGAGTTTCGCGCCGCCATCGGCCGGGCCATGGAATACGCCGTGGCGCTGGACTGCCCGCGGGTGCACGTGATGGCCGGCCTGCTGCCCGCCGGCCAGTCGGTCGCGGATGCCGAACCGCTGTACATCGACAACCTGCGCTGGGCCGCCGCCGAAGCCGCCAAGGTGGGGCGCGACCTGCTGATCGAGCCGATCAACGGCCGTGACATGCCGGGCTTTTTCCTGAGCCGGCAAGACCAGGCGCATCGCATCATCGATGCGGTCGGCGCCCCCAATCTCAAGGTTCAGTTCGACCTGTACCACTGCCAGATCGTCGAGGGCGACGTGGCCATGAAGCTGCGCAAGTACCTGCCTGCCGGCCGTGTCGGCCATCTGCAGATCGCCGGCGTGCCGATGCGCCACGAGCCCGACCTGGGCGAGCTGAACCACGCTTATCTTTTCGACGTGGTGGACGAGTTGTCCGCTGGCGGCGCCTGGGACGGCTGGATCGGCTGCGAATACCGCCCGGCGCGGGGCGCGGTGCCCAACGGAACCTCGGACGGCCTGGGATGGCTGCGCCGGGCTACTTCGGCGACGGCGTAGCCGAGCCGAAGAAAGCCAGCATCGCCGCGCTGGCATCCGGGCCGGACGGGTCGGTGTAGCTGCCCCCGGGCTGTCCGCCCGACCACGCATGCCCCATGCCGTGGATCTCCCATTGCTCGCCCAGCACCCGGCCCGCCGGATCGCGGTACAGATGGCGCGTGTACGACCGGCCGGCCGGTGCCTCGACGGAGATCGACTCGGTCGACAGCGCCGAAGGCTTGCCGCCCATGGCCGATGCGGTGACATGCGCCGCGTGGCGAGGGTGCACCGTCTGGTCGTGGTCGCCGTGGAAGACGATGGTGCGGACCAGCGCGACGTCCGGGCCGACGCCCACCCAGGGTCCGCTGCCGCCGCGCATGACCGACAGGGCGTCCAGCACGCCCCGGGCCGACCCGGGTGCCAGGCCGGAGTGCACGCCGCAGGCGGCGTAGAGATCCGGATAGCGCTGCGCCGTGATGGCGGCCATGGCGCCGCCGGCAGACAGACCCGCGATGAACACCTGGTGGAGCGGCACGCGGTAATGGCGCTGGACCGTGCGGGTGAGTGCCGCGATCCAGGCGGGCTCGCCGACGCCGCGCTGCTGGTGCGCCGCCTCGAACCAGCGCCAGCAGCGTTGCGCGTTGGCGCGCGCGGACTGTGCCGGGTACAGAACGACGTAGCCGGCAGCACGCGCCAGCGTGTTCATGGCGGTGCCGGTGGCGAAGTCGTCGGGGCTTTGCTTGCAACCGTGGAGCATCACGACCAGGCCGGCAATCGGCGTCCCGGCAGGCGGCAGGTAGATCTTGAAGGCGTGTTCGGCGCGCCGGTAGGCGAACGAGCCGCCCACGAACGCCTCTCGCGGTCCTGCCGCCGGGAGTCGCGTGGGAAGCACCGGCGCCGTGGTGGCCGCGCTCGTCGGCTTGGCCTTGGCACGCTGTGCCGGCTTTCTTTTTTTCGGCGGCGCCGCCAGCTTGAACATGTCGGTCAGCGCACGTGTTAACCGGGTGGTGCGGCGCGCCGAGCGCATCAGATTGGTGAACAGCGTCGGCTTGAAGGCGGGCATGGCGTCCAGTTTGCCGCAGGTCGGCGAAGTGTGTGCCCGCTTTTTAAGCGGGCGGGCAGTCCGTTGTGGCCGGTGCGCGGTGGCGTAGCGCCGGTTACAGCACGATGCGGACCGACTGGATCAGCAGGCCGGCCAGCGAAGGGCGGCGCATCGATTGGTCGAGAAAGCGAGACAGGCCCATCGCAGCCGTCGGCAGCACCATGGCGGCGACGGCCAGGAAGTCTGAGGGGTTGGCGGATTGCAGGGCGGCTTTCATGACTCGTACTGTCATGGACCGCGGGCTGCCGCGGTGGCGGGCGGCGCCCCTTGCGCATGCAGGCTTCGACGCCTCGCAGCCACACCCCCGGGACTACCCGCATGTCAGCCTTGCGGGCCGCGCGCCCTGGCGCCGGCCTACAGGATGTAGTCGACGCCGGCAAGGTTTGTCCTACAGCCCGCCTGCGGCGACGCTCGCGACATTCGTCGCGATGAAGCGCTGGAGGTCCGCCAGGGGCATCGGCCTGGCGAAGTGATAGCCCTGGCCGTACTGCACCCCCAATTGCTTGAGTTGGGCCAGTTGTGCGGCGGTCTCGATGCCTTCGGCGATGACTTCGCTGCCGACGGCGCGCGCAATGGCGACGATTTCAGGGATGAGGCTGGAGCGGATCGTCTCGTCGCCCATTTCGAACACGAAAGAGCGATCGATCTTGAGGTAGTCCGGGCTGACGCGCTTGACGATGCCCAGGTTGGAATAGCCGGTGCCGAAGTCGTCTATGGAAATGCCGTAGCCGTCGGCCTTGAGGCGGCGGAGTTCCGGCGCGAGGTCGGGCGAAAAGTCGTATTCGGTGACTTCTAGTTCGATCCGCAGGTCGCTCCGGCCGATCTCGGCCAGCACCGAGGACAGGTGCGCCTGGATAGTGTCGCGCTGCAGGTTCTGCGGAAAGAAGTTGAGCGCCACCGAGAAGCTCGTCTGCGGAGGCAGTGCGGCGCCCAGTTCATGCAGGGCCGCGCGGCTGACTGCCGCATCGAAGGCCCAGCCGAGATGCTGGCGATTGAGCGCGGGAATGAACTTGTCCGGATACAACAGTGCGTCGCCGTCGCGCAGGCGGGCCAGCACCTCGCAGCCGATCATCCGGCCGCTCGCCAGCTCGAGGATGGGCTGGTAGTGGCACACCACGTTGGCGGGCGCACACAGATATCGAATGCGGTAATCGATCGACTCGTAGGCACGGAAACGGCGAGCCAGGCCACCAGCCAGCAGGAAACCGAACAGCCCGCAGAAGGCGGCCGCCACCAGCAGGACGCGGGCGCGTCCGTCGTCCAGGGTGTGCCAGCCCAGCGCCGATTGCACCGAAACGGGGCTGACGCCCGGCACGGTGGTGGTGACCAGCAGGCGGGCGTGTGCCCAGTCCACGCGCAGGTCCGGCGCATCGGGGCCGACGGTGGTCTCGGTGTATGCGCCCAGCGCCCCGCTGAAGACCCTCCGCCGCTGCGCGCCGGCTCCCGCCCACACCACCCCCGCGTGTTCGGCGAAGGCGTCGTCGGTGAGGGCTCCGTCCACCAGCACCTGGAAGCGACCGCGCTCGACCACGGTGGCCGTGGGGGAGCCGGCTACGGGGCCGACGAAGAGCTCGACCGGGACGCCGATGAGATAGCGGCCGATGGATCCGTCGATGCCACCGCCGGCGGTCGTCGGGCGCGGCTCGACCGGGCCGGCGCCGACGCTGCAGAAGAGCCGGCCCTGGTCGTCGAGCAGGCCGATGCCACGCGCATAGCGGTGCTTGAACATCAGGCCGTTCAGCCGGCGCAGGTTGTCGGCATGGCAGTCGGGTGGGTAGCCGGCATTGAGTTCGTCGAGCAGCTTGCGGGTGTCCACCTGCATCGCCTTCATGCGCGCCAGCACCTTGCAGTGGCCGTCCTCGGTTTGCTGGATGCGCAGGCCGATGGCCGTCAGGCAGAAGACCACCACCATGAGCGCAGCCACGCCGTAGCCGATGCAGGCGCCGGACAGGCGCGGATATCGGCCCAGGAAGTGCGTGAGCGGCAGGCGCAGGCGGTGCCACGCGCGCGGGCCTGGTACGCCGATGCCGGAAGGACGGATGGTGGGCAGAGCGGCTGGCTCTGGTGGGGAATACTCACCGGCACCGCTGCGAGGCATCTTGTATCTCAACTGGAAAAGGTTGGACCGCTGAGGCGAGCTGGATGCCTGGGCAAACGTTCAAGCGGGAAATGGCGGAGTCGCGAGCAAATTGTGTTCCATCGCGGCAGCACTTTGACACAAACTCACCAACCGCCACGCTCCAGCCCATAGCCGCGGGACATCGGGCCGACCGCGTGACGGGCGCTCAGTGCGACACGCTGCCCGACAACACATTGATCACGACGACGCCGGCGATGATCAGCCCCATTCCGCACAGTGCAGCCGCGTCGAGCTTCTGGCCGAAGACGAGCCAGGACACCAGCGAGATCAACACGATGCCCGCGCCCGACCAGATGGCATACGCCACGCCGGTCGGCATGGTGCGCAGGGTGATGGTCAGGCAATAGAAAGCGCCGCAGTAGCCGACGACCGTGCCCACGCTGGGCCACAGCCGGGTAAAGCTTTCGGACGATTTGAGCAGCGTCGTGGCGATCACCTCCAGCACGATGGCGATGGACAGATAAAGGTAGGCGGTCATGTGGCGGGGGCCTTTGCAGGCTGGTTGGGGGAAGGCCGGGGCTTGCCGGGCGACCCGGCATCCCCCGAGTGTCCCTCGGCAGCCGGGTAGGCCGACGCCGGCGACCTACGGTGTCGGGCCGGCGACCGGGCGCAGGCTCAAGGCGTTGCGTGCAATCACGGCGCGGATGGCGTCGAGCGCGCGCACCGACGCCGGGTCCTTCCCGTAGATGGGCCGTAAATCGGCCTTTTGCACCGCCGATGCCGAAAGGGTTCCGGCCGCTGCGGTTTCCGCAGGCGGCAAGCGCTTGCCGTCGCATTCGATGCGGCGGTCAGAAGGCGGTTCGCCCAGCAGGTAACGAGCCACCGGCTCGTCGACGCAAGGGCTGCCGTAGGGGTACACGCCGTGCATGTATTCGTTGCGCACGAACACGAGGCTGGCTTTGGGAAGGATGTCGAAGGTGGCGAGGGCGCCTTCACGCACGGTGAGGGGGTCGAACTCGCTCTGCACCAACAAAAGCCGTGCCGTACTGGCGCCGGCCGGCTTGCGGACCGTGGCCCCGCCCCAGAACATGCAGGGATTGATGGTGACCGAGCCGCCGAGGTAGGGATAACGCTGCGCGAAATCGTTACCGCGGTTGACCCAGAAACCGGGGTCGGAGTTGGAATCGGTGTCGTTGCAGAGCACGGCGCGGTTCAGCGAAAGCTGCGGCATCCACAGGATCGGCGTGGTCGACTGCTGCGACAGCGCGTCGTACCGTGCCGCCATCCGTATCGCGGCCGACCGCATGCTTTGCTGCCGGCCCGGGTCGGTGCTGAAGGTATGGCTGGCGGCGGCTGCCCCGATGGCGCTGCCGGTCACCGGCTTGGCCAGGTTCGCGATGATGTGGTCCAGGCCGCGCGCAGCGCCCAGGATGTTCAGCGACACCTCGAACAGGCGGCTGTCGGCGATCGGCAATTGCTGGTCGACGAGCGACTGCACCGCGGGGTCCCAGCGCCGGATTTCGTGGCGTACCAGCGCCGTGGTGGCGCCCATGCCCAGGACCGGATCCTGCGACGCGATCGCCGGCGCCAGCACTTCGTCGAGCACCCGCTGGCGTCCCATGATCTGTTGGGCCAGGTTGTCGTCGAAGCTGCCGGGAAACGACATGGTGCTGTCGAGCACCATGCGCTCCACGCTGTCGGGATAGAGGCTCTCGAACCACTTGCCCAGCCAGGTGCCGTAGGAATATCCGTAGTAGCTGATCTTGCGTTCGCCCAGCACCCGGCGCATCAGTTCCAGGTCGTGCGCGGTGCTGTCGGTGCTGAAGAACCGGGTCAGCGGGTTGGACCGGCAGGCCTCTGCGATGAGCCTGGCGGTTTCCAGCAGGGTGGCGATCTTGGCGTCGGTGCGGTCGTAGCTGGCGTTGGGAACGTTGGGCAGCATCCGGTTGGAGCTGCAGACCAGTTGGGTACTGCCGCCGACGCCGCGCGGCGAGAAGCCGATGAGCTCGTATTCCGCGGCCAGGCGCCGCGAGGCGGCGCCGGTCGGCGTCGCGGCATCGGCCGCGCCCCACAGCATGCCGAAATACAAGGGCAGGGTCAGGCCGTCGCCCCCCGGTCCTCCGGGGTTGAGCACCAAAACGCCACGCCGCTTGTGGGCGTCGCCCGCCGCGATGCGCGACAGGGCCATGGTCGCGGTTCCCGCTTCGGCACGCCGGTAGTCCAGCGGCACCTGCATCTCGGCGCACTGCAGGCGGCTGGCCAATATTTCGGGGACCGGTCCGGTGACGTCGGCCGGGCAGTCGTGCCATCGCAGCGTCTGGCGCGCAAAAACGTCGATCGCCTGGGGCGGCCGCGCAGGCGGGGAGGGCGGCGGCATGTCGGCTTCGGTCGGCGCGTTGCTTCCGCCGCAGCCGGCGAGTGCGATGGAGAGAACGAAGCACGAAGCCAGGGCGCAAAGACGCGCGCGGCAGGTGGCGGGACGAAAAAATGCAGGCATTGGCAGGGGCATGGCGCGGTCCGTTCGAGAGGGGACCGATGAGAGCCGCGCCGAAGATTTCGTTCCGCGCTTTTTGCGAAGAAGCAAACGCGCTCGGGAAGTCTCGACGAACGCCGAGGCTTCAGCGATGGAAGCGGTTGCGGCGCGAAGGCCTGCGCCCCGGCCACCCGGCCGGCCGGGCAAGCGGACGGCGGCATGTCCGACTGGCGCGAAAATGCAGCTTTGACGGTAAAACCCAAAGTTGTCGCGCCAGGCCGAACCGCGTTTCTGCCCTGAGTGCGGCATGGGTCGTCGTTTCGATATTTTCCAAGCCGCCATCACGCCATCACTGCCATGACCGAACCTGTCCTGCCCACTTTCGCCGACGTCCAGGCCGCCGCCGAGCGCCTCGCCGGCCATGCCCACAAGACCCCCGTCATGACCTCGCGTACTTTCGATGAAGAGATCGGTGCCCAGGTGTTCTTCAAGTGCGAAAACCTGCAACGCATGGGCGCCTTCAAGTTTCGCGGCGCCTTCAATGCGTTGAGCCGCTTCGATGCCGCGCAGCGCAAGGCCGGCGTGGTGGCGTTCTCGTCGGGCAACCATGCGCAGGCCATCGCGTTGTCGGCGCGCATCCTGGGCATTCCGGCCACCATCGTCATGCCCGCCGACGCCCCCGAGTCGAAGATGGCCGCCACCCGGGGCTACGGCGGCACCGTCGTCGCCTACGACCGCTACAAGGAAGACCGCTTGCAGATCGGCCGCGACCTGGCGCAAAAACACGGCATGACGCTGATTCCGCCCTACGACCACGCCGACGTCATCGCCGGCCAGGGGACGGCTGCCAAGGAGCTGTTCGAGGAAGTCGGCCCGCTCGATGCGTTTTTCGTCTGCCTGGGCGGCGGCGGCCTGCTGGCCGGCTCGGCGCTCTCGACCCGCGCGCTGTCGCCCGAGTGCCTGCTCTACGGGGTGGAACCCGAAGCCGGTAACGACGGCCAGCAGTCGTTTCGCAGCGGCGCCATCGTGCACATCGACACCCCTCGCACCATTGCCGACGGCGCGCAGACACAGCACCTCGGCGAGCTCACCTTTCCGATCATCCAGCGCCATGTGAGCGACGTGCTCACCGTGTCGGACGCCGAGCTGGTGGAATGCATGCGCTTCGCCGCGGCCCGCATGAAACTGGTGATCGAGCCCACCGGCTGCCTGGGCTTCGCGGCCGTGCGCAAGATGAAGGAACAGCTGCGCGGCAAGCGTGTCGGCGTGCTGGTCAGCGGCGGCAATATCGACCTGCCACGTTTCGCGGAACTGTTGGCGGGGTGATCAGCCGTCGGCCGGCGCGAGCAGCCAGGCCGGCACGTCCCACTCGAGCAGTTCGCAGACCCGGCACATCGACCAGCGGGCCTCCGCGGTGCTGACCGACACCGGCGGCGCCACCAGGCCGTCGAAACATTTGCGCAGCGCGGCGCTTTCGGACAGGTCGCCGCTGAATTGCACGGTTCGGCACAGCTCGGAGACCTGGCCGGCCAGGTCTTCGCACAATTCGTGGCGCGCCTCGATCTCCGCACGCGATGCCGTGAAACGGCCGCGCTGCTGGTACAGAGCCAGGAAACTTTCCGGCACGTAGGTCTGGTTGGGGTCTTCCATGGGGTTCAGGCGGCGCTGGCGGGCAGGCCGAAAATCTTGTCGAACGCCCAGTTGAAGACAAAGGTGTAGACCAGGAAGAAGGCGAGCAGGCCGAGGTCCAGCCAGAAAGCCTCCATCAGCGAAACGCCCAGGCCCCAGGCCACCAGCGGGATCAGCATCAGCGCCAGCCCGCCCTCGAAGCCGACGGCATGCGCCACCCGCCGTCCCAGGCTGCGCCCGCGTTGCGCCTGGCCGGATTCCCAGCGTTCGAACAGCCAGTTGAAAACCAGGTTCCAGGCGACAGCCACCGCCGACGACCCCACCGCTACCAGCGAGGCCGCAGCCAGGCGCTCATGGCCGCCCGACACCGCCGCTAGTCCGACGCTGGTACAGGCAATCGCGATGCCTTCGTATAAACCGACAAAAACCACCCGCCGCCAGATTCCCTGCATCGCCTGCCTTTTTTGTAGAGCCGTGGACTGTACAAAAAATCCGGAACCGGGGACGGGGCCGGTGTTCGGCGGCGTGTTCGGCAGCGCGCCTGGCGAGGTGTGTCAGGGCTTTGCGCCGCGCAGCGTGAGGAGGGCCAGACGCTTGGTCAACGCGACATTCGAGGGCGCAGCAGCGGGCCTGACCGCCTTGAAGACAGGGCTTTCGGGCACCGCGCCCGGGCTAGATCGCTCGATTTTCCTGGCGATCGCCTGTCCCAATGCCCCCACCGCATTGGACTCGCCCGGCACCACCCGGATGGCGTTCAAGGCGGCCACCACGTTGGCCAATACGTCTATTTCGGCAGGTGTCAGGGAGTTGGCAAACACCGCATTGGTTTTATCGGTGTCGTCCGCCGCATCGGCTGGATTGCGGGAACACAGCCGCACGATGGCGTGTCGGCCGAGAGACTCATCCGAAAGCGCGGCGGTGCGCAGCTGCTCGAGGTCTTTGGCTGTGAGTAATCGCACCGTGACCAATCCGTGCGCGGTCGGTACTCGGGTAATACAGGTCCAGGAGTTGGTTGGATCGCGTAGCAGAACCATAAAAATCCCTCCCACGTCTGTTATGTCGTTTGTTTCCGCGGTATTTTAAAAAAGTGCCCTGCGAGATCGCAGGGCATTAATAACAGGATCGATTGAAAATAATGGAGGCCGGCGCGGCCGATTAATGTTGGCGGCGTCGAATCATCATCCCGACCATGCCGAGACCGGCCAGCAACATGGCGTAGGTTTCCGGTTCCGGCACCGGCGTGAGGGCTACCAGTCCGGTATAGGCGGCAGCGTTCTGGCTGCTGCCCTGGATACGCAAGGTGTAAGGCGTCAACGCCGTCAGAAGCTTGGAACTGCCGCTGACCGTGGTCGTGATGGAGCCGTTGGGCGACACTGCGGTCGATGTGAACGAGCTCAGGTTCATCCCGCTGTTACCCGCCACCTCCGATGCAAGTGCGAAGGTTCCGAGATACACCGACAGCGTCCCGACCAGCGCGCCGTAGCTGACGAAGGAAACAGAAGTACCCGCAAACCCGCTACCGCCGTTGGGAGATACGGTGAAGTTATAAAAGTCGTCGAAAGCGCCGCCTGCCGTTGCTGCGGACCAGCCCGTGGTCGATGAAATCAACCCCAGGTTGGTGGCTGCAATGGTGGTGGTCCAGGGAAGTGCTGTTGCGAGAGCCGCGATGAGAGCGACGCGATTAATTGACTTGCGCATATAAGTTCCTTAAAAAAAGTGCAAATAGAAACTAGGCAAGTCAAATGTGACATTTTATTTATTTGCGGGAATAGTCCGTTCGGATAAACAAAGAAGGGCGAATCGTCTTTTTGAATGGTTGTAAATTTGCATTAACGCCCGTCCTACATACACACCGGCGTGAACCGTTGTTTAAATCCGATTTCCCGCGAATTGTCCGACCTGCAGGGACTGCGGCGTAGGACTTGCGCACCCACCGAAATGAAAATTCCCGTCACGGTTGGTTACGGTTGACGGGAATACCCGGCGTTTCGGGGGGCCGGAGATATCCCTACATCAGGCTCATCTAACCCGCACGGAAGCAAAAGGGGCTAAACGCACCCGCGCGCGTCTTCAGGCGCCGGCAGCTTCGAGGATCAGCCGAACCGGAACCGACTTCGCGGCCGGTACCTTGCTTTCCTCGTCGTGCTGCCACAGCGGAATGACGGGATTGCACTCGGGGTAATACGCCGCCAGGCTGCCTGCCGGAATGTCGTAGGCCACGACACGCAAACCGTGCACCTGCCGAAGCACGTCGTCCCCGCAAGCGCTGCCGATGCCGACGGTCTGCCCATCGCGCAGGCCGAGGCGGGCGATGTCCTCGCGGTTCATGAAAACGATTTCGCGCGTGCCCTCCACGCCCCTGAATCGGTCGCTCAGGCCGTACACCGTGGTGTTGAACTGGTCGTTGCTGCGCAGCGTGATCAAACGCATGACATCCGCGCCACCGTCGCCTGCATACGCCGCACTCAAACTTTGCGGCAGGCGAAATTCCGCTTTGCCGGACGGCGTCTTCCACAACCTTTCACGCGCCGGCAAGGGACGCGCAAACCCGCCGGGTGCGGCCAGCCGCCGATTGAAGTCGTGGAAGATTTCAGGAAAGGTTATGGCGATGGCGTCGCGCACCGCCGAATAGTCGCGGCACCAGCCGTTCCAGTCGACCTTGCGCGCCATCTCTGCCGGCAGGCTTGCCTGCGCCAGCCCGGCGACGATCCGCATTTCCGATAGCAGGCGGTCGGATGCCGGGGCGTGGTGACCGCGTGACGCATGCATCCAGCCGGTGCTGTCTTCGGTGCTGACGGTCTGCAGCACGCCGTCCTGCACATCGCGCTCCAGCCGACCCATGCAGGGCAGCAGGTAGGCCACATCGCCGGTCAGCAGATGGCTGCGGTTGAGTTTGGTGGCGATCTGCACCGTCAGCCGCATGCGGCGCCAGGCGGGCTCGATGCGGGAGTGGTCGGGTACGGCCCGCACAAAATTGCCACCCAGGCCGACGAAGGCACGCACCGAGCCGTCGATGACACCTTGGCAGGCGTCGACGGTGGTCAGGCCCTTGTCGCGTGGCGGCTCGAAGCCGAACTGCTCGGCCAGCTTGTCCAGCGGCACCAGTTCTGGTTTTTCCGAGATGCCTACCGTGCGCTGTCCCTGCACGTTGGAGTGCCCACGCACCGGGCAAATGCCGGCGCCGCTCTTGCCGATATTGCCCCGCAGCAGCAACAGGTTCACCAGCATCGTCACGTTGTCGAAGCCGCGCTTGTGCTGGGTCAGACCCATGCCGTAGACCGCCATGACGGCGGTGGCCTTTGCATAGACCCGTGCTGCGCCTTCCAGCGCGGCGCGCGTCAGCCCGGATTCCTGTTCGATGTCCGGCCAGCCGGTGCTGTGAGCGGTCGCCTCCAGTTCCGCCGCGCCCTGGGTATGGGCCTCCATAAAAGCCGTGTCGATCACCCTCGGGCGTCCGGCTTCCCGGGCCTGGTCGTCCAGGTCGAAGACGGCCTTGCACAGCCCCATCAAGGCGGCGATGTCGCCGCCCGGACGCACCGCGTGGTGCTGCGTGCCGATCTGCGTCGCCGGCCCGCCCAGCATCTGGACCGGGTTCTGCGGGTTCTTGAACTCCACCAGCCCGCGTTCGCGCAGTGGATTGAAGACGACGATGGGAATGCCGCGTTCGCGCGCCTCCTGCAGCTGGTGCAGCATGCGCGGGCTGTTGCTGCCGACGTTCTGCCCGAAGAAGAAGATGCAGTCGGTGTGCTCGAAGTCGGACACGTGCACCGTGCCCACGCCCTGGCCGATCACCTTCTGCAGAGCCACCGATGTCGTCTCGTGGCACATGTTGGAGCTGTCGGGCAGGTTGTTGTTGCCGTACATGCGCGCCATCAGCTGGTACGCATATGAAGTCTCCAGCGAAGCGCGGCCCGAGGCGTAGAACACCACCGACTTGGGTGCAAGCGCCTTCATTTCGGCGCCGATCTCGGCAAAGGCCCGATCCCACGCCACCGGCAGATAGCGGTCGCTGGCCGGGTCGTAGCGCAGCGGCTCGGTCAGGCGGCCGAGCTGCTCCAGCGCCATGTCGGACCAGCCGCGCAGTTCGGTCAGCGTATGCGCGGCGAAGAAGTCGGCACCGACGCGTGCGCTGGTCAACTCCGAGAAAGTCGCCTTGGCGCCGTTCTCGCAAAACTCGGCGAGATGCTGCTTCTGCGGCCGGCCCCAGGCGCAGCTGACACAGGCGTAGCCGTCCGGCTTGTTTTGCAGGCGCAGGCCCGGCAGTGCGTCGTAGGCGGCAAAACGCGCGACGGTCACGCCCAGCGATTTCACGGAGCCCCAACCGCCGGCAGGTGCGTCGTAGGGATGGATGCGGATGGCTTCGGACATGTGGGCGGTCGCTTTGGGCATAAAAACGCATTGCGCCCAAGGTATGCGCGTGTCCCTGTCGGATGAAAGCCGGTTCGGGCGTGCGAATGCGGCCTGCGGTAGGCGGCCCGTCGGCGACAACCTGAAATTTGCCGCGGCCTGCCTTTAAGCTCCAGGCCCATCCCCCGACCCCCCCGAACCTCCCGAAACTCCCATGACAAAAGTCCTGCTGGTCGACTTCACCGTGCTTCCCGAACGCACCGAGGCCTTCGCCGCTGCCATCGCCGTCAATGCCGGGACCTCCGTGGCCACCGAGCCCGGTTGCCGCCAGTTCGACGTCTGCCGTGACCCGGGCGACCCGGCGCGCTTCTTCTTCTACGAGGTCTACGACGACGATGCCGCCATCGCCGCGCATCTGGCGTCGGCGCATTTCAAGGTGTTCGACGACACCACGCGCGGATGGGACGTGGCAAAGACGGTGCGCACCTTCGACCGCACGCTGCCTTGATTCACCCCGTGCGGGGCCGTGCCGCTACAGCGCCCGGAACTGCTGCGCGTACAAACGGCTGACCATGCAGCGCTGAGCCAGCCCGCGCACCCGCAGGCTCAGCCGGCCGGCCTCGTCTCGCTCCACCGCATCGATGGCATCGGCACGCACCAGCATGCCGCGGTGAATCTGCCAGAACACCTGCGTATCGATCTGCCGGGTCAGCTCCCGCAGCGGCGTGCGCACCAGGTATTCGCGTTCGGCCGTCAGCACCCGCACGTATTTGTCCGCCGCCTCGAAGGCCAGCACCCGTTCGACCGGCACCAGCCGCACCATTGCCCCCTGGCTACCGGTTTCCGCCGCCGGAATGAAGCGCAGCGGCGCGGCGTCGGGCAGGCGCGCGGGGGAGGGCGGCACGCCGTCGGCGGGCAGGGCGTCGAGCAGTTGGCGCAGGCGTTCGTAGGCGGCACCGTGCGCCGCCTGCCGTTGCGCCAGGCTTGCTTGCAGGCGTTCGACGGTGCGTTGCAGCCGCAGCGGCTGCAGCGGCTTCAGCAGGTAGTCCGCCGCTTCAGCCTCGAAGGCGGGCACGGCGTAGCGGTCGTAGGCAGTGACGAAGACCAGCAGCGGAAACGCCTGCTCCGAGGGCCAGGCTTCGGCGATGGCCGTAGCGGCCTTCAGGCCGTCCTGGCCGGGCATGCGGATATCGAGAAACAGCACATCCGGCAGCAGCGCCAGCGCCCGCGAGACGGCAGACAACCCGTCAGCCACCGTATCGACGACGGTCAGCGCCGGCCATGCCCGGCCGAGGGCCTGGGCCAGTTCCTGCGCCAGCAGGCTTTCGTCCTCGGCGATCAGGGCGGTGGGATTCATGGCGACGAGGGCAGCGGAAATCGGATCACGACACGGGCGCCGGTCGGCACCACGGCCTCAAATTGCAGGCTGGCGGCATCGTTCCACGCCGACGTAAGCCGTTCTTCGACCTGCACGGTACCGAAGCCACGCATCGCCGGAGCGACACCGGCGATGCCGCCGCCGGTGTCGCTCACGCTCAAGACCACCTCGCGGCCCTGCAGGCTGGCCTCGACATCGATGCGGCCGCCCGCGACCTGCGGCTCCAGCCCATGCCGGATGGCGTTCTCGACCAGCGGCTGCAACAGCAGCGGCGGCACCGGCACGCCGGCCAGTTCCGGCGCCAGCTGCAGCCGGTAGGCGAGCCGGTCGCCCATGCGCACCGCCATCAGCGCGAGGTAGTCGTCGAGCCGCGCGAACTCGTCGGCCAGCGGATGCCAGGCGGCGCGGCTGCCGTCCAGCGTGGCGCGCAGGTAGGCGATGAGGCGGTCCAGCATGGCCTGGGCGCGCACCGGGTCGGCCGCCACCAGCACCCGCAGGTTGGCCAGGGTATTGAACAGCATGTGCGGTTCGAGCTGGGTCTCCAGCAGCTTCAACCGGGCCTCGGCGGCCTCCTGGCGCGATTCGCGTGCTCGGCGGTCCAGCCCTTTGCTGCGGCTGCGCGAATAGAAAAAGTAGCAGATCACCAGCGTCGCCAGCAGCGTGGTGAAGATCGAGCCGAGCAGTTCCTGCGCCTGCCCGGCGCCCCAGGAAGACCGGCCGAAGCAGGCGTCTCCGATGGCGATCCCGACCACGAAACCCAGCGGCGCGGCTACGGCCGGCAGCGCCAGTCCACGCCAGCCGCGCGGCCAGCCGTGGGGGCTGGCGGCATCCACCCGCTGCCGGCCGAAGTCGATCAGCACCCAGATGGCGGTGCCGATGGCCACCGAATACACCAGCGATGCCGCGTAAGAAGAATCCGGCCGCAGCATGGACCGGAACGAGGCGATGACCAGGCAGAAGGACAGCGTCTGCAGCAGGTGCCGCAGGCGGCTGATCGGATCGGTCCGCATGCCGGTCACCGGCGCTCGCGCAGCAGGCGGCTGCGTTCGCGCTCGACCAGCTGGTCGCGCATGCCGCTGCCGGCGCCGAGCCAGAACACCGAAACGCCGTGCAGCAGCAGGCCCAGGCCCCAGCCGGCGGCCGGGTAGAGATTCCAGTGGCGGTGGCTGAACCCGTTGTGGGCGAGCACGAACAGGCCGGCGTTGACGATCAGGTAGATCACCGCGTGGGTGTACCAGCCGAGTTTGGCCGAGGCGCGGCGGCGGGCGAGTCGGTCGATCTGGTCGTCGGTCAGGGGCATGGCGGGGAATTGTCGGCCATCGTCGGTCGGCGGGGTGGTCTGGGTCATGGCAGTCATCGGAGTCATGGCGGTCACGCTATGCAGTGGAGGTGCGCCACTGTCGCGACGGAGAGTCCGGCGCGCGAGCGCCGTGCGGCGGATCGGCCGTTACGCGGCGCCAAATGCAGTAAAGCGGCGCGGGTGTCGTCCAGGGCTGGCGATAATCCCCGCTGATTTTTTTATTAGGGAGTTCCCTTGGATATCGTCCTGCTAGCCAAAGCCGCCGTGATGGGCATCGTCGAGGGCCTGACCGAATTTCTGCCGATCTCCTCGACCGGCCACCTGATCCTCGCCGGCTCGCTGCTGGGCTTCGACGACGACCGCGCCAAGGTTTTCGACATCGCCATCCAGACCGGCGCGATCTTCGCGGTGATCCTCGTCTACTGGCAGCGGCTGCAAACCACCTTCACCACCCTGCCCGGCAACGCCAACTCGCGGCGCCTGGTGCTCAACGTGTTGATCGGCTTCCTGCCGGCCGTGGTACTGGGGCTGCTGCTGGGCAAGATGATCAAGGAGCACCTGTTCACCCCGCTGGTGGTGGCCAGCACCTTCATCATCGGCGGCTTCATCATCCTGTGGGCCGAAAAGCGTCAGCAGACGGCGGTGCGGGTGCAGGCGGTGGACGACATGACGCCGATGGACGCGCTGAAGGTGGGCATCGTGCAGTGCCTCGCCATGATCCCCGGCACCAGCCGCAGCGGCTCGACCATCATCGGCGGCATGCTGATGGGCCTGTCGCGCCAGGCGGCGACGGACTTTTCCTTCTTCCTGGCCATCCCTACGCTGATCGGCGCCGGTGCCTACAGCCTCTACAAGGAACGCCATCTGCTGTCGATGGCCGATGCGCCGGTCTTCGCGGTGGGACTGGTGATGTCCTTCATCAGTGCCTGGATCTGCGTGCGTTGGTTGCTGCGCTACATCGCCAATCACAGCTTCGTGCCGTTTGCGTATTACCGGATCGTGTTCGGCATCGTGGTGCTGCTGACCTGGTGGACCGGCCTGGTGGCTTGGCACGATTAATACGGTTTCTCCAATCGGGCGCTTTCCAGCGCCCTTTTGCGCAGTTTGCGGATCGCTTCAAGAATACAAGGCAGTCAGCGTGACCTTGTAGATTTCCATTGACGTCAACGCTGAAAGAGCATAGGCCGCTACCCATGCAAAGATCCATCTTGCCCGTTTTTTCCAAGCCCATATATTTTGCTTGGATAATAGTCCGAGTATCTGGAAGCCAATGAGCGGTATCACCATGAATATCGCGAAGAAAAACACACTGGTCCAACCGGTAGGGCAATGAGCTATTTCGGTGCAGATGGATTTTTTTAGGTGCAGGTCTCTGGGGAAGTGCGATTCGATCCATTGACTCGCATGCAGTGCGCACATGATGGCGACAATTGCAATGCACAGGTAAAAAACAACGGTCGGAAGAAGTCGAAGCAAGCCGAGCGCTTTTCGACTTGTCCATTTCATGGCTGCTGGGTTGGCCGTCAATATTTTATTCATCGTATCTCCCAAAATGAGATGTTTTCCGCATTGCGCAGGTCTGACCACCATCGATTGTCTTCCGGACCTGCTGCGTTCAATCCCATTTGCCGGCCTACCACCGCAGTTGTCTGCTTAAATCCACCGTAGGTGGTGCGAAAGCCATTCCACAAATCAATGTGCCCGCCGCTAGCCGGACTGGAACGTTCACTGGCCCGGTGCCAGTATCTTGAAAAGGCAATAATCCCGGTTCGGCCTTTTACTTTTGATTCCCAGTCCAGGCCGGTGATATCCTCCGCGGCCGGCAGTCCGGCAAACGGCCTCAGGGCTAACCAATTCCCCATCTCTTCAGCCCGGGTCGCGGTTGGCTTGCCATCCATTAAAATACGGCCGATTGTCTTGCTGCCTTGGGCTGGCTTCACAGTTTTCGCGCTGAACGACTTCATCTCGATACCCAGTTTATGCAAGGTCACGCTCATGCGGATGGCGCACTGGTTTTCGTATGCGCCGGTCGGGTCTTCGTAAGGGTCGCCATGGATGTAATTACTCCAGAGATCATCGAAGGTAATCACCTTCAATAATACCGTTTTAGTGGAATTGGGAACCAGATTGGTGTGGACGACGGTGCTGGCGTTAGGCATGTTCTTCTACTTCGGTGGCGCGAGCCAGGGCTTCGTCGCCCCAATATATTTTGAATGCGGTCCAACTCTTGGTCGCGACGCGGGGCAGGGCGCCATCTGTATTCGTCCGTCCTTCGAGCGCGCGGCCGTCATCGCATTCCACACGGAATGGGTAGTCGATTAATCGACCTTTATCGCTGATGGCGACAACCTGCTCGTCATATAGGGGGATGAAAATACCGTTGGTTTCCGCCAGGTCGTCGAATCTTCCCCAGTTCTGACGCGTGGCGCGCATGATGCGAGGCTGCGGGCATTTGCACATCAGCAAATCGCCGTCGAGCGCCATTTCATCTCCCATCAAAAAAAACCGGCGTGGTCCTCCGGCCTTGACGATGTGTCCGACACTTGTGCAGGTACTGCAAAATACGCGGCCGCCGATGAGTGCCACCTGAAATCCAAGAAAAGCATGTGGCTTACCCGAATAATCGAGTACCTCGCCGCCGCCGTCGGGTGAATCGCCTACACAAAGATAATATCGGAGCATTCTCGCCTTCTCGTTTTGGGAAGGCGTGGATATTGCGCTTGCAACTGCTTTAATCGTCAGATTTCGACTGTAAATATCAATCTGTATTTCATGATGATGTGTCAGGATTGTCGAAAATGTCAGCCGAGTGTTCCGCTTTTGCACAGTCCGATACAAGGCGGCTAATAAATCAGTGCTGATAATTCCTCATGAACTTCACCACCTTCTCTCACTTCTCGACCGCCGGTGTGCTGTCGGCCGCCGCGCTGCTGGCGGGCTGCGCCGCCACCGTCAGCACCCAGGTGACCAACTTCAACGCCTGGCCGGCCGACGCGGCCGGAGCGAGTTTTGCCTTTCAGCCGCGTGCGGCGGGCGGCGGCAAGGAGTTGGAGCAGTCGACCTACGAGCAGTACGTGCGCGAGCAGCTGGAAGCGCTGGGCTTGACGTCGGCCGCGACGCCGCAGCAGGCGCGTTTCGTCGTCGAGGTGGATGCCAACGGCTCGCAGCGCACAGTGACGTCGCTGCAGCCGGTCTACCAGAACTACCGCGTTTTCGTGCCCGCCCGGGCCGGCGCCAACGGCACCGTGGTTCCGGGTTACTGGTCGGCCGACATGATCGGCGGCCAGTACATCGGCGACCGTTCGGTGGCGCGCACCCTGCAGGTCAGCAAGTTGCGGGTGCAGATGCGCGACCGCAAGGCCAACCCGGCCGCGCCGGTCAGCGTGTTCGAATCGACCGCGGTGTACGAGGGCGGCATGGAGAACCTGCCCGACCTGGTGCCCTATCTCGCCAAGGCGGCTTTCGACGGATTTCCGGGCCGCAACGGCCAGACCCGCGAACTGCGTTTCGACATGAACACCGGCCAGCCGACTGGGCCGGCGACCGCGCCGATGCAGCGCTGATAAAAAAAAACGGGGCCTCGGCCCCGTTTCACATGTCGGCGCAGCCGATCCTCAGATCAGCTTGTCGTTCGGATTGTTGAGCTTGCGCAAGGGTGCGGAGCGGCCCTCCTTGACCTTCAGCGGGGTGTCGGTGTGGGCGTCGTCCCAGACCGGGTCGTCCAGGCTGTCGAAGACTTCGCGCAGCTTCTGCCCCCAGCTGTTGTGCAGCATGCGGAAATAGGGGTTGTCGGTGTCGATGGCGACGATCTTCTCGGTCTTGAGCGCGTTGGCCTCGTACACCACCAGGTCCAGCGGCAGGCCGACCGACAGGTTGGATTTGAGCGTGGAATCCATCGACACCAGCGCGCACTTGGCGGCTTCGTCCAGCGGGGTTTCGGGCGTGATGACCCGGTCGAGCACCGGTTTGCCGTACTTGGATTCGCCCACCTGGAAATACTGGGTTTCCGGCGTGGCCTCGATGAAGTTGCCGGCCGAATACACCTGGAACAGGCGCATGCCCTCGCCGCGGATCTGGCCGCCGAAGATCAGCGACACATTGAACTCGACACCCGCCGCCTGCAGCGCCTCGGCGTCGCGGTGGTACACGTGGCGCACCGCCTGGCCGAGCACCCGGGCGGCGTCGAACATGCTCTTGGCGTTCCAGATGGTGATGGGCTCGGCGTCGTCGAACTCGCGCAGTTGCTCGGTCTGCAGAATCTCCCGCACCGATTGCGAGATGGACAGGTTGCCGGCCGACAGCAGCGTCATGAAGCGGTCGCCCGGCTTCTCGTAGACGATCATCTTGCGGAAGGTGCTGATCTGGTCGAGGCCCGCGTTGGTACGCGAGTCCGACAGGAAAACGAGGCCGGCGTTGAGCTTGATGGCGACGCAGTAGGTCATGGGTGGGGATACTTTCGCGAGAGGGGCGCCTGTCGAGGGCCGGACACTGTCGTCATGAACGGGAGTCGCGCAGTGCCAGTTTCTTCAGGGCATAGAGGGTTTCGAGCGCTTCGCGCGGAGTGAGCGCGTCGGGGTCGATCTCGTGGAGCCGGGATTCTAAGGCGCTGGGTCCGTCGGTCTCGGTAACCAGCGGTGCGGCGAACAGGTCTGCCTGGGCCTGCTGGGCGCCGGCGTTTTCTTCCAGCGAGGCCAGGGCCTGGCGCGCATGCGCCAGCACGCCGGCCGGCATGCCGGCCAGGCGCGCCACCTGGATGCCGTAGCTGCGGCTGGCCGGCCCCGGCTGGATCTCGTGCAGAAACACGATGCCGCCGGCGCCGCGCGGCGAACCGGGGGTCTCGGCCGCGCTCACATGCACGTTGACCGCCGCATGGTGTTTGGCCGGAAAGTCGGTCAGCTCGAAATAATGGGTGGCGAAAAGCGTGAAGCTCTGCGTCTTGTCGTGCAGGTGCGCGGCGATGCCGGCGGCCAGTGCCAGGCCGTCGAAGGTGCTGGTGCCGCGGCCGATCTCGTCCATCAGCACCAGGCTGTGCGGCGTGGCGGCATGCAGGATCTGCGCGCCTTCGGTCATCTCCAGCATGAAGGTCGACTGCGCGTTGGCCAGGTCGTCGGCCGCGCCGATGCGGGTATGGATCGCGTCGATCGGACCCAGCCGGCAGCGGGTGGCGGGCACATAGCTGCCGACCGATGCCAGCAGCACGATCAGCGCCACCTGCCGCATGTAGGTCGACTTGCCGCCCATGTTGGGGCCGGTGATGACCTGCATCCGCTGCCTGCCGCCCAGCCGGGTGTCGTTGGCGATGAAGCTGGACGCACCCTGCGTGCTGCCGCCGAAGCCCTCGGCCAGCCGGGCCTCGACCACCGGATGCCGGCCGGCCTCGATCTCGATGCAGGGCTCTTTCGCAAATTCCGGCGGGCACCAGCCCAGGGTGAGCGAGCGGTCGGCCAGGGCGCACAGCACGTCGACTGCCGCCAGCGCGCGCGCCGCCCGTCCCAGCGCGGGCACGTGGGTCTGCAGCGCGTCCAGCAGTTGTTCGTACAGCAGCTTTTCGCGGGCCAGCGCGCGCTCCTGGGCCGACAGCGCCTTGTCCTCGAAAGCCTTCAGCTCCGGCGTGATGAAGCGCTCGGCGTTCTTCAGCGTCTGGCGGCGGCGGTAGTCGGTCGGCACCCGGTCGAGCTGGCCCTGGCTGACCTCGATGTAGAAGCCGTGTACCCGATTGAACTGCACCTTCAGGTTGGCGATGCCGGTGCGGGCGCGTTCCCGCGTTTCCAGCGCCAGCAGAAAGCCGTCGCAGTTGTTCTGGATGGCGCGCAGTTCGTCCAGGTCGGCGTCGAAACCGTCGGCGATGACACCGCCGTCGCGCACCAGCGCGGCCGGTTCGGGGTGCAGCGCGCGCTGCAGCAGCGACACCGCCGCCGGCGGCGCCACCAGGTCGTGCGCGGCGTCTGCCAGCAGGCGTTTGTCCGGCGGCAGGGACGCGGCGATGCGTTCGGTGCGCGGCAGCGATTGCGCCAGCGAGACCAGTTCGCGCGGCCGCACCTGGCGCAGCGCGGTGCGGGCGGTGATGCGCTCGACATCGGCCATGCCCTTGAGCTGTTCGCGCAGGCGGCTGAAAGGGCCCGAGCCGTGCTCGCCGCGCAGCGCGCCGATGGCTTCCAGCCGGCGAGTGGCCTGTGCGCGGTCGCGCCGGGGCTCCAGCAGCCAGGTGCGCAGGGCACGGCTGCCCATGCCGGTCATGCAGGTGTCGAGCAGGGAGAACAGGGTGGGGGAATCCTCGCCGCGCAGGGTCTTGACCAGTTCGAGGTTGCGGCGGGTGACGGCGGGCAGGTCGATCAGTTCGTCGTCGCGCTGCACGCTCAGGCCGCTGATGTGGCTCAGGGCCCGGCCCTGCGTGTGTTCGGCGAAGGCCAGCAGCGCCGCGGCGGCGGCGTGCGCCTGCGGCAGGTCGTCGGCGCCCCAGGCGCCCAGGCCGCGCGTGCCCAGCTGCTCCTGCAGGCGGGTGTAGCCGAGCGCGCTGTCGAACTGCCACTCAGGCCGGGGCGTCGCCGCGAACGGCAGGCTGCGCCGCGCGGTGTGCAGCTGGCGGGCGGTGGCGCTGGCATCGTCGGCGCTGTAGAGCAGCTCGCTGGGGGCGATGCGGGCGATCCAGGCGTCCAGCGTGTCGCTGTCGCATTCGGCGAGATGCACCTCGCCCTGGGTGACCGCCATCCAGGCCAGCCCGACGCGGTTGCGGGCGCCCGGGTGTACCGCCAGCAGCACCGATTCCGCCTTGTCCTGCAGCAGTTCGGTGTCGGTCAGCGTGCCGGGCGTCACCACCCGCACCACCTTGCGCTCGACCGGCCCCTTGTTGGCACCCACCTCGCCGACCTGCTCGCAGATGGCCACCGATTCCCCGAGGCGGATAAGTTTCGCCAGGTAGGTATCGACCGCGTGATACGGCACGCCGGCCATCGAGATCGGATACCCGGCGGACTGCCCGCGCCGGCTCAGGTTGAGGTCGATGAGCCGCGCGGATTTTTCGGCGTCTTCCCAGAACATCTCGTAGAAGTCGCCCATCCGGTAGAAAAGGAGCGTGTCCGGGAAGTCGGCTTTCAGGCGCAGGTACTGGGCCATCATCGGCGTGTGGGCCGAGAAGTCGCCGTTGGCGAGAGCCTGTGCGATGACGGCGTCGGAGCCAGACCCGGACGGCGGGCTGGCGAGGGTTTGCTCGGAAAGATCCATCGATGACGGGGCGGCCCTGGTGGCGGTGGCGTTCGGTACCGGGCGCCTGGCGAGGCCTCGGGACGGGGACCGCATTATCGGGGACGGCCATCCGTGCCCCGGGCCAGGGCGCCCCGGATGCTGCCCTTGCCGCATCGTTTCGGCTCTCTTTAGCGTGTCTCTTCCGGTCGCTTCCCGATCAGGGCGGCGAAGCGCGGGTAAAGAGCGGATTTCTTGAAAGTATCCGCTGCGGTTTCACTCCACAGAATGCTGAGATGCTGGCCGTCGAAACTATAGGGAACGCCATTTTCGGTGACATCCGAGGCTTGTTTGCCAGCCATGAAAAGTGAATCACGCCCGATAAAAACGACATTATCGAATTTGGCCGATGTCTGCTGAAGTAACAGATTGGCTTTGACCTGCAGGCTGTCGCCGGTGGATGGCAGGCGGGAAATATCGAAGGGCTCTTCGAACCACAGGCTTTTCTTGTAGGTATCCATGATGTTGATATCGAAACGCCTGGGGCTGGCCATCACCACGACGGTGCGGACTCTCGGGGAGCCGAACGCGATGAATTCCAGCACCCCCTTCAGTTTATCCTGCAGCAGCACATTGCCCCAGTCGCCAGCCAGTACGACCAGCTCGTATTTATCCAGGTGATCGGCGACATACTTCCGGTTGAACATGCATTGAGCATAAGCGCGGTTTGTTTTCGACCCGGTAAATGCATCGTCGTTGCTGGGGAAACACCAGTTGGTGGTCAGCGCATTCACTGAAAAACCAAGATCCCCGCCGATCTTTTTCCAGAAGGGCTCGTATTGGCCGGCAAACGAGTCCCCGAACAGCAACGCTTTGGCATCTGCGGATTTATTCCCCATCCAGCAATTGGTCCCTTCGATACCGACCGCCAGCGAAGCTTCCGAATTGACGCTGTAGAAACAATATCCGTTGCCGATATGCGGAAAGCGTGATTCGCCCATGCGCGCATGTACCGGAATTCGCTCGGGAAAGCCTTGCGTCCGCTGCGCCAGAATGCCGAAGCCGATAAATACCACACTGCAGATCGCGGTGGCGATAAAAATGAATTTGCGTGAATAAAGTGTTTTGTTTCGAAAGGGTGTTTCAACAAACTTCCAGCTCAGCCAGGCCAAAACCAGTGACATTGCGCCAAGGGCTGGCAGAAGCCCGGGCGGCGGCTCCCCCAGGCTGCGGTGGCGTGCGAAGGCCAGCAGCGGCTGGTGCCACAGATAGGCGCTGTAGCTGATCAGCCCGAGCCCGGTCATGGCGCGGCTGCCGAGGAGCCGGCCGACCGTGGTATCTGCGGACGCAAACAAAATGATCAGCATGGCACCCAGGGTAGGCGCAAGTGCGTAGACACCGGGGAAAGGCGTGCGGCTGTCATAGGCGAACAATGCTGCGATGATCAGCAGCATGCCCAGATAACCGCCAGCTTCTGCCACGCGACGGCTTGTATTCAGCTTGCGGTTGAACAGATAAAGGGCTGCCAGTGCACCGACGAGTAATTCCCAAGCGCGCGGTGGAAGCATGAAGAAATTAAACGCCGGCCCGCTGAATCGACCCCATTCGGCAATGGCAAAGCTGCCCAGTGCGATCAAGATCAATATCGCCGAAATAATCGGCTTTCCCCAACGCCAGGCCAGCATCATGAAAAGCGGAAACACCAGGTAATATTGCTCCTCCACCGCCAGGCTCCAGGTGTGGAGCAAGGGAATATATTCTGCCGATGCCGAAAAATAATTCAGCGTGCGCCAAAAGAAAATATTGGATGAAAAAATCGAGACGGCAGCTCCAGATGCCGCGAAATCCTGCATGGCCGTGGGCAGCAGCCATTTCCATGCAAACGGCAGGCATGCGAACATGACCAAAAACAAGGCGGGCGCTATTCTCCTCGCGCGCCGCTCATAAAAATTCAGCAGGCTGAAAGTGCCGGCTGCTTGTTCCCTGACGATGATGGTCGTTATCAAATATCCGCTGATCACGAAGAAGATATCGACGCCGACATAGCCCCCAGGGAATACGCCCATGCCGGCGTGAAAGAAGATGACCGGGATCACGGCCAATGCGCGCAGGCCGTCTATCTCTCGTCGATATTCCATGCGCGCCTTTGATTGAATCGAGATAATTTTTTAAATTGTCTCGAAACATCGCAGGCGGCTGGCCGCAGCCGCCGGCATGAAAGCATCCGAACGGTCCTCTAAATACCGTCGCATACCTCACCGCCCGAGGCGGATTCAGCGTAGGCCGGGCCGTGAAGATTCGCGCCGGCGGGCGGGCCCGGCGATGTCGGCGCCGCGCCCCGGAAAACGGATCACACCGCCGTGGTGGCCATGAACCCCATGTCCCGTGGGTAGTCGGGCCGTCCGGCCGGCGCGCCGAAATTGTGCAGGTTGGGCAGCACGCCATCGAGTTCGGCATCCGCCACGCCGAACCAGCGCGCCAGCGTGGCGGCGTACTGGTCCACCGAGGTGCTCGGCAGCAAGCGGCCCTGGCCGATGTGCCACTGGTCTTCCGGCGCGGTGGTGTTGCCGACGCTCACCGGCGGCGCCACGCCGTAGAAGGCGTTGCCCTTCACCGCGCCGCCCACCACGAAATGGTGGTTGCCCCAGCCATGGTCCGAGCCGTTGCCGTTGGTCGCCAGCGTGCGGCCGAAGTCGGACGCGGTGAAGGTGGTCACCTGGCGTTCCAGTCCCAGCTCGACGGTGGCGTTGTAGAAGGCGGTGATGGCGTCGCTGACGCCGGCGAGCAAGCCGCCGTGCTTGGCCTTGAGGTCGTCGTGCAGATCGAATCCGCCGATCGAGACCAGGAAGACCTGGCGCTTGGTCGCACCCAGGGTGCCGCGCGCAGCGATCAGGCGGGCGACGACCTTCAGCTGGTCGGCGAGGGCGTTGTTGGACGGGAAACGCGTGGTGAGCGCGCTGGTGGCGCCGATGCCGGCACTGACGATCGATTCGGACGCGATGGAGTTGCCGACCACGCGCCGGTAATCCTGCGCCATGAGGTGGGTCGGCTGCTGGGCCAGCAGGGCGGACATGGCGGCCTTCACCGCGCTGGAGCCGTACGGATTGGACTTGATGGCGGCGATCGACACCGCGCCCTGGGTGCTGATCTGGTACTGCGTGGCGTTCTGTCCGGAGACGAACACCGCGTTGCCGGCCGCCGAGATGCAGGTGAAATTGGAATTGGCGTTGGACGACATGGCCAGGTCGCCGATGCGGCCGCCCCAGCCGCTGCGTGCGCCTTCCGTTGACAGCGACTGCCACACCGCGGCCTGGTCGTTGTGCGACATCAGCTTGGGCGGAATCAGCCCGGCGGAGCCGCTGTTGTACTGGGCGCGTGTCAGCGGGGCCATCAGCGGGCCGACGTTGAGCTGCACGGCCGCCTTGCCGCTGTTGAACAGCGCCGCCAGGCCGGTCATCGCCGGGTTCAGCGCGTACTGGCGGCCGTCCGGCAGGGGCGTGGCGGGGTTCAGCAGGGTCGCCGCCAGGGCCGGCTTGGCCAGGGCGATGTCCCCGGCGCTGCGCACCGCGTAGTACTTGGCGTAGCTGGGATCGTCGTAGGTCACCACGGTGTTGGCGTAGTCGTTGCCGCCGCCGAGGTACACGCAGACCAGTGCCTTGTAGTCGGAGGCGTCCATGGCGGCGGCCTCGCCGATGGCCGCCATGTTGAGGGCGAAGGGCAGGGCGGTGCCGGTGAGGGCCAGCTGGCCGGAGCGGCGCAGGAAGGCACGGCGGCCGGCGTCGGTACCGCCGATGATTTGGACGTTCGCGTTGTTCATTTCTGCACCAGGTATTCGTAGGAGGACATCACCATCAGCACGGCTGCCGCGATGCGGTTGAGCTTGGCGCCGTCGTTGGACGTGGCGATCAGCGGCGACGCGTTGAGGGCCGTGACGATGATCGCGACCGTCGGGGCCGAGAGCTGGTTGGCTGCCAGCAGCAGGTTGAGCCGGTTCACCAGCCGCGTCGCGTCGTGCGCCAGCGGCAGTTCGTTGACATAGCTCGGCGCCAGGTCGAAGCCGTCGGTGGCGTTGCCGGTGATCTGCGGCAGGTCGGGCGCGCCGACATAGACGCCGCTCCGCACCACGGTCTGCATGTAGTTGATATATGCGCTGACCGACGATTCGTTGACGATCTGGAACTCCGGGGCGACCAGTCCCACCTCGGCGATGGCCGATCCCGGCGGTGTGTATGCCGGACGGAAGAAGTTGAAGATCGACGGCGACCTGATCGGGCTCTGGGCCAGCTGGGTCATCTTGGACTGGTCGTACATCTTCCAGCTGCCGCGGGCGGAGTCGAAGCCGAAGGTGCGGGCGAACTGGATCATGCGCACCATGGGTTCGCGCAGGTGGCCGAAGGTGGTGCTGGTCACGCCGGTGGGCCGCCGCGCTTCGTCGTCCAGGAGGATCGCGGCGACGACCGCCGCGATGTCGCCGCGCACGCCGCTGCCGTTGTCCGCGAAGACCGACGCGGCCCGTTGCACATAGGTCTGGCTCGGATTGCTGGTCACCAGCCGCTGGATGAGTTGCTTGGCGATGAAGGGGCCGACGTTGCCGTGGTTGAACAAGGTGTCCAGGGCCATCTTGCGGGCGGTGTTGCCGTCGGTGCCGGCCGGCACCGTGGTGCCGAGAAACTTCGCTTCCAGCGTCGAGTGCAGGGCCGGGTTGAGCTTCATCGGCATGCGCGTGTAGTTCATGTGGGGCACGCTGAGGCCGTTGAGGGATGTCGGCGCGCCGCCGCTGTAGTCGAAGTCGTAGCCGCTGAAGACGCGCGCCAGGTTCATCACGTCGTTCTGGGTATAGGCATCCAGCGTCTTGCCCTGGTAGGTCGCCGGCAGGCCGTCGCTGCGCAAGCGGACCAGGCCGATGGTCATCAGCTGCATGACTTCGCGGGCGAAGTTCTCGTCGGGCTGGCGGCCGGCGGCGTTTTCCTTCTGGCTCCCGCGTGAGCTGAGGTACAGGCCCATGGCCGGATGCAGCGTGGCGTTCTCCAGCAGGTCGCGGAAATTGCCCAGCGCGTTGGCCGCCAGCATGTCCCACCAGCTGGTGGTGAGCTGGGATTGCCAGAAATAGTCCACCCCGTTGGCCGACACCGCGAAGATCTCCGACAGCGCCAGTGCTACTCGCTGGCGTACCGCGTCCGGCCGCTTGATGAGCTGCCGCCAGACGGCGAAATCGGCCTGGTAGGGCGTGAAGTGGAAGTTGTTGGAGTCCAGCTTTCCGTAGCCGCGCTGCACCAGCCATTCCCAGGCGGTGGGCCCGGAAGCGGGCGTCTCGAACTGCGTCGCCAGCCAGCCGGCATAGCCCAGCGCCTGCACCGACGCGATGTCGGCGTCCGAAGCACTGAATTGCGCCTGCTGAAGAAAGCGGGAGGCTTCGGTTTCGTTGTTGGGCACCATGAAACTGCGGCTCTTGCCCAGCGGGCCGGCGCTGCCACCGGCCATGGTGGTGCCGGTGATCGCGCTGGCGCCGGCACTGGTCACGCGTTGCTGTGCTTCCCCGCTGATGCCGGGCACCGACAGGCCGCTGTGCGAGGCGGGTGCGGCATCTTCGCCGCCACCCCCGCCGCAAGCCTGCAGCGTGGCGGTAGCCGCCGCGACGCTGGCGGCCAGCCAGGTGCGGCTTGGGCGCGATTCGGCCTGGGCCGAAGTAGAGGACTGCGCCGTGGTGGCTCCGGAAGCTGCACCGGACGGCGATGGGCGGATGGTCTGGGAGGTGGTCATGCCCCATTAACCGCAAGAAATGGGCGCGCGTTCAAATGACAAGAATCGTCACTATTTCCGAGGTGCGTTCCGGGGCTCGCGCGGGTCTGCGGACGCAGGTTTCACGGCATCTTCAGAGGGAAAGCGGACATTCTTTATGTCGAGCGGCGAGATGTCGTCCTACATTCGATGTCGATTTCGTCTGATACAGCCGACCGACCAAACTTGTCACGTGACAAAAAAGCGTGATCAAGAGGCCGACCTTGAGCAGCGCCGGTCGGGCCGGACCGTCTGGTCGCTGCACCCGCGACGACGCCCGGCCGCTGCAGCCGGGCGCCATCCGTTCAGGCGGTCACCAGCGCCTTCCTGGCGCGGTCGCCCGGCCTGGAAAACATGCGTGTGCTCATCTTCCGGACAGCCCGGGTCAACGGCTTTTCGAGGTAGATGGTGGACAGGATGCCCATCAACACCGACGCGGCTAAAAAGATACTGCCGGAAGTCCAGGCACCCAGTTTTAAATGGCGCGCCATATTGTTGGCCAGCCAGAGGCTGTAGGGTTGCAACAGGTATATCGAAAACGAGCATTCGCCGAGCATGGTCGCCCACTGAGGCCATCTCCTGAAACCGTGAATCTCGGCGGCGACCACGGTCAGCACCAGGCACGCGCCGAAACCTCCGCCGATCAGGGAGCGGATGACCGAGGCTTTGGCATCGAACATCAGGCTGCCGTCCTGCAAGCCCATGCAGATGACATAAAACAGGTACCCGGCGGCCAGCGCGAACGGAATAATCATTTTCTTCTTCAGCAGGTGCATATGCTTGAAGATCAGGATGCCGAAAAAAAACTCCATCAATATCGGATTGAAGATGAAGTGGGGCAGGGTGTACGAACCTGTATAGAAAAGACGGATCAGGTAGGCGCCGATCAGCAGAAACAGTGCCAGCACTTTCCAGGTCGCATCCGCAAACAAGGCCATCACCACCGCCGACGACAGGTAGAACCAGAACTCGAAGCCCAGGGTCCATCCGAAATTGTTGGTCGGGGGCCGGTAGGTGCCGAAATCGAAGATGGGAAGAAAGGTGAATGTCGATGCCATCGCCTGCCAGCTCGACTTGTTCTGCAGGAGCGAGGCGATGATCAAGGGGATAGCCGTCAGCCAATAGATCGGCGCGATACGGGTAATGCGGTTGATGAAGAATTGACGCGCATCGTATTGGAGGGATTTTGCGCTGAGGCTGATGATGAACCCGCTGATGACAAAGAAGACATCGACGCCTATCACGCCGATCGGGTTATTGATCCAGGGTATCCCCGAAAAATTACCGGTGTGTTTGACATGTGTCCACAACACGAGAAAAGCGGCGAACGCGCGCAAGGCCTGAATACCTTCGAATCGCAAGATCATGGGTAATCCGGCATCTTTCATTCAACCCTCGGTACGATGTCAAAAATAGAATATCAATCTGTTTCAAATTGTCTTTAATATCATCGTTTTGGTCAAGCCGGAGTATTTCGAATCTATGTAACCTTGAGAATCTTAAAAGAATCCTATTATTTCGGCGATTTCAACGACCGCCAGGTTTGCAGGGGTCTCGCGTCATCGCGGGGGCAGGTCATCGCGGCTCCACGGGGCGCGGCGACTGCGATTTCTCAAGGGCTCCGGTTGACGGCCTGCGCCAGCCGTCGGGCCGCCTCGGGCTGAGCGTGCGCCGACGATGCCGACCCGGCGCGGCGGCCACACCCGTCAGCCCCCATCGCGTCTTTTCACTGCACTCCCGCCGATAATTGCGGGTTCGACACTTACCTCATCCGGCCATACGGCCCGTCCCACCGTCTTTTTCGCTATGACAACTCAGACTTCGCATATCACCCGTGGCGCCGTGGCCGTCGGCCTGGCCACGCTCGCCGCAGACGGCGCCGTACTCGACACCTGGTTCCCGCAGCCGGCCCTGGCCGATGCACCCGGCGCTACCGGCAGCCAGCGCCTGTCGCCCGAAGAGGCAAAGGCCGCTCTCGGCGAGGCCGCCTCGGCGGTCGGCCCGGACGCGCTGCGTGGCGTCGAAGTGATCGCCGTGCGCACCGTGGTCGCCTCCCTGGCCGACGCGCCCGCCGATGCCCACGACGCCTACCTGCGCCTGCACCTCCTGAGCCACCGTCTGGTGCTGCCGCACCAGCAGAACCTGACCGGCATCTTCGGCAAGCTCGCCAACGTGGCCTGGACTTCGATCGGCCCCTGCGCCATCGAAGGCCTCGAAGCCGTGCGTGGCCGCGCCCGCACGCAGCGCGTGTCCTTCAGCGTGCACAGCGTGGACAAATTTCCCCGCATGACCGACTACGTCGTGCCGAGCGGCGTCCGCATCGCCGATGCCGACCGCGTGCGCCTGGGCGCCCACCTGGCGTCGGGCACCACCGTCATGCACGAAGGCTTTTGCAATTTCAACGCCGGCACGCTGGGCGCGTCGATGGTCGAAGGCCGCATCAGCGCGGGCGTGGTGGTCGATGACCACAGCGACATCGGTGGCGGCGCTTCCATCATGGGCACGCTGTCGGGCGGCGGCACCCAGGTCATCTCGGTCGGCAAGCGCTGCCTGCTCGGGGCCAATGCCGGTATCGGTATCTCGTTGGGCGACGATTGCGTCGTCGAAGCCGGCTGCTACGTCACCGGCGGCACCCGCGTCACCATGCCCGATGGCTCGGTGGTCAAGGCATCCAGCTTGTCGGGCAAGTCGGGGCTGCTGTTCCGCCGCCATTCGCAAACAGGCGCCATCCAGGCCATCGGGCGCACCGAGGCTTGGGGCGCATTGAACGCCGAACTGCACAAGAACTGACCGCCGGGCCGGACGGTGTCGCCATGCCGTCCGCTACCGCGTTTCAAGGTCTTAGGGGTTATACGAGCCCAGACAGGCCTTGAACAATACTTGCAGTACCGAAAGATTACCTTTCACCGCACTGATCTTGGTCGGAACCTCCCCTTTGGGATATCGGCGAATCGTCGGGAGTTCGATGCAACGATATCCCAGCCTGGGTGCGCGGTACGAAAGATAAGCCAGTAATTCGTAGGTCGTGAATATGTCGCGGAAAGGTGCGACACGCCGATCGGTCAGCATCTTTTTACTGTAGGCGCGGAAACCCTGGGTGGTGTCGGTCCAGGCAAATCCGGAGAACAGGCTCAGCACCGGCGCGTGAATGAACCGGATGGCGAAGTCGCGTGACTTCGGGGTGTTTTCCGCCACGCCGCCGCCGATAAACCGGGACGCCTGGACAAAATCCCAGCCGAGATCGAGTTTTTCGATGAACCGTGGAATCGCGTCGGGTTCGTCCTTGTCGTTGCCGTCGATCGTGATAATCCCGGCATAACCCTGGTCCAGCGCAAAAGCATAGGCACAGCGCAATTGCGAACTCAGTTTGCCCGGCCCTTTTTTCAACAGCAGGCCCTTGACGCCCAGGGCTTCCAGGCTGGCCCGCTCGAGCGAGCCATCGGTAGAGCCGCCATCCACGATGACGATGTCGGCATGATCCTGTAGTCGCAACGCAGCCATCTTTGACAGAAGACTCTTGATGCGACCGCCCTCGTTGATGACCGGAATCACGATGCAGTAGGGGTGCGACCGGCCTGTCCAGAATACGGCCTGGTAATCCGGAACCTCCCATTCGGCACGCGGTGTGGTCTCGGGCGAGGTCAGGCTATTCATGTATCGGTACCACTTCAAACGATTCGACTGGAAATAAGGGCCACGCCCACCATCACGAACACCAGTCCCAGGATGGTCGTCCAGGAAAACTGTTCATGGAAAAAAATCGCGGAGCTGATCGCCACGGCAGTGACCGCACCGCATGTCAGGATGGGATGCGCAATATTGAGCGGCAGGCGGGCCAGGGCGGCGGCATACAAGATGAATGCCATGCCGTAAAAACCGATGCCGAGCCACAGAGGCCAGTTCGACAACGCCGCTGATATATTGCGCGCCGACGGAAAGGCACGCGGCGGCAACATGGCATATTTAATCAGCACGCTCGCAGAAGCGTTGGAAAGAATGCCTGCGAGCAAGATCAACCATTTGGTCATGCCGGACCCTGCATGGTTGCGCCGCGATAATATTCACCGGCAAATCGAAGCGCTCGTTCCAGGGAAACCAGATGGTCTTCGTTTTGGGTGGCCACCATTTCGATGGTCATCACGCCCGACGGGAAAAATCGGTGAATGGCCGAAGCGTGAGGTCGATGGTCCTGTCCACTATCACCCAGCGGAGCCAGCGCCGGTTCGCTCAGATGGATATGGCCGATCACATCGGCCGCTTTTTCCAGCACGCGATGTGGGTCTTCTCCATTGATCAATACCGCACCGGTGTCGAACTGCATTCTGATGGCAGGATGGGAAACCGCACGCACTACCGACTCGGTTTCTTCCGCAGTCGTCATGAAATTCGCGCCATACACCACCGGGTTTGGCTCGAGGCAGATGAAAACGCCATTCGATTGGGCAATGTCGCCCAGCCTGCGAAAGAAGGCGCTGGCCACCGTCAGCGTTTCCTCGTCATCCAGGCCTTGGCGATCACGATTGCGTGGAGAACCAAACACGATCCGCGGCGCACCCAGTTTCCCTGCGATCGAACAAACAGCGCCCAGATGATCCAAAAGTTTCTCCTGGATTTCCGATGAACCGAAGACGTTCAGGCCGTTCGTGCCGAACAGCAGTGCCTGCATCCCGGTAATCTCGATGCCCCGCTCGGCCCACCAGTCCTTGACCTTGAAAATATTTTCGTCCGCGACGCGGTCCGGCTGGGGGAAATATTTGCCGGGCGCGATGTCGATGGCGTCGACCTGATATTTTTGCAAAAGCGACGCGACCTGCTCGTCTTCTGCCACGTCCCACGCGATATTCGAAACAGCAAGCCGCATGTCAGACCTTCTCTTCAATTAAGGCGAGCGCTTCCGACTGCGCATAGGCCCGTACCGCCTGGACAGTTTCCCGGCGGCTGTATTGGTAAAGTCCGCTTCCCCCGAACAAGGCGGCATATTTGGTTTGCATATCGTATGACGCCGGTGCATTGGCCTTCGGCTGGTCGAAATGGCGACCGAATCCTTCGGCCGACAGATCGCCCACCTGAATCGGCTCTGCCGTCAAATGCACCAGCTGAAGCTTGTTCTCCAGGGCAATCTGGATGTCGTACCAGAGATTGGTCATCGGGTAGAACTGGAAAATACCCCGGCTGTCGATGGCTTCCAGATCTTTCCGGTTTAAAAAATCATAAATAACGTTCTTGCGTAGACCCGGTCCCACCAGTCCAGGCAGCCGCACGATGAGATGATCGGAAAAATTCGATTGGACGAACCTTTCCAGTTCACGGCGGTTCAATCCATACGGGCCGTTGGTGGCATCGTCGGCAGACGAGTCTTCGTCTGTTCCGACAGAGGACTTGAAAACATCCACCGTGCTGATCAGGATGAATTTTCGGCAGCGCATTTTCGACAGGCTGCTTTGTAAACGCTCGATATTATTCCGGTCTTCTGCCGGGTGTTTGTTGGCGATCCACTTCTGCGCGGGCGCAGCGGCGCACACCACGAGGTCGAAATGCCGGCCGTGAATTTCCGAAATATTGTGCGATCGAAACAGCGCGTCGAACGAAGTTTGCTTCTGAAGCGTGGTGCCTACGAAACCACTCGAGCCGATAAGTGCATTTACCATAATACCTTCGAGATGTCTGATGTATGGAGAAAGGGCAAGGCGAGCAAAACCCGAATCAGGCGGCCACGACTTCGTCGAGCTTCTCGATGACGTCGTAGATGTTGTCTATCTTTCCGCCCAGGATCGAATAGCACCCCGGTAAACCGAGATGTTGTTCGAAGAAAATAGGCCGGCCGTCGTCGCTGTCGTTGGCTTTGAGAATGGTCTTCACCTCGTAGAGAGATTCCCGATATTCGGCGCGTGCAACAGCAGGGATATACCGGGCGACGTCCCGCAGCATGTGCTCTACGCGGGTTTCGCGGGGATATTCTTCGAGTTTTCGATAGGGGTTGATATCGGGTGAATCGGCCCAGCCGAGGTGCGGGGTATACCTGACATGCGATAGCGTATGCAGGCCTTTGGCCGGAAAGGGCATCATCGAAAAGAAAGGGCCGTCCATGACGGTTACCCCCAGTTTTTCCAGCTCCGGCGGCGGCTTGATCAAAGCCATCTCGGTCATTTCGTGCCGGATCTCTGCCTGCACTCCGGGAAAATCGCCCGCGATATGGTTCAAGCCGCTGTAGGTGCAATTAAAAACATAACGCGCAGGCACTTCGGTCGTGGCGCCGTCGGCGTTGTCGATCAGCACTGCGTCGAGATGGGTTCCGGATGTCCGATTGATGTGTGCGAGGGTGGTATCGAGCTTCACCTTCACGCCGCATTCGGCCATTTCGGCGGCAGCCCATTCGGCCAGCTTGACGGTATTAAAGGCGTACTCCTGCACCAGATACAGGCTTTCGATGAGCCGACTGTCGAACAGCTGGCGCACGCCTGCATCGACAGGTTCCAGTCTGGCACCCACGCTTTCACAGAAACGCTCGAATTGACGTCCGGTGACCTTGGAGTTTTTCCGCGCGATGGCATAAATCTTCATGAAATCCATCTGGACCGCATCCGGCCAGTCCCGGACGAAGCGCGGCAGATTGATACGGCTGCGATAGGCGGTCGTGAAGCTCCGAGGATAATGGTATCCATTATGAATGCGTGCCTGGTTGTTATACGAGGCGCGCTGCAACAAAGCCTTTTCCCGCTCCACCAGAAGAACGTTTGAAAAACCGCGGGTCTTGGCGAGATAAACGGCGATGGCGGAGCCGTAGAACCCCCCGCCGATAATGACCGCATCGTAAGCCGACGTCATTTGATCTTCTGCAGGGCCAGAAACGGTTGAGCCGTGAGGTCTGTTACCTCGACATTCAGCTTTTCCTTTCTGACCATCCGCGCGCTGGTGAATTCCTGGCCGACGTAATACAAGGGGCCTTCATTGGTCGCCGTCGTCATGTTGAGAATATATTCACCCAACACCATCAGAACCAGTGATATGAGGAAGAACATGCCGGACTGCTGCAGCGATGTACTCACCCAGCCCTCGGCGACGTCCGGCTTCAGGAAGGCGATCGCCATCACGTAGAACGAATACAAAAGGTTTGCCACTGCGCCGAAAAGCGACAGAGTGGTCACCAGGCGCATGGGTGCATGGGTGGTCGATACCAGAAGCCGCGAACCCCGGTCGATGCTGTTCGCCAGGCTTTTCAGATGCGAGGCCCGGGGCTCGGAACTGTATTCAAGGTTGACCTTGTTGAAGCCGCCGGTCGCGGGCAGGTGCCGGTATGTCATGACCGGTTGTGGATGTTGCAGGATGAAGTTCACCAGTCGGCGGTTCAACACACGGTATTGCGGTGCTGCATTCGCCAGGTCGATTCCGTGGAACACCCGGTACAGGCCGTGGAATATCGAATACGCCGATCGATAAGGAAAACTCTGCTTGGGCTTGATCTGATTATTGGCAAATACGACATCTGCGCCCTTTGCGGCGTTTTCCAGCATTCCCGGCAAGAAAGAGATATCGTCGGTCATCGGATCGATCGCCACCACGAAGTCGCCCAAGGCGCTTTCGAAACCGACCCAGCAGGCCGTGTCGATGTGGACTTCCTTGGTCAGGCCGTATACCTGGATGTTCGGAAGCCCGCCTTCGCCGGTAATGCGTTTTAAAACGCCGATATTATCGTCGGTAGAGGCATTGTCGATGACGATCAACTCATAGTCGCGCACCAGCGGCGCGACGACGGCAGCGATTTCTTCGAGAATCTCCCGGATGTGTTGCTCCTGGTTTCTGACGACGACTGCGACGGATAGAAATACCGGGAAAAATGCCAATGTACCCACCATGTCACGTTTGGTTGGAAATGCGGTGCGGAAATAGATCCGCTCCTTGATCGATTCGGCGGTGGCGCTTCATCACGCAAACATGCCGGCCGCCATTTATTGCGCGCCAGCCAATTTGCGTACACAGAATCCCGCTTCGCATACTTCGACCGGATAATTTTTATTGATATAGGTCGTCACTTGCGGAAATTTTTCATGCATCGAGATCTTGTCGATGATGAAGTGACCTTTTTGTGCTGAATAGACGACAGCGGTCGGCTTTTTATTCTCCAATGCAGACAGCATTTCAGCTTCGTAGTCGCTATCTGCATAAGCGACATAGGGAAATCGGGTGCAGGAAGGAAGATTGGCCAGGCCGTTAATAATTCCGTTGTTTGAGAAATCAAGTACGCAACTGGCGCCGCTCTCGATCAGTTGTTTCGCAGCCCAGGCATTTCCTTCCAGTGCCACCGACCAGTTGGATGGCGGGTTTCCGAGATAATGAACCCATTGGTAATTTCCGTTCCGCGCGCCGGAAACAATCGAGAATATTGCGGCCACTGCTGGAATCAACAGCGCATACCGCAGGCTGTGTTTGAGCGCTGGAAAGTTCCTGGAGCGTTCGGTCATTTGCAGCAGACATGCAGCAAGAACGATGAGAACCGGAACCAGCGCGACGGTCCGGTATTTTGCGGTGATGAAAAGCAGAATGCAGCTCACCAGCAACATTCCGAGCCGGTGATATTGATGGTCGACAGGCACTGTCCGCAGGTGGGCATACCAGTACACGGCCAGCACCAGCGGAGCCCAGCTACCCATGAGGATGTGTTGCAGGTCCGCCCGGTTGGTCGAGAGCTTGAATTCCAGTACGCCGAATATCAGCAGAAAAACCAGTGGTTCGAGATGAATCGTACGTGCCGACGGGTTTCTCAGTACGGGGATATAGAGGGAGTAGACATACGCATAAACCGTCAGCAGGCAGGCGATGAGTATGGCGGGGTCGCGAAGCCAGCCGTAGTTCCAGTTGGACGAGGTCGCCATCAGGAATCTGAAGTTCGTCCAGTAAGCGCTGAATGAAAATTCGGGTACCAGAATGGACAGGGTTGCGGCGGCGACGACGAACGACAACAAGGCTGTGATATTGCGGCGGCCGACAACGGCGCCGGCCAGGCAGGCGAGTCCTAGGCTGGCGGTGCCGGCAAGGCCGCGGTCGAAGGACCAGAAGACACCAAATGCCGCGACGACTCCGAAAGAGGCTTCCCAGGCGACCTTGCTAGCGGCAGGCGCACTCCGGGCTATAAAGAACAGCAGTATCGACAGGATGAGTACGACGTCGCGGTACCCGACCATGAAAGGGATCGTCATGGCGGTCGCCATGAGAATGATGGTTCGCCGGGGTGCGTTTCTCAAGACGCAGGCAAATACCCCGACGAGGAGGCATTGGGCCACCAGGTCCAGAAGGCGATACGCAAGCCAGGTAGGAAAGAAATTGGCTTCGTTGCCGTAGATCAGTTTGCTGAGGTTATCGGGAATGTAATCGAGTGCGCCGTGAATGGTGACCGATTGCGGATTCGGCTCCTTGCCGAACAGCGATATGGACGAAACGAAATATTCACCAAAATGGAATGGGTCCGACATTTTGGCTTCCGGCAATTTAAAGCCGAAGGCAATGGAAAATATCGTGACGACGAAGAGCGCGGCGATGCAGGCTTTCCATATCCGCGGCGGCGCTGATTCGTCGTCCCGGAAAACCCTTCGATATTGCATGCGTCCTGCCATTGATTGAGCGAATGAATATTCCGACGGGCAAATGCAGGATTTGCAGCCAGGGTAGACAAAACGAATTGCGGCCGATATCGCGCCGCTGGTCGCAGCGGATACGTTTTAATTGTCGCTAAATGTCTCGACCCGCCATCGGTAATCGCCAGACGCCATGGGGCCGAAAGGACTAATCCTTAACGTAAATTTGGTCTTGCGCTATTCGCGAAACTGCGCTAACGGCCTGAAAAGCGAAAAAAAAAGGCCGATGCGCCCGCTCAGGTGCGCATCGGCCGAGCGACGGACTCAGTGGTCCGGCGCGCTGGGGACTGCGGTGATACCGGCTTCCGAACGATCGGTTACCGGTCGGACCGGTGGTTCGGGCGGCATCTGCACCGCACCGGACGCCACATCCTTTTCGTTGAGGAAACGCATGGTCGGCAGGTACTGCGGGTACTCCTGCTGCATGAAGGCAATCATGTCTTCGCGCACCTTGCAGCGCAGGTCGAAAGCCTTGCTGGACGACTGCGAGGTACACAGGATCCGAAGCTGCATGGTTTTTTCGGTGACGTCGGTGACCTGCAGGTTAAAGAAGCGGTGGTCCCATTCGGGGTAGCCGGGCATCATTTTTTCGAGCGCGGCGCGCAAGGGCGCCACCGGCATGCGGAAGTCGACGTTCAAGAACACCGAGCCCAGCAGTTGAGAGCCGGTGCGGGTCCAGTTCTGGAAAGGGTTCTCGATGAACCACTGCAGCGGAATGATCAGGCGCCGGTCGTCCCAGATCTTGAGCACCACGTAGGTGCCGGTGATCTCCTCGACCCGGCCCCATTCGCCTTGCACGATCAGCACGTCGTCGATGCGGATGGGTTGCGCCAGGGCGATCTGCAGGCCGGCGATCAGGTTGCTGAAGACCGGCTTGGCGGCCAGGCCGGCGACGATGCCGATCACGCCCGCCGAGGCCAGCAGGCTGGCCCCGACCTGCTTGGCGCCGGGAAAGGTCATCAGCATCATGGCGGCGCCGGCGATCAGCACGATCAGCATGGCGCTGCGGGACAACACCCGTGCCTGGGTCTGGATGCGCCGGGCCTGGAGGTTGTCGTCCACGTCCGCGGGGTGCTGGGCGATGATGCCGGCCGCCAGACCGTTGATGGCACTGATGGCCAGCCAGGTCACGGTAGCGATCAGCAACAGGCCGTTGAGGTGCCGGATGCCCAGGATGAAACGCATGTCGTCGGTGGCGGCCTGCCACACCAGCTGCAGGGCCATCAGGGGCAGCAGCAGCTTGGTGGGCCGCTGGCATGCCCTCACCATCGACTGCAGCACCGGCGTGGGCCCGGTGGCGCGTACCAGCACGAGCGATGAGACCCGGTGCAGCACCAGGGCCAGCACCACCGCGACGATGGCGGCGACGGCGGTGGCGATCCATGGGGAGTATTCCGACAAATCCGGCATGCGTTGATTCCTTGCTGAGAAGCGAGAGGCGAGGGAGAAAAGGAAACAGGGCGCCGCGAAGGCGCCTGGCGACCGTCAGCGTGTGCTTTGGCGGGCCACGTTGCGGTCGGCGGCGGCGCGCATCTGCGCCGCCAGACCCTGGGACACCGCCAGGCGCTCCAGCAGCCAGGGGGTCAGGTCGGCAGTGAGCATGTCCGGCGGGCGGGCATCCGACGGATCACGGGCGGCGGCCTTGGTGCGGCGCGCCGGCGGCGCCTGCGCGCCGGTCAGGGCCAGGGCGATGGTCTCGGACGCCGCCGCGACGGCGGGTTCGGCCACCGTCAGGTCGAGCTGTCCGCGCCGCAGTTGCAGCATGGATTTCACTGCTGTCAGGTGCGCTAGCATGTGATAGCTGAGGGATTGCAGTGTTTCGAGAGGTTCCAGTGCCGGCCGCACGGCGAGCGGCTCGAAACGGCTGCGGGCGGTGGCCTGCACCAGGGCCGACAGGCTGTCGTAGGCCTCGCGCCGGGCCAGCCGCCATTCGAGGTCGGGTGCGCTGGTGTCGCCCAGCGTCAGCGCCAGCTGGGCATGGCGCGACTGCGCCTTGATGGCACGGCTCACCAGTTGCGGCACCGAGCTTTTTTCCCATACCGGCAGCACGTAGCTGAAACCCCAGGCGATCAGTGCGCCGATGACGGTGTCGGCCACCCGCTCGGCGGCGGCGAACACCACGTGGGTGTCGGCGGCCAGCAGGTGCACCTGCATCAGCCCCAGCAGCGTGGCGGCCACCGAGGTGATGAAGTAGCGCCGCAGCACGAAGGCGTGCGCCACCGCGGCCGACAGCGCGATGATCGCCAGCACCATCTCCGGCTCGGGATGGCTGCTGAGGATGCCCATGACCGCGATGCAGCCGAAGATGGTGCCGGCGATCCGGGCGTTGCGGCGCTCGAGGGTCTGCGCCAGGCTGGCGCGCAGGACGACGGTGATGGTCGCCAGGATCCAGTAGCCGTGCGAGGCCCAGGGCAGGAAGCGGGAGAGGGCGTAACCGGTGGCGATGGCCAGCGTGCCGCGCAAGGCGTAGCGCAGCGTGGGCGCGTACCAGCCGGAGAGCGAACGCAGCGGGAGCCAGGTCCAGGTGGTGGCGCTGATGAACAGCTGCCAGGTTTCGCGCACGGCGGCGATGTCGGGCTTGAGTTGGCCGTGCGCCAGTGCGTACATGCGCTCCACTTCGGCGCCGATGGTGGCGACCCGACCCGCCACGTCGGCCAGCGCCGAGCCGGGCTGCGGCGTCAGCGTGTCGATCGGCCGGTAAGGCTCCGGCAGGGGCGGCGCGTGGCGGCCGAGCAGCAGCGCGGTGGCGAGCTTTTCGAGCTGGCGGGCCCGAAACAGCAAGGTGTCCCGCAGAGCGGGCTGCACGGTGGCGTTTTCGTTGTTCTGGCGGGCCAGGGCGTCGATGTCCAGGTCGCAGGCCAGGAGGTGGTCGCGGGTATCGAGCAGCGCCATCAGGATGGCGGCACGGCGCTGCCGCGGGGCGGTGCGGGGCGATTCCAGCACCAGGTCGCGCGCCGACTGGAGCGAGTCGGCCAATGCGGCCTGCTGGGTCAGCATGGCGGACATCACGCCGTCCGCGTGGGCGTGGCCGTCGAAGCGGCGCGCCTGGGTGCGCAGGATGCCGGCGGTGGCCTTGAGCGCGTCGGCGAGCAGCTGGTTGCGGTAGAGCGGGTTGAGCGCCCCGTTGGCCAGCACGCCATACACCACGTACATGCAGGCGCCCAGTCCGAACCAGCCGGTGCGGGTGAGGGCTTCGACGAAACCGGCGGGGGGTGTTTCGGCCAGCGCGAACACCATCGAAAACATCATGCCGGCGCTGACCGGCCCGCCACGCTTGCCCCAGGCCATCGCCAGGAAGGAGACGAACGATCCGCAGATCAGCACCATCGCCTGCTGCTGCACGGACTGGTGCGAGAGCTGGATCGCCAGGAACAGCGGCACGCCCAGCGCCGGGCCGGGAAGCATCTGCTGCAGTTTGTGGTGCTTTTGCGCCGGCAGATCGGCCATGGTGGCGATCAGCAGGCCGACGCCCGCCGTCGCCGCCGCCTTGAGGCCGAAGAAGGCGTAGAGGAAGAGGGCGACCGCACTGAGCCCGAAGGCCACCGACAGGCCGTTGGTGAGATGCGGCCCCAGCGCCGAGAACATCAGCTGCCAGGCGTTGCGGCGCACGCTGCGCCAGGCGCTCCAGGTCTCGGCGCGCTTGAACAGCGCCGTCTTGAGGTGCCCCAGGCCGCTGTTCACTGACCGACGCTTGAGGTCAGGCGTCCCCGGTGGGCTTGCGCACGCGCAGGGGGCGGCGCACGGCTGCGGGTGCGTCGGTCAGCGGTGCGGCGGTGGCGATGCCGGCCGCTGCGGCGGCGGCTGCTTCCTCTTCTTCGGCGGAAATCGGCTCGCCGGCCAGGCGCTTTTCTTCGACGCCGGCGAACTTGGAATACTTGCCGATCAGGCCGACCAGCTGCGCATAGACGCGCGGGTTGCCGGCCAGGCATTCCTTCTGGTCGATGAAATCGGCCTCGCCGGTGAAGTTGCCGACCAGGCCGCCGGCCTCGGTCACCAGCAGCGAGCCGGCAGCCACGTCCCAGGGCGACAGGCCGGTCTCGAAGAAGCCGTCGGTGAAGCCGGCGGCCACGTAGGCGAGGTCGAGCGCGGCGGCGCCCGGGCGGCGGATGCCGGCGGTGCGCTCCATGACCTCGCCCATGATCTTCAGGTAGCGGCGCAGGTTGTCGCCGGGACGGAACGGAAAGCCGGTGGAGATCAGCGACTCTTCGAGGCGGGTGCGCTTGGAGACGCGGATGCGGCGCTCGTTCATGTAGGCGCCACGGCCCTTGGTGGCGGTGAACAGGTCGTTGCGGGAAGGGTCGTAGACGACGGCCTGCTCCACCTTGCCGCGCACCGCGAGCGCGATGCTGACGCAGTAGACCGGGAAGCCGTGGATGAAGTTGGTAGTGCCGTCGAGCGGATCGATGATCCAGACGAATTCCGAATCCTGCGCGCCGTGCTCCGAACCGGTTTCCTCGGCCAGGATGCCGTGGCCGGGGTAGGCGGTGAGCAGCGTCTCGATGATGATCGCCTCGGCGGCGTGATCGACGTCCGTCACGAAGTCGTTGATCTGCTTTTGCGACACGCGGACGGACTCGATGTCCAGGGCGGCGCGGTTGATGATGGCGCCAGCGGCGCGTGCGGCCTTGATGGCCACGTTGAGCATGGGATGCAGGTTCGACGACATGTGAGAAAGAAGATAGCGCTGGGCGGCCGTGATCGGACGGGGAGGCGGGCTTGCCTGGCGATGCAGGCGGCGACAATGCCGGGATTTTAGCCGGCTCGCGAACCCTCGCCCCCCGTTCTTCATGCACACCCGTTTTGTCCTCATCCAGACCAGCCATGCCGGCAATGTCGGCGCCACCGCACGCGCCATGAAAACCATGGGCTTCACCGACCTGGTGCTGGTCGCGCCGCGCTGGGACAACGTGCTCAGGCGCGAGGAAACCATCCAGCGGGCCAGCGGTGCGCTCGATGTGCTGAAAAACGCCCGTGTGGTCGAGACGCTCGACGAAGCCCTGGACGGCATCACCCACCTGTGCGCCACCGCCATGATCGGCCGCGATTTCGGCCCGCCGAGCCGGGCGCCGCGGGCGCACCTGGAGTCGTTGGCAGCCGGTGCCGCCGAGGCGGGCGAGCAGGGCGTGGCCTTCCTCTTCGGCAGCGAAAGATTCGGCATGCGCAACGAGGACGTCTATCGATGCAACGTCGCGCTGACGATCCCGACCGATCCCCATTTCGGCTCGCTGAACCTGGGCGCGGCGGTGCAGCTCATCGCCTACGAATGGCGGCAGGCGCTGGGCAGCTTCGGTCATGCGGCTCCGGCCGGCCCGCGCGAAGCTTTGCGGGCCGATGCGAAGCAGGTCGCCGGCATGCTCGACCACTGGGAACGGGCGCTGGTCGAAATCGGTTTTCTCGACCCGGAAGCGCCCAAGAAACTCATGCCGCGCCTGCAGCAGATGTTTCACCGGGCGCAGCCGACCGAAGAAGAAATCCACATCCTGCGCGGCATCGCCAAGTCGATGATCACCGCCAAGACCTCGCCGACGCCGGGCGAGTAGTCCGGCCCCGGTGCAGCAGGCGAGACGAGCCGATAGACTGTTTTCGATCCAGTTCATGAGTTTTCCGATGCTCGACCGCCTCCGCTCCGATATCCAATGCATCCTCGACCGCGACCCTGCCGCGCGTAGCCGCTGGGAGGTGCTGACCTGCTACCCGGGCCTGCACGCGCTGCTGCTGCACCGGCCGGCTCACTGGTGCTGGAATCACGGCTTTCGGTGGCTCGGCCGCTTCACCTCGCACATCGCCCGCTGGTTGACCGGCATCGAGATCCATCCGGGCGCGAAGATCGGCGAACGGGTTTTCTTCGACCACGCGATGGGCGTCGTGATCGGCGAAACGGCAGAGATCGGTGACGGCTGCACCATCTACCAGGGCGTGACCCTGGGCGGCACCTCGCTCTACAAGGGCGCCAAGCGCCATCCCACCCTAGGCCGCGACGTGGTCGTGAGCGCCGGCGCCAAGGTGCTGGGCGGTTTTACGGTGGGCGACGGCGCGCGCATCGGCAGCAACGCGGTGGTCATCAAGCCGGTGCCGGCGGGTGCTACCGCGGTGGGTATTCCGGCCCGCATCATCCGGGCCGACGACAGCGGTCGTCGAGAAGCCACCGCCGCGCGCCTGGGTTTTTCGGCCTACGGCATCAGTGAGCAAGACGACCCGATGGGCCAGGCCCTGCGCGGGCTGATCGACAACGCAGGCTCGCAAGAGCACCAGATCGCGCTGCTGTGGAATGCGATCCAGGCGTTGTCCGATCGGCGGACGGAAGGCGACTGCTGCGTGCCGGCGGATGCGGCGCGGACCGAGAATTTCGAGGCTGCCAAGCTCAACGAGTTGGTCGGCAAATAGGGCCGTGGATCAGGCCGCGCGCACAGCCGACTTCGGCCGGAACGCCTTGCACACCGCCTCGTCGGTTTCCAGGTAAGGCCCGCCGATCAGGTCGATGCAGTACGGCACCGCCGCAAAGATGCCCGGCACGCGTTGCGAGCCGTCCGGGTGCTTCAGGCCTTCCAGCGTCTCGGCGATGGCCTTGGGTTGGCCGGGCAGGTTGAAGATCAGGCTCTTGCCACGCACCACGCCGACCTGGCGAGACAGGATGGCGGTGGGCACGAAAGCCAGGCTGATCTGGCGCATCTGCTCGCCGAAGCCGGGTAGTTCCCTGTCCGCGATGGCCAGCGTCGCTTCGGGAGTGACATCGCGCGGCGCAGGGCCGGTGCCGCCGGTGGTCAGCACCAGCGAGCAACCCGCGTCCACCAGTTCGACCAGGGCCGCGCTGATGGTGGCCTGTTCGTCAGGGATCAGGCGGGACTCGAACTCGATCGGGTTGCGCAATGCGCGAGTGAGCCAGTCGCGCAGGGCGGGCAGGCCCTTGTCTTCGTAGACGCCGGTCGAGGCCCGGTCGCTGACCGAGACGATGCCGATCCTGACCGTGTCAGTCGTCATCGCCCGGCTCCTCGTCGGCTTGCGGCGCGCTGTCGCCCAGCAGCAGGGCACGCACCATCTGGAAGATCTCGCGGTAAGCACGGCCGTGGCGCGGCGCCAGGCCCGGTTTTTCCGGCACGGCATCCTTGCGCGCCTGGCGCACCAAGGCGCGCAGTTGCTGGATGTCGGTCTGCGGGAAACGGGCGATCCACTGCTGCACGGATTCGTCGCTGTCGATCAGCGACAGGCGCCAGGCTTCGGCTTCGTGCAGGGCGGCGGCTTCTTCGGCAGAGCCGCGTTGTTGCGCTTCGAGGGCGGCGCGCACGGCGGCGACCTGTTCGTCGTCGAGCTTGCGCATCAGCTTGCCGATGAACTGCCCCTGGCGGCGGCGGCCTTCGAAGTTGGTGATCTTGCGGGCCGCCTCCAGGGCGTCTTCCAGCTTTTCGGGCAGGTCGAGCGCCAGGCGGGCTTCGGTGCGCAACGTCAGCAGCTCCTCGCCGAGGGCTTGCAGCTCCGAGCTTTCCCTTTTCAGGTCGGTGCGCGTGGCTTCGGTCGTGCCCTTGAGTTCGGCCTTCATCTCGACGTCGAGTTCGCTGCCTTCGGCGACGAACTGGCCACGGACGAAGTAGCCTTTCTTGGGTTTGCGTGACATGGGAATGGGTATCTGGGGGGATCGGGATCGAGGGGCGCGGCTACAGTCGGCGGCGCACAAAGACGGGCGAAAAAACGCACGTCGGGGGCGGCAAGTATCATAGCCCTCGACATGAAGCATAAGAATTCCCAACCGGCCGCACCGGCCACGCCCGGTGGCGGCACCGATGGTTTCAGCTACAGCCGAGGCTTCTTCGAAGTCATCGTCGACAAGGCGCTCGCGCATGCCAAGAAGGTCGGGGCGACGGATGCCGGCGCCGAGGCTTCCGAAGGCTGCGGACTCAGCGTCAGCGTGCGGCGCGGCGAGCTGGAGACCGTCGAGCGCAACCGCGACAAATCGCTCGGCGTCACCGTCTATATCGGCCAGCGACGCGGCAACGCCAGCACTTCCGATTTTTCCGACGCGGCCATCGCGCAGACTGTCCAGGCGGCTTACGACATCGCCCGCTTCACCGCCGAAGACCCGGTCGCGGGCCTGCCGGACGAGGCCGATATCGCACACGAGCAGCCCGATCTCGACCTGTTTCATCCCTGGGCCATCGACAGCGAGCACGCCGCCGAAATGGCGCGCGCCTGCGAGCACGCGGCCCTGAATACCGACAAACGCATCACCAACAGCGAAGGCGCCGGCGTGTCGGCGCAGCAGTCGCACTTTTTCTCGGCCCACACACGGGGCTTCCGTGGCGGCTACGCCAGTTCGCGCCACAGCCTTTCGGTGGCGCCCATCGCCGGGCGCGGTGCCGACATGCAACGCGACGCCTGGTACAGCTCGATGCGCGATGCGGCCGAACTGTCTTCGCCGGAAGCGGTCGGCCGTTATGCGGCGCAACGGGCGCTGTCGCGGCTGAAGTCACGCAAGATTCCCACAACGCAGTGCCCGGTGTTGTTCGAGTCTTCCCTGGCGGCCGGCCTGCTCGGCGCCTTTACCCAGGCGGTGAGCGGCGGAGCGTTGTATCGCAAGAGCACCTTCCTGCTCGATTCGCTGGGCAAGCCGGTGTTTCCCAAGCACATCGACATCGAAGAGGATCCTTTCCTGCCCAAGGGAAAGGGCAGTTCGCCATTCGATGAAGAAGGCGTCGTGACCAAGGCGCGCCGCGTGGTGGATGCGGGCCGTGTCGAGGGCTATTTCCTCAGCACCTACTCGGCGCGCAAGCTGGGCATGAAAACCACCGGCAATGCCGGCGGCTCGCACAACCTGGTCATGACCTCCAAGCTGACCCGCCCGGGCGACGACCTGGACGCCATGCTGAAGAAGCTGGGCACGGGCCTGTTCGTGATCGAACTGATGGGGCAGGGCGTCAATTACGTCACCGGCGACTATTCGCGCGGCGCCAGCGGCTTCTGGGTCGAAAACGGCGAGATTGCTTTTCCGGTGCAGGAGATCACCATCGCCGGCAACCTGAAGACGATGTTCAAGGGTATCCAGGCGATCGGTTCGGATGCCTACAACTACGGCGCGAAGACGATCGGTTCTGTCCTGATCAACAAGATGAAGGTGGCCGGCAGCTGATTTCCATCGGCGCCGCCTGGCAAGGCAAGGGCCGCTTCAAGCGGCCCTTGTCGCGTCTGCGAGTACGCGTCGCCTCAGGACGGAGGCCCGCGCCGCATGCCCTGAGGACCATGCTGTCCGCCACCACCACCACCCGCACCACCGCCGGCAGGTGGTTCGACGCGCTGCATGCCTCCGCCGGGCCGGACCATCGGTGACTGGATCAGTTGTTGTTGCTGCTGCTGCTGGCGCATCTGGTCCGCGCGGTTCTGGAACTGCTGCTGTTGCGCTTGCTGCTGCTGGAACTGCTGCTGCCGCATCAGGTCCTGCTGCTGACGCTGCTGCTGGAACATCAGCTGCTGCTGTTGCCGTTCGATCTGCCGGCGCTGGTCGTCCAGTTGCTGCTGGCCGTAGCTGGGCTGAAACCGGCGCTGGGCTTCGCGCATCTGTTGCTGGCGCAGCATGTCGGCCTGGTGCTGGTCCTGGCGAACGCGCTGGTTCTGCTCCCACTGGTCGCGGCGCACCTGATCGGCCAGCGGTTCGATCGACGCGCCGATGCGCGCCGGTGCCATCGGATGAAACTGGGGCGCTCGGCCGCCGGGAAAGCCATCCGGAATCCGTGGCCGGTTGCCATTGAAGGGAAGGGCGGCCGCATAGCCCGGTCGACCTTGCGCGGGGCCGGGAATCCAGCCCCAACGATTGCCGGCCTGCGTCCATCGGCCGTAGTGCGAGGGTGCGAAGCCCCACGGCGCGTTGTCGACCCAGGTCCAGCCCCAGGGAGGAATCCATTCCCAGCGGCCGCTGCTGTAGGGCGACCAGTCCGCAGCGACATTGCGCGGGTACCAGATGGCACCGTAGCGCGGGTCCTGGTTCCAGTCGCCATAGGCGTCCAGTTGCACCACGCCGGGGATGGCCGACGATGCGTAGCGCAGCGACTGGGATTGGGCCAGCAGCCGGTCGCGTTCGTCGGACCAGCGGTCGAAGGCATCGCCCGGGCGCTGCGCGAGCGGCGACGACGCGGCCAGGGATTTCAACGTGAAATCGCGACTTTGCGGCGCCGAAAATCCCAGCGCCTGCCCGTGTTCTCCGTAGACGGTACCGCTGCCCTGGTCGGCCGTGACCCGGGTGGTGTCGCGGCTGCGATCCACGTCCACGCGCCAGCGCCCGGGGCGGTCGAGCACCAGCGCGAGATTGGGGGTGTCCACCTCGAAGCGCTCGCCCGGGGCGATATCGCGCACCACCAGCGCCAGGGTGCCGGCGGTGAGCTTGAACTGGCTGTTGCGTTCGTCGAGGGCGGTGAAGCTCATCTCCGCGCCGTCGCCCAGGCGCACCGTGGCGCTGCCGGCGTGCAGTTCGGCACGGCTGCCGAGGGCCGTCCAGAGCCGGTCCCCGGCCGACAGCGGCCAGCCGGGGTCGGCCAGGCGTATCTGCTGGTCGGCGGCGGACTGGAATTGCACGCTGCCTTCGGTGGTCTCGAAGCGGGCGATGCGATCGGGGCCGTAGCCGGTCTGTGCGGCTGTCGTCAGGGAAACGACGGCCAGCAGCGCCAACAAGGGAATGCGAACGAAACGATGGAAGCTGTACGTGACGGACATATCACTCAGCAACGCGCGAGGACGCTGTCGGGTTAACCGGGCCAGGGTTTGCCCCTGCACGCCATTGGAAAGCGGCGGTAACCGGTACCGCCGCGATCCGAGGTCAGGCCAGTGCGGCCTTGACGGCGGCGGATACGGCGCCCATGTCGGCCTTGCCGGCGAGTTGCGCCTTGGCAGCGCCCATCACCTTGCCCATGTCGGCGGCGGCCGGCTTGTGGCCGAGTTCGGCGGTCAGCGTGGAGACGATGGTGTCGATGGCGGCGCGAACCTCTTCGGCCGACAGGCGCGCGGGCAGATATCCCTGCAGCACGACCGATTCGGAGGCCTCCTTGGCCGCCAGGTCAGGGCGGTTGGCCTGCTCGAAGGCGGCGATGGAATCCTTGCGCTGCTTGAGCAGCTTGTCGACGATCGCCACCACCGCCACATCGTCCAGCTCCACGCGCTCGTCGACTTCCTTCTGCTTCATCGCCGCCAGCAGCAGACGGATGGTGCCCAGGCGCTCGCTGTCCTTGGCGCGCATGGCGTTCTTCATGTCTTCGGTGATGCGTTCTTTGAGGCTCATGACGATTTCCTTCGGAGAATAAAAACAGGCGCTAAAAAAACAAAACCCGCACCTGGGAGCCCGGGTGCGGGTCGTGCCGACCGGCACGAGGCCGGTGGGCGCAAGAAACTTAGTAAAGCTTCTTGGGCAGCTGCATGCTGCGAACGCGCTTGTAGTGGCGCTTGACGGCGGCTGCCTTCTTGCGCTTGCGCTCGGCGGTCGGCTTTTCGTAGAACTCGCGGGCGCGCAGGTCGGTCAGCAGGCCGAGCTTTTCGATGGTGCGCTTGAAGCGGCGAAGGGCGACGTCGAAGGGCTCGTTTTCTTTAACTCGAATGGTGGTCATTATCTAAAAGGTTTTCTCTTGAAGAGGCGCCAGCAGGAGGATCGAGAGCCCGCTTAAGCATTTGTTTCCCGGCCAAAGGTTATCAGGCCGCCGGGAGTCTGCCGGTAAATTAGCCTTGGATTATAGCTCGGTATCTGACGGCTGCAAGGCCTGCCCGCAGGCGTGGGCACTCGACCATGCCCACTGGAAGTTATAGCCGCCCAGCCAGCCGGTGACATCGACCACTTCGCCGATGAAGAACAGCCCCGGTTGTTTGCGCGCTTCCATGGTTTGCGACGACAGATCCCGGGTATCGACGCCGCCCACCGTGACTTCGGCCTTTTTGTAGCCTTCGCTGCCGTTGGGCGTGAGTTCCCAGCGCGCGATGCGTTGCGCCAACCCGTTCAGCGACTTGTCCGGAATATCCGCGAGCGGCCGCTGCAGTGCCGCGTCTTCGGCGCTCCAGGCATCGGCCAGTCGCGACGGCATCCAGGCGGTGAGTTCGTTGGCGATCTTCTTGCGCGATGCCGATTGTTTGGAGGCCAGCAGGGCGTCGGCCAGCTTGACGCCGGGCGCGAGGTCGACGGCCAGCGGCGTGCCTTCCTGCCAGTAGCTCGAGATCTGCAGGATCGCCGGGCCGGACAGCCCGCGATGGGTGAACAGCAGGTCTTCCAGGAAAGCGGTGCGGGCCTTGCCGGCGCCGGTGGACACTTCCACCGGCAGCGCCAGACCCGCCAGCCCGGCGAACGGCGCCCAGCCGGCGCCGTCGAATGTCAGCGGCACGAGGCCCGGCCGTGGCGTCACCAGCCGCAGGCCGAACTGCGTCGCCAGGCGAAAGCCGAAGTCCGTCGCGCCGATCTTGGGAATCGACAGCGCCCCCGTCGCCACCACCAACTGCGGTGCGCGGGCCGGGCCGTTGGCCGTATCGATCTCGTAGCCGGCCTCCGCATGGCGAACCGCCTCCACGCGGCAGGGCTGCCAGCGCACCACGCTTCCGCCCGATGCGCCACCGCCGCATTCGGCCACCAGCATCTGCACGATGTCGTCGGCCGAGCGGTCGCAAAACAGCTGGCCCTTGTGTTTCTCGTGATGCGGGATGCCGTGCTTGCGGACCAGGTCGATGAAGTCGGTCGGCGTGTAGCGGGCCAGCGCCGAGCGGCAGAAATGCGGGTTCTGGCCGATGAAATGGCGCTGCGGATTGGCGGGGTCCAGTTCGCGGTTGGTGAAGTTGCACCGGCCCCCGCCGGAGATGCGGATTTTTTCGGCCAGCTTCTCGGCGTGGTCGATCAGCAGGACCGACAGGCCGCGTTGTGCGGCGACACCCGCGCAGAAAAGACCGGCGGCGCCGGCACCGATGACGATGGCGTCGAAATTTTGCAAGGACGAATGAAGCTGGGTAGGAAGGCACCTGCCTGCAGGCCGGCGCGGGGCCTGGAGTCTATCGTCGCTTCGGCGCGCGGCGAGTGCGCCAGGGACGGCTCAAGCCGCCCTGACCGCCACCCCGGTCGATGCCGATGCCGCCGCCAGACCTTGCAGCACGTTGCCCACGACGATGACCGACGGACTGGCGAAACCCTGATCGACGATGGTGGCGTGCAGCGTCTGAAGGGTGCACACCGTGTGTCGCTGGTCGGCTGCCGACACGTTCTGGATGACCGCCACCGGGGTGCCGCCCGGCAGGCCGGTCAGCAGCTCGCCCTGGATGCGTGCGGCCCCGCTCACGCCCATGTAGATCACCAGCGTGAGGCGTGCGCTGTGGGCGGTGGCGGCCAGGGCGCGCCAGTCGGTGCCGTCGGAGCCGGGCTTCGCATGGCCGGTGACGAACACCACGCCGTGGGCGTGTTCGCGGTGGGTGAGCGGTACGCCGAGCGTGGTCACCGCGGCCAGGCCGGCGGTGATGCCGTTGACGACCTCCGGCTCGATGCCGAAGGCGCGCATGTGCTCCACCTCTTCGCCGCCGCGTCCGAAGATGAAGGGATCGCCGCCCTTCAGGCGCACCACGATCTCGCCTTCGCGCACCGCCATCAGCATCAGCTTTTCGATGAAGGCCTGCGGCGTGCTCTTGCAGCCGCCGCGCTTGCCCACGTACACCACCCGCGCGCCGGGCTGGGCCAGGGCGACGATGGCGTCGCTCACCAGGTCGTCGACCAGCAGCAGCGTGGCCGAGGCGATGGCCTTGACCGCCTTGACGGTCAGCAGGTCCGGGTCGCCGGGGCCGGCGCCGACCAGGATGCAGCGGCCCCGGCCGGGCAAGCCCGGGGCTCTGGCTGCCACCACCGGCGGCAGGTCGTGGACTTCGCCGCCGCGCGACAGGAACACGGGATCGAGCGCCGGCGGCGTCTGGTGGGGGTGTCGGTCTTTCATGTTGTCTCCGTGGCGACGGGTTGTGCCGGGGCATGGGCGCCCATGGACTCAGCCAGGAGCAAAAGGTGTTCCAGCTGGCGCGCGACAGGCTCCGGCAGCGGCAGGGCGCCATCCAGCACTGCGCGGGTGTAGGCGGCCGCATCGGCCGCTTCGATGGACGTGGGCAGGCCCGGTACTTCGGCGGCGGTGCCGGCTTGCTGCGCCTGCAGCTGCACCGGCGCGCCGGCTCGAAAGCCGGTGAGTTCGGCGGTGCGGCGGGGGTCGGCCACCACTTCGCCCTCGAGGCCGCGCGAGAGCAGCGCGGTGGCGCCCAGCAGCGCGAAGGTCTCGGCCATCGATTCGGCGTATGCCGGATGGGTGTAGCTGGCGACCAGCAGCGCGGGGCCGTCGCAGGGGTTCATCAGCTTGACGACGCTGTGTGCCGGGTTGCGCAAACCCACCACGCGGCGCACGTCCAGCAGGCGTTTCAGGCCCGGGCAGATGAGTTCGGTCGGCGCAAAGGCGACCTCGCCGTTGCCGATGGCGCCGACCGTCGTCCGCGGCGCAATGCCCAGCAGGGGAAAGACGTCGTTCACGGTGATGCGCCGGTCTTCGCTGGGGCTGCCGTGCACCAGCACCGGCAGGCCGGCGCGGGCCACCAGCAGGGCCAGCAGGGGCGTCAGCAAAGGCAGCTTGCGCGCGCCGTTGTAGCTGGGCAGCACGACCAGCGGCTTGCCCGCCACGGTCGAAAAAAGCCGGCTGCGGGCGGCGGTGGCGTCCAGGAAGCCGGCCAGTTCGGTCGGCGTCTCGCCCTTGATGCGCATGGCCAGGCAGAAGGCGCCGATTTCGAGATCGGTCACGCTGCCGTCGAGCACCTGGCCGAACAGGTCGGCGGCCTGGGCGCGGTCGAGCGGGCGCGCGCCGCGTGCGCCTCGGCCGATTTCCTTGATGTAGTGGCTGATGCCCATGGGTTCGCTGTTTTCTGTGGGGGGCGTGAGGCCTGCGATTGTCCCGAAACTCTGATGACCGCGCGCTATATCGACATGCGTCGTGCGCCATACCGGTGCACGACCGCCAAAAAAAAGCGTCCGCATGGGCACTGCGCCGGCATTTGGCCGGCACTCCCAGGCGGACGCCTTTGTCCTGGCGTGCATCCCGACGCCGTTGCCGGGATGCACTCCGGATTTACATAAGCAAACGGCGTGCCGGTATGGCACGCCGTTTCACATCAGGCCCGGGGCCGGGCGCGGCTGGTCAGGGCTGGTTCGATGGCAGTGCGTAGGCGATGACGTAGTCGCCCCGGTCCGGCGACTGCCGTCCGCCGCCCGCGCTGATCACGATGTACTGCTTGCCGGTTTTCGGCGAGCGGTAGGTCATGGGGCCGCCCTGGCTGCCCACCGGCAGGCGGGCTTTCCAGGCTTCCTCGCCATTGGCGGTGTTGAAGGCGCGCAGGTAGTAGTCCTGCGTACCGGCGATGAACACCAGGCCGCCCTGGGTCGACAGGGTGCCGCCGAGCGTCGGCATGCCCACCGGCATCTTCATGCCCATCTTGATGCCCAGCGGGCCGGTGTCCTGGACCGTGCCGACCGGAACCTGCCAGGCGATCTGCTGCGTCTTCATGTCCACGGCGGTCAGGGTGCCGAAAGGCGGCGCCTGGCACGGAATGCCCAGCGCCGACAGGAAGCGGTTCTTGTTGACCGCATACGGCGTGCCCTTGAGCGGCACCGCGCCCATGCCGGTATTGACGGCCTCGCCCCCGGCGGCGGCCGGCTGGGCGGCCTGGCTCTGCTGCGGAACCATCTGGATCCACAGTCCCAGGCGCATGTCGTTCACGAAGATGAAACCGTGCACCGGATCGACCGAAATGCCACCCCAGTTCATTCCGCCCAGGGAGCCGGGAAAGCTCAGCGAAATGTCCGTGCCGGGTGCGGTGTACAGCCCTTCGTAGCGCATCTTCTTGAAGGTGATGCGGCACAGCAGCTGGTCGAAGGGCGTGGCGCCCCACATGTCGGATTCGGTCAGCGTCTGTGCGCCGATCTGCGGCATGCCGACCGATCGCGGCTGGGTCGGCGAGTACGGTTCGCCGGCGATATCGGCCGGCCTGACCGGCACTTCCCGCACTTCGGTCAGCGGCCTGCCGGTGGCACGGTCGAGCACGAAGAGCTGGCCGGCCTTGGTGCCGATGACCATGGCGGGCACGGTCTGGCCGTCCTGCTTCCTGAAGTCGATGAAGCTCGGCTGCATCGGAAGGTCGAAATCCCAGAGGTCGTTGTGGACCGTCTGGTAGACCCACTTCTCGCGCCCGGTGGTGGCGTCGACGGCCAGCACCGATGCGCCGTACTTGTGGTCCATCGCGGTGCGCTTCACGCCCCAGATGTCGGTCGACGGGCTGCCCATCGGCAGGAACACGGTGTTCATGGCCGCGTCGTACGACATCGGTGCCCAGGCGTTGGGCGTGCTGCGGGTGTAGTTCTTGCCATCGGCGGGCGCGTTCTTATCTTCGGGGTTGCCCGGGTCGAAAGCCCAGCGCATCTGGCCGGTGATGACGTCGAAGCCGCGGATCACGCCGCCGGGCATGTCTTCCTGCACGTTGTCGGCGACCCGCCCGCCGACCACCACCGTGGTTCCGGCCATGACCGGCGGCGAGGTCAGCACGTATTGCGGATCGGGCGCGACACCCAGGCCGGCGGTCAGGTCGACCCGGCCGTCGGTGCCGAAGCCCTGGCAGAAGGCGCCGGTGTCGGCATCCACGGCGATCAGCTTGGCGTCGATGGAATTCATCAGAACGCGGCGGGTGCAGTTGGCGCCGGGCGCGACCGAGACCTTGGTCACCGGCGTCGGGTCGGCCACGGTGGGCTCGGCGATGGGTGCTTCGGCGTCGAAGTACGCCAGGCCGCGGCAGCGCATCCACACCGACGACCTGGCGTTGATCTCCCGCTTCCACAGCTCCTTTCCGGTGTCCGCGTCGATGGCGATGATGTTGTTGTGCGGCGTGCACAGGAACACCTTGTCGCCGACCTGCAGGGGCGTCTGCTGGTCTTCGGCGCCGTTGCCGGTCGGGCTGTCGGGCACGTCGCCGGTACGGTAGGTCCAGGCCACCTGCAACTGCGAGATGTTGTCGCGGTTGATCTGGTCCAGCGCGGCGAAACGGGAGCCGCCGGCGGTGTTGCCGTAATGCTCCCAGTTGATTTGACGGTCGGCGGGCGCCACCGGGGTCGTGCCCGGGCCGGTGCCGTTGGATGCGACGGTGGGATGCGGCACGAACATGCCGGCAAAACCGGCCACGATTGCCACCAGCAGCACTGCCGCGACGCCGGCCGTGCCGGCCGTCGATGCTCGCGCGCCGGCTCGGCGCTTGAGCAGCGGAAAAATCAGGACGACCAGGAAAGTCAGCACCACCAGGGCGAACAGGCGCGACACCAGCGGCCAGAACTGCAGTCCGACATCCGCCAGCGCCCAGGCGATGCTCGACGCCAGCACCAGTCCCGTAAGCCATGCGCCGAGCGTCTTGCCGCGTGCGATCAATCCGCCGGACAGCAGCAGGCCGACACCCGCCAGCACAAAATATTTGCTGCCCCCGAGATAGGCCAGGTAGGCGCCACCGAGGGCCATGAAGAGGCCCATGGCGATGGCCACCAGGCCGACCAGGACCGGCGCCCAGCGCCCGATGCCGGCCGGGCGGGTGGATGAAGTTGTGGTGTTCTGCATGGCTGCTTTCAGGCACCCGTCCCGACGGAAGGCGCTGTCTTCGGAAAGGAGACATTGTCTTCTATTCGCGTAAACCCTGATGATTTATAACCATTTGTTCAACAGGCGAACAAAAAAACGCGCCGAAGCGCGTTTTTTCTGCAGCGGCCTGTGCTTCAGGCAGCTTTTTCGACGTGGCCCTGGCGGGTATACAGAAAGTCGATCACCGCCTTGCGGTAGTGCACGTAGCGCGCGTCTTCGGCCAGTTCGACCCGGTTGCGGGGCCGGGGCAAATCGACCGCCAGGACCTCGCCGATGGTGGCCGACGGGCCGTTGGTCATCATCACGATCTTGTCGGACAGCAGCACCGCCTCGTCAACGTCGTGGGTCACCATCACGACGGTGCTCTGGGTCTTCTGCACGATGGCCAGCAGCTCGTCCTGCAGGCGGGCACGGGTGAGGGCGTCGAGGGCGCCAAAGGGCTCGTCCATCAGCAGCACCTTGGGTTCCATCGCCAGCGCACGGGCGATGCCGACGCGCTGCTTCATGCCGCCGGAGATCTCTCCGGGACGCTTTTGCGTGGCGGGCGTCAGGCCGACCAGCGCCAGGGCGGCGTCGGTGCGAACCTTCAGCTGCGCCTTCGACTCGGTCTTGCCGAAGACCCTCTCGACGCCGAGATAGATGTTCTCGTAGCAGGTCAGCCAGGGCAGCAGCGAATGGTTCTGGAACACCACCGCGCGTTCCGGGCCGGGGCCCTTGATCTCGCGGTTGGCGCACAACAGGCTGCCGTGCGTCGGGGTGGTCAGGCCGGCGATCAGGTTGAGCAGCGTCGACTTGCCGCAGCCCGAATGCCCGATGAGTGCGATGAACTCGCCCTTGGCGACGTTGAGGTGGATGTCGCGCAGTGCCTGGAAGCTGCCCTTGGCCGTCTTGAAGGTTTGCTCGACGTCGCGGATCTCGATGAACCGGGCGTTTTGTTCGGCGATGGAACTCATGACTTCACCTCTTCGAACGTGAATGCGGTGGCGATTTTGATGAGGGCGAACTCGAGCAGCAGCCCGACGATGCCGATCACGAAGATGGCGATGATGATGTTCTTGACGTTGAGGTTGTTCCACTCGTCCCACACCCAGAAACCGATGCCGACGCCGCCGGTCAGCATCTCGGCCGCGACGATCACCAGCCAGGCGGTGCCGACGGCCAGCCGCACGCCGGTGAGCATGTAGGGCAGCACGGCGGGGAACAGGATCTTGGTGAGGATCTTCCACTCGCTCAGGTTGAGCACCCGGGCCACGTTCATGTAGTCCTGCGGCACCCGTTGCACGCCGACGGCGGTGTTGATGATCATGGGCCAGATGGAGCAGATGAAGATGGTCCAGATGGCCGCCGGGTTGGCGCCCTTGAAGACCAGCAGGCCGATCGGCAGCCAGGCCAGCGGGGACACCGGCCGCAGCAGGCTGATCAGCGGGTTGAACATGCTGCCCAGGAACTTGAACCGGCCGATGGCGAAGCCCACCGGAATGCCGACCAGCGCCGCCAGGCCGAAGCCCAGCGCGACCCGCTGCAGCGACGACAGCACGTTCCAGCCCACGCCCTGGTCGTTGGGGCCGTTGCTATAGAAGGGGTCGCGGAAGACGGTCACCGCCTGCAGCCAGGTGTCCTTGGGCGACGGAATGCTGCTGCCGGTGGAGACCGATACCGCCTGCCACACCAGCACCAGCAGCAGCAGCCCCAGCATCGGCGGCAGCACGCGCAGCCAGAAGCCGCGCCAGTCGATCGGGGTGCGCTTGCGGGCGGCGGGCGCGGGCAGGGCGGCACTGGCAGTGGTCATGGAGGATTCCGCAGCCGGGGAGGGCGCTGGATGACCGGATTTGGAGACGGGCGCTTCGGCCGCGTCGGCCGGGACGCTGCCCATGGAGGGATGGAAAACGGCGCTTACCATGGTGTTGCTCCTCAGGCCTTGATCTTGAAGCTGTCGGCGTATTTCGCCGGGTCCTTGCCGTCCCAGACGGTGCCGTCGAACAGCTTGCTGGTGCGCATCGGATCCTTCGGCACCGACACCTTCATGGCGCCGGCGACATCCTTGTACAGGTCGATCTGGTTGATCTGCCTGGCGACGGCCAGGTAATCGGGGTGTTCCTTCAGCAGGCCCCAGCGCTTGTGCTGGGTGAGGAACCACATGCCGTCCGACAGGTAGGGGAAATTCACCGCACCGTCGTCGAAGAACTTCATGTGGTTGGGGTCGTCCCAGGTCTTGCCCATGCCGTTCTCGTAGCGGCCCAGGATGCGCTGGTTGATGGCGTCGGCGCTGGTGTTGACGTAAGACTTCTCGGCGATGACATCGGCCATCTTCGTCTTGTTCTGCAGGCTGGCGTCGATCCACTTGCCGGCCTCGATCACCGCCATCATCACCGCGCGGCAGGTGTTGGGATTGGCCTTGACGAACGCCGCCTGGGTGCCCAGCACCTTCTCGGGGTGGTCTTTCCAGATGTCTTGCGTGGTGGTGGCGGTGACGCCGATCTTGTCGATGATGGCGCGCTGGCCCCAGGGCTCGCCGACGCAGAAGCCGTCCATGTTGCCGACGCGCATGTTGGCGACCATCTGCGGTGGCGGAACGACGATGACCTTGGCGTCCTTGACGGGGTTGATGCCGGAAGCCGCCAGCCAGTAGTTGAGCCACATCGTGTGGGTGCTGGTGGGGAAGGTGCCGGCGAAGGTGTACTCGCGCTTGTTCGCCGCCATCACCTTGGCCAGCGAGGCGCCGTCCACCGCGCCCTTGTCGGCCAGCGCTTTCGACAGCGTGATGGCCTGGCCGTTGCGGTTGAGGCCCATCAGGTTGGCCATCTCCTTCTTCGGGCCGCCGACGCCCACGTGCAGCCCGTAGATCAGTCCGTAGAGCACGTGGGCCATGTCGAGTTCGCCGTTGACCAGCTTGTCGCGCACGCCGGCCCAGCTGGCTTCCTTGCTGGTGACGATCTTCACGCCGTACTTCTTGTCGAAACCCAGCACCGAGGCCATCACCACGCTGGCGCAGTCGGTCAGGGGGATGAAGCCGATCCTGACCTCTTCCTTCTCGGGCTTGTCCGAGCCGGCGGCCCAGACGCCGCCGTGGCCCAGGCTGGCGAAGAGGGCGGTGGCGCCGGCGCGTTTGATGAACTCGCGGCGCGGCGCGGCGACGTCGCTGGCGGCAGCGGCGGGTGCCTGCGCAGCGACGACGCCGTGGTCTGCGGTACCGGGAATCTTGGGGGCCATGTCGAACTCCTTGCTTGACGGTGCGATGCGAGAAAGCGGTCTGGGAAAACAAAAACGGCGCCCATTCCCTGCCGCTTGCCGCTAGCTGGAAATGGACGCCGTTGTCCAGGTTTCGTGAGGTGAGTCGGGACATCGGACCGCCATTGGACCGGTGTCGCAATGCAGTCAACGCAGGAGTCGTGCCAGCGCGAAACCGAAGTTGCGACGCCTCTCATGCCCGTCCCCGGGGCACTCCGGACCGCTGGCATCCGCTGAAAGCGGCTTTTGTGGTGCGGCGCACCAAAGTGCTGCGGCCTATCCGCTGGCACGGACCCGCCGACCTGGTTTTTCGTGCGTTTGCAACAACCTGGCCGAGGCAGCGGACTGACGCGTCGACCGTCAGGTTCGAGCGGTCGCGTTGGAATCGTGCGGCTGAAGCCGGCCCGACGTCACTCAGCAGGGCATGGATCCAGCGATGGCCCTCAGCGGCGCGGTGCCGGCCCCGTTCCCGGCGATGCCGGCGCCTGGGCGGGCAGCAGTTCGGCCATCGCCAGCACTGCCTCGGCCACGTCGACCAGGCGTTTGTTCTGGCTCATGGCCGTCTGGCGCAGCATCTTGTGGGCGTCTTCCTCGCTGAGTTGCCGATGGGCCATCAGCAGGCCCTTGGCGCGCTCGACCAGCTTGCGTTCATTGAGGGCGGCGCGCACGTTGGCCAGTTCGTCGGCCATGGCCTGCAGCCGGTGCGACTGTTCCTGCACCATTTCCAGCACCGAGCGGCCGAGCTGCGGGCCCAGCGAAGGAGATTCGGCGCGCGGCAGCGGATCGTCGAAAAAGCCGCCGCTGGCGTTGGCGGGCAACGATTGGGCCGCCTCCAGCAGGCCGGCCTGGGTATCGAGGTCGATACGCGCTTCGCCGAGTTTCTCTTGGCAGCGGCGCACCAGGTCGGCGGCGATCCGCACCTCGACCGCCTGCATCGCGTCGATGCGTTCGGTGCAGCTGTCGAACCAGGGCTGGCTGAGCGCCCGGTCCAGGCCGCTGCCGACCGGCGCGGTGCAGGCTACGCGCCGCATCCGCTCGACATCGGCCATCACCGCCCCGCCCAGGCACGCCTGCCACAGGGCGATGTGCGCGGCCTCGGCGAAGTCGGTGAAGATCGTGAAGCAGCGCTCCTGCGATTCGATGAGGTGAAGCCAGTGCTGCTGGCGAGACCCTTCCACGCTTCCCTGCGCGAACGCGCCGGCGCCGATGGCACGCTCCTGGCCGGTAAATTCCTTGCCCTGCATGAAGTGGAAGGTGGCCACCAGCATGCGCGACAAACCGGGGTCGCTGGCGCTGTCGGCGGCATCGAAGACCACACCCAGCAACGCGCTGATCACCCGGGTAAACGACTGGGCGGAGCGGGTGCTGTCCAGCGCACGCGCGCCGATGCGCTGGCGCAAGCCGGGCAGCGCGCCGAGCCCTTGCAAGGCATAGGCGATGCGGCTGAACAGGCGGGCGCCGTTGCCGATACGCCCACCCTCGGTATCGAGCTGGTCGAGCGCGGTGCGCCAGCGCTCGACGGCGCTATCGCAGGCCGCGATCTGCTTTTCGCGCGGCGCGCCGGACGCTCCCTCGCCCGCGCTCAGGTACAGGTTGCTCAGGCCGCGTTCCTTCTGCAGGGCGTGGATCAGCTCGGCGGTGCGCCGCACCAGTTCGCTGGTCAGCAGCAGTTGTTCCAGTTCACGGATCTCGCACTGGCGCGCGGCGACGAGGAAGTTGAGGCCTGATTTCATGGTGGAGATGGTTGTCGTCATGCGCAGCAAGTGGCGTGCCGCCATTGTGGCCAACCGCATCGCCGCGGCGTTTCGCCGGCAGGCATTCCGGGCACCGCCGCGGACGTCGGGGTGCGGCGCGCTAGCCCTGGATCGCCGCGCTGGCTTCTGCGTGCAGCCGGGCGTACCACACGGCTTTCTGCGTTTCCAGCTCCGGCGTGGTGACCTGCGGATAAGGCTGCCACGGACCGTCGTTCAACCGATAACGGTCGTTGTGGTGGTTGCCGTCGGGCGCCGCGTCGGTGCTGAGTTCGGTAATCGCGTCGTCCGCAAAATTCCAGCCCCGCCTGACGAAATCCGCATTGACGTACTCGATGGTGGTGGGGCGCTCGCCTTCGAAGGTCTTGGGGCCGTACTGAAACTCCTTGTGCTTGCGAATGCTGGTCGGCCAGTAGTTGTAATACCCCAGGAAAACCGGGCGCGGCGACATCGATAGCGCGGCGTTCAGGTCGTTGAAGATCAGCCGGCCGTCATGCAGCCAGTAAGTCTGGTATCGCTTGGCGCAGGGCACGCCGACGATCGATCCGCCTGCCTGCGCCTGCCGATAAAAGGTGTCGATTTCCGCCACGCGCCGGTTTCGTTCATGTCCGGCTTGCTGCAGCACGCTGCGGACCGTCGCACGTACCGGCGGCACGGCCGACTCGGCCCGCAGCATCTGCACGCCGTTGTCGATCTGGCGGGTCGCCTCGGCCCGGGCGAAAGGCCGCGTGTTGTCGTCGGCCTGCCGCGACACCTCGGCCGCCATGTCGGCCATGCGCCGCAGGAAGGTCTGCACGTGGTCGAACCAGTCGTCCAGCCGACGTCCCTCGTCAATCGAGCGGCTGTCGAAGGCCTTGCAGGCCGCCGCCCGATAGGCAGCCGCCGCCTCGGGCTTGCCGGAGCGCAGCATGTCGGCATAGGTGGCGACCAGCGTGGAACGCGGCTTGGTCAGGTAATCGGCCGCCTTGTCGGGCAGGGACCGAACCACCCGTGAGCGGGATTCCGCCGTGACACGGTCCAGGAACGCCTCGGCGGCGGGTGTGCCGTAGGTTGGGTAGCCGAAGTCGGCACGGCGGGCCAGCGCGCGCGGCTCGGGCCGGGCCGCGAACGACGCCGGGTCTTGCGTTCGAGGGTCGTGGAGTGGGTGGCCGGCGACGACGGTCCGATTCGATGAGGCGATGGGCGCCGCGATAGCGCCGCCCTGAACCGGGGGCGCCTGGAGAGTGGCTATAGCTGCAAACATGGAGGCTCCGTCAAGAGTTTGGATGGGTGTGCCCGGATGGATTTTTTCGGGGCGACCGATCTTCCGACGGCCTTCCGGCGGTCCGTGAATGGCCCGCGAACACGCGCTTCGGCAAGCGAATCCGCTCTTTTGCAGCGCCTACACTTTGCACATGCAGCAAGATTTCACTGTTCTGGGCTTCGAGTCCTCCTGCGACGAAACCGGCGTCGCGCTCGTGCGTGCCGAAGGCGGCGGCGTGCCCCGGCTGTTGTCGCACGCGCTCCACAGCCAGATCGCGATGCACCGGGCCTACGGCGGCGTCGTGCCTGAACTGGCCAGCCGGGACCACATCCGCCGCGTGCTGCCGCTCACCGACGAGGTGATGGCGCAGGCCCGGCTCGAACTGTCCGACGTGGACGTCATCGCGTACACCCGCGGCCCCGGGCTGTCGGGCGCCTTGTTGGTCGGAGCCGGGGTGGCTGTTTCCATGGCCGCGGCGCGTGGCTTGCCGGTGCTGGGCATCCACCATCTGGAAGGTCATCTGCTGTCGCCTTTTCTCAGCGCCGATCCGCCGGAGTTTCCCTTCGTCGCGCTGCTGGTGTCGGGTGGCCACACCCAGCTCATGCGGGTCGACCGGGTCGGGCAATACAGCTTGCTGGGCGAAACCATCGACGACGCGGCGGGCGAGGCTTTCGACAAGTCGGCCAAGCTGATGGGCCTGGGCTATCCCGGCGGCCCTGCCTTGTCGAAACTGGCGGAGCAGGGCGACCCGACGGCCTTTGCTCTGCCGCGTCCCCTGCTGCGTAGCGGGAACCTGGATTTTTCATTTGCCGGCCTGAAGACGGCGGTGCTCACGCAGGCCAAGAAGCTGGGCGATGAACTGGAGGCGCGCAAGGCCGACCTGGCCGCCTCGACCGAAGCCGCCATCGTGGAAGTGCTGCTGAAAAAATCGATTGCTGCGGTGGAACAAAGCGGGTTGCAGCGCCTGGTGGTCGCCGGCGGCGTGGGCGCGAATCGGCATCTCAGGGCCCAGCTGAATCTGGAATGCGGTCGGCGCGGTATCCGGGTGCATTACCCGGAACTGCATTTATGCACCGATAACGGCGCAATGATTGCGATGGCCGCTGCGATGCGCCTGGCAGCCGGCGTATCGCAGGCATCCCGGCATTATGCTTTCGACGTCAAACCCCGCTGGGTTTTAAGCGAGGCCTGATGTGAAAAGATAATCCGCCATCAGGCGGATTATCTTGTCCTGGCTCGTCGAGAAGTGTCAGGAGATATTGAGCGTCTTGACGGTCGGTGCCACGACCTTGCGTGCCAGTTTCAAGTTCAACACGCCATTCTCGAGTTTGGCTTCGCTCGCATCGACGTCGATATCCTGGGCAAGCTCATAAGCGAGCTTGAGAATACGCGGCGCATCCTTGACACTTTCCAATCGCACGATATTGGCGTCGATGGTAATGGCGATCTGTTCCCGGGTCAGGCCCGGGACATCGACGGTCAGGTTGACGGTTTGCTCGTCCCGGGTGACGCGCGGCGCCTGTGCGGTCGTCTGGCGAGTGGCGGGCGTAAATGCATTGGCTAGAAACCGTTCGACCGCCTGGTCGACGGAACGCAGTTGGGGGGCATAAGCCTGGCGGCGGGTGGGTGCGTAGAACATGCTGATAGCTCCTGCTGACTGCGCGGCTCTCAACCGTGATTGCCGCATGGAGTGGAATCTTTGCGCAGCGGATGGCTTTTCAAGAGCATCGATTCATCAAATTAATTTGACCGGGTGGCTCTTGAAAGCCTTGCGGCAATTACTAAGTGCTGCGCCCCTCGATTTGTGCGCTTCGAGATTCGATTGCATTCGACCAGGCCTCTTGGGGCATTGCGGCGTTGTGCGTGTATTTTATTTTGGCAAGTCGATTATATGGCCCGTCATATTGCAGGGAGCGAATGAGCGGGGAAAGGCGCGGGGCTGAAAAGATAATCGAGATCCCGGTGGGTGGTGCCATTATGGGTGATCCGCAGAGCGTCTGGGCGGCACGGATATAATGCTGCGAGATTTGCCGGCGCTGAATCGCGCCGCGCCTCCCGCCTGCTGTTTTAAAAGTTAAAAGGAAAAAAGAAATGCGCCGTGTGGTCCTTAAATCCCTGGCGGCCGGTTCGCTCGCGCTGGTTCCCTGGATCCGCGTCGGCGCCCAGCCGGCGCCAGCCGCGCGCCCACCGATCACCATCGCGCTCATCGAGGGCCTGTCCGGCAGCTTTGCCAACGCCGGTGAAGCGGTCTGGCGCAATATTTCCTGGGCCATCGAACGCGTCAACGCGCGTGGGGGCGTGCAATTGCCCGGCGGAACCCGGCCGCTGCAACTGGTGCGCTACGACAGCAAGGGCCAGACAGAAGAAGCGTTGTCGGCACTGCGTGCGGCCATCGATGCGGGCAGCCATTTCGTGATGCAGGGCAATTCTTCGGCGGTTGCTTCTGCTTTGGTCGACGCGATCGACAAGCAAAACAACCGCGATCCTTCTCATCGGGTGGTCTTTCTCAACTATTCGGCGGTCGATCCGGTGCTGACGAACGAGCGGTGCAGCTTCTGGCACTTTCGTTTCGATGCGCATGCCGACATGCGGGTAGCGGCGCTGATGGACGTGCTGCGCGACGACAGGTCGCTTTCGGGTGTCTACCTGATCGGCCAGGATTACAGCTTCGGGCAAGGCGTGTTGCGCGAAGCGCGACGTCAGCTCGGCGCACAGCGGCCCGACATCAAGGTGCTGGGAGACGAACTGCATCCGCTGGGGCGGGTGAAAGACTTTTCGCCGTACGCCGCCAAGATTCGCGCCAGCGGCGCGCAGGCGGTGATTACCGGCAACTGGGGTAACGACCTGACGCTATTGGTGAAAGCCGCCCGCGAGGCCGGATTCGAAGGCAGGTTCTATACCTTCTACGGCAACGCGCTGGGTGCCCCCGCCGCTTTGGGAGACGCCGGTGTCGGCCGCGTGATCGCCGTCGCGGACTGGCTGCCGAACGTTCCCGGCGCACAGAGCGAGGCTTTCTACAGCGCCTTCCACCAGCGTTATCCCAGCCCCGCGGAAGACTATGTCCACATGCGCATGCAGCTGATGGTGGAGGCGCTGGCGCAGGCCATCGAAAAGGCCGGCAGCGACGACGCGCTGGCGGTGGCGAGCGCGCTCGAAACCGCCTCGGTATCCCTGTACGGCCAGACCGGCCGCATGCGTGCGGCCGACCATCAGTTTCAGCAGTCGCTGGTGGTCGGGCAGATGGAGCGCAAGGGGACGCCGGGCGTCAAGTTCGATGTCGAAGGTTCGGGCTACGGTTTCAAGGTGATTCGCAGCATTGCGCCGGAACGCGCCGAACAGCCGACCAGCTGCCGGATGGTGCGTCCGGCCCGCTGAGCCGGGCAGCGCTTTTTTCAGGAGCCGTAGCCGTATCCCTGGCACGCGCCGGCGTTGGGCAGGCCTCGGCACTCGCGCCTGAAGCGGCGGTCCCGGTCGGCGGCGGATTCGCCGTTGTCGTGCTGAGGCGCTGTCTTGATGCGGGTGGATCGGGCGGCCGACGGTTTCTTTTGTTTGTGTGTGGTGCCGTCGCCGGCCGACGTGGCCCCGGCGGACGGGGCGGCGAGGCAGAAGGCCAGCACGAGCGAGGTCATGGCAAAGGCGGCGGATCGGTTCATCGGAATGAGCTGCAAAGTGAGGGAGACGTGATCGTCTGCCGACTTGCAGCGCCTCCATGACCGTTGGTCGCCCGTTGGATGCCTCTCGCGCTATAATCGACGGGCTTTGCCTCCGCAAGGCGCACGTACGGCGCATTTCCAGCGCCGTTCGCAAGTCAAATATCTCCCAGGAAATACTGAAATGATCGCATCCTCCATCAAGGCCGAAGTCGTCAAGGACAACGCCCGCGCAGCCAACGACACCGGATCCCCGGAAGTTCAAGTCGCGCTGCTGACCGCTCGTATCAACGAGCTGACCCCCCACTTCAAGACCCATGCCAAGGACCACCACGGTCGCCGCGGCCTGCTGCGCATGGTGAGCCGTCGCCGCAAGCTGCTGGACTACCTGAAGGCCAAGGATCCGTCGCGTTACACCGCCCTGATCGCCAAGCTGGGCCTGCGTAAGTAACGCAGGGCAGATCGAGAAACGCCTGAGTTAGCGAGCTAGCTCAGGCGTTTTTCGTTTCTTTTTCGACTCGATTCCCGGCCGGACGATACCCATCACAGATCGAAGCTGTGTCATTCCAGAGGCGCTGCGCACGCCGAGCGCCCCTGGAATGGCATCGTGTTCTGATGGGACTGACGACCGGTCCGCACCTCACCAACAACGACAACCGACAGGAGCAGTTCACTCTATGAGCATCTTCAACAAAGTCACCAAGACCTTCCAGTGGGGCGACAACACCGTTCGCCTCGAGACCGGCGAAATCGCCCGTCAGGCTTCCGGCGCCGTGCTGGTCGACATCGACGGCACCGTGGTGCTGGCGACCGTCGCCGCCTCCAAGACGGCCAAGTCCGGCCAGGATTTCTTTCCCCTGACCGTCGACTACATCGAGAAGACCTACGCCGCCGGCAAGATTCCCGGCAGCTTCTTTAAGCGTGAAGCCAAGCCCAGCGAACACGAAACCCTGACCAGCCGCCTGATCGACCGCCCGATCCGCCCGTTGTTTCCCGAAGGCTTCTTCAACGACGTGCATGTGGTCATCCACACCGTGTCGCTGAACCCTGAAGTCGACGCAGACATCGCCGCCATGATCGGCGTGAGCGCCGCGCTGGCCGTGTCCGGCATTCCCTTCGCCGGCCCGATCGGCGCCGCACGCGTCGGCTATGTCAACGGCCAGTACGTGCTCAACCCGGGCCAGACCGCTCGCAAGGGTTCGCAGCTCGAACTGATCGTCGCCGGTACCGAAGCCGCCGTGCTGATGGTCGAATCCGAGGCCCAGCAGCTGTCCGAAGAAATCATGCTCGGCGCCGTGGTGTTCGGCCACGAGCAGGGCAACGTCGCCATCAATGCGATCCACGAACTGGTACGCGACGCAGGCAAGCCGGTCTGGGACTGGCAGCCGCCGGCCAAGAACGAGCCGCTGATCGCCAAGGTCAACGCGCTGGCCGAAGAAAAGCTGCGCGCCGCCTACCAGCTGCGCAACAAGCAGGCCCGCACGCAAGCCCTGCGCGAAGCCACCGCTTCGGTCATCGAAGGCCTGAAGGCCGATGGTTCGTCGGTCGACAGCGTGCTGGTCGAAGGCCTGCTGTTCGACATCGAAGCCAAGATCGTGCGCAGCCAGATCCTGTCGGGCGAGCCGCGCATCGACGGTCGCGACACCCGCACCGTGCGCCCCATCGAAATCCGCAACAGCGTGCTGCCCCGTACCCACGGTTCGGCCCTGTTCACGCGTGGCGAAACCCAGGCGCTGGTCATCACCACGCTGGGCACCGAACGTGACGCACAGCGCATCGACGCGCTGGCCGGCGAGTACGAAGACCGTTTCCTGTTCCACTACAACATGCCTCCCTTCGCCACCGGCGAAGTGGGCCGCATGGGCAGCACCAAGCGCCGCGAAATCGGTCACGGGCGCCTGGCCAAGCGGGCGCTGGTCGCCGTGCTGCCGAGCAAGGAAGAGTTTCCGTACACCATCCGCGTGGTGTCGGAAATCACCGAGTCCAACGGCTCCTCGTCGATGGCTTCGGTCTGCGGCGGCTGCCTGTCCATGATGGACGCCGGCGTGCCCATCAAGACCCACGTGGCCGGTATCGCCATGGGCCTGATCAAGGACGGCAACCGTTTCGCCGTGCTGACCGACATCCTGGGCGATGAAGATCACCTGGGCGACATGGACTTCAAGGTGGCCGGATCCGCTGCCGGTATCACCGCGCTGCAGATGGACATCAAGATCCAGGGCATCACCAAGGAAATCATGCAGGTCGCGCTGGCGCAAGCCAAGGAAGCGCGCCTGCACATCCTGGGCGAGATGAACAACGCCATGAGCACCGCCAACACCACGGTGTCGGACTTCGCTCCCAAGCTGTTCACCATGAAGATCAATCCGGAAAAAATCCGCGACGTGATCGGCAAGGGCGGCTCGGTGATCCGTGCGCTGACCG
>Ga0308164_10000251_pt1 | contig 118604 bp, 74 predicted proteins | sample PhyTR2_FD_201031 | JGI IMG/M metagenome (GOLD analysis project Ga0308164, IMG submission 201031) | Phyllosphere microbial communities from UC Gill Tract Community Farm, Albany, California, United States - DLSLT.R2 | ecosystem: Host-associated > Plants > Phyllosphere > Unclassified | place...
GATCCTTCTGACGTGGAAGGATCAGACAACGACGTACAGGCAGCATTTGACGCGACGGTCGTCCAGATCAAAGAGCGTTTCCAAGCATTCTTCAGCCTGGATCATTCGGCGCTTACGCCGCAAGAACTGAAGCGCGAGCTAGATCGAATAGGTGAACTGTGATGGATGAATTTTCCACGGATATCAGTCCGGATCTTCCAAATCTGGATCTGTCACTGGTTGATATCCCCACACTGGATCTGCTTCAAGGTCACGATCAACCGGCCCACAAGCCGCGTATTTTGTTGTTGTATGGTTCGACCCGTGAGCGCTCTTTCAGCAGGCTACTGACCCAGGAGGCTGCACGCATTCTGACCCTAATGGGAGCCTAAGCCGTCATCTTTGACCCGTCAGGTTTGCCTCTCCCTGATGACGCTCCGGAAGACCACCCAAAGGTCAAAGAGCTGCGGGATTTGGTTCTGTGGTCAGAGGGACAAGTGTGGTGTTCGCCAGAGCGTCACGGTGCAATGTCTGCTGTATTCAAAGCCCAGATCGACTGGATTCCTCTCACGATGGGCGCTGTCCGGCCTAGCCAGGGCAAGACGCTCGCCGTCATGCAGGTCTGCGGTGGATCACAGTCCTTTAACACGGTAAACCAGCTGCGGATCCTCGGGCGCTGGATGCGGATGATCACCATCCCAAACCAGTCGTCAGTACCCAAAGCCTTCCTGGAGTTCGACGACACAGGGCGTATGAAGCCATCTGCCTACTACGACCGTATTGTGGACGTGATGGAGGAACTGATGAAGTTCACGCTGATGGTTCGGGGCCGGGAAGCGTATCTGGTAGATCGCTACTCGGAGCGCAAGGAAAGCGCCGAGTCTCTCTCGAAACGAGTCAATCAAAGATCGATTTGAGCGACCAAGGGGATAGAGGATGAGCAACACCACAATAAGGATTGCGCAGATTTCAGACGCTCAAGCCATCCAGGCAATTTACGCACCGATGGTTGAGCGCACCGCGATTTCGTTTGAGCTTGAGCCGCCTACAGTTGAAGAGATGGCCAAGCGGATTGGGTCGACTTTGCCGACTTACCCGTATCTGGTAGCGGAGCGAGACGGCCATGTCATCGGCTACGCATATGCCAGTCAGCACCGGGCTCGTGAGGCCTATCGCTGGTCGGTCGACGTCACCGTTTATATATCGCCAGAAGCGCAACGTAGCGGCGTCGGTCGGGCACTGTATGACGTGTTGCTGCCGACGTTGAAGAGGCAAGGATTTCACGCAGCCTATGCCGGGATCGCTCTGCCCAATGATGGCAGCGTAGGGCTGCACGAAGCACTAGGCTTCGCTCACATCGGGACGTATCCAGAAGTAGGATTCAAGCATGGCGCTTGGCATGATGTTGGATATTGGCGTATCGCGCTGGATTCAACGAATCCGCCAAAACTGCCCGTGCTTTTCAGTGAGATCAGTCTCTTCTGAATGAGCCACGACCAGCAGATCAAGTGCGCTTGCCCCCTCAAAAAGAAAACCCCTCAGCTAGCTGGAACAGCATCTCTTCAACCTAGCGAGTTCCAACGGTGCTGGTAAGCATCGATAGTGGGCTTTTACCCGAGAAGCGTTCTTTCGGCTTGGTTAGTCCACGCACCGCTTTATCTGCGTCACCGAAGAATGCCTCGGCCATGGCCGTAATGTGCGCGAACCGGTAATCAAAGAGTTTGATCAGCATACGTCTCTGAGAACATGGGGATGGACGTGCATTCTCGCGGGTAAAGTGGAGCCTTTTCCCTCCACCCACGATGCTAACTCGCCAGCATCACCACACCGCTTTGGATCGGATTCGACAGAGACTGAGCGGCATTAGATAGAATTCAGCGTGACCTCTGTAGGATCTACTCGCTGAGGCAGGCCAACCAGGTCAAGTCGAATGCAAACGGTTGGTCAAGTGAATGCAATCACACAACATGCACTCAGACCCCATCACTGACGCCCTAATGGCGGAAACGATGTCAAACGAAGCCTAAATTTCCTCAGAATCAGTTGAAGATACAGGCTCATGTTCACCACGAAATTGCGTCGCCGACCTAGGCTTTTGGTGGCTCAGGACGATCTGTTCACGCATCCAATCCCCCGCCAGCTCAAATTCGCGCATCATTGCGTCGAACTCTTCAGAGGTCAGTAGGATTGGATAATTGACTCGCTTCAAATAGCCTTCGTGAAATATGAACAAAGAACTTCGCGCTCTGAGCTTCTGGCTCAGTCGCAGCGAAACGCTGCTACGGCTCGTGGAGAACAAGCTTGGCGAAATCCATAAGATTGCTGATAGAACCGGGTTTGGTTCTATCCAGATGTATGCCTGTTATACCAACCGCTCGCGGCCCATGACAATCGCAACGGAGCGAATCGCCAACCATGATTACTCGATTCTCGCCTACACCGTCGCCCGGCTTAACGCCCACCATGGTGCAGGTCGCTTGATATATGCGCGGGTCAGGTTTAGTGGCACCTAGCTCAAAGCTAAACCCGTAGGCATCTAATGTCGGAAATAGCCGTTTGACCGCGCGTCCGTACGGATACGCAAGATTGCTACAGACTGCCACTAGGCGGTTGTGTTCCTGCAATAGAGCGACAGCTTCCAAGGAATCTGGGAAGGCTTTAATGCTCCCAACTTCGTGCTCCAGCATTTCTTCGATTTCAGCTAGTCGTGAAGGGTGAATATCGATGCCTAAGTGCTCGGCAGCTTGAGCCAGCCCTCCGTTGAACTTCATCAGGACATTCACATCACCGGGCGATGGACGACGACCACTACGAATGCCTTCCTTCAGGAGCCGCCGATAGGGGTGAGTGCTCGCATTGATCTGAAGAATCGTTCCGAAAGCATCGAGTAAAATTGCCCGGTATCTCATAATCTGCCATAGCTTGTTGGAGGTGTCGTTACGATGACCATCGTACTCTCCGTGTTATTTCGAAAGCCGACTGAACACAAGAGGACGCAGTTTCGCGGCCCGAACAGTCTGGACAGCTACAGAAGCACACACATGGTGTCCAAGGGGTCAAAGATACGGTGCTTGCTTCTTTAGAAAGTCGCTTACACTGAAAGGCTGTCGATGCTATGCATCTGCACGTAGCGTGCGTAAATGACCAAAGGAGCATAGGCCTCGGTAAGGAATCATTGCCTTTGGCCCCGTCCACATCGATCAACACCCATGCTGACACCGTGCGATAAGACATACCTGTTGCTTGGGTTTCGATAGCAGGCGCGCCGTCAACCCCGGCGCTACCTAACAGCTCGCTCGCTAGCACGATTATCCCTTCAACTGGCAGCGAACCCATAATCACTCCGAGGGAAAGGTCAATAACCCGCATCCAGGCTCTACCAATACGTATGCACTTCCAGTACAAGTCATCGCGATTAAGTAGCCAGCAAAATCCACGAACTCAAGGACATCGGACGTCCGGATCAAACGGCTATTTTTAAACCTATCCTTGTAATCAAAATAGATCTGCCCCGTCAGCGAAAACCCACAACTCTCGGCGTTGTGCAAATAGGCGGTGACACCTATACCAAAGTTCATGCGCGCAGCATTGGCGACCTCATCGGGAATTTTTGCATCCATAGAATTTTACTCCTGGTCAGAATTGTACAGGCTGACAATCACGTAGTGATCCTGGCCACTAACGCTTTGGGCTAATAAAAAACCGCTCCTCTCGATGACAATTTCCACTGCGGGAGTCACCACTGTCATGCCGTCGTAAATCATTCCAGACTGATCAAGGAACACCTTGGCGGCGTAGCAACTCCCTACTGGGGCAGCACTCGCTAGATAGGCATCAACCATCACTCCCCAGTCGATGGCGCACGCTTTTGAGACCTCGTCCGGAATGTTACTCTGCGGAACTTGGTCGATTGTTCGCTGTATAGATTGGCGCATCAGAATTCCACAATTTTGCTCGGGTCGAATCCGGTTGTCTCCGATGGATAACCGCGAGGATTCGAAATCACTCGGCACTGGCCGAAATGTGAGTCAATGGCGTGATGGGTGTGCCCAAAGACCCATCCATCAGCTTGGCTAAGTAAGTTGTACCACCGGTTGAAATATGCCGCGCTGACATGCCCTTCTTGCTCATCGCCCGCTGCCTCTGGAATAGGACAATGGTGGCTTATGACGACAGTTTTTCCAGAAAAAGGGATTGCCAGTTCGCGAGTGAGAAATTCACGAGTCGCTCGATTCCTCTCAATCACATCGGCGGGGCGCAGGCGCCTATAGTTTCCCCCTGCCCTGATTAAGCGGAAGTCAGTCATGTCCCTAGCACAGACTGAAGACGCGGCCACGACATCCCCCGTACTTGTGAAGTCAGTCCACGCGGTACCGACTAGGAAACGCACCCCACCTTGGATCAACGTCTCGTTTTCCATAACATGAACGTGGCCATCAGCAGCGGCTTTCATTTTTTCAAGTGTACGGTCGAGGTGCCCTTTATATAGTTCATGGTTGCCGCAGCAATAGATGACTGGGCAATCGAAAGTCTGATTGGCCCACCGCACGCCCCGCGTTAGTAAATCTATATCACCCGCAAGCACCACTAGGTCGACCTCCACTGACGGCGGCATGAATCGATCAAACTCATTATGCAGATCGGAATAGATCAGGATTTTCATACAACTCGCTATAGTTCTGATATCGAGGCGAAGGCCTCACGTCGACTCAATCTTCCCGCTTTCGCCGTAACTCAGCAGCCGACAGCTAAAAGGCGTTTTAAGGGTATATTGATGTTTGAAACGAAAACCTTGCAGCCGCTCGCATTGACCTCACTGACTCTCCCACTCGTCAGCAATCCACCAGCACCAAGCAGAGGCCCATTTTTGAGGGAAGCTTTTACCGCAGTCCGGACATGTTCACTATATACGGTAGAACCGGACTGGGCAACGTGGCTTTATCCTCATCTTTGAGGATTTTTCATGTCGCTTAAGCTCGCCCTAGCCGCAGTGCTTCGTACCCTGCGTCGCCGGGGCCGCCACAGCCAAGAGAGCCTGAATTATGGGAGCAGTCGTACCTACATGTTCCGCTTGGAGAAAGGGGCATCGACAGTATCCTTGGACAAACTCGAATCGATCTGCGAGGGTCTCGGGATCAGTCCGCTGACATTTTTAGCTCTGACGTTGTCGGCAAAAAGTGGTGACTCTACTCAAGTGCTTCTACAGCGAGTCCACGCTGAACTGCACGAGTTCGAGCGCTCCGGTGGCTTCGAAGACCTCAGAGCGGAGGTTGCGGTAGGAGCAGCTGTCGAGCGCCGACCAGGAAAACCAGCCGATCAAGACAAGCTCAAAAAAGTCCTTCAGTGCAAGGCGGAGGGGATGAGTCAGAAGACGACCTCAGAGACGCTGGGCATCCCCAAGCAGACCGTCCATGATCTATGGCGGCGTGACTTAGAGTAAGACCCCAACCAGAGTTCTGACTGCGTCACGCATCCACGTCGTCAAAAATGCTCCTGGCTTGCCTAGGCTGAAGGTTCGGGGAGATTTGGTTGGAAGAATGATCAGGCTCGTCCCGTCGGCTCCGGGAAACGCCCGACACCCATTCATAAAGCCTATCGCGTTGACGACAGAGGATCCGTTCGATATTTGGCCACTGCGGATGGGTTTGCTCAATATACTCCAAGTGTTCGAGCAGTTCAGACACATGACTATCAGGATCCGAATCGTACTCATAGCGAGAGGTGAGCTGATCACTGATTGCGTCCAAGCTGGGCAGTACGTACTGCTGCACATCTGAGAAGAAGCTTTCAAGCTCTTCTGGAGTCATGAATTCCTGAAGATCCTCATCATGGATAAGCCCCAGTTCGTCACCGTCTAATACCTGTTGCACCAGGTGCGACACGATCTTGGCCCGCGCACCCTCTGTCAGAAGTTTTTCTCGATGTAGGCGCAAAGCGAGATCCTTGGGCGTCCAGATCCAAGATGTCTTGTAATCCCCGGAGATCAAGTCCGATAGACCGACCTCTACTTCAACGTAGGCAACCAAGAACTCACGGGTGCAGCGATGCAGAAGAAACGAGTAGTAGCGGTGACGTTGGCTAAAGACTCCGTCGGGCGCCGTCTCCTTGCGCACGTATTCGTACACTTTAGTGACGAACTCTCCGAACATTGCGGGCGGAATTATTGTGGCCTTTGCCAACCCGACATCTCCACAAGTCACCAAATCCATGAGTTTTTCGGTAGTAGTTCCGTCAATGAAAATGCGCAGAAATTCTCGACTCTTTGCCAACGTTAATGCGAAAGCATCACCGATCGTGGGATGTTTGTAGCGCCATATCCGAGCGGATTCAGTATCGACCAGCTGAACAAAGCTACCTTCTAAATGCTCCATGGCCTTGAGGCATTTGGCTTCAGTGCTTCCAAGCCGATCAATAGCACGGACTTCTTCCACGGACAGTGACACGGGGCTCTCTACAGCACCTCGTTTCATGTAGATCAAAGCTAATGCGGCGTGGCTGTGTGCATCCATGCTTTCGAGCGTGTCTACCAAGTGTTCCTCTTGCTTGACGACAAAGTCGTCAATGTCTTTTTTGGTCACGCGGAGCGTTTTGGTGAACTGGGGATTTCCTAGCCGCCGCGCTGCTTCAGGCACAAACCGTCGGTTACTGGCAATTTCTGGCAGAAACGGCTTGAGCCGGGACAAGAAGTGTTTCGTCTGGCTGCCTAGCTTCAAATGGTTGTAGAGGATCTGCTCCTTTTCCTGAGCAGTGAGCTTTTTGACGTCAATGACAACTTTGCTTTCTTCAAGTAACGGGAAAGCAGTTTTCTTGAGTTCGCGTCGAGCCTGATTATAGATGTAGTCCCTGCTAGTCATTACCACCTTGTGTCCGCGCTTGATCATCGCAGCCAGTACGTCCAAGGTTCGATTCCACCGCATCACCAAATGGGACTCGTACTGGGTGACTCCGAACGCGTCGTCTACCCAAATGAGCTGGGACTGTTCCTCGATATTCCAGTGATCCCTGACCTGCTCTGGAGTTTCAAGCTTGAGCACATTGCTTCCCCAGCGATCCAGTGCGCACATGGCCAAAAGGGCAGCAATGGTCGTCTTGCCCGCAGCCGGCTCTCCCACCAGCAGTACAAAACCTTGGTTTTGGAGCGCTTGCAAGGCGTCTCGGTAGGTTTGCGTTACTACAGTCTTGGCCAACTCAGGCTTAAGCTCGCTAAGCAAAGCTTGCGTTTGCTTATATCGTCGCTCATCCAGAATTTGGCTCAGATCGCCCAACCCATATAGACGGGGAACGTTCATTCGCAGACCGCTATTTTGCTCAATTTTCTCGCAAATCCAGGTCGTGTCGAATATCAATATGTGACCAACACCGGCACCCTCGAAAGCCTCCTGAATCCTGAGGTTGCTTGCGCCCGTAACTCCGGCATTAGTCATCAGAACATAAACGTCACACGTACCCTTTTTCACGAGCTTGCGTACCTTGGCGATTTCATCTGCCACGTCGGACAAGCTCAGCTTATGATCCCGCCGGGCGGTGAACTTGCACTGGATTACGTACCTGCCTGCCAACAGCTCTCCAGCTTGGGGCGACCATTCACCTTCAAACGCACCATCCCGGCCACCGTCGTTTCCCTCAAGGAAAGACCCAACAGTTTGACCCAAAACCTGAGTAGCGACCTTAATGCAAAGCTGCTGGAAATCGCTCCATCCAAGCTGATGAAGATCGTATCTGTTTGAACTCATACTGCACGCCAATCCTGCGGTAATAGTTGGGGGGGTCAGCCTTGACTACAGCGAAGCCGCATAGCGCAGCGTCCAGCGCTTGCAACTCGCACTCATCGTCCGAATTTGGGGCTTTGTGCAGCTATGCGTGCTGTGGTGTAAGCGTTGGCGAACTCTGACTGGTCAATTGTGCCCCTCGTTAGACTCTCATTGAGCTCGGTAAAGATTCGCAACCCTTCGCCAGCCGCTACGGATTCCAACTGAGCACATTTTGAACCTAGCAACCGGATAGCAACCTTCTCAAGACGCTCGTCCATTTGGTCTCCATGGTGAGACTCGACCAACAGCCTGTAAACCGCCCAGAGTCGTTCTGCGCAAGCCTTCGGCAAATGACCCATGAGTGCGGCGGTGATGATCAAAAGGACTATGGTCTCAAGGGCCTGATCAGGGGCATCATTTTTCATAGCTGCTTTGACATGCCAGTGTCGCATCAGCGCAGCTAGTCCAATCTCAGGAAGCTGAGCCTGCTCCACCAGTGCATGCAACGCCGATGCTGCATGCCCCAGCGATTTTTCAAAGGGCACTCGGTAATCCCAGAGCGCCGAGATCATTGAAATGAACCCAGGTTCTGCATCAAGGATTGCTACGCCTTGACGTACGGTTCGTGCAGTAAAGGCAGCCGGAGGAAGTAACTGCACAATTTCGGATAGCTGTACGATTACCCCGACCCGCCATTCGCACAGCTGGGCTATTTTGCCCGCTTTATCAAGTGGTGAGAGCTGCCCAACTTCTGTCAGGGCGGCCAGGACGTCAAGCGTGCAGAAGCCATCGACCTCGGAACCTGCGGCGCAAAAAGTGCGCAGCGCTTCGTCATCAGAATAGAGCCTGTACCGTTGTGGCTCTGCGGCGCATATCTTCACCATTTCGCTGTTGCTTCGCCCAATGACTTTTGAGGGCAGTGCTTCGTTTGCTTCTTCTGACGAGGAGGGCTGGAGGATGGAAGCGAGATGGGCTTTCAAGGCGCTCTGTAGGCCCAAGCACTTGCTTCGCATCGGGCTTCCAAATATAGGATTCGTGAACTCGGCAAGCTCCTCCATTGTGGTTCTGGCCACTGCAATTTGACCGAAGAAAGTGATGACGGCGTCGATGAGCCCCAAATCATTGAGGACTAGCAGCGCTGTCCAATCCAGCAAAGGCACACGCTTGCGTAGGGCATCGGCACCGGTTGGTTGCCAGCCAATATCGTTGACCATTGCCAAGTGATACTGGCGATCATCCCGACTAGACACCTTGGCAACTTCCCACAGATGCACGATATCGCAAATGCAGGACAGCACCAGTCGCGGGCGCCATGAGAAAGGGATGGTGTTTAATCCCTGCTGTAGGGAGCGCTCCAACCGTTTCTGGAACGCTTCTCTGTCGGGCGTCAGTCCAATCAGTGCTTTCAGGCTTTCAACCAACTCCCTGCCAGAGGCGCCATCTCGAACCTCGCCTCTCCAGAGCATCCGGGAATTCGGGAAATTTCTGAAGAATGCATCAGCGCGTGTTCGGAATTGCTCCCTATCCTTGGCTAGGTCGATGTCACTGCGTCCACCCAGGGTACCGCTCAGGTGCATCATCAAGTAGGTGCCTTCCTGGCTCTCTACGCTCTGATCCACCAGTTCGCCTGCTCGCAGCGCCAGCTCCAATAGCCTGTCGCTCGTTGGGTCGGAGAACTGAATGAGAAAGAACAGTAACTTCACAAACTCCAGCTGTTCTCCTTTGGACTTTGCAGTTTCGAGAGCCCTTTCCGCCGCCTCTACGGCGTCATCGACGTAGCCGCAGCGAGTGGCGATCGTGGCATAGGTGTTCAGAGCCAGTGGGTCGTCGGATCCTGTAGCTACAATTTTCAACAACCGATCGCGGGCTTTTTCCGTTTCGCCTAGATGATCAAGTGCCAATGCCTCGAAGGCCCCCATTCGATCACCCGACTCAACGCGGACTTTATTGCTTTGACACAGTTCTACGATACCCTGCCAATCTTTCAAGGTTACCAACGCCATCCCGAGGCGCGCAGCCATCGCAGGCGAGAGTACGTAGTGCTCTGTTATCCTTTCGGCGAGTCGAACACACTCCATCGCACTGTCTGGATCGGTAGGATCAAGCTCGTGGATGAGTGTGAGTGCAATGCTCACGGGCTGATCCAATTCCTCATACCTGGCCTGCAGCGTCTTCAAAGCTTCATCTTTGGCCAACCTGCTGATCTCCAACTGGAGATAAAAATTTGCGAGGGCGGCTTGGGGAGCTAAATCAGGATCTGATTCGAGCAGACTCATCCACTGTTTCACGAGACCAGGCTGAACTGATTTGTGAGCAGAAATCGAAGCTGCGCTGACAGCCGACCCAAAAAGGGGATGGCTGCGATTCACGGTGCCGACGTATGCGCCGAAGCTTTGGTAGCATGCCCGGAATTTACGGGTCTCATATAGCAGGAGCGTGTTCCAGAGATGCTTGTCAGGTGAATCGGGCAACTGATCATTTGCCGATAATGCGAGGGTGAAGTCCGATAACTGACCCGCAATGCCCCGTAAGACCTCATGGATATGGGGCAAGTCCGGTCGTTTCTGCGCAGCATCCTTCAGGTCTGCAACTATCGTCTCTGCCCTGCCGAGTGCCGACGCAGCAGCCCCCCAAATGTCGACGAGCTGCTCTATGTTGGCGTCCCAGCCTGATGCCTTTATGGACAACACCGCGTCGTTAATCGCAGCCCAAGCCTCCTCAAGCTTTTGAAGGTCTACACCTGGAAGACCTGCTGGTGGTATAGATTCACGTTGCTGAGTACTGGAGGTGGCCAGCGCGAGGGCAAATTTGGCTCGGGCCCTAAGCAAAAGCAACAGTTCACGTATGTCATCGGATGCCTCGCAGGATGCAAGGCCCGCTTCGCAGTCCGCCAGGGCATTTGCAGGCTCTTCAGACAACCAATGTGCAAATGCTCTGGCGAAAGACCGTTGAGGTTCTGGAAGCAAATCAGCCACCTCAACTGCCAACTGGTGGTGCCCTTGCACAGCATGGAGCCGGGAACGAACGGCGATGACTATTGAGTCTTCGCCCTCCAGTAGATCATGCAGCTCAGCAAGCGAGTCGCAATCACGTTCGAATCTAATGCGGATTTCTGCTTCAACCAAAGCGGCTCGGAACTTGGGCAAAGGCGATGCCTCATACGCGTTCTGGTATGAAGAGGCTGCCGCTTGGTTATCCCCCGTTTGAACCTGCCACTTGCCACGTAGATACCAATATTCTGCGCGTTCAAGGGTGGTCGACTCTTCGAGTTTTGGCTCTGCCTCGTCGAGCTGTATCTTTGCTCGATCTAGCGCAGTTACTCGTAGTTCTGCTTTGGCCTGAGTCAGATTCCAGGCAAGTGTGTCCCGAGCTGGGTTCACCCAGTAGTCTTCCGTTGAGCCGGCCAATGCGTTCATCAGTGCAGGCCCTCTAGCGGCCACGCCTTTTACCACCCCTTGAATCAAGGTTAAGCGGTCATCTGCTTGCATCCCAGGGTGGATTTGCTCCGCGCGCTGGCTAAGTATGTGCCCTACGCGAGACAGTTCGTTCTGGTGGCGAATGCCCTCGGAGAGATCCGAAGTCCTTTTCAGGATGTTTTTTGTTGGCGCGCGAAGAGTGACGGATTTCTGTTCGGCAGACAGCTCATCGACGGTGATGCGGATCAGCTCATCCCTGAGCCAGACGTAGTAAAGGGGGCAGTCAACAGGGTCTTCGTTTACCGAAAGGTCGCAGATCACCAAGAGCACCGGTTCTACAGCTCGGGCGTAGTAGCGGATAGTGGACGCTTTCAGAGCGACCGAAATGTATGCGCCATCCGCCGTTAGACTCGGAGAGCGGGTGCCTTTAAGTTGGACACGAAAAATATCCGTCGCGCGTTGATTAGGCGTGGTCTGCACTTGGAAGTCATAGCCATAGTCGTCAGTCCCTTCCAGGCTTTGCAACCGCCAATCCTTGGGATGACGAGCCATTAGACAACGCGTTGCGTCGGCATTGATGTCGTGCTGGTCACCTGTCCCAGGTAAAGGCCCGTCAACTGGCATGGTGCTTCCTCAGTGTAATCAAAAGGCGCTGATGCCCTAAAAGGTGTTTCTTGGAGCACTTTTTCCAGAAGTATACCGCCCTCTAGACCGCGCTTGGATCAGACTATGGGATCAACATCTCTGTATCTGGAGCTGAGAGCAAATGGGGCGCGCATCTGTCTTGTACGCGACTGCCCAAGGTATTCCGAGCTCCATCCCTTCCAGAGAGCCAGATAATGGCTTATTGATGCCGGTGCGGTTACGCTGATGTGCATCAGGGAGGAGGCGCGATGAGCCAGTACCTTTTAAGTTTTGGAAGGCAGAACCTTGAGGAGCGCACTGATGCTTACCTGGTGCTTCTCTGGTGTATGTACCAGGCCAACCAAAGCAAAGGCCGCTACTCCGACCACATCAAGGCACACATCACCACGGCGTCAGATCAACTGCTGGGGCGCAACTATCTGATCAGGCAAGCCCTTTAGAATTTGGCTATTCAGATGCAGGTATCGCCTAGCGCTATACGAATCTGAGGGGCTGATCTAGCTGAGAGCAGGACATATTCTGAAACATCTACGCGCAGCCCGTGGTTGATGTGAAGCATTCCTAGGAAGTCGAGCTGTAACGTCCTATGCTAGTGTCACTTTGATAGCCAAGCTTGCAAGGTTTTGACAGGGAGTCTAAATGAGTATCGTCGTACGAGTGCTACACGCGAACCATGGGGACTGCATCCTGGTTACCCATGAGGGCGCCGCCAGCGTATTCAACGTGCTCATTGATGGAGGGCCATCGCAGACCTTCAGGCACGGGCCCAGAGGGCGCTATCCCGGAGCCCTCTGTATCGTATTGGATGAACTCAAATCCAAAGGTCAACAGATCGACCTGCTCGTCCTGACCCATATAGATGAAGACCATATCAAAGGTTTGATCAAGGCGTTCGAAAGGCCGGATTACCTCAGGGTAATGGTTAAAAGAATCTGGTTCAACTCGTCACGATTGATCACGCGCTATTTTGATTCTGCGGATATTCCGGAGAATAATATAATGCTGTCCAGCGAGAGCCCTGAAACCAGTGTGAAGCAGGGGAAGGAGCTGGAGGCGTTGTTAGATGAGATCGGCTGTGATCGTGCTCCGCTTATCGTGGCGGGACAGAATCATAATATTGGGCCTTTTAAATTCAAAATATTATCTCCCGGGATAGAGCAGTTAAAGAAACTTCTGCACAAGTGGCCTACTGAGGTAAGTTCGGGTCAAACTTCATCCCACAAAAATGATTATCATCTGTCTTTGATCGATATCTGGGCTGACGATAGATATGAGCCGGATGACTCAGACTACAACGGAAGTTCTATTGCGTTTATTTTAGAATGTGATAGTAAGAGCATGCTGTTTCTTGGGGACGCCCATGATGATATTGTAACAAATTCCCTTCGGTCGCGGGGGTACACGGATACCAATAATCTCAAGTTGGAGCTGGCCAAGATCTCGCACCATGGTAGTCAATACAATACGAGCTATGATTTTCTATCACTTTTGGACTGCTCTCGCTATGTGGTTTCCACGAATGGTGTCAAGCATGGTCTTCCCAATAAAAGGACTATTGCTAGGCTGATAAAATCTACAAATAGTAAGATATTATTCAATTACCCGAACGTTATTGTACCTCTGCTGCTCCCTAATGAGATTGACAAATATTCCTCGCGCCTAGACGCGCTTGACGGTGAACTTAGGTTTTAATATGACAGCCTCCGAAATCATCCACTCGTATTGTGTCATAGTTAATGATGGGAGTGGCGTTTTGGTCAACGCCATGACGCAAGAATACTCCTATGTTTTGACCGCTGCTCATGTAATCGATGATGCGGTTGGTGGCATCGTCGTTACTGATTGCCAAGGACACAATATCGATGTCCTTGATATATTCCTCCCAACTAAAGTCGACGGTGACAGACTTTATGATTGCGGCATTCTGAAAGTCCTTTATCAGCCTCATGTTTCGCAGCAGTCTCTGCCAGCAGCGCATTTGCAATTGCAGGACAAGATTACGTTTGTTGGCTGTCCTGCGACAGAGAGAGGCTCACCAGACCCAATCAAACACTGGGATGGTCACATGACCAGCGCGGTCGATGAGCTCATCCTTTTAACCATAGCGGGAATCCCAGGAACCGAAACGATACGAGGAATGTCAGGGGGGGGCATATACCACGTTGACAATGGATTCCCCTATCTTGTTGGCGTAGAATTCAGTATGGACGGCACTGGCCACGACCAGCAATTCGGTCGCGCTCGATGCCACAGCTTATTCAGATTCGAAGAGCTAATAGTCGCTAATAATGGCGCTGCTATGGTTCCTGCATTTCTGGAGTGTTTTTCTCGGGTTAAGAAAGAAATATTCGAATTCGACGTCATCACCCCTGGAAATGTCCAGAATCTGAAAGTGGCGCTGGATGAATTTACTGACAAACTGATAAATAATGGAATGCCTCCACCTTACGAGGTGATGACTCAATATGGTTTGAGTCTTCTTGTTGATGGTAAGCGACCAAATGAACTTAAAGCTCGTGAGCTATGGGTTGCGTACTTGGAGTTTTTGGTGATTTGCGCCTTGCTTGATAATTCAGGATCGGTAGACTCCGATTACTTGAAGAAAACTGAGCGCAAGCGAAGAATGCTCTATACCAGTGACGGTTCAAATTGGATTCGTCGTATTGAGGAGTTGCTCAAAGTAGCTCGGAAACTGCTAGACGAAGATGGTGTCTTGATTGTCGCGTCTCCGCAAGCGACGGCAATATGCCTGCCCAAAGATTTTTCGGTCGAAAATATAGTAAAAAATATTGCTGTCGTGCCAAATAAAGGCCCGTTTGCTGTTGATTTAGTTGAAGCTTCGATTTATAAAAGTTTCAAATTGACTCACTTGGAAGCACTTCGCTCCCGATGCGTTATCCTAAAGGAAGAGGACTACAAGTTGGTGTCTGAGGGCGTGGATCAATTGCTTTTATTCAGGAAAAAGATAGATGAAGCTATTAACGAAAGAATTTGATTTTGGATTTATCAACTCGCAATTTGAGAACGTCGAGTTCCGTATGTTTTGCTCGGATGACGCTCTATCTTTTATTTCGTGCATTGCGTGTATATTGGATACTTCCGCCGAAGTAGTCAAACATTGGAGCGCCATCCAGAGTGTGGTGTCAGTTTATCACCAGCCCTCGGGCGGTTTAGCAGCTTGGAATGTGTATTTGGCTTTTGTTACTCGTGATCAAGTTCCTCTCTGGGATAAGTACGAGATTGAAAATAACAAGTATAATGCCCGAAAGATTATTCTGGATGGATTGGCTGAGATACCGAACTCAGCCCAGTTGGCGGTGGAATTGGAGAAGCACCTATTAGGCTCGGATCTGGTACTTGATCCTCGTGTGAGTGAGCCTAGGGAAGCTTTACTTTCGCTGGAAAATTATGTCCGTGGCGCTCCGTTGGATCAGCGATTAGAGTCAAGAGAAAAACGGGCTGCGATGATCACCTCCATAATTGAGTTATTGAGCAAAAATGAAAATCAAAAAAGTTGAGATTGAGGCGTTTCGGGCGTACAAGCTGAAATCTGAAGGAACTTTTGATTTCACTCAAGCCAACGGTGATCCTTCTGATTTTGTAGCAATTTATGCACCGAATGGTTTCGGCAAGAGCTCGTTTTATGATGCGGTTGAGTGGGCTATCACTAACCACTTGGAACGACTCGGTGGGGAATACAATAAAGTAAACTTTGAAGGCGCGGCAAAAATCACCAAAGATGAAAACGTCGGGCAGAAGATACTCCGAAATAAGTACGTTAGTGATAAAGTTCCTACCGAAGTTGTGGTCTCCACCACGCGCCTTGAGCCGTTTTCGCGGAGATTACCTAATATTCGAACGAACGGTCGTGATTTAAAGTTTGGAGATCACAAGAAGAAGGAAAATGAGTTTTTCCGGCGGGTGATTCTTAGTCAGGATGAGATCGACAGATTTCTCCGAGAGGCGAAACCGCAAGACCGTTACATCAAATTTATGGAGAGTTTCGGTGGTGACATCGAAATTGCTCGCAAGGAATTGTCGGCGCTGATTAGCGACAACAAGGCCGACCTCAGTGCACTCGATCAACGGCGTGATAGCATTATTGATGAACTCGACCAGCCTTTAGATACCTCTGTGTTTGATCATTTCAATGGTGTGGCAGAAGAACTGAACACGGCAGGTGAAAATATCATTTTGGCTGATGAGAATTTTTCATCCCAGGCCGAGCATGCCCTCAGTTCAAACCTGGTAGCGAGGCAGCATGAGTTGAGTGTGGCGTATGATGCCAACATACGTACGATGGAGACACTCGCTGGTAGGCTGGCTAAACTTCCTGAAATTGCACTGCACAGTAGCTTTTTGGGAGCGCAGGAGTCTAATTCTGCACGCCTGACAAAAGGTGTTTCTGATGGCGAAAAATATCAGTCTCTCTTAGACTCTCATGCTAAATTTGAGGCAGATTTACAGCAGACAAGTGCTCGCCTTGAGGATATTGGTAAGGTTGCAGAATACTCTGAGTATTATTTAGGTGCTGTATCACGTCTTCAAGAAATCTCAGCGAGGCAGACGCAGGCAAAAGAAGAGTACTCAGCTGCCTCAACTCAACTTATAGGAGCCGAGAAAGAATTTTCCGGTGTCAAACAAGAGCTCCAGTTGGCCGATGAAAGAGCGTTGGTTCTCAGGAATTCTATTGAAAATTCCGGGCCTGTCTACAGTGAACTTTCGACGCGCCGCGCTCGGGCGGCAGTGATAGAGCAACAAATCTCAGATAAAGAAATCTCCATTCGATTAGATGAGTCTAAGTTTTCTGAGTTAGGGCGTGAGTTTGAAAAATTTTCTAATCAGAAAATCTCTCCTCAATCCCTGCTTTCGGGAGATATACAGCTCAAGCTTTTAAATCAGGAAAGACATCATTTATTAGCCGAGTGTTTTGATGAGCTGGAGTTGTTGCAGGGGCATGACCTAACTATTCATGCCACCCAAGAAGCCTTGGCTGAGCAAATGGGGCTGCATGAGCGAATCGTCGCTTCTGGTCTTGAGTACCTCAGCGCATGGCCTTCCAAGATTTGTCCGCTGTGCAGCACTCCCCATGAGTCTGAGGTTGTACTACTCGACAAAGTGAAAAGTCAGAGCCTGCTATCTCAGTTAAGCCATGACAATGCAGAAAAGCTTGCCACCTCTAGAACGCGACAAACCGAATTAAAAGACGAAATCCAGGCCATTACTCGTGAGGCGCTAACAGCTCATGCCGAGCAGAATGCCATCCTGCGAGTCAAGCTAAAGGAATCTGATGAGAGGCTCACGAAGGCAAGGGCTGAGATGTCGGCGTTGGAGTCAGAGCTCAAAGCGACAACCAGTAGAATCCGTGAGCTTGAACAGTCGGTTTGGAGCTTATCTAATGATGATTTGCTGAATAGAGTCGGAGCAGAACTCATTCAGCTTACAGGTCAGCGATCGAGCCTGACGACTCGGCAAACGGAGCTTGTGGAGAAGATCGAAAAGCTAAAAAACGCCATTATAGAGAGTGATTCGAAGTATCAGGTTTTGGTATCGGAGGCGATCAGCAAAACTGATGCGGACAATTACGTATTGGTGAATAGATACCTCTCTGTGAATGGTTTGACGCCTGCGGATCTTAAAGAGCACTGCGCACTCAGGAAGACTGTACTCGAAGCCGAAGTGGCAGGATTTAAGCTAACAACTAAGACTCTGGCAGCCAAGGCATATGCGCTACACCAGGAGATGCTAGCCGAAGGGAATTGGATAAGCTTTTCGCTACTCAAAGAGCAGAAAGACACTCTGGATCTGAGTCTTGCCCAGGCACAGGCATCGCAGACAGCTTTTTATGATAGTCTGTTTGACCTTGTAGTGGCTGCCCCGCAGGATGATTTGAACGCGGTAGAGGCGTTGATTTCTGAAAAGATGCAGCAGTGTCGCCAACAAGCACAGGAACTTGAGAAGAAGGTAAACAGATTTAAGCTTTTGACGGAATTACTGGCCTCATTCAAGCCATACATTGAGCGAATATCCTTAGAGGAAGAGTTAACGCGGATCGAAAGGGATCTGGATCAGCGTAATCGTGTTGATACCACGTTAGTTGAAGAAAGGGATGCAATCGTTGCGGAACTCAAGGCCCTGATTGATGACTTTTTCTATGAGGGTCTTATCAATGCGATTTATAGGAAAATTGATCCCCATCCATCCTTTAAGAAAGTAGAGTTTAAGGCTGATTTCGACTCCGACAAGCCAGGCCTCAATATTGTGGTAAGTGATGAGAGCGGCGCGTCAATTTCGCCAATTCTTTATTTTAGCGCTGCTCAGTCGAACATCCTTAGTTTGAGTGTTTTCTTGGCAAGCGCGCTCCATGCGAAAGATGACAACGGAGACCCGGTTGATGTGATAATGATTGATGACCCTATTCAATCAATGGATTCGATCAATATACTATCTACGATTGATCTATTACGCAGTATCTGCTTGCAATTCAATAAGCAGGTAATTATATCGACGCACGATGAAAACTTTTTCGGTCTCCTGCAGCGTAAAATTCCCGCAGAGATTATTGGGTCAAAATTCTTGCAGTTGGAGAAGTTTGGTGTGGCAGTGCCGGTCGAGCCATTTGTCAACTAGCCATCGATCCGGGAAGGGACGATTCTGTCCCTTCTATACCTAATGCGCTCCAGTGTGGACAATCTGTTGCGCCGTTTCTGAATTGCCCGGAGCTTCAGTTCACCTTTCCGAGAAGCCTTTTGGATTCAGTATTGAGCCCTCACCATTTGCAGCGCCTCAGTGAATATAGGCAGGGCGAGGCCTATCGCAACTGATTTCAATCTGAATACCCCCACGGATACTCGAACCACGCCATGCGTGAATCATTCAGCTAAAGGCTAGAAGTCCGACCAAAGCCTGTAAATCACTCGTTCATGTGGTACCCCAAAAGCCGCCAGACATTGTGCTTTGAAAGGTGCCTCATCAACTGTCCGAACAGCAACTGTCCACCCAGGGCGCGCGGTAAGCGCTTCAACGAGCGCCACGAAATACGCTCGATCAACGTCGGAGAGCGAGTGGCCCAAAACCACTACCTCCCTAATTGATCCTAGGCTTTCGAAAAACGTTGCGTTCTGCTGGATGATCAACCCGCTGGGCTTGAAAGTCGCTTCGAAGTACTCATCCAGAGTGCCAAAAGCCTCCATGACGCGGTGATCATGATCTTCCTCATCCAATTTGCTCTGCATGGATACCCGATCGCCAGCTTCCCAGGCATGGCCGAGCACAAGCTCAGATGCCTCATCCGCACCATCGCCATGGATGAACAATATATGGTCAGTTGGTACATCGTAGAGCTTGGTGAGCGTGCTGGTATAGTTGAACGTGAGGAACGCTGCATTACGATCCAGCCCCGGAAGCAGGGTTCTCACGTTTGCCCGGTCGGGGATCACGATTGACCGGATCCAGTCTCCAAATCTAGTCTGAAGGGTTCTAGATAGACCGCTCGCCACTCGGTCGACCTCATACTGAAAGTCGTGATGTCCAGAATCGCTCCAGTTTTCGTCACTATAGGATGCTAGGAACATCTCAAGCTCGGACACGATATTGTCAGTGTCCAGATAAGCCAAAGCAGCCTCCAGATCAGACCAATCCCCTTCCACCGGCACATACGAATCCACCCATGTGTAAACCTCGGGGTCTGCGGTTCTCAAATAATCTTTGAAGTGTTTGTACTGTGTTGGAAGGTGGTGATGCAGATCAAAACCGTTACCGATAACGTAGAGAGTCTGCGTGTCCATTTCAGATCCTGGAGGTAGATGATGGTGGTGGCAGCTGCCGGCTGCCACAAATGTCGGGGGGAAAAGTAAACTTAAGTGGTTTGGCCCGATACCAGTCCCACGGTGTTCTGGGTTTCAGGACGGTCAGTCTTCGTGCATGAATTTCTCATACGCATGAGCGTGGTAGGAACAGCGACCATCGTTATATTGGTCTTCTTGCCCCAGCGCCTCGCCGCAGTCTTCGCATTCGGTGTAATCGAGTTCGCATCCGCACCACAGACAGGCCTGATCCTCGGTGACAAAGGCTTCCCGATCACAGGCATTACAACGTTCCAGCGTGGGTTCTTCTCCACCACGCGGATCGTAAGTGTGCGTTTTGCCAAGAGCATCCAATAGCAATGGCGCAGCCAGTTCACGATGGCCGCAGTTGACGCACATGGCGAAGAAATGGTCGTCATTGGACTCGACTTTCAACCCGGCATCTATGTTGTCCTGATCCGGCTTCAAGAGCGTAGAAGCGCATTCGGGGCATTTGCAGGCTCCCAACCACTCGTACATGCCATCAGGAATGCCAGCTTCAGTCCAAGCCTCGTCGCATTCGTTTTTAATTTCTGCCACAAAGTCGTGATGAAGCAGCATGATTTGCCAGGCGTCACCTAGGATGGCGGCAGGCTCTTCGCCGAGCTCATCACGGATGAAGTCCCGCAGTATCGGAAACAATTCAGCCACAAAGTCAGCGACTTCTCCTAGAGTATGTGCCGGATGAAGGTGCTCTAGGTGGTTGCGGCAAGCCTGAAGCTCCTCAATCACGTCCCAATTGATCTTAATATCGAAAGCATCAAAACGCTTCTTGATTGTCGCGACGTCTATGGTCGTGTACTTGAGCCGACCTACAGGCTGCCATGTGACGCCGCCATTTCCATCTGGATGTGGCAGAACCTCTGGAGGGTTGAATATCAAGGCAGCTGCATCGGCAGGATCAGCAACGCTGCTGGCGATCTTGTACTTGAAGAGCAGAAGAACACCTGCGAATAGGTTTCGGATTGCAGAGAGCGCTCTGGTTGGGTCAGGGTTTTCGCCACCTTGACTGCGCTGAAAATCCTCCACCCCAAGCCGGATGGACGTAAGAGCGTTTTCGCGAAGCTTTGCGGCATCGAGGGTGGGCTTAGATTTCTGATTTTCAGCCATTTGAACGATACCTATTGATGATGGCTATCCGGTTTCGGATATTAGGCCAGACTCAGCCAGTTTATCCAGTAAAAATGGTGGATTGAACTGGCCGGCAAGGGATCCCAAATACACGCTCAAGACCTCGGAAAATCCACTACCCTGCCGACTTGTTTCTGTTCCAGTTCTGAAACTTTCTTCCTTAGGGTGAAAACCTCATACACCAAGGAAATGTTCTTCTGCAGGGCAATCTTGTAGTCATGCTCCAAAGTTTTATATTTCTCCTTGAGCGCTTTATCTGCTTCATCCGATCTCGTTACCCCCTCCACGCTAGAGACACGAATAGCAGAAATCTGAGCTTGCTGTCGTTTTGCAGCTTCAACAATTGCTTTACACAGATCTGGATACCGAAGATTTTTTATCGAACCCCGTTTCCTACCAGCCTCAAGAGCAACCGTATCATTATTTATGAAGGTGCCCTTCGGTAGGATCTCTGGCTCATCTCGTTCCAGCCGATCCAAAGCCGAAAGGTAATTTTCTTCAGCGCTCAATTCAAATCCTCGATTTCGTGGCCAAAGCCAGCACGGTCTACCTGACTGAAAACGGTGTCGAGTTCAAGACTCAGCTGCTTGTAGAATGGACTGGTAGGCGGAAACATTGCGCGACTCTGTTGAAGACTAGAAATACCATACCTGATCTTCTTGATGCTCTTATTGCTATCCAGAATAGAGTACTTGCAGTCTAAACATGCAAAGATACTTATGAAGCCAATTCGGTCACATGGATTAAGATTGGTACAGCCGCCCGCAGGGCCTTCCTTATAAACCATCTCACCTTTTTCAAACCTCCGACCTGTAGACTCACGGTCGGTGGTAATAATCAACGGCTTACCACGGTCTCGGGCCATCTGAATACGATTGCCTTCGCCTCCCCACAGCCGTCCTTCGGAGTTGATCACATCGCTCTCATAGTAAGCCAGACTGGCTACACGGCGCTCGTACTCCATCTCGCGCATCAAAGCCTGTTGATCTTCAGAGGCCAAAAAATTGACCGCAAAAATCTGATCATCCCTATAGTACGACGCCATTGTTTCGGTCAGGTGTTTGAATTGGTTAGCCAATGTCCCCAAAGACACCATCCCGGAACGTGCGGAGAAGACCGCTAGCGAACGTCTGTACTGATGAGAGTTTATGGGCCAAGGCTTTCCGATCCGGATACTTTTATCGGAGCGCCAATTCCTGAAACCATCAAATCTCTCAAGTTCAACGATGTCGGCCTCAGAAATCTCGATATTTGGAATTCTGCGCTTTATATTATTGATCTCACACGCTTGCGCAGTTGACTTGATTGGCGCCGTACTATATATGTAAGCAACTGTATCTTTATCACCTAGAGAGATCATTGGGAATAGTGGGTAACAGGATAAATCCGAATCATCCCAACCATTTTTTATTGCTGCAATACGGCCAATAGCTCTGGCTGCAGATATTGATTTTTCGACCGCAGGGACAGTAATCCAGTACGTCTCAAAATTATTTCTACCGGCAGTCTTTGACGTAAATCCTCTCAGCAGAGTTATAAGCTGATCACCGACTCTCATACTACCGAGCGTATTAGCTGGCAGCGTCCGAACTTCATTATCACGCATACCAGTAAAAATGTGTATCCAGTGCTTGGATAGAACACTAACAGAGTTTAAATAAGCAAGCAAACTTGCTAGACCTTTGACATGAAAGCGGTCACACAACTTTTGAAGGTTGCAGCTTGCAATAGCCTCAGACCAACCCATTGATTTTTTTGACCGCTTTGGACAGGTTACGCCAAAAAACTTGTCCTTACTTCTTCTGATATAAAATTCCACAATAGAGTTGGAGTGGGCATTGAAAAACTCTAGTTCCTCATCAAAACCGGAGATCAGCTGAGCATAGATCCTAGATGGGATCAGCTTAGTTTGCTCGATACCTGTGAAGTATTCAGAATATGTACCAACCAAGGCAGCCACCCGCTGCAAAAAGCCGCTATCAGCTGGAGCGATGTTGAACTGAGGGTACTGAAGCCTAAGATAATATAACTCCTGGAGTAACTCATATATACCTCTCAAGCTACTCTTAGTTTTAATTTTTGAAAGACTTTGAATTAGTATCTCTTGAGCCCCTGCCCGATTGAGCAACTCATCAATACTCATATTATTTTTTTCAGCAAATTCGGCGACCCTGCGAAGAGCCGTCATACCTACTGAAACAACCTTTCTGGGCTTTGGATAGTAATGCAAACGCACCAACTGAATGGATTGCATTTCTTTGATAATATTCTGGGTATGAGAGTGTTGAGGGTCTTTTGCCCAATTTTCGAAATTGAAGACGCAGATCGATTTGGGGCAATATGGCTTCAAGTTCCAAACTAAATCTTGCGCCCTAGAAATCACACTACCATCCGGTGCTCTGGACACAACGATGTCCCCGTCAAGCACCATACATCCAATAACGCTCTTGGGGGTGTCTGGCAAAAAATTTTCTGCGAAACCCCTTCCCTTGAGATCGGCGAGCATACTCATGAGACCAACCCTAACGACACAAATGTATTGAAATGAATCTCCCAGAATCTATCCAGTTTACCACCCTCGACTTCAGCTCGAATGGCAGCAATCAGAGTAGGCCCAGAGACCTTACAAATCTCGCCCAAAACTTCATCAATACGGTGGAGCATAGGGGAATATTTTTCGATGTAACGTTCGTTAGCCATCGATCCTTTTAAAGCTTTCAGCAAGTATTCAAGCGAAATCAGGCGCCTCACATCTTGTTCATCCGCGTGTACACCGAAGTAGATGCAGAACAAGCATGTGGTAGGTTCTCCACAGGAAGGCACTGGCGCAAAAGAAGTGAAACCGTCCGCGAGAGCCGGACGCAGTTCCTCAGGCTTATCACAGCGCCCTGTAGGAATATTTGATGGATGTTCAGAGTCACCGATGACTGCCACTGGTATCTCAGGCAATAATCGAGTACGAGCAATGGCCGTGCTATAAACCAAATCAAAAAAAGCAGTCAACTCAACGGCGGTATCCTCCATGGATGGGCGCGAATAATGGATACGAACAACATTTTCAGTGTTACCCAATTTTTCAGAAGTCAGAACCGTATCGCCATCACTCAGCTTGATGTATTCGGTGCCGACGCCTTTTCGCCATTGCCTCGGGGTTACCCATACCGTATTTGGCAATACCACTTCGAAAAAAGACTTTAATGCACCAATGCACGCCGATTCGACACTTCCGATCATCCCGTTTTCCGATTCATATGGGAAGACCAAATGTGTTGCCCTACCATTCAAAAGCCAATTTCTTAAATCCATGATTTTTTTGAAAACAGGCACATAATCCAAACCAAATTCAGGATAAACATACTTGCCGCCAGCACGCCCCTTTGTGCCGGAATATCTTTTACCCTGCGTACTTGGAACAACTCTACCGGTGTGAACCTCAAGCGCCTGCACTACGCTTAGATTCGTACCGGATGCAGATATAAACGTAATAAGACCAGCAGATAGAGCACGCTGCACCAACACCTTGGCTGCGTACCCTTTGGGGTTACTTTTAAAATTTTTAATTGCCACCCGGCAGTTCGAGTGCTCATTAAAGACCTTGTTATTTTCTGCGGACTCTTTAGAAATCCCGGAGCGACCATAAATTACTGAGAACTTTGGAAACTGTTTATATTGTTTCAATTGAAACAATATAGACTCCGTATTATTCGATTTACGCCCAACCTGCCCAGCCACATAGAAGAAGAAATCATCATCGTTTGGCGAGCAAAGTCTCAGGGGCAGGTCTCCCCCCAGAACTATTACCCTATGTACTTCGCCAATGAAGTTCACAAGAGCTGAAAATGTACGCGACCTTTCGTCTTGGGAGCTAATATCACCAGGGCGGATAATTCGCCCACGATTTCGCCGAATAATAGCCGTGAAAGTTTGTACCTTATCTAAGGTCAGGCTCAACGCAAGAGAGACAACGATTGCAGCAGCTTTCTGATATGCCTCAGCGGTTGTCTTAGAAAGACCCCTCCCAACCTGAGAAAGATTAGATAGGTGATTCAAGTAGATAGAATACTCACAATAAGCATCCTTCATTTGGTCTATATTGTCAAAGTCGAAATGCTTATCCTGTCGGTCTATCCAATCGAAAAACCTTTTAACTTCATTGTGCTTTCTTTCCACTGAACCCGTGCCACCAGCTCTCAAATAACTCACCAGCCCCCTTATCGCAGGGGCTCTCTTCGTATCTAGCGTTGTCGGGTCGACCGCTGTCCCAACTTGCTTTTTACCCGAGACAGCATCTCGCGATTGATAGCAAAAACATCCTAGATCTGCTGTCCGACTGCCAGCACTATCTTTGGACTCACTATACAAGATAATAATGGACTCAGGCCGAAGCACTTCGGTTTCAAGGTCATGAAAATCTAATAATGTGACTGGCCGATACACTCTATTATTTTTCACTAAATTCGCCGATCAACTTTGCAGTAGTATTTACGTACTTAAAGAGACGAACCTCATATTTCTTTTGGATATCGTCCCTCCTAGCCATCTCTGTTTTGTAGTTGAGATACTGCAACGTAACTTCCTTACTTGCATGCCCCATGCGTTGCTGGACATACTCTAGGGCAGCAGTAACCCCACGGTTTTCGATTTCAGCCTCAAGCAAATTCATTCCAAATGATGCACGAAGATCATGAAACCTAAACTTAAGATAACCCTCATCTTCAAGTCGGATCCTAGGCAGAATCGTGTCGGTGATAAACTGCCTAATAGTCGCACCCTCTCGTATTGAACCATAGGCGCGATCCTGGTCACTTGCACGCGCATGCACTTCAACATCCTGACGAGCTAATATCTCACGCTTACTTGTGTAGTGCTCACTACCTGTATTAGTCAAAAATATATAATTGCTGTCAGTCTCACCATAAAACGAATGCTTTCGACGCTTGATTGACTCTGGACTACGGCTATAAACCCTCAAGTCGTAAACCAACCACCCAGGTATAATCAGCGTCATGCGAGCACCACCTTTGGAGTCCACTCCAGTTCCCGCACCAATAGGTAGCCGAAGGTCACCATCCCCATCTAGTTGCTTCCAGATATGACTCACTTGGATAGTACACAGCGTCTGCATTCTAGCCCCCGTAAACAAGGCCAGATAGAAAATCAACTGATATTCCCTGGATGACTCCAACAATGCTTTAAGGAGTTTTTCCTGCTGGTCGACCGTCAATGGCCTGAGTAGCCCTCCATCATTGATATAACCGGGAGCTTTGGCTTTTTTCGAACCCTTAATCGCCAAGTTGTGGGATTCAACTTGTAAAAGCCTAGATAGGCCCACGTTATCTTCGATCGACAGATACTTGAGGACAACTTCAAAAGGTTCATTCACAAACGCCTCTTTTCCCACCAACCCCCATTTCATAATTTCTTTATAAAAACGCACCACTGCGTTGATTCGCGCCCTTCCTGTGCCTCGTTTGATTTCCCCCGAAGTGATTTGATCAACCAAGCGTCGCCGATACCGATAGGTAACTTTCAACAAATTATTTTCTGGAAAGTGAAGAAAATCTAAATTTTCCTCTTCAAGAAACCTTCGATAATCCAGCAGATGATCTGCAATGCCGCGAAAACTTCTCGACTCGTATTTGCTAGTTTTCTGCAATGTATGCACTAGAAACAAATTGGCAATTTCCCAAGGTTCACCATCACCTTGAATAATTACAGGAAAATTCGGAAAGTACCCTGATGGATTTTGAACGAACTCGTGGGGCGGGAGAGCTTTTGAGCAGGCAGGCGCCAGGAAGCGTACATCTAGTAATCGGAATTCAGGAATGAGCAGTCTATAGGCGTCTGAGTCGTAACGCCCTGTGCCTTTAGCCAATCCTCCGCCACTTCCCATCCGAAACCCCACAGCAACCATGTCCATTTGTCCACATGATAATAGGTTTGGATTTTCGCGTCCACAGACGTACCTTTGGATTACCGACCATGAACATCGCAGCCGTACCGACGATCGACAGCACTTTCATCAACACCGGTGCCAACCACAGCAGGCCGGCACCGATCTTTTGTGCAGCCGAAGCTGCGCTTTTCTTCAGGTACAGGCCCAGGTCATCGAGTTTGACGATACCGGCCACCAGCCCGTAGACACCCACAGTGATCAGCACTGCAACGATGACCAGCACGCCGACTTGATCCATGAAGGGTCTGGCCGAGACCACACCCAGTGCGAGCACGATGATTTCCGCCGAAAGAATGAAGTCCGTGCGGATCGCGCCTTTGACGCGTTCCTTTTCGAACGCCACCATGTCCACGGACGCATCCGCCGACGCCTGCTTACGCTGCTCATGCTCTTCGCCGGTTTCGGGATGCAGCCATTTATGGGCGATTTTCTCGAAGCCCTCGAAGCACAGAAACGCACCGCCGATCATCAGCAACGGCAGAATCGCCCAGGGTGCGAAGGCACTGATCAGCAACGCTGCCGGAACCAGAATGGCCTTGTTGAGCAGCGACCCCTTGGCCACGGCCCAGACAACCGGCAATTCGCGATCCGCTGAAACACCGGTGACCTGCTGGGCATTGAGCGCCAGATCATCACCCAGCACACCCGCCGTTTTCTTCGTGGCCAGTGCCACGTCATCGAGCAGCGTCGCAATATCGTCAAGCAGGGTAAGCAAGCTTCCAGCAGCCAAAATGAAAATCCTTGAGCAAGTAAAAAAAGGAAACGGCACTGATTGAATCATGCGCCAGAGTCAATCGTGTGGCAGTCAGCAACTCTGACCTTGGTCAAACGTGAACGTTTGACGCTGCATGCAGCAAACAGGCCACGCCAAACCCCGTCAGAGAGGTAACTGTGTGGTGGAAACGACCTGACGCAGTCCCATGAACGAACGAATCTGTCTGACACCGGGCAAGTACAGTAACTGTTCGGCGTGCAAACGGTTGAAGCTCTGACTGTCCCTGGTGCGCAACAACATGAAGTAGTCGAACTCGCCAGTGACGACATGAAACTCCATACAGCCGGAAACCTTCTGCGCAGCGGCTTCGAATTGGGCGAATGAATCCGGTGTCGAGCGGTCCAGCACGACACCGATCAGCACCACCATGCCCGCGTCCAGAACATCGCCATTGAGCAACGCCACCACGCCCTTGATCACGCCCGCCTCTTTCAGCCGCTCGACGCGCCGCAGGCACGCAGGCGGACTCAGTTTGACCTTCTCGGCAAGTGCCACATTGGAAATGGACGCGTCACGTTGCAAGGTCTTGAGGATGGCGCGGTCAATCCTGTCCAGCAGCGGCGTCACATCAGCACCGGACTTTTTAGTGCGTTCATTTATTGCTTTCATAATGAAATTCACATAATAAAAGTCTGTTTAGTTGCATTCAGGCTAACGCTTATTTTGTAGATAAACAATTCTTTGCAACCACGATTATTCGCGGTTTTCCTATGATGGGAGCCATGCCGGGCGGCTCGATAAAGATATCGAGACCCACCTTCAATGTCCGGAACAACTTATCAACGGAGACCCGATATGAACCTGAGCAAGTTCAAGCGCTACCCTCTGACCTTCGGCCCCTCGCCCATTACCCCACTGAAACGCCTGAGTGAGCATCTGGGCGGCAAGGTCGAGTTGTATGCCAAGCGCGAGGATTGCAACAGCGGTCTGGCCTTCGGCGGCAACAAGACCCGCAAACTGGAATACCTGGTGCCGGAAGCTATCGACGGTGGCTACGACACACTGGTATCGATCGGTGGCATCCAGTCCAACCAGACCCGTCAGGTGGCAGCCGTAGCGGCGCATCTGGGCATGAAGTGCGTGCTGGTTCAGGAGAATTGGGTCAACTATTCGGACGCGTTGTACGACCGGGTCGGCAATATCGAGATGTCGCGCATCATGGGCGCTGATGTGCGTCTGGATTCGGCAGGCTTCGATATCGGCATTCGCCCGAGCTGGGAAAAGGCCATGGCCGACGTCGAGGAAGGCGGCGGCAAACCGTTCCCGATTCCAGCGGGTTGCTCGGAACACCCTTATGGCGGCCTGGGGTTCGTGCGTTTTGCCGATGAAGTGCGCCAGCAGGAAGAAGAGCTGGGCTTCAAGTTCGACTACATCGTGGTCTGCTCGGTAACCGGCAGCACTCACGCAGGCATGCTGGTGGGCTTCGCAGCCGATGGCCGGGCACAGCGTGTGATCGGTATCGACGCGTCGGCCAAGCCGGAAAAGACCCGCGCGCAGGTCCTGCGTATCGCCCAGAACACCGCAAAACTGGTGGAGCTGGGCCGCGAAATCAGCGCCGAAGACGTGGTGCTCGACACCCGCTACGCCTACCCGGAATACGGCCTGCCGAACGATGGCACCCTCGAAGCCATCCGCCTCTGCGCCCGCCTGGAAGGCGTGTTGACCGACCCGGTCTACGAAGGCAAATCCATGCACGGCATGATCGACATGGTGCGCAACGGCGAATTCCCCGAAGGCTCGAAAGTGCTCTACGCCCACCTCGGCGGCGTGCCGGCGCTGAATGCCTACAGCTTTCTGTTCAAGGACGGTTGAGCCACCCCGAAAGCTGCTTGAATGGCCCGCGAATTCGCGGGCCATTTTGCACCCGATAAAAAACCGACAAACCAGAAATGGAAACGGCATCTACAGGCGTATTCACATGTATTACACTGCACCCTCATGTAATACAAATAACTACGTGTGAGGTGCATATGTCCACAATGTCTCTACGTCTGCCGGACGAAATGGCAGATACCCTTGCACACCTTGCAAAGGCGACCGGGCGCAGCAAGTCATTTTTGGCCCTCGACGCGCTCCGCGAATACCTGACACGCGAGGCTTGGCAGATTGCCGAAATTCAGCGTGCCATCGAAGAAGCCGACGCCGGCGAGTTCGCAAGCCAAGAAGACGTAAAAGCTGTCATGGACAAATGGTCAGGCAATGCAGGTTGAGTGGCTCAAAACAGCACTAAAGAATCTGGATGAGGAGGCAGCGTATATCGCACTGGACAATCCAGCTGCTGCCGCTGCTTTCGTGAAAGCCATTCAATCAAACGTAACGCAGCTCGCGAGCTTTCCCGCCATGGGCCGGGAAGGACGGATTGCCGGAACCAGAGAATGGCCTCTGCCAGACCTGCCTTACCTGAGTCCATATCGCATCCGTAGCGGCCGACTACAGGTTCTACGGATTTTCCACACCAGAAGACAATCGCCACCCGTGTGGTAAACCGCAAAGACGTTTACTGCACACAGCTTCGCTATCAAACCCGAAAATACTTCTGCAGGGCCTGCGCCAGCAGGCTCACCGCCTCGTCGTTCTGTGACGACGGCGAGCGCAGGAAGACGATTTCGTGCTCGGCTATTTCAGGCAGGTCATCGAGAATCTGCATGGCGTCCGTGACCCCGCTCCGATCGATGAGGCTGATCGCAAGGCCCGCTTCCACACAGGCTTTGATCGCCTGATTGGACGGGCTTTCGAGAACTACGCGGACTTTGCGGCCGTTGTCTTTGAGTGACGCCAGCATGGCTTCACGATAGGGACATTGGGCTGCGTGAATCGCCAGCGGCACCGGGTCAGCGGATGCCAGTGCAACGCTGGCCGGCCCGACCCAGACCGGTTTGGTCGATACCAGAAACTGCGTATCAGCACTCAGTTGCCCTTTGGGTTGCGCGATCACTGCTGTCTGCAACTTGCCACGCGCAACCTGCTCGCGCAGGGCGTAGCTGGGTGCGGATTTCAATTCCAGCACGACATTGGGCCACGCGGCCGCGAACACCGGCAGGATGTCGCGAATGACATGCACGGCGTATTCATCCGGAACACCCAGCGTGATGCGTCCGGCCAGATGAGTGCCTTGCAGATCCGCCAGCACCCGGTCATGCGTGGACAGCAGCTCTGTCGTCGACAACAGCAGGCGCTTGCCCAGCGCCGTCAGCGACACTGCCTGGTTGTCCCGGTTGAGCAAGCGCCCGCCCGCCACGGCCTCGAGGCGCTGAACATGCACACTCACCGCTGCCGGGCTTTTATGAAGTTGCTCGGCGGCGGCTGAAAACTTTCCTATCCGCGCCACCGCATGGAAGGTGCGCACCAGTTCGATGTCGAGAATGGCCGTCATGATTCAGTATTCCTGAACAACTTATGCATTTAATTTTGATTTATTAGACTACGCCGGTTTCGTAACCTGTGTCCATGAACCCATACCTGTCGATTGCTCCTAACGTCTCGCGGCCTGCCTGGCATCAGGCCATTCCCCTTCCTCTGCTTGAAGCCGCGCTTATTCTGACCTGGAGTTCAGGCTTCGTCGGCGCACGCTTTTCGCTGGAACATGCGCCGCCGCTGCTGGTGGTGTTCTGGCGCTGTGTGATGGTTACCCTGATCCTGCTGCCTTTTGTTGCCAGGCAACTGAGGTCGATCCCGGCTGCGATGCTGCTGAAAAACGCGGGTATCGGTTTGCTGGCCATGACCGGCTACGTCGCCGGTGTCACGCAGGGTATTGCGCTGGGCGTGCCAGCCGGCCTCGCTGCGCTGTTTGCCGATTTGTTGCCGATGGGCATGGCACTCCTGGCGGCAGTAGTGCTCGGACAAAGGCTGGCCTGGCAAATCTGGGCGGGACTGTTGGTCGGGCTGATCGGCGTAGTGCTGGTGACCTACAGCGCGCTTGCGGTGGGTGACGCACCGTTGTGGGCCTACGGCCTGCCGCTGCTGGGCATGTTGTCACTGGCCATCGCGACGCTGTGGCAGAAACAGTCCGGCACCGCAGAGCCTATGGCACTGCTCCCTAATCTGTGGCTGCAATGCGCCGTCTCCAGCGTCGCCTTCGCGATCATTCAGGGCACACAGGGCAGCCTGGCGCCTGTAGCCAGTACCGGCTTTGCGCTGAGCGTGTTATGGACGGTGGGGCTGGCAACCCTGGGCGGTTACGGACTGTATTGGGTGTGTCTGCGCCGCGCGACAGCCACCCGCGTCGCCAGCGTGCTCTACCTCAGCCCACCGGTGACGATGCTCTGGGCCTGGGCGATGTTCGACGAACCGCTGTCCTGGCAGATGGCCTCAGGCATGGCGGTGTCAGGTATCGGCGTGTGGATGGTGGTGCGAGCGGAACAACAGCAGTCGGCCGACTGATGGGCTCAGGAGGCCGACTTTGCTTAGGCTCTGTACGAAAGTGGCTGCGCTCGGTGATGCTTCGTTAAAAACAGGCTCGGATGCGAGTCCAATCGGAATGCTCATTTACAACACGTAGAGTCGAACGCGACCCCGGCCGTTCCTCGCCTGTTTTTGCCTCGCCTGACCTTCGCTCGCCGACTTTTCGTACAGAGCCTAGCGCAGGTTAAATCTTGAAACGCGCGACCATGCTCTGCAAATCGCTGCCCAGACGGGCCAGCTCGACGGTCGATGCTGCGCTTTGCTCGGTGGCTGAAGCCGACTGATCGGCGATGTCGCGCACGCTGAGTACACTGCGGTTGATTTCTTCGGTCACAGCGCTCTGTTGCTCGGCCGCGGCGGAAATCTGCTGACTCATCTGTTCGATGGTGCCAATGGACTGATTGATTTCCACCAGCGCCTGTTCGGCCTGACGAGCCAGCACCACGGTGCCTTCAGTGCGTTGCAGGCTGGCGTCCATCAGGCCCGAGGCGGCGCCTGTACCTTTTTGCAACGCCTGGATCAGCGCTTCGATTTCGGTTGTGGAATTCTGCGTACGCTGAGCCAGCGAGCGGACTTCGTCAGCCACCACCGCAAAACCACGACCCTGCTCGCCTGCCCGTGCAGCCTCGATGGCTGCGTTGAGCGCCAGCAGGTTGGTCTGCTCGGCGACTGCCTTGATCACGTCAATCACGCTGCCGATCTTGCCGCTGTCTTCGGTCAGGCGCTGCATGGCTTGGCCCAGTTGCTGCACTTCACCGGCCAACTGACCGATTTCGCGCGTGGCATGCTGCACCACACTGCTGCCGTGAGCGGCGCGCTCACTGGCCTGTTTGGCGGCTTGCGAAGCGTCTTCGGTGTTGCGCGCCACTTCCTGTACGGTAGAGGCCATCTCGTTCATGGCGGTGGCGACCTGGTCGACTTCGTTTTTCTGCAGGGTCACGCCCGCGCTGGTCTGCTCGCTGACGGCAGACAACTGTTCGGCCGCCGTGGCGATCTGCGTGACACCGTTGCCGATCCCACCGATCAAGCCGCGCAGCGAAACAGTCATGTGCTGCATGGTGTTCTGCAACAGGCCCAGTTCGTCCTGGCGGGTGGTGCTGGTGTCATGGGTCAGATCGCCGTCGGCGATCCGGCGTGCCGCAATCACGGTGCTGCTCAACGGCACGGTAATCTGGCGCGTGATCAGGAACGCAGCAAAGATGCCGACCAGCAGCACGACCAGCGCCACGCTGAGCAATTGCACCACAGCGGTTTCCTGTTCTTTTTTGGCACTGATGACCTGCTGTGCCGCCAAGTCATCGGCGCGGGCTGCGGTCGCTATGGATTGCTGTTGCAGGTCGTTGCGGATCTGCTCGGTCTGCTGAAGCATGTCCGAGATCGACGTCATCAGCACTTTGTACTGTTTCAACGCGACCAGCGCAGCATCCACTGCGGCATTTGCCTCGACAGGCAACTGACTGCGAGCGGCATCCACTTGCGCGATCAGGGCATCGGCGGACTTATAGGTGGCCTGACGGTTGTCGGCATTCGGAACACTCAGGTAGCGGCGAAACACCAGACGGAAATTGGTCATGCCGTTACGCAAGTCGCCAGCGATCTTGACCTGCCTGATGCCGGTTTCATTCGGCGCGCGCAAGGTGTCGTCAATGGTCTTGTTCAGCAGATTCTCGAAGGTCGCGCTGACGTCATCGGAAACCTTGATGATCGGTTTCAACGCCTCATCGACTTTCTGATTAATACCGACCAATTGATCGAAGGTCTGCTTGAGACCGCCCACCTGCTCCTTGATATCGCGCAGCTTGGCCAGGTTGCTCGATACCACGAACACCTGCAGGCCCTTATCGACACTGCGGCTCAAGGTATCCAGAGCGCCAGCGTAGTTCTGTACACCTGCAGCAGTAGGACCGGTTGCATAGGCTTGCGCGGCGATCCGGGCACTCAGGACGTCAGCCTTGATCTCGGCGACCTTGCTGCTCTTGCCCATGCGCTCGATCAGCAGGTTGGTACTGGAGTAACCGATGACGGTGACGGTCAGTACTCCGAGCAAAATAGCGGCAAAGCCCAGCCCGAGCTTCTTGCTGACGTTCAAATTGTCCAACCATTTTGCGCTCATTACGTGTGTGCCTTTAATTTTTGCGGAATACCCGTGAGTCGGCGCTGAAAGATTTAACTTGATAGTTAATGTGTCTGGAATAACGGACCGGTCGAGAGAGAGGACCTCGCACCCCATGAGTTACGGGGTCAGGGATCGATGATTAAGATTTATTTAAGTTGCCTGAGCAGAATTTTCCGATGATTGGTGCTGTAGAAAACAGCAAAAAAGTGCAATCAAAAAGCCACATAAGCCGCCTGTACAGAGCCATCGGACATCTGCTGCGTCAGGCGTTGTGGTTATTGAAATGAACATCCAGCCGGATATTTTCCGGCTCGTCGATCGCCGCCAGGTACTCGTCCACGGTGATTTCTCCGACGCAGGCCCGAGCGCCCGGCTGTGGACGATAGCCACCGGCCATTTTGCTGCTCAGCGCGACGGCGGCACTGCCGGGAATCTCCGGCCCCTTGTCGTTCAGTGCAGTCAGTTGCGCACGCATGTGCAACGGCTGGCCGTCGAGGTCGACGCCATCGACATCGAGGTACATCGCGCTCTTTCGATCACCCCACTGTTCAAAGCGCGCGCCCCAACGGTACAGGCGCTCGGCCCACGGCGCAGGATCGCGCAGCAGCCCGCAGCGAATCGCCAGCGCCAGCAGCCAGGTCGCGATGCCGCCGGCCTTGAGAGCGGAACCGGCCTTGAAGCTCAGATTCTGCGCGGAGTAGCGTGCAGCAAATACATCCAGGTCCGGGACGTCGACATTGGCCACCAGCCGCGTGCCCATGCCGGGCATCCGGCGCAGGCTCAGGTCCATCCAGCCGTAAACGTCGTGGACCTTGCCGTTACGCAGTTGCCTGATCGGCCGCCCGGCATTGGCCAGCACGCCGCGCACGGTCGACAGACCGGGCATTTTCGCTGCCGAGGAGATGCCATGCTCTATCGAATCGATGCGCAGAAAACGCTGGCGATGCTGATCGATGATCGCCGCCGAAAGCGTCGGCACCGAGCTGCACCCGCTCAGCACGCTGACACCTGCCTCGCGCGCTCTGGCATCGAGGGTGGCGATGCCGGCGACAAACGCCCGGCAATCCGCCAGGTCGCAATAATTCACACCTGCCTCAATGCAATGCCGGGCCACGGCATACGACTGGCCCTGAAAAGGCCCCGCGGTGTGGATAAGCAGATCGATGGCCAATTCACCCAGCTCACTGCCCGCGCCATCCTGCATGATGTCCACGCACCAACTCTCGCAGAACCTGCCCCCCAGCGTTTGCAGTGCGGCGACCTTTTCCGCAAGCTTGCGGGGGTCACGACCGGAGATGACCAGTTCGATGTCCGGCATCATCACCAGATGATTACAGATAAGGCTGCCGAAGTTGCCGTAGCCACCGATGACCAATACGCGAAATGCCATTGACTCGTCCCTGACCTGTCGAAGGATGTGATCCTGCCTGGTTGCGTCACGATTACCGTGAGCAACGGCGATGAAATACGCGTGCATTATTGATCATTGGCCGCAGGCCGGGTACAAAACCCCGTGCCTTTTTGATTGCCCCGGGAGCAACGGATGCTGGAACTACACACCGAACGGCTTTATCTGCGGACCCTGCTCGCCAGTGACTGGCCGTTGTTTTTCAGGCTGCACTCCGAGCCCGAGACCATGCAGTACGTGTTCGGAAAAATCGAAGAGCCGCAGATCCGCAAAGGCTTCGATCATCGCCTGCCCGAGTGGACGCCGGCGTCCGATCACTGGCTGTGCCTGGTGGTCATGGACGCCCAAAGTTATACCGAACTGGGGGTCAGCGGCTTTCGTATCCTGTCGCCGGGTCATGCCGAAGTGGGCTATCTGTTGCTGCCGGAACATCAAGGCAAGGGCTTCGGCACCGAGTCATGTCGCGCAATCATCGACTACGCCGCCGCCATCGGCCTGGATTCACTGGAATCGACCGTGACCGACGGCAACATCGCGTCCTGCAAGGTGATGGAGAAATGCGGCTTCAGCTTCGAGCGCCGCGTCCCGCAGGCCTATCAGATCGGCGATCAGTGGTTCGACGATCTGATATACCACCTGCCACTGCGCTGATGAAGCAGCTGACCGGCGTTCGCCAGTCAATCGCAAGCGCCTTCAGGCCTGGGGCCGTCCACCGAGAATCGTCACCCGCTCGCCATAGCGCGAGTGCGGGAAGTAATCCCACACCGCATGATGCTGGGTGCAACGGTTATCCCAGAACACCAGGGTGTTCGGCTCCCAGCGAACGCGACAACTGAGAGAAGGTTCGCGAGCGATCAGATCGAACAGCATGGTCAGCACCGCGTGGCTCTCGCCGGGCGAGAGTTGCACGATATGCGAGGTGAACCCTGAATTGACAAACAGGCTGCGGCGTCCGGTTTCAGGGTGGCGAACCACCAGCGGATGCTCGCTTTTCGGGAGGCCGGGAGGTGGCTGATAGCCCTTCCACGGAATCTCGCCATCGTGAATGGCTGTCAGCCCGCTGAGAAACTGCTGCATCGCCGGCGAGAGCATTTCAATGGCCAGGTGCATGTTGGCAAACAGCGTGTCGCCGCCGGTGCCGATGGCGGGGGTTTCCTTGACGTACAGCATCGAGCCCATCGACGGCTCCAGGTCAGCGGTGCCGTCGGTGTGCCATAGCTCGCCCGCAGCGAAACGCGATTGGGCGTTGGCGCGCACCACGACCAGTTCCGGGTCATCGCCATCAATGCTGTCCACCGGCAAGGCGCGCAAAGGACCGAACAGTCGGCCGAATGCCTTGTGCTGTTCGACCGTCAGGTGCTGATCGCGAAACACCAGCACGTGATTTTCCAGAAAGGCCCGGCGGATTTCCGTCAACTGCTCCGCGCTGAGTGGTTGCGACAGATCGACACCGCCGACCTCGGCACCGATGATCGGTGTCAGGCGGTTGACCGTAATGCTCTGATACGGCGCACGCACGGCGCCTGCGATGCCTTCTATGGCCTTGAGTGCCATTTGATCCATGATCCCTCACCTTCAGTTGTTGGCATGGCCGGTCACCATGCCCGTGGTTCGTCTGCGGGTACTTCAGCCCCGCCTGAAAATCCTGTTGTTAACGTTCAGCCCTTTATCGACGACAGGTCGGCATTGATCATCTCGGCAATCACCTGCGCCCAGGGCGCTGCGACAATACCGTAGTGATCGGTGTCCAGTGCTTGCCAGCTCGACATGTGCGGCAACAGTCCTTGCCAGGCCCGCTGTAGATCGGCGATCCGCCAGGCGCTGCCCATGCCATAAGGATTGGGCTGCGTGGCGATGAACAGCCGCACTGGAGTGCGCAACAGCGCTTCGGGCTGATGGCCGGCCATGCTCGCCATATTGTTCTGGCAGCAGACAATCAGGCTTTGCAGGTAACTCGATGCATCTTCGCTGGCCGTGCTGGTGGCCGTGTTGACGCCGCGCCGTGCAGAAAACTCGCGCTGGAAAACTTGCTGAATCTGCGCTTCGCCAATCTGCGCCAGCTCGTTACCCGCATCCGGCGCGGGGGGATCGATCAGGTACAGCAATGGCTGCTCGCAATCTTCCTTCAGCAGGCTGCACATTGCCTGTGTCACCCACGCGCCGAACGACCAACCCGCCAGTCGCCATGCCGTGCCGTCGGGGTGATGGGCCTGCAACGCCTTGAGATACAGCTGCGCGCGCTCATCCACGCTGATGTTCGGCAGGTCGGGCAGGCGCAAGGCCGGATCGGCGATCACCCACACGCCCAGATCAGGGTGCAGCGCCCAGGCCAGCTCGCGATACGCCTGCACGTCGCCACCCACCGGGTGAATCAGATACAGGCGCTCGCGGCCCGCGCCCGCATGCCACTGATCGATCCGCACCGCATCGGCCCACTGGTTTTCGTCCGCAGCCGTTACGGCCCCTGACGCCTGCACCAACGTCAACACCTCGGCCAGGCTGACTTTGTGGCTGAACTGCGACAACTGGAAGACCACGCCGGTCGCGGCCTGCAGTTCGTCGATCAGGTCCAGCAGGGTCAGGGAATCGGCGCCCAGCTCATAGAGCGAGGCATCCGGCTGCAGCGCACTCACACCGAGCCATTTGCACAGGCAGTCATGCAGATGCTCGGGCAGACGGTCCGGCGCTTCAGTGTCTGCCGTCAGCGCTGGCGCAGTACCGGCCAGCGTCGAGCCCGCGCTGTGGCGAACCGGGTAAAACTGTCGCGCCGTCTCTGGATCGGTGGTCGAGATCAGCAACTGCGGCAGTTGCGCCGTCATGGCCGCATCGAATACCCGGCAGCCCTCCTGCGCCGACATGCCGACCGCCAGATGCCGCTGGTGCGCGTCATCCCCGACGCCACTGGCAGCGGCCATGCCGACATCGCGCCAGATGTCCCAGTTGATGCCCAGACGCACACAGCCATTTTCGGCATGCGGGCGGTAGTGGGTAAAACCGTCAAGCACGGCACTGGCGGCGGCGTAGTCCAGGTGCCCGGCGCCACCGAACAGTGCCGACATCGAAGAGCAATACAGCACGAACCCCGGGGTCATCTTTTCGATCAACGCTTCGACCGCCAGCATGCCGCGGGTCTTGCTGGCCATCGCATCAGACAGCACCTGAGCATCGCGCTGACGGATCAGACTGCCCGCTCCGGTGCCGGCCGCGTGAATCACGCCGTCAAAGTGCCCATAACGCTCACGCAAGTGTTCAAGCACCGTGGGCCAGCGCGGCAGGTCGGCGATATCCGCAGCGATGCTATCGATGCGCGAAGCATAGGCGTGCAGTTCTTTCGGACACTCGCCACCTCGCGACAGCAGCACGACCCGCCGCTGGCTGGATTGCAGCAGGTGTTCACACAAGGTACGCCCGATACCGCCTGTACCGCCGAGCACCAGCAACGTGCCGTTCGCCGGCAGCAGATTCGAATAAGCCATCGGAGTCGCCAGCGAACTGGCCAACAGCTGAGGCTGCCACAGATAACCATCACGAATGGCCATGCGCCGCGGCAGCGACGCCGGTTCGGCCAGCAGCGCCGCAAGGTGCCGAGCCTGAACGCTCAACTGCGCCGTAGGCAGGTCTAGCCAATGACAGCGTATCGGGTACTCCTGCGGGGCCACTTCGGTGATACCGGCCAGTGCCGCCAGTTCAGGGCGCATGACCTGGCCGTTCACCGGGCACGCTTGCCAGGACAACAGCCAGAGCCGCAGAACGCTCTTCTGTGCGTTCTGCCCCCACGCCTGCAACAACGCGCTGAGCGTATCCAGACAAGCCCATTGCGCGGCCGCCAGGCTTTGCTCGTCAACCGCTCCGCTCACCGACAGCGGCAAGGCATGCAGCCAGTCCAGTTCGCTTGCCGTCTGCCCATTCTGATCGAGCGTAGCGATCAATCGACCGAACGCCACTGGGTCCAGCGGGTCGAGTTCATAACGATTCGGGCCAAGCTGCTGGTAGCCATTGCCGGCCTGCACCTCGATGACATGCCGATAGACACCCTGCAGACTGCCAAGCGTGGTGGCATCCAGACGTTCATGGCTGCACACCACCAGCACTTCACGACCCTCACCAGTCGGTTGTGTACGCAGACGGTTTACCCGCTGCCACTGACGCTGATAAAACCAGTCTGCCAGCGGCTGGCGCTCCACGGCTGACGACTTCTGCAGTTCGGTACGAACGGCCGGTTTGAAGCGGAAGGTCTGCAGATCGAATGCCGAGGGAGGCAAGTCCCAGGGTGGCGGCGTCGAACCGGTCGCCCCTTCGATGCTGGCCCCCGCATACCAGGCGTCCAGCACGGCCTGGGGCGAATGCTCGCTGGCGTTCACTCGCACGTCCGAAAGCGTAACCTGCTTGATCGACGCGGCTTGCAGGCGCGGTGTCTGACCGGGCTGGCAGATCATTGCGAAGCGCCAGGGCAACGCGCGTCGACCGTTTTGCAGGTAACGCAGCAGCGCAGCCTGCTGCTCGGGAAAGGCGTTGAGCCAGGCTTCAATCGCCAGCATGTCCCGCTCCAGGGCAGTACGGCTGTGCGCCGACAGCAGCAGGCACGCCGGGAAATCCTCGACGCGGTCTGTCTGCTGCGGCGCTGCGCCGACAATCACATGCGCGTTGGTGCCACCGATGCCGAAACTGCTGACCCCGGCCAGACGCCGACGCCCCTCGGGCCAGGGCCCGGAGGTGGTGGGTATGTAGAACGGCGAGTGCTGCAGATCGATTTGCGGATTGATCCGGGTAAACCCCAGGTTGGGTGGGATCACCCCGTGAAACACGGCAAGCGTTGCGCGAATCAGCCCGACCACGCCGGCAGCCGCGCCCAGATGACCCACCTGACTTTTCACTGAGGCCAGCGCGCAACCGGCGGCTGGTGCCGCGCCGAACGCTTTGGTCAATGCAGCCACTTCAATAGGGTCGCCCAACAGCGTGCCGGTGCCGTGAGCCTCGATGTAGCCCATGTCGGCGCCATTGATCCCGGCCTTGCGCAGCGCCTCGCTGATCACTGCGCTCTGCCCCGCCACCGATGGCGCGGTGTAACTCATCTTGGCGCGGCCATCGTTGTTCAGCGCAGAGGCTTCGACCAGCGCATAGATCCGGTCGCCGTCGGCCTGAGCACGGTCCAGCGGTTTGAGTACCACCACCCCGTAACCGCTGGCACCGATGGTGCCGCTGGCGTCGTCACTGAACGGACGGCACAAACCGTCGCGGGAAAAAATGTGCTGCGGGCGATAACGATAGCCATCGGTCAGGGTCGGGTCGATCAGCACCCCGGCGGCCAGCATCACGTCACTGTCGCCCTGACGCAGCATCGCCGCCGCCAGGTGCACGGCAATCAGCGAACTGCCGCACGCCGCCTGAACGCTGAGTGCCGGCCCGCCGAGGTCGAGGTGGTAAGCCGCCTTGGTGGCCAGAAAGTCCTTGTCGTGGTGCAGCGCCATCTGAAAACCGTCGGGCAGATCGCCCTCGGCGGTTTCGCGCAGCATTTGCTGGAAATACGTGGTTTCGCCGCAACTGGCGATCAGGCCGATGCGCGGCCCGTCGGCTTTGGGTGTCAGCCCGGCATGTTGCAGCGCCTGCACGCAGCCCATCAGCAGGTGCCGCTGTTGCGGGTCCATCAGCCGCGCTTCCTGCAGACTGATGCCGAAATAGTCGGGATCGAAATCCAGCAGGCCGGTCAGTTGACTGCGCGCACCGACCAGCCCCTCGGCAGCGTCGAACCGCTCGATGCCCAAGCCATTTCCTTGAACCATCGCCCAGAACTCGGCAAGGTTGCTCGCCCCGGCCACATTCACCGACATGCCGATGATCGCCATGGGTTGTTCGCCAGCCTTGGCACCCCGCTCACTGCCCTTCCCTGCACCGGACAGTTGCCCTGCCGGTATGGATAGATGCTGTGCCAGGCGGCGCACGCTGACATGCTCGAACAACGCGGCCATTGCTACTGGCTGCGGCAGCACCTCGTTGTAACGGGCATGCAGGCGCATCAGGCCGAGGCTGGTGGCGCCGGCTTCGAAGAAAGTCTGATCAGGCTCGATGTCGCGACCGATGACCGCCACGAACAACTCGCTCAGTTGCTGTTCAAGTGCGCTCAACGGTGCCGCAGGCAGCCCGGTGCGTTGCCGTTGCAATACCTCGCCGAGGTCCCCCAGTGCCCTGCGATCGATCTTGCCGCTCGGCGTGCGCGGCCAGGCGTCGACCCGCCGGTACTCGTCGATACGCACATGCGCCGGCAGGTGCAGGCTGATCTGTCGATCAAGCTGCAGTGCATCGGGCAGCGTGCCTTCGCTGCGCAACCAGGCCACCAGACGGGGCGGCTCAGCCTGCATGGCCACCACCGCGTTGCTCACCTGAGCGACCTGCAACAGCGCGGCCTCGATCTGCCCCAGTTCTATACGCTGACCACTGATTTTGATCTGCTGATCGTCCCGGCCCAGGTAGTGCAGACAGGCGTTTGCATCAGCCCGCGCAAGGTCGCCGGTGCGATAGAACAGGGTCATGCCCTCTGGCTGCGGCAACTCGACAAAGCGCGCAGCATTCAGCGCCGGGTCAGCGAGGTAGCAGCGCGAAATCATCGGCCCTGCCACCAGCAGATAGCCCTGGCTGCCACGCGGCACCGGCCGGTCGTATTCGTCCACCAGCAGCAGGCGTGCATTGCTCACTGCCCTCCCGATCGGCGCGCGCAGCGGCCAGTCCTGAACCGCCGCAGGCAAACGCCAGGCGCTGACCACGTGGGTTTCGGTCGGGCCGTAATGATTGAACAGCCGTGCCTGCGGCATGCCGCCGAACCAGTTGCGCAATGCCTCGGTGCACAGCAGTTGCTCGCCCGCCGTGATCACTTCGCGCAACGCCTGCGGATACACGCCCTGGCTGACAGCGGTCTGCGCCAGATGCTGCAAGGCCACGCACGGCAGGAACAGCCGTTCGATACGCGTCTGCACCAGATAGCTCAGCAATGCCTGGGCATCCTGCCGCCAACGCGGGTTGATCAGGTGGTAACACCCCCCGCCGCAGAGGGTGCTGAAAATCTCCTGAAACGACACATCGAACGACAGCATGGAGAATTGCAGGGTCACTGACTTCGCGGGTAACTGCCCCTCGTTGCGCTGCCAGTGCAACAGATTGCAAAGGGTTCGGTCCGGCACCTGAACTCCTTTCGGTGTCCCCGTCGAACCGGACGTGAACAGCGTGTACAACGGTCGTTGACCCGCATGACGGCGACGCTTGAACGGCCGTGCCGCAGCGCTCAGGTCGACCCGATGACAGACCTGTCGGTCTGCGTTCAACTGTTCCAGTGCCGCCTCGGTGGTCGCGCTGTACAGCACGCAGCCGGGTTGTGCCTGCTGCATGACCTGACGCTGCACCGCCAGCGGATAGCCAGGATCGACGGGTACCGCCGTCAGGTTGAGCCTGGCCAGCGCCAGCAAGGCCACGATGTGCTCGACCGACGCTTGGAGGTACAGGACCACTTGCAGCGGCGCATCGTTATCCTCCGGCAGCGGGCACTGCTCGATCAGGGTGGCCGCCAGCGTATCGGCCAGTGCATCCAGTTCGGCGTAGCTGATGCACTGCTGATTGTCGACCAGTGCCGGAGCATCCGGTGTGCAACTCACCTGGTAGGCGAACCAGTCGGCCACGGTGTTGAACGGTGGCTCAGCGCTGTCGCCCTGACTGGCGGGCGGCAGGTTGAAGCGGTAAGGCGCGAGCAGCGCATCAAGGGTCGCCGACGGTTTCTCCAACAGCAGATCAAGCCCCTGCTGCAAGAGCTGATTGACGGCGACCATTTGGCCCGCATCGAAATAACTGCACTGGTACTCCCACCAGCATTCCAGCTGTGACCCGGCATCGACCACCAGCAAGGTCAGCGGACATTTGGCCTGCACCGTCTCGTTGAATTCCAGCGTGGCCCGCAGGCCGGTATGGGCCAGCCTGGCGTAGTCGGTGTTTTCCAGCACGAACATGAAATCGAACAGTGCACTGCTCGACGACAGCCGCAGGTCTTCCACCAGATCCGCCAGCGCGACGTCCTGCAAGGCCAGCACCTCACGCACAGTGGCGGTCTGCTGATGCAATTGCTGGCCGAGCGCCTTGTCGCCGTCGAACGCCGTGGGGATTAGCACGGTATTGGCGAACATACCGATTGCGTCTTCGAATTCGCTCAGCGGACGGTTGGATACCGGGCTGGCGATGCGTGGCCGTTCACAGCCGGTCAGGGCGTAAATGCTCCAGGCATAAACGCTGAACAGCACCTCATAACGAGTGACGCGCTGTCGGCTGCAAAAACGATCCAGTGCAGCGCTGCGCGTGGCTCCCAGCGGCTGACGATAAAGCAGTGCCTGCGGGCCAGGCTCGCGAACCGGCAGCAGCGCGGGAGAAGACGCCGGGTGCTGACGGTGCAACCCGGCCAGGGCGCGACGCTGATCGCGGTAACGCGGGTCGACACGCCATTGCCGTTGCCACAGGGCAAACTCCAGCGTGCCCAGACCCGGCGAAGGCTCGGCACTCGGCAGCCCCTGCAGCGCATCGTCGTACAGCTGCACCAGGTCATCGAACAACAGGTTCATCGACCAGCCATCAATGGCCACGTGATGCAGGTTAAGCAGCAAGCGGCAGCTGCCATCGGCAAACGGCAACAGCCAGGCCTTGCACAGCGCCGACGTCGCCAAATCGAAAGGTGTGTCGAAGACCAGGGCTGCAAAGCTGCGCCAGGTCTGTTCACTGAACGCCCCTTTAGCAAAGGTCTGGCACACCGCGTCCCGTTGGTGAACCTCTTGATGCAGCCCGTCGGCAGCGGAGACGAACGCCGTGCGCAGCCCGCTGTGCCGAGTCAGCAGGCGCTGCACGGCGTCGGCCAGCGCGGGGAGTTGAACACCCGCCGCCAGGTGCAGGATGATTGGCACGTTGTAGGCGGTCGCCTGCGGAGTGCGCTGCTGCATCAGCCACAGGCGACTCTGCTCGGCAGTCGCCGGCGCACGCCCTGAATGGTTGACGGGCGGCGCGGGTGGATAGGCAGACGCCGCACCCTGCTCATCACCAAGGCGCTCGGCCAGTGCCGAAAACGATTCGCTCAGCACCGCACCCAGCGTGATCTCCCGCCGCCAGTGGGTGCGGATTGCCGAACGCAGACGCATGGCCTTGAGCGAGTCGCCGCCGCTGCCCAGCCAGTCATCCTCGCCGTTCAGCTCAGGTTGCGCCAACAACCTGCGGGCCTGAGTCAGCAGCCAGTCAAGCGCGGGCGAGTGTTGCTCGTCTGCACGCGAACCCGCCTGCGGTCGCCACGGCTTCAAGGGCTGCTCCAGCAGCGCACGCTGATCGATCTTGCCATTGGCGGTCAACGGCAGGCGCTGCAGCACAAACAGCTGATGCGGGCGCATCCAAACCGCCAGGTTGTCACGCAGGTGCTGGTCGAAATCGCGATAGTCCAGCGCCTCGCGCGGCACGATGAAGGCCAGCAACTGGTGGTCTTCAGCCGCCTGCCGGCGCGTACAGACGTGCACCTGCGCCACCTGCGGGTGCTCCAGAATACGCTGCTCGACCTCGCCCGGCTCGATGCGAAAACCGCGGACCTTCACCTGAAGATCAATCCGCCCCAGGTACTCGATCAGCCCGTCGGCATTGACCCGCACCTGATCGCCGGTTCGGTAATGCAGTACATCCCCGGCGTCGCTTTTAGGCAGGCGCAGGAAACGCTGTTCAGTCTCGGTCGGACGGTTGCGGTAACCGCATGCGACCCCGCTGCCGCTCAGGTAAAGCTCACCCGCCTCGCCACTGGCAACCGGGCGTTGTTGCGCATCAAGCACCTGCACGCCGGTGTCAGGCAATGGCCGACCGATCGGCACCGCGTCCCCGGCAAAGTCGCGGGGGATCGGATAGCACACGGCGAAGGTGGTGCATTCGGTGGGTCCGTAGGCGTTGAAAATCCGGCAACGGCTGTCGGGATTGGCCTGATACCAGGCCCGCACCGCCGCGGCGCTGACCTGCTCACCGCCGATCAGCACTTGGCGCAGGCTGGCGAAACAGGCGGGGTTATCTGCGCTCAAGGTGTTGAACAGCGAAACGGTCATGAACAGGCTATCGACCTGCTGCGTTTCCAGCACTCTGGCCAGTTGCTGTGCGTCCTGCAGGTCTGCGTCGGCAATGATGACGCAGCAACCGCCGTTGAGCAGCGGCGCCCACAGTTCGAAATTACAGGCGTCGAACGCCGGGTTGGACAGGCAGGCCACGCGCTCGCCTGCGCGAGTGTCGAGGCAACTGTCGGTCCGGGCCAGACGCAACAGGCCGCGCTCCCCTACGTCCACGGCCTTCGGGGTACCGGTGGTGCCCGAGGTGTAGAACAGGAAGCTCGACGCGGCGAAGTCCTCGGGCAGCGGCAGTGCCGGTTGATCAGGGAATTCCAGCAGGGCTTCGACGCTGACGTACCAGCCACGTTGTGGCGCTGCCAGGCTGTCCGCGTCTTCGCCGAGGGTCACCAGCCCGACGCAACCTCCGTCGTCGAGCATCAGTTGTCGACGCCGGGCCGGGCTGGCCCGATCCAGCGGCACCACCACAGCCCCGACTTTCAGCACGGCCAGTATCGTGGCGACCCATTGCCAGCAGCGCGGCATGCACAGGGCAATCGGATCCGCAGGGCCGGTGCCTTGTGCCAGCAGCCCTTTGGCGATGCGTTCACTGGCGCTGGCCAGTTGCGCGTAGGTCAGCCGTACCTGTCGGTCGATCACGGCCAGCGCCTGGGGATCACGGCGTACCTGCTCGGCGAAACGCGACAGCAGGGTCTGGGGGTTGCGGGCGTTATTTTCCGCGTGCCGGTTCATCATTGCGCCTCCTGCGTGTCGAAACGTTGCAGCTCTTGCCTGAGCGTCTGCGAGACCCGATGCACCTCGGCGCTTTCCAGCATGTCCCAGTGCCCGCCATGTACCAGCCGGGCCTTGTAACCATTGCCCGCGCGACGACGCCAGAAGCTGCGCAGCTCATGCAACTGCGGGCGGGTAAAGCCTTCGCGAGCCTGAATCAGCACGATGCGCCCGGCTTGCGGCGCGCACTCGTATGCGGCCATGGCCAGGCGGTTGTGGTTGTAGAGGTGGAAATATCGCTCGACCTGCTCGTCTTCGATGCCGGGGTACATGCCGTTGAAGCGCACCAGCTTGTCGCGAAACTCCGCCATGTCCACGGTCCCGATCTGTTGCCGAAACCCCGGATCATCCGAGCCTTGGGTGTCGAGCAGCACCACCGTCACCTGACGATGGCCGGCAGCCGTCAGACGGCGGGCCATTTCGTACGCCACCAGGCCACCGAACGACAGCCCGGTGAGCACCAGCGGTTGTGAGGTCAACGCCGCGATCCGCCGCAAATAGGCGTCGGCCATCGCTTCGACGCTCGGCTCGGTGCTCTCTCCGGGGTTCAACCCTGGCGATTGCACACCGTACACACCGATGCTTTCCGGCAGTTCCTTGGCCAGCGACAGATAGCAGAACGCTGTGCCCCCCGCCGGGTGAATGCACACCACGTTGCGTTGCCCGGCACCGCGCCGGAATTCGATCAGGTTGTCCTGTGCCGCGGCCAGGCTGGCCCCGCTACGCAGCCAGCCGCCCAACGCCTCGATGGTCGGGTGGCCGAGGATCACGCGCACAGGCACCTCGACGCTGAACGCCCGGCCAATTTCGTAAGCCATCTTGATCGCCGCAATCGATGTCCCGCCGACGTTGAAGAAGTTGTCGCGAATGCCGATCTGCGGCACTAGCAGCAGGTCTTTCCAGATCTGATACAGGGTCAGCTCGATATGGTCACGGGGGCTGCCGAGATTGACCTGCCGGTCGGCCAGATCCTGATCGGCCAGTGCCGCAAGGGCGGCACGGTCGACTTTGCCATTGACCGTCAACGGTAAGGCGTCCAGCCACAGAAACGCGCTGGGCATGACGGCGCTGGACAGGGTCGTTGCCAGGTGCGCACGCAGTGCGGATTCGTCCACCGTGCTGTCGGTAACGCAGCACGCCACAAGGCGCTGGTTCTGCGCCGTATCACCGACGATCAACGCCACACTGGTGCGAATACCGGGGAACAGGTCCAGCCGCGCTTCGATTTCACTCAGTTCCAGGCGAATGCCGCGCAGCTTGACCTGAAAGTCGTTGCGACCGAGAAACTCCAACTGACCGTCCGGGCGATAACGCGCCAGATCGCCGCTGCGGTACAGCCGGTCACCGGCAACGAAGGGGTTGTCGATAAACCGTTCGGCGGTGAGCTCGTCCTGCCCCAGATAACCCCGTGCAACGCCGACACCACCAATGTGCAACTGACCGGTGACCCCGGCCGGCACCGGCGCATCACGCTCGTCGAGCACGTAAAAACGGGTGTTGGCAATGGGTCGGCCGATGGGCAATTGGCGTGGCGGAACGTCAGCACCAGGCTCCAGCGTCCAGACACTGCTGATCACTGTGGTTTCGGTCGGACCATAAACGTTGTGCAGGCGGGCATGCGGCAGACGCTCCTGAAACAGCCTGGCAACTGCGGGCGACAGCTCCCCACCGCCACTGAACACATCCTTCAGGGAGAGACAGGCGCTGACCTCTTCGACCTCCAGAAACAGTTGCAACATGGCCGGCACGAACACCATCGCGGTGACGCTTTGTTCGCGCACCACCTGCGCCAGGTAGCCGGGTTCGAAATGCCCGCCGGGACGGGCGATGACCAGCCTGCCCCCGGTGAGCAACGGCCAGAAAATCTCCCAGGCCGAGGCGTCGAAACCGAATGGAATCTTGTGCAGCATGCTCCCGTGTTCGCCGCAGAATTGCTGACACCACAGCAGCAGGTTGCTCAGCCCGCGATGCGTGACCATCGCCCCCTTGGGCAGCCCGGTGGTGCCGGAGGTGTAAAGCACATACGCCAAGTGGTCGGCGTTCACACCGACACGCTGCGGCTGCGGATTGTCCGACGGGCACTCGGCCCAGAGCACGGTATCGGCCTGCACGTCGAGGATCGGCACTTCACAGTCCGCGCCTTGCAGGGCCTCGCGCAGGATCTTGCGCGTCGGCCCTTGTGCCAGCAGCACCACCGGGGACGTGTCATCGAGAATATGCCGCAGGCGACCCGATGGATAATCCGGGTCCAGTGGCACATAGGCGCCCCCGGCCTTGAGCACCGCCAGCACGGCCACCGGCAGTTCCAGCGAGCGTTCGATACACACCGCCACGCGCACATCCGGGCCGACGCCGAGGGTGAGCAAGTGATGCGCCAGGCGGTTGGCCTGACTGTTGAGCTGGCTGTAGCTCAGCGATCGACCTTCGAAGATGACCGCACACTCGGCCTGCCGACGCGTGACCTGAGCTTCGATCAGGCGATGCACGCAATCGACGGGCTGGGCCAGCGGTGCCGGGCTGTTCCACGCATGCAGTATCTGTTCGCGCTCGGCATCGCTGATCAGCGTCAGTGCGCCGACAGGCTGCTTGGGGTTCAGCGCCACCTGCTCCAGCAGCTGACGATAATGCCCGCTCAGGCGCTCTATGCTGGTCTGGTCGAACAGGTCGGTGTTGTATTCCACCAGCAGGCTCAGCACACCGTCGCGCTCGACCCATTCGAACGCCAGGTCGAACTTGGCCGTGGCGCTCCCGGTGCCGTATGGGGTCATGCTCAGGCCCTGCATCTGTGCGGCGTTGCCTGGGGTGTTCTGCAACACCATCATCACCTGAAACAGGGGCGAATACGCGGTATCGCGCGGCGGGTTGACGGCCTCCACCACGCGGTCGAAAGGCACATCCTGATGCGCGTGAACATCCAGCAGAGTGGTGCGCACTTCGCGCAACAGCTCGGCAAAGGTCTGCTGCGGATCGAGACGCTGGCGAATCACTTGAGTGTTGACGAAATGGCCGATCAGCGGCTCGATTTCTGGACGGCTGCGGTTGGCGAATGGCGTACCGATGCACAGGTCCCGCTGACCGCTGTGGCGCCAGAGCAGGACCGACAGCGCGCCGATCAGCACGTTGAACAGCGTGCCTTGGGTCTGTCTGGCCAGCGCATTGAGCGCACGCAAAGTGGTGCCGTCGACCGTCGAGCTGAAGGTCGCCCCGACGTAGCGCTGCACGGTCGGACGCGGCCGGTCGGCAGGCATGTCGAGCAGCGGTGGCGCGTCGGCCAGCGTGCGCTGCCAGAAGTCCAGTTGCCCGGCCAGCGCCTCGTCGCTCAGCCGCTGTTGCTGCCAGCAGGCGTAATCGGCGTACTGCACCGCCAGCGGCGCCAGACTGGACGCCTGACCGCGCAGAAAATCGCCATACACCGTAGTCACTTCCTGAAGGATCACGCCCATCGACCAGCCATCGGCGATGATGTGGTGCACGCTGTACAGCCAGAGGTATTCCTCATCGGCCAGGCGCAGCAGCGAGGCCCGCAACAACGGGCCGCTGGCCAGGTCAAACGGCGCTTTGGCCTCCTGCTCCACCGCCATGCTGACGTGCGCATCGCGCGCTGTCGGCGACAGGTCACGCAGGTCGACACTTGGCATCACCAGCGGCATCGCCGGGTGCACGAGCTGCCGTGGCTCGCCGTCCACGCTGGCAAAGGTGGTGCGCAATATTTCATGGCGCGTGATCAATTCGTTCAGCGCCCGCTCCAGCGCCGATACATCCAGCACGCCTTTCAGCCGCACCGCAGTGGGCACGTTATAGAACGCATTGCCCGGTTCCATCTGATCGAGAAACCACAGCTGGCGTTGTGAAAACGACAGCGGAACAGCCGTTTGCCCGGCGGCACGCCGAGGAATCGCGGCCGGGTCGGTGCCGCTCAGCAAGGCAATCAGCTCTGCCTTGTGCTGCTTGAGCGCCTGCAACATCTCGTCATTCAGAAAGCCGCGCGGCGCCTTGCAACGCAGTTTCTCGCCGTCCACTTCAAGCACCACGGCGTGGCGACCGAACAACTCCAGCAATTGATAGGCATTCATATCTCTATCTCCTCCATGTCGCTGGCGTCGTCCGTTTGATCCGCGGAAGAGGCGAACGCCTCGACCTGCGCGCGGCGTTGTTCGTCGGCCGTGCGCAGGCCGCCCACCATCGAGTAAATCAACTGATGATTCGGTCCCAGGTCGAACAGGGCCGACAATTGCTGCTCTTCGAGCGAGCCCATGCCACACAGGCCAAGGCCCTGCTCCACCGCCGTCATGGTCAACAATTGCGCCATGCCCCCGGCTTCGATATGACAGAAGTCGCGACTGCGCTCGCCATACAGCGGCCGGATCGCGGCCATGTCGGCGATGAAGAACAGCGAGAACGCGGCGTTTTCATACACCGGGCGGTTGACGAAATAATCGTAGGTGTCAGGGTCGAGCGGCTCGCTGTCGAGCATCAGCAGGCGGTGTTGAACCGGGTCGTAGTAATAGGCGCCGGCAGCGACGCCGTTTACCCGCTGCGGTTTGACGTACAGGTAGCACTGGATCGGGTACAGGCCGCCTGCGGACGGGAACTGGTATTTGACCTCGCCGTGCAATTGCCCCTGCGCCAGGCTGGCCAGTAACCCGGCAAACGCCTCGGTCGGAATGGGTCGGTCAGCGAATTGGCGTACCGAGCGGTAATCTCTGAAGCGTCGCGCGAACGCCGGATCATCCGGACGCGCAAGATTCAGCGCCGCAACCTCTGAGGTGAAAGTCCGCCGACCGCGCTGGTCGGCCTTGAAGCGCGCCCGCTGCTGCGGATCCTCGATCACCTGCTCAGGCGAACCCGCGCGCTGACGAACGCTGTCGACCACACTGCCGTTGGCCAGATTCCGGCGGTACATGCCGAGCAGGTTGAGCAGGGTCGGCTGCGCCAGCAATTGCGCAACGTTGGGACGGAACTGCAGTTCGCCGGACAGCGCATTGCTGATCCTGACAATGTCGATCGAGGTGGCGCCCAGGTTGAGCAAATTGGCGTCGGCAGCGATCGACGGGCGCTTGAGCACGCCCTGCACGATCATCACCAGTTGTTGCTCCTGTGGCCCCTCCACTTCCAGCGCAGGACCGGCATCCTGAACCTGCGCTGGCTCCGGCAGGCGCTTCTTGTCGACCTTGCCGTTGGCCGACAGCGGCCATTCCTGCACGAAGGTAAACGACGTCGGCACCATGTAGGCCGGCAGTTTGTCTGCCAGGTACTGGACAAAATCACTGGCCTGCAACGAGGGATCGGCCTTGAGTATGTAGCCCGCAAGCCGCTTCTCGCCCAGCGCTTCGCCGAGCACCCGCACCACGGCGCTCTGCACGCCGGGATGGCGATTGAGCGCCGCTTCGATCTCGCCCAGCTCGATGCGGTGCCCCTGGACCTTGACCTGGGTGTCTTCACGCCCGAGAAACTCGATATTGCCGTCGGGCAGCCAGCGCCCCAGATCGCCGGTCCGGTACAGACGTTCGCCGGTCAGCGGGTGAGCGAAGAAGCTTCCGGCACTCAAGGCTTCATCACGCCAATAGCCCTTGGCCAGGCCGATACCGCCGATATACAACTGGCCAGCCACCCATGTCGGGCGAACCTGCAAGGCGTCATCCAGCACATAGAAGCGCTGGTGATCCAGCGCCTTGCCATAGGGAATACTGCGCCACGCGGGGTCGACCTGCTGCAGCGGATACTGGATCGACCAGATGGACGCTTCGGTCGCCCCGCCAAGGCTGACCAGTTGCAACGCCGGCTGCAGCGCCCAGGCACGCTCGGGTAGCGTCAGGGGAATCCAGTCGCCTGACAGCATCGCCACGCGCAGGCATGACGGCAACGCGTTGCGCTCGCTTTGCACATACTCCAGCAACATGCCGAACAAGGCGGGCACCGAATTCCACAGGCTGACCTGATGCCGCTCGATCAGCGTCAGCCAGTGCGCCGGGTCGAGGGCTTGCTGCGGTTCGAGCAGCACCACCGCTGCGCCAGCGGCCAGCGTGCCGAAGAAGTCATAGACCGACAGGTCGAAACTCAACGACGAAACCGCCAGCACCCGGTCCGTAGCACCGACGGCAAAGCGCCGGTTGATATCGAGCAGCGTATTCACCGCACCGCGATGATCGATGACCACGCCCTTGGGCAGGCCGGTCGAGCCCGAGGTGTAGATCACATAGGCCAGATTGTCCGGGGTGAGATGCACGGCGTGCAATTCGGACTGATCGGGAAGGCCATCGTCGGCAACGATCGGGTCGCTCACGCTGATCACCTGGACCTGCGCGGGCCACTCGACACGTTGCAGCAGTGCCGGCTGAGTCAGCGCCAGGCTGGCTTCGGCACGTTGCAGGATGTGCTCCAGACGCTCGGTCGGCAGTGCCGGGTCGAGCGGCAGGTAGGCCCCGCCGGCGTACTGGATCGCCAGCGTCGCGACGACCTGTTCCCAGCCACGCTCCATAACCACCGCGACCAGTTGATTAGGCACCACGCCGCGACGCTGAAGCAGCGCCGCCAGTTGACGCGCTTCGGTTCGCAGCTGGCGATAACTCAGCTGCCGATGGGTGTCGATGACCGCCAGCGCATCCGGGGCAGCGAATGCCTGGCGATCGAACAGTTCGTGCATCAGCGCCGAGTCGACGGGGCTGGCCTCGGGCACCGGCAAGCGTGCCAGCTTTATCAGGTCCACCGTGCCGGCGCTCCAGGCATCGGCTTGCAACAGGCGATCCAGCAGCGCGTTGTAGGCGACGAACATCTGCTCGATCAGGCCTTGCGGAAACAACTCGTCGATGCTGTCCCAGTTGAACAGCAGGCGCCCTTCCAGCTCCAGCAGCGTGTGGTCAAGCCAGACCTGCGGGGTCTGGGTGATGCTGTGCATGTGCTCGGCATTCAACGCGTCGGCAAGGTTGAATTCGGCCAGCTCCGGCGCAGCTTCCGACAAGGTGCTGTTGAACACGATCGGCATGGCGGTCTGCTGCACGCCTCGGGCCTGGGACAGTTCACGCAGCACCCTCACGCCGCTGACCACCGAATGGTCGATGTCTTGCCACAGCCGTGCCTGCACGGCACGCGCCTTGTCGATGAAGCTCGCGGCCCCGTCGAGACTGACTTCAAGCAAGACCAGCGAGGTGAAGTCACCGATGATCTCATCGACATCCGGGTGCAGCGGCATGCGGTTGAACAGCGGCAGACTCAACGTGAAGCGCGGCTGCCGACTCCACAGCGCCAGCACCTCGCTGAACGCGGTCAGCAGCATCACCGATGGCGTCACGGCAAATTGCCTGGCGAGTTCCTTGAGCCGTGACCACTGCAACGCTGAAAGCTCGCGGTCGCGGCGGGTAAAGTGCGGCTGGCTGATACTTTCCGGCTGGCACACCAGCGGCAGGTCCGGCGCAGGTGCCAGCGTGGCAACCTTCTCGCGCCAGTAGTCCAGCGCCTGTGCGTAGCGGCTGTCATTGCGCAAGCGCTGCTCGGCCAGCACGTAATCGCGAAAGGTCAGCCCCGGTTCGGGCAGCTGCAACTGCGGGTCGGCATAAAACGCCATCAGCTCGCGCGCCAGAATCTGCGTACTCGCGGCGTCGACGATCAGGGCGTCAAGGCTGATGTGCAGATGGCTGATGCCCTCATCGAGCAACGACAGACTGAACTCGAACAACGGCCAGCGACTGGCGTCCAGCACCTGATGGGACTGACGTTCGCGGGTGACTTGCAAGGCCTGCTGCGCGGCGGCGGCAGACAGGCCGCGCAGATCGTTGCGTGGCATGTGATAGATAGGCACGCTGTCGAGGACCTGCTGCGTGCCATCGCCAAGGAACACCACGCGCAGCATGTCGTGCCGCTGGATCATGCGGTTCAGCGCCTGCTCGAAACGTGGCACGTCGAGGCCGGGGATGCGCAGTTCTTCATAGCCATGGGCACTGACCCCGCCGAGGCTGACCGACGCTTCGCGGCCAAACCAGTACGCCTGCTGGATATCGGTCAACGGAAACGGTGCATAGCGTGCGCTGCGATCGGCTTCAATCGGGGCAAAGGGTGTGTCGAGCGAAGGCCCGTCACCCCGCCCGAGCCGCACCTGCTCGGCCAGGTCCATCAGCACCGGCGTCTTGAACAGGCTGCTCAGGGACAGTTGCGCGCCCATGCGCTGGTTGATCATGTAGATCATCCGTGTGGCCAGCAGCGAATGCCCGCCCAGCTCGAAAAAGTTGTCGTGAATGCCGACCTGCTGGCACTTGAGTACCTCGGCCCAGATACACACCATCTGCCGCTCGGTCTCGTCGCGCGGTGCCACATAGGCACTGGCGGCCTGCCGCTCTGGCGCCGGCAGCGCCTGACGGTCGAGCTTGCCGTTACGGGTCAGCGGCAACTGCGCCAGCGCCACCCAGGCCGTCGGCACCATGTGTTCCGGCAGGTGCCGGTGCAGCTCGGCACGCAATGTTTCGGCAGTTGCAGGCCCCACCACATAGGCCACCAGACGCTTGTCGCCCGGCACATCTTCGCGCAGCAGCACCACCGCTTCCCGCACACCGGGTTGCTGGTGCAGAAGGCTGTCTATCTCGCCCAGTTCGACGCGAAAGCCGCGCAACTTGACCTGCTGGTCGATGCGTCCCAGGTAGTGAACGTTGCCGTCAGCCGCGAACCGCGCCAGGTCCCCGCTGCGGTACATGCGCGCACCGGGCTGCGGGTTGAACGGGTCCGGCAGGAAGCGTTCGGCGCTCAAGTCTGGACGATTCAGATAACCACGGGCCAGGCAGGCTCCGGCGATATACAACTCGCCCGCCACGCCGACCGGTACGGGGTTCAGGTCGCCGTCCAGCACATACAAACGCGCATTGGCGATGGGCCGGCCAATCGGCGGTGCGTCCGGCCACTGCCCGGCGGCGTCACAGTTCAGGCTGAACTGGCTGACCACGTGGGTTTCGGTCGGGCCGTACTGGTTGTGCAGCTGCGCACCGCCAAGGCCGCAGACAAAGGCACGCAGTTCGTCATTGACGAGCAACGCCTCGCCAGCGGTGATGATTTCGCAGCCGCCCTTTGGCAAAGGCATCGGCACCGCCGCCTCGGCTTCAGTGAAGCTGGCCAGTTGCTGAAGCACGGCAAACGGCAGAAACGCCCGTTGTACATCTTCGGCCACCAGCGTCGGGCGCAGCGCGGCGAGATCTTTGCGGCCGGCTTCGCTCATCAGTACCAGGCTGCCGCCCTGGCACAGCGTGCTGCAGATTTCCTGAAACGACACGTCGAAATTCAACGATGCGAATTGCAGCACGCCTTGTGAAACAGGCGTCTGTTCCAGTTGCCAGGCGATCAGGTTATCCAGCGCCGCACGGCTGTGCGCCACGCCCTTGGGCCGCCCGGTCGAACCGGAGGTGTAGAGCACGTAAGCCAGGTTGCCGGGGCTGACGGGGACTTGCGGGTTGGCCTCGGAATACCCAGACCAGCGCTGCGCTTCCACGTCGAGGCAGCAGATCGGCAGCGTATCGGGCAACGGCGGCAGACCGGCACGCAGTGCAGTCTGGGTCAGCAGCAGGCTCGGTGCGGCATCCGCGAACATGAATGCCAGACGCTCGACCGGGTATGCAGGATCGAACGGCACATAAGCGGCGCCGGTCTTGAGAATGGCCAGCAGGCCGATGACCATCTGCGGCGAGCGCTCCAGACACAGTCCCACGCGCTGCTCGGGCCTCACGCCCTGCTCGATCAGGTAATTCGCCAACCGGTTGGCAGACTGATTGAGCTCGGCGTAAGTCAGCGCTCGCTCATCGGCCAGCAACGCCAAGGCATCGGGTGTGCGCTGCGCCACGGCCTCGAATCGCTTGACACAATCGGGCTGCGCCGAGGTATCGCGTTCGGTGCGGTTCCAGTCGTGGACGATCCGTCGATGCTGCTCGGCGTTGAGCAGGTCGAGCGTCGCCAACGGCTGTTCGCTGTCCTCGACCATCTGCATGAGGATGCGGCGCAGGTATTCGCCCATCTGCACCACGGTCTCCGGCTCGAACAGCCCCGACGCGTATTCCAGGCCGCCGACGATTTGCCCGTCGCTTTCGCTGAGTGCCAGTTGCAGGTCGAATTTGGCCACTGGCTGTACGCTTTGCAGCACGCTGACCTCGAGCCCGGACAACTCCAGATCCGAATCCTGATGCTGCTCCCAGGCGAACAGCACCTGAAACACCGGGCTGTAAGCCAGACTGCGCGGCGGGTTGAGCAACTCCACCACTTGATCGAACGGCAAGTCCTGATGTTCCTGAGCGGCAAGCGCAACGCTGCGCGCCTGTTGCAGCCAGTTGGCCACCGTCGGGCTGCCGGCGCGGGTCATGCGCAGGGCCAGGGTATTGACGAAGAACCCGATCAGCCCTTCCAGCTCCTGCTGGCTGCGGTTCGCCGAGGGCACACCGATGACCACGTCATCCTGCCCCGACAGACGCATCAGCAACAGCGACCAGGCCGCCAGCAGGTTCATGAACAACGTGGTGCCCTGCTGCGTAGCCAACACTCGGAGCCGTGCCGTCAGCGCGCGGTCAAAGACCAGTGGCACGAAGCCGCCGCGGTAATCCTGAGCGGCCGGACGTTTGTGATCGGTGGGCAACTCCAGCAATAGCGGTGCACCGCTCAGGGTCTCACGCCAGTAGCGCCGCTGCGCATCCAGTACCTCGCCGGACAGCCACTGGCGTTGCCAGGCCGCGTAATCCACATACTGAACAGCCAGCGGCGGCAGTGGCAGGGACTGCCCGTGCGCGGCCGGTTGCTGAATAGCCGCCTCATAGAGCAGCCCCAGTTCACGGGTCAGCACGCCCATTGACCAGCCATCCGAGACGATGTGGTGCTGGGTCAGCAACAATACGTGATCGTCGTCGGCCAGCTTGACCAGGCTGACGCGCATCAACGGCCCCACCGCCAGGTCGAACGGCTTGCTGCCCTCTGCGTCGATCAACGCCAGCAGACGCGCCTGGGCATCTCGCTCGTCGCGCAGATCAATGACTGGTAACGGAATGATCGTCTCCGCAGCGCAAACGCGCTGCCGCCCCTCGCCCTCGACCGCGAAGAAGGTGGTGCGTAGCGCCTCGTGGCGGGCCACCAGCTGATTGAAACTGCGCTCTAGTGCGGCCACTTGCAACGGCCCGCGCAGGCGCAGGTTCAAGGGCATGTGGTAGGCCGCATTGCCGCCTTCCATCTGCGCCAGAAACCACAGGCGCTGCTGGGCAGATGACAATGTGTGTGCCCCGCCACGCTCTACAGCCGTGATCGGTGGGCGAGCGTTGCCCTGCTGAGCGGTGCTCAGTCGTTCGGCGAACTGCTGCAGCACGGGGGCGGTAAACAGGGCTGAGGGTGACACCTCAAGATGCAGTGCCTGCCGAACCTTGGCCAGCACGCGCATCACCAGCAGCGAGTGGCCGCCGAGTGCAAAAAAGTGATCCTGGCGACCGACTCGCTCGACGCCCAGCACCTCCGACCAGATGGCCGCGAGGGCAGTTTCCAGCGCGCCTTGCGCGGCTTCGAAGACATGCCGATCGAACGCGTCATCCCCCGGCTCGGGCAATGCGATGCGGTCCAGCTTGCCATTGGCGGTCAGCGGCAGCGCGTCCATGCGCACGAACGCAGCAGGAATCATGTAGTCCGGCAGGCTGCGCTGCAGATGCTCGCGCAGGCCTTTGGGAGTCAGCGCTGCGCCGCTCTGTTCGCGAAAGTAGGCAATCAGCCTGGGCACGCCGGCGTTGTCCTCGCGCAGCACCACCACGTTGTCACGCACACCGGCAACCTCGGCCAGACGCGCCTCGATTTCACCCAGTTCAAGGCGCAGGCCGCGCAGCTTGGCCTGCGAGTCGTTGCGCCCGAGGAATTCCAGATGGCCGTCAGCCCGATAGCGGGCCAGATCGCCAGTACGGTACAACCGCTCACCGGTTACGAACGGGCTGTCGATGAAGCGCTCGCGGGTCAGTTCCGGCAAGTTCAGGTAGCCACGCGCAACCCCCGCGCCGCCGATGTACAGTTCGCCGGTCACGCCCTGGGGAACCCGCTCGCCAGCGGCATCGAGCAGGTAAATCCGCGTGTTGGCCAACGCCCGTCCAATGGGCAGCACCGCATCGACGTGGCTGTCGGCCTCGAACTCGAAACAGGTGCTGTCGATGCTCGCTTCGGTAACACCGTAGGCCTGGACGATCTGTACCTGCTCGCCACACAAACCGCGCAGTTGGCGCGCGCTGTGCGCTGTCCAGATGTCCGAACCACAAACCACCGTGCTCAGGAACGACAGGTCGCGCCCTGCCTCCTGCGCCCAGACCAGCAAAGGGTTGAGCACCGCTGGCACGAAGTCCGCGAAATCGATGCGCGCCTCGCTCAACAGGCGATACAGCGCAGGCGGGTCCATCAGCGTGTCACGCGGGCAGAGCACGAGCGTGCCGCCAAACCCCAGCGCGCGGATCAGGTCGGCGCTGAATACATCGAAGGAAAACCCGGCCATTTGCAGGTGATTGAGGGGCTTGTGCAGCGCATACAACCGCTCCCAGGCAGCGCTCACCGCGATCAGCCCACGGTGCTCGACCATGACCCCCTTGGGCGTCCCGGTGGAGCCCGAGGTGTAGATCACGTACGCCAGATGGCGGGACGTCAGACCAACCGCGTGCGGGTCAGGGTTGTGCGTCGGCTGCGCTGCCCATAGTCGAGTATCGGCCAGATCGAGCACCTGCGTTGCGACCTCACCTTGCTCCAGCGCCGCCAGCAACAACGCGCGCGCCGGAGCGTGGCTCAGCAGCACGCGTGGCGCGCTGTCTGCCAGCATGTGGGCCAGACGGGCTTTCGGGTACGTGGGGTCCAGCGGCACGTAGGCACCGCCGGCCTTGAGTACCGCGAGCACGCCGACCAGCATGTCCAGCGAGCGCTCCAGGCAAATCCCGACAGGCACATCCGGCCCGACACCAAGGCTGCGCAGGTAATGGGCCAGGCGGTTGGCTTGGGTATTGAGCGTCGCATAGTCAAGCGTGTCCAGCCCGAAGCGTGCCGCGATAGCGTCAGGATTAAGCTGCGCTTGTGCTTCGAAAAGGCCATGCACACACTGGGTTTGGTCAAAGGGTTGCTCTGTATCAGGATGAGCGAAGCCCGTCCCGCGCGAGGAAGATTTGTCGACCATCAGGAATCACCGTCCGTGAGCAGATTATTTTTTTATGAGCAGACGGGAGCGCAGAGCAGCAAGCCCGTCAGGCACGGCATGAGCAATGCCGGATGAACATCGAGATTCAGGGAGAGGGTGCGGCGCGGGCTCTCGGGCTCATGCCATGAGCTGACATGCAAGCGCGCGGGGGGATCGCTGAGGGATGACAGGCGAACGCGGCACGGCGCGAATCGCATACAGAAAGGGGGTTGGCTGGCTCGTTGACGAGACTGATCGCTCTACCCTTGGAACTGACGTTTGCATACCGCGTGGCCAATTGAAACCTCACCTTCGGTTCGAGGGTCAACGACGGGGAACGGCCTGCGCCGGGGTGTCAGCGCCAGGGTGGACCCGATCGGCTGTGACTGCGGAGTCTGTGGACCCATGACAGTCATTGGCGCCGGGTTTTTGGCCCTGAGCGCCGGGGATAATAACCACGATTTTTGGCGATGAGGCAAACAAAAAGTTACAAACCGCGAAAGTGTCCGTCAAACGGCACGGCCGTCCAGCCGCCGGATCTGTTTCAAATTCCAGTGTCAGGCGACGACTTTTCCAGGCATCCGATGCAATACTCGAAACCTGATTCACACGAGCCCGGCCTCCATGACCCTGAACTACCGGCGACTGACCCCGGCCGATGCGCCTGCCTATCGCGCCTTGATGCTTGAGGCCTATGAACGTCATCCAGACGCCTTTACCTCTGACGTGAAAGAGCGCGAGGTGCTGCCTGCGCAATGGTGGGAGAAAAGGCTCGATGACAGTGCTGGCGCAAGCGAAGTAGTGTTTGCCGCCGTTGAAAACGGTCACCTGCTGGGCGTCGCCGGCCTCTGCGTCGAAACCCGAAAGAAGGCCCGACACAAATCGACCCTGTTCGGCATGTACGTGCCACTGGCACACAGGAACAGGGGCATCGGCGCTCGATTGGTGCGCAGCGTGCTCGACCATGCCGGAACCCGGCCCGAGCTTCAGGTCGTCCAGCTCACTGTCACGCAGGGCAACACCGAAGCAGTCGGACTGTACGAGCGAATGGGCTTCGTGACCTTTGGCCTCGAACCCCTTGCAGTCGCTGTAGGCACCGGGTTCGTCGCCAAAGTGCACATGTGGAAAGACTTGCGCGGGTGAACGGCCCGCCCGGGTAATGGCGCTTCAGCAATCGAGCGCGTCAGCCGCTTCGGTCAGGGAATCGACGATCACGTCCCAGTCCTGTTCGGCGGTCAGATCAGACGTCTGGCCTGGCCCGTGCTCGGCGGGACGTCGGACGAATACGGTCTTGAAGCCATTCGCACGTGCGGCAGTCAGGTCGGCGTTATGCGCAGCCACCATGGCGACGCAATGCGGCGCCAGACCCACTGCTTTTGCAGACTTCAGGTAGGCCTGGGGCATCGGTTTGTAGGTGCCGGCGATCTCCGCGCCGACGATGACGTCCCAAGGCAGCCCGCCGAATTTCGCAAGGTTGAGCATTCCGGCGATGTGTCCGTTCGATAGCGTACCGATCGAGAATCTGCGCTTTAATCGGGTCAGGCCTGCGACCGAGTCGGGCCATGGATCGAGCCTTTCCCAGGCCTTGTTGAGCTCGGCGAGCTCGGCGTCGGAGATGCTGCCGAAATCCACCTCGTGGCGCGCCAGCACGGTTTCGAGACTCTCCCGGTTGAGCACGTCGAGTGTCACGTACGGGCGCTCACCCGCACGCACGCGCTGCATGGAAGGTTGATAAAGACCGCGCCACTGATCGGCAAAATCAAGGGGGTCGACGTTCACGCCATGCTGCTGCAGAAATGGTGCAGCGGCCCGCGCCACGCCGTTTCGCCAGTCGACAACGGTGCCGAATACATCGAAACCGAGAAACCCTATCTGTTCCAGTCTGGCCATATTGCTCTCCCGAATCGTGCACAGTCGCTTATAGTTCTACAGAACTAGAACTATAGAACCAATCGGGCCAAAGCGAGTTGTTCCGGGCAGACATTGCCCCAACGGTAAGTGTTATGGACGGCACCGACACGGCTCGGCGGCTGATCAATCAACGAAAGACGGAGGATTCATGGACTACGTAAAGCTTGGCAACACAGGGCTGGATATTTCCAGACTGTGCCTTGGATGCATGACATTCGGCGAGCCCGATGCCGGAACGCATCCCTGGACACTGGGCGAAGAAGCAAGCAGGCCGATCATCAAACACGCCGTCGAGCAAGGCATCAACTTTTTTGATACGGCCAACAGCTACTCGGCAGGTACTTCGGAAACCATCGTCGGCAAATTGCTCAAAGAGTTCACCCGTCGCGACGAGACCGTCATCGCCACGAAGGTGTTCTTTCCGGCGAACATGTGGGAAGGCTCGACCCGTCCTAACGAAAAGGGGCTCTCGCGCAAGGCCATCATGTCCAGTATTGATGCGAGCCTGACGCGACTCGGCACTGACTACGTCGACCTGTACCAGATCCATCGCTGGGACTATGACACGCCCATCGAAGAAACCATGGAAGCCCTGCACGATGTGGTCAAGGCCGGCAAGGCCAGGTACATCGGCGCGTCCTCCATGTACGCATGGCAGTTCGCCAAGGCCCAGCAGGTCGCGACCGCGCATGGCTGGAGCAGGTTCGTCTCGATGCAGAACTACCTGAACCTGGTGTATCGCGAAGAAGAGCGCGAGATGATCCCGCTGTGTATCGATCAGGGTGTCGGCTTGATGCCGTGGAGCCCGATGGCACGCGGCAGGCTGACCAGGCCCCATGGTCAGCAGACCGAGCGGACCAGAACCGACGTTTCCGGCCAGTCGTTTTACGAGGCGACGGAAAAGGAAGACGGTCGGGTGATCAATACCGTGGAACAGCTGGCCGCAGAGCGCGGGGTACCGATGGCGCAAATCGCACTGGCTTGGGTATTGGCCAAGCGCGGTGTATCCGCGCCCATCGTTGGCGCTTCCAAGGCCACGCAACTGGACGATGCCATCGCAGCGCTGCAACTGGTGCTCAGTGATGAGGACATCAAACGCCTCGAGGCTCCGTACGTGCCCCATGCAGTGACCGGATTCGTCTGACCGACGCTGTAAAAAATCCAGGAACCGGCGAACGTCATGAGCCTCGCCGGTTACCCGCGGCACACAGCGACGACGATCGCCGCTAAAGATCGCACCGCGCGCTTTCGTAACTGTCATACAGTTCTGAAATAACACCTGTCTATGTCACCGTGCGCAAATATCTATTGGGCAGCGAGTCGACTGGGCGCTATTGTCAGGCGATTCTGAATAAAGGCTCTTCGCCATTATTTAATTCGACGTCTTCTCTTGCCTCGCTCGGGTTCATTCCATGAAAAATCAGGTTTCTCTGGCTACGCGCATCGGCTTGGGATTCGCCGCTGTCGTCTCGCTGCTCATCGTGATCACCGCCGTTGGCATTCAGCGGGTCGGGTTCATCGACAGCACCCTGGAAGACGTAGGCGAAAATGCCGCCAAGGTGCAACGCTATGCGATCAACTTCCGGGGCAGCGTGCATAACCGTGCGATCGCTCTGCGCGATGCCGTGCTGGTCAACAACGACCAGGACCTGGCGCTGCATCTGGCAGAGATGACCCGTCTTGAAAAGGACTATGTCGACTCGGCCGTACCGATGGAGCAGTTGTTCACCAAGCCCAATGTCAGTGCCGAAGAGCGCCAATTGCTGCGTGGCATCAAGGAAATTGAACAGCAAACGCTCAGCTCTACCAAGAGCGTGATTGCCTTGCGCCGTGCCGGAGACATCGCCGGTGCGCAGGCCTTGTTGCTCAGCCAGACGTCCGGTAACTACAGCGAATGGCTGAAGCGTATCAACGCGCTCATCGATAATGAGGAAGCCTCGATCAGGGTTCATCTGGATAACGTGCAGGCAACCGCCAGCCAGTTCCGTGGCCTGATGCTGCTGGCCACTGCGTTCGCTGTGCTGCTGAGCATTGTGCTGTCGGCGTTCATCATCCGCTTCGTGAAAAAGACCCTTGGCGCAGAACCGGTTGACGTTGCCGAGGCCATTCGCCGACTGGCAGCGGGCGATCTGCAGCAAACCATCACCACGGCGTATCCCGACAGCGTCATGGGCGTGCTGAGAACGGCGCTAAACCGTCTTTCGGAAACCATCACCGACGTACGAATGGCCGCTCAAGAGGTCAGCCAGTCCTCTACCGTGCTGTCGGCGGCATCCTCCGCCAACAATGCGCAGATCATGGTGCAGACCCGTGAAGCCGAACAGGTAGCCACCGCCATCAGCGAGATGGCCGCGACGGTCAGTGAAGTGTCGGGCTATGCAGCACAGGCCGCAGACGCTGCACGTCTGGCTGACAGTGAGGTGGCGAACGGCAACACGCTCGTCGAAGGCACGACCACTGCCATCGAACAACTGGCGGCCACGCTGACTGAAACGACCAGCACCGTGGAGCAGGTCTCACGGCACGGCGAGGAGATCGAAAAGGTGATCGAGGTGATCAACTCGATTGCCTCACAAACCAATCTGCTGGCGCTCAACGCGGCCATTGAAGCCGCCCGCGCGGGCGAGCATGGCCGAGGTTTTGCGGTGGTGGCCGATGAGGTTCGTTCGCTGGCCAATCGCACCCAGCTGTCGACCCAGGAGATTCAGAACATGATCAGCACGCTGCAGGGTGGTACTGAAACTGCGGCACAGAACATGCGCGACAGCTGTGAACTGGTCAATCGTGCCGTGGAACAGACACGCAATGCCCAAAGCGCCTTGTCGAGAATCAATCAGGAAGTGAGTGCGATCAATCACATGAACGCGCAGATCGCCAGCGCGTCGGTTCAACAGAGTGCGGTGGCAGAAGACGTTGCGATAAACATCACCAGCATCCACGACTCGACACTCAAATCTGCCAATGGATCGCAGCAGGTGGCAACCGCCAGTGAGGAGCTCGCACAGCTTGCGGATCGCCTGACCCGCAAGGTCGAGTTTTTCAAGGCAGGCTGAGGGTGTGATGAGTTATCGCGACGATGCATTCAGCGTTGCCGCGGTATCCCATTATCGGCAGATCAGTCTATGCAACTGACCGGCCTTGAGCTGCGCATCGCCAGTATCACGGTGAGCATGGACAGCGCGGCACATACCGCGCCGATCACGATGGCAGCGGTAAAGCCGGCCCGACCGGACACCACACCACCAATGAACGCCCCGCCGCCTATCGACAGATTCACCACACACACCAGCAACGCCTGAACGCCCTCGACACGATCATTGGAAGCCTCGAAACACCAGATCTGTGTGGTGATGGGGATCATCCCGAAAGCGAAACCCCAGACCAGAATCACCGGCCAGAGCAGCCACGGGTTACCGACGAACATCAGCAGCGCCGTCAGCGAACCCAGCATCAGCAGGGTCATGATCAGCACCGAGGACTGCGCGCTCCTGGCCGCCAGGGCTCCACCGGCCAGATTGCCTGCAACCGCCGCCAGACCGAACGCGAAGAGCAATGCGCCCAGGGCCTGACCCTGGATATGTGCAAATTCCTGCACGAAGGGCGCGAGGTACGTGTAAGCCGCGAAGTGCCCGACATAGATCAACAGTGCGGCGGCGAACATGCGACGAATGCGTTGCTCGCCAGCCAGCGACAGCATCTGGCTGATGCCGGCGGAACGCTCGCCCGGCAACGCAGGCAGGAAGGTTGCGATCAACAACCCCACTGCAACCGTGACCACTGCCGCTGTTTCAAAAGCTGCCCGCCAGCCGAAGGCTTCACCGATCAACGTACCGGCCGGAATCCCGGCGACAGTGCCAATCGAGACGCCCGCCAGCACATAAGCAGTGGCCTTCACGCCCTCCTTGCCGGGCCTCAAGCGCGGCCCGAGTGACCCGGCAATCGTCCAGAATCCCCCCAGCGCGAAGCCGAGCAGGACCCTGCCTGCGAGGGTCAGCCAGAAGTGCGTAGACAACGCGACGATCAGGTTGGATGCCAGCAATATCGACAGCAGCCCGAGCAACAGGCGCTTGCGGTCGACATGACTGAACAGGGCAATACAGGACGGTGCCGAGATGGCCGCGAGGATGCCGGGAACGGCCATCATCAAGCCTGTCTGGCTGATACTCGTTCCCAGGTCGCGAGCGATATCGGGCAGCAGCCCGACCGGCAGAAATTCAGTGGTGACGGTGGCGAACGACCCAAGCGATACGCTGCCAACGGCCCACCATGAAGCGGGTTTTGTTTTTACGTTTCCAGCGGTTTCAAAGCGACTCACAGCGGTTCCAGAATTCAGGGATGTCAGCGACCGGCCGCTCGGGCCAGCGCGTGGAAGCGGCCAACCCTAACGTGTAAGCCCGTATCGAAGCCACCTTGCGAAAGAATTTTGTGTGGATGACGCAAGGTAAGCCCAGCGAAGGCTGGCCATCAGGCCTATGCCCCGCGTCGAGGTTGCATGGGTGACGCAGAGTGTCAAGAACGGCATTCCCACGCGGTGCATGGGAACGATCAATCACCGACTATCGTACCGACTCTCTGCGTCAGGAACGGCATTCCCAAGCAAAGCTTGGGAACGATTATTCGACAACGACTTCCGGCTATCGTGACCTACTTGTTGCGGGTCACTCTCCAGATGGTGTTTGCCAGGTCGTCAGCGATGATGAGTGCGCCTTTCGGATCAACCGTCACGCCCACTGGCCGGCCGCGAGTCTTACCGTCAGCTCCGCGGAAACCGGTTGCGAAATCCACGGGCTCGCCCGCAGGACGTCCATTGCTGAACGGCACAAAGATCACCTTGTAACCCACTGGGTTATCGCGGTTCCAACTGCCGTGCTCGCCAACGAACACGCCGTCGGCAAACTTGTCGCCCATGGCCGGGATCGAGAACGACACGCCCAGTGCGGCGACGTGCGAACCAAGGCTGTAATCAGGCTTGATCGCCGCAGCGACTTTGGCCGGATTCTGCGGCTGGGCACGCGTGTCGACATTCTGGCCCCAATAGCTGTAAGGCCAGCCGTAGAACGCACCCTCCTTCACCGAGGTCAGGTAGTCCGGAACCAGATCAGGCCCCAGTTCGTCACGCTCGTTGACCACCGTCCACAACTGGCCGGTGCCCGGCTGAATCGCCAGTGCTGTCGGGTTGCGCAGACCGGTCGCATAAGGTTTGTGGGCACCGGTGGCGGCGTCGATCTGCCAGACCATCGCCCGATCGATCTCGACCTCCATGCCGCGCTCGGTCACGTTACTGTTCGAGCCGATACCGACATAAAGGTAGCGGCCATCAGGGCTTGCCGTCAGCGCCTTGGTCCAGTGGTGGTTGATCGCCGCAGGCAAGTCGGTGACCTTGGCAGGTTCACCGCTGGCCTTGGTCTGGCCTTCCTGATAATCGAAGCTCACCAGCGCATCCTGGTTGGCTACGTACAGCTTGCCGTTCGCGAAGGCCAGGCCATAAGGCGCATTGAGGTTCTCGGCAAAGACCGTCTTCAGCTCGTACTTGCCGTCGCCGTCCGCGTCCCGCAACAGTGTCAGACGATTACCGCTTTTGACCTTGGTGTTGCCTTGGGCCTTGATGACGCTGGCAATTACGTCCTTGGGTTTGAGCTTGGCAGCGCTGCCGCCGCGTCCTTCGGCAACGATGATGTCGCCATTGGGCAAGACGATGGACTGGCGCGGAATATTCAGGTCACTGGCAATCGCCGTGATGCTGAAACCCTCAGGCACGGCAGGCTTCTGATCGCCCCATGCGGTCGGTTCGGCAATCTTCATGCTCGGCAACAGGCCGCGTTGCGGATCCGGAAGTTTCGGATCCGGTCCGCGCGCCTGAGTGCTGTCGGCTTCACCACCGCAGGCGCTCAGCAGCAGCGCCATGCTCAATGCAGTCAATGCGTGGATATTTCTCATTCTGCACCTCCGGAACGCAGGCTGGTGAGCCCGGTCCACGTCGCAACGCAGGCCAGAACAGTGACGATGACCGACAGGATCAAGCCAGACGGCATGACCGCCCAGGCGTCTTTCGCATGCTCGAAGGCATTGACCAGACCCAGCACCCAGGTAACCAGCAACAACAGGAAGTACACCACGGGACGACCGGCCTTGTGATCGGCGCGAACCAGATTGACCAACGCGAACAGCAACGCCAGCCCGCAGAACAACAGGCCTCCGGCAATCAGCCAGGCGGCAAAGTTGCTCCACTGAATCTGAAAGGTCTGGTAGTAGGCAATATCACTCAGCAAGCCGCCAAGAAACAAAGGCACGGTTCCGGCAAGCAAGGTCGCGTGTAGCGGGCCTGGCGTGTAGCGGTAGACGGGATGGGTGGTTACGGTCATGACGGCTCCTTTTCGTTCGGCGACCCTGGATCAAAACTCAGTGCGGATGCACTGGCAGGTCGGGGTCGCGCTGAATGCGCATAAGGAAGGATCATGCTGAGCAAGCGATAGTTCAGCGCTTTTCATTTCGAAATATGTTGAAGACGCTACTCGCGTGCCGTGCGCTTGTTTCGCCGGCAACGCTCAGAGCAATAAAGCACCTCATCCCAGCAGCGCGCCCACTTCTTGCGCCAGGTGAACGGCAGCCCGCAGACCACACAGGTTTTGACCGGCAACTCACTCTTTTTCAAAGCGCTTCTCCGGCATCCAGCCTGGCCAGCAAATGCTCGCCCCGCTCCCACAGCGCCTGTTGCTTGGGCTCAGCCATACGATCAAGGTTCTTATAGATAATCGCCATGCGCTGATTGCGACGTAACAGGTCGCCGTGGCGCATCAGGAAATGCCAGTAGAGCGCATTGAACGGGCAGGCATCCTCAGTGGTGCTTTCAGTGACCTTGTACGCACAGCCGCGGCAATAGTCAGACATGCGCTTGATGTACTGGCCGCTGGCGCAATAGGGCTTGGAGCCCAGATAGCCGCCATCGGCATGCATGACCATGCCCAGCGTATTGGGCAGCTCGACCCAGTCGAAGGCGTCCATGTAGATCGCCAGATACCACTCGCAGATCTGCTCCGGCACGATGCCGGCAAGCAGGGCAAAGTTGCCGGTCACCATCAGGCGCTGAATGTGGTGGGCGTAGGCGTGCTTCAGGCTCTGGCCAATCGCCTGACTCATGCAGTTCATCTTGGTTTCGCCAGTCCAGTAAAACTCGGGCAGCGGCCGGCTGTTACCGAACAGATTGCCGCTCGCGTAATCGGGCATTTTCAGCCAATAGACGCCACGCACATATTCCCGCCAGCCGATCAGTTGGCGAATGAAACCTTCGGCGGCATTCAGCCCCACCCTGCCCGACCAATAGGCAGACTCCACGTCACCGCACACCTGGCGCACGTCCAGCAGCCCGATGTTCAACGCCGCGCTGATGCGCGCATGAAACAAAAACGGCTCATCAGTGGCCATAGCGTCCTGATAATCACCGAAACCGGCCAGGCCATAGTCCAGAAAGTATTCCCACAGCGCCTGAGCGTCGGCGTGCGTAACCGGATAGTCGAAATTATCCAGCGAGCCGTAATGACTGGCAAAGCGCTCGCCCACCAGCGTCAGCACCTGACGGGTGATGGTGTCGGCGGAAAAGCGCAGCGGATAAGGCGCGGCCATGCCCTTGGGCAGCGCCTTGCGGTTCTCGGCATCAAAGTTCCAGGCACCACCGACCGGCGTACCGTCGCCGTTCAACAGCAGCCCGCTTTTGCGGCGCATCTCCCTATAGAAGAATTCCATGCGCAACTGCTTCTTGCCGTGCGCCCATGACGAAAACTCGTCACGGGAACAGAGAAAGCGCGTATCGGCGTGCCACTGGATGGGCAACCCGCAGTCCTTGATCGACTGCTCCAGACGCCAGTCGCCACACTCGGTGATGTGCAGCTCTTCTGCTCGCAACAGAGCCTGCCAGCGCTGTAACTCACCCGGCACCGACCCGGTGTTCTGCGGATCATCGAGCATGACGTACTGCACCCGAACACCACGCTCACGCAGCGCCTCGGCAAAATGCCGCATGGCGCTGAAGATCAGCACGATCTTCTGCGGATGATGCGGCACATGACTCGCCTCTTCCATGACCTCGACCATCAGGACCGTATCGCGCTCGGGGATCAGACCCGCCAAGGATGCGAGATCGAAGGAAAGCTGATCGCCGAGTATCAGGTGGAGACGAGGGGCTTGGGTCAATGGAAGAGGCTCCGCAGCCATAAAACTTGTACCAATGTAATTTCATGTACAAGATTTTCATAGCGTTTTTCGATGGGATACCTGCCCGACCCGCAGGGCGACCCACGCCCGGCCTCAGCATGGAAATGTGAAAATTTTGTTAACTATTTGTTCGCAGTGTCTTTTTCTGATCGAAACAACCTGTCACACTAATGCGAACCATTATCAACATTATTATCATCCTGCCATGGAGGGCGTCGAGGGAGTGTCGGGTTCATGTCGGGGCAACAATCGCAAAGCCGTAATCGTTTCACACCGGGTCTGCTGGCCATGGGCATCTGGGCTGCCACCACACAGGCAGCCTTTGCCGCTGGAGAACAGGTTGGCGAAGCACAGCCCGCCACGACCATGGAGCTGGGTGCCACGCAGATCAGCAGCGATCAACTTGGCTCCACAACCGAGGGCAGTCAGTCCTACACCACCGGCCCGATGCAGACCGCGACCAAGTTGCCGCTGACCATTCGTGAAACGCCGCAGGCTGTAACGGTCGTCACCCGCCAACGCATGGACGATCAGGCTATGACCAGCATCAATGACGTGGTGAGGTATACGCCGGGACTGTTTTTGGACCAGTCCAGCGGACCGGGTCGGCAAACCTACACGTCCCGCGGTTTCGACATCGACAACATCATGTACGACGGCCTGCCCGCCTCTTACTCGGGCTACACGGCAGGCGTTCAACCCAATCTGGCCATGTTCGATCATGTCGAGGTGATCAGGGGCGCGACTGGCCTGGCGACAGGGTCTGGCAATCCTTCGGCAGCGATCAATATGGTGCGCAAACGCCCTACCGCCGTGCCACAGGTCACCCTCACCGGCACGGTCGGGAGCTGGGACGATTACCGTGGCGTATTCGATGCGTCCGGCCCACTGAACGACAGCCGCACGGTTCGCGGCCGCATAGTCGGCTCCTACCAGGATGCCAACAGTTTCCGCGACAAGGAAAAGAGCGATCACGGCGTGTTCTACGGGGTGGTCGAAGCCGATTTGAGCGACGCGACGACCGCCACCCTGGGCCTGTCTCGTCAGGAAGATCAGACCAACTACTTCTGGGGCGGCCTGCCCCTGGGCGTCGATGGTCACCACCTGAACCTGCCGCGCTCCACCTACTCCGGGTCGGATTGGGAAAACAAGAAAATCCAGATAGACACCGTGTTCGGTGAGCTGGAGCACCGTTTCGACAACGACTGGAAACTGCGCGTAGCAGGCTCGAGCTCCTCGCTGGACGGCCTGTTTTCGGGGACTTATCTGTCTCGCTACAACGGCCCGCTGGAAACCACGGCCTACCAGTCGAAGCCGGAAGAGCAGCAGACCGCCTTCGATGCCTACGCCAGTGGGCCGGTCGAGGCCTTTGGCCGCACTCATGAAGTGGTGGTCGGCACCAGCCGGCGCGTGTACGACCAGACCAGCAACGAGTACAGCCCCTACGACACCGGCCTGCCCATCGGCGCGCCAAAGCCGGACTTCGTTCGCAATGGAAAGACGCACAGCATTGCCACCCAGGATGCGGTCTATCTCACCACACGCCTGAGCCTGGCCGATCCATTGACCCTGATCCTCGGCGGCCGTCTGGACTGGTACGACTACGATGACCGCGTCGGCGATGAAGACTACAAAGTCACCCGTAACCTGACGCGCTACGCAGGGCTGATCTATAAGCTGGATGAACACCACTCGCTTTACACCAGTTACACCGACGTCTTTCAGCCGCAGAGCGCACAGGACCTGTCCGGCAAGGTGCTCAAGCCGGTGGTGGGCGAAAACTATGAAGTCGGTATCAAGGGTGAATACTTCAACGGCGCGCTCAACACCTCCCTGGCGGTGTTCCAGATCGACCAGAAAAACCTCAAGACCCAGTCGCCGACCCAGGCGGGCTGCGCGGTTCTGACCTGTTACGACGCTGCCGGTCTGGTACGCAGCCAAGGCATCGAGATGGAACTGCAAGGCGCGCTGACCGAGAACTGGCAAGTCGGCGCAGGCTACACCTACGCCCGCACCCACTACCTCAAGGACGCCGATCCGGCGAACAAGAACCAGCAATTCAACACCGACACACCCGAGCATCTGTTCAAGGTGTCGACGGTCTATCGTCTGCAGGGTGCACTGGAGAAAATGCGCGTCGGTGGTAACGTTTACTGGCAGAGCCGCATGTACAACGACATCGCGCTTACCGATGGCAGCTATCGCCTGGAACAGGGTAGCTACGCCGTCGCCGACCTGATGGCAGGGTATCAGGTGAGCAAGAACCTCGACCTGCAACTGAACGCCAACAACATCTTCGACCGCACCTACTACACGGCAATTGGCGCAAGTTCGGTATGGGGCTCCACCGACGTGTACGGCAACCCGCGCAGCTATGCGTTGACGGCGAAATACAGCTTCTGAACCTGATCCCCGTTGCTACCGGGCATGCCCGATAGCAGCGTGGTTATCTGAGCGGTAACACACCGCCTTCCAGATCAAACGCCTTCGCCATCCCGCCTGCCCCTTTGGGCATCAGCTGCAGTGCTCTGGAATCCAGATGGCGGCTTACCCAGCCGCGCTTGAGCATCAGCTCCAGCAGCGCCGCCGATGTGAGGAGAGGCTCACTCCAGTCCAGACAGGCGTAGGCATTCTTCGGTGGCGTCCGGACTTTATTCGACGGGCCTTACAGCGACGTAATGATGCTGACACTCACTGCCAGTATTCAGGCGTCAGCAATACTTTCACTTATCAGCACGCGACCCCACGTAAAATCATCTAAAAACCAAAAAACAGAGTGATCACTCTGTTTTTTAAAAAGAAGATTAATGCCTTTAAAAACACAAAAACCAGAAAAATATTGCCTATTAAATATATATTTTGAAATTAAAACAAAATAAAAACCAAATAGCTGCCATTGAATTTTACCCAATCTAAAATAAATAAAATTGCATTCGTGTATTTTACCTTTCAGCAACTTTTCTGTTTGTCACGCACGCCTTGAATGAACTGTCAGCGGCCCTGAGCTGCTGACTTGCCTGTCTGCCTGTTTCATATTTCTGTTTGGAGATTCTCCCGATGGCCAGCCCCCTGCTGCCTGTTGTTGCCACTTTACTGATGTCCCTTGCCGCCCTCCCGGTGTCTGCCGCTGACGGGCAGAACCCGCTGCCATCCACGTCGAGCGAGCGCCGCGCAGAAGTCGACGCACAGCGTGAGCAGATCACGGGTGCCGACGCTGCCGTACAGAAAACGCCCAATGGCGCGCAAACGCTGGTGGATGCACCGATCGACACTGCGGACGCGCCTGCCGGCAATGAAGACCGCTGAGTGACCCACTGACTGCAACCGATCAACCTATGAATGACGTAAGGAATAACTCCGTGTCCATGATCAAACAAGGCCTGGGCCTGAGCCTGTTGGCGCTCGGTATCGCCCAGGCAGGCAGCGTATTCGCTGTCACGCCGATGACCGGCAATGAAGTGGAAGCGCGCGTAGGCGCGATGCTGGACAACATGACGCAATCGGAAAAAATCAATTTTTCGCGCGTTGACGACGGCCGCATGATTCCCAAGCTGGACAAGTTCAACCTCCAAGGCACGGTCGCCTATGACTCGGCCATGGGCGTACTGGTCGGCGGCAAGACGTTCGGCGCGCAGTACCCCTCGCCATCCGCCCTTGCCGCAACCTGGAGCATTAACCGGGCCAAGGAATTCGGTCTGGCCATCGGCTACGAAACCCGCATCGCAGGCGGTCAGCAGATGCTGTCGCCGGCCATCAACCTGTACCGCACGCCGTTCAACGGCCGGGCAGCTGAGTACATGAGCGGCGAAGATCCGTTTCTCGGCGCAGTACTGGCACCAGCTGTCACCAACGGCATCCAGGTTCAAGGCATCCAGGCGGCCGCCAAGCATTACCTGATGAACGAGCAGGAAGCGAACCGTCATTATCTGGATGTGAAGATCGACGAACGAGCGATGCAGGAGCTGTACCTGCCGGGCTTCGAATCGCTGGTCAAGAACTCGAATATCGCCTCGATCATGTGCGGCTACAACAAGATCAACGGCGAATACGCGTGTGAAAACCACCACCTCATCACCGATATCCTCAAAGGCCAGTGGGGCTTTCAGGGTAACGTCATGAGCGATTTCAACTCGGTTCAGGACGCCTTCAAGGGTGCCTGGGCGGGCACCGATATCGACATGCCCAGCGGCCTTCAGTTTACCGAAGCCAAACTGCTGCCTTATGTCTGGAATGGTCAGTTGCACCAGAACGTGATCGACGACAAGGTGCGCAGGAACCTGAGAGCGCTGGTCAGCTACGGCTTTGACAAAGGGATCAACAAGGCGCAGCCACTGGAGCATCGTGAATACGGTCAGCTGGCGGCCTTGAACGTCGCCAGAGAATCGATCGTCCTGCTGCGCAACGAGCCAGTAGACGGGCAGAAACCTCTGCTGCCGTTGTCCAGAAACGCAAAGATCGCCGTCATTGGCGACATGGCCATGCAGCCGCCGACCGCGCCGTTCGGCACCGCCTATTCGGCGCCGGCCAGCTATGTCACCGAAGTGAGCGGACTCAAGCAACTGGCGTCTAGCCCGTCGAATGTGGACTACCTGCCACAGATGAGCCTGAACCCTAAATCATCGGTCTGGTATCAGCCAGGCAGTGACCAGCAGGCGATCAGCAACACCGGCGTAAAAGCCGAGTACTACGCCAACACCTCGCTGTCCGGCGACCCGGTGGCAACCCGCATCGAACCGGGCGTCAACCTGGACTGGATTACCAGTACCAACGTGACCGATAACGGTGCCAGCACAGTCAACGGTTATACCCCTGCGCCAGGCGCGTTCTCTGCCCGTTTCACCGGCAAGATCAAACCGACGATCACCGGGCCCCAGGTGTTCAAGGTGCGTGCCGACGGCCCTTACAAACTCTGGATCAACGATGAGCTGGTGCTTGAAGATGAAGGCGCGCAAGTCTCGTTCGACCTGATTCCAGTCGTGCCGCGCACCGTCAAGACACCGAATCTCAAGGCCGGCAGCGAATACAACGTGCGCCTCGAATACCGCCGGCTCAAGGGCAACTTCACCCCGGTACTGGGCGGCATGAACGGCGTGCAGATGAGCTGGGCATCGTTGCGTCCACCGAAGAACCTGGGGGATTACGACGCTGTCGTGGTAGCCGCCGGCAATAACTTCGAATACGAGGGTGAGTCGCTCGATCGTCCGTTCGAACTGCCGCAATTCCAGTCCGAGCTGATCGGTTTCATTCAGAAAGCCAACCCGAAAACCATCGTGGTACTGCATGGTGGCGGTGGCATGGACATGCAGCCATGGGCTGACAAGGTAGCTGCGTCTCTGCACGCTTGGTATCCAGGGCAACAGGGCGGCCAGGCACTGGCTGAAATCCTCTTCGGCAAGGTCAATCCGTCGGGCAAGCTGCCGATCACGCTGGACAAGAAGGCGCAGGACAATCCGAGCTATGCATCGTACTCGAACCCGGTGCCGTACTATTTCAGCAGCCCTAACCCGCCTGTCGAGATGAGCTACAGCGAAGGCCTTTACCTGGGCTATCGCGGTTACGACAAGAAGCACACCAAACCGCTGTACCCATTCGGTTTCGGGCTTTCGTACACCACCTACGCGTACAGCGACCTGAAGCTGTCGAGCAATGTGCTGGCACCGGGCGCGACCATTCAAGCGTCGTTCACGGTTACCAACACGGGTGACAAGGCCGGTTTCGAAGTGGCTCAGTTGTACGTGCAGCCTTCCAAGCCGCTGGTTGATCGTCCAGAGAAAGAGCTGAAGGGCTTTTCCAAGGTTTACCTGAAGCCTGGCCAAAGCAAGACCGTGACCATTGCGCTGGACTCGCGCTCGTTCGCGTACTACTCAGCCAACTCGGTGAGCTGGAACGTTGACCCTGGCAAGTTCAAGGTGCTGGTAGGCAAGGACTCGGAAAACCTGACGCTCGACCGCACGGTTGTAGCGTTGTACCCGGAGAAATTGACCACTCGCGACTCCAACCCGCTGCCGATTCCCCTGCGCAAGGCCGTACAGGTCAAGGCAGAACAGGCTTACTAAGCGACATTCATCCCAAGCAACATTCATCACACGCCAAAGGCATCGGTGGTCGACAGGACCACCGATGCCTGCCTGGCAAATGCTCGCAGCTCAGCGTGCAGCCAGATCCCGCGCCAGTCGTTCGAGAAACCTGGCAAACCCCTCCTCTATCTGCACATCCCCTGGCGATCGAAGCCATTGAATCTGCATGCCATCCATCATGGCGGCTATCTCCAGGCTGATCTGCCTTGCGTCAATATCCGCTCGAACTTCGCCTTCCTCGACCAGCAACTTCAGATGCGCCTGAAGATGACCGTGCACAATTGCAAAACGCTCGCTGAACCAGCGGTGTGCAGGATGCGTGACCGACAGGCTTTCAGTGTTGATGATCATCAGCGCCTGGCTGACCGCGGCGTCTTCGATACTGAAACTCATGACCTGCTTCAGAAACGACAGGAACCCCTGCAGAGAAGCGACCTGATCGGCATCCTGCAGCCGGCCGGCAATGTACTGGTCGCGATGTTCGAGAACAGCTTGCAGCAGCACCAGTTTGGTCGGGAAGTGGTGCAGCAGGCCGACCTGAGAGAGACCTGCCACCTTGGCAATGTTGGTCAGCGAGGCGCCGGCATACCCATCCCGAGCGAAGAGGGTCATGGCCGCCTTGATGATTTCGGCCTTGCGCACCTCGCCCTTGGGCAGGCGACGTTTGGCTGCAGGCTGCTTGGCTGCGCTGGGTGTACCGGAGCTGTTTGCATCGATGGACATACGAAGGGCACGTTTCGCATAACGAAAGGGTAAATCCTAGCATGCGCTCCGCAGAACCCCTGAAAAAAGGCTGCTCCGCAAGCACAATTCGCATCAGGTCATGAGCGATGTGCGCAGCCTGCGAACAAAGTTGTTTCCCTGGCCTGACGCCCTCTAAAGAAAGCCGCAAAAAGGCCGATGAATACCCGGGCAAATTGCCTTGTTTTTGGACACGCCCCTTGAATCAGCGCAGGACACATTGGCTGCTTTAAATTCTTGATCCGTCGAAACCCGATTCGTCGGCAGGTGTCCACCGACACGGCCACTGATATGCAGTCAAGACAGGCCGTGAGTTCAAGCGCGACAATGACCGTATGATGGCCGACATAGCATGACGCACATCAGGTGTAGCCTGCCGAGGGCGAACGGGCAAATGCAGAGCTTACTAACGAGCGGATTTCAACGTGCAAAGCAGGCCACCGGCAAGTGCCCGCCCATGCCAAACATAACGTGTGAGCGGGAGGCGCTCTGAAAGACCTGACAAGAGAAGAGCTTGAAACGCAGATCGTGGACCTGCGCAGAATGCTTGAAGAAGCCGGCATCGACGCCGCAACGAATACCCGTCGACCCGCAGCCATCGGCCGCGAGGCACGCCAGCGCGCAGTCTTTGACAGTGCGATGGATTTCGCCATGATCCTGACCGATCGCGACGGCATCATTACCGACTGGAATCCGGGCGCAGAGCAGGTTCTGGGCTGGACCCAGGATGAGATGGTTGGCCAGAGCGCCGAACGTTTCTTTACGCCCGAGGACGTGGCCAACGATCGTATCGAGCATGAAATGCAGCTTGCGCTGAGCGTAGGCCGGGCATCGGACGAGCGCTGGCACCTGCGCAAGGGCGGCCAGCTGTTCTGGGCATCAGGCGAGATGATGCCGCTCTACGATGAAAAGCATACGCACCTCGGCTTCGTGAAAATCCTGCGCGACCGCACGCCCGAACATCTGGCGGGCCGCGCGACCGAAGAAGCCCAGGAACGACACCGGCTCGCCGCCAAGGCGACCAATGACGCGATCTGGGATTGGGACTTTGCAGCCAACCTGGTGCTCTGGAACGACGCGCTGGAAGAGGCCTACGGCTACCCGCTGGCAACTCTGGACAACTCCGGTGACTGGTGGATGGGCCAGATCCATCCCGACGACCGTACCCGCGTGTACAACTCCATTCATGCCGTGATCGACGGCAATGGCACTGCCTGGACGGACGAATACCGCTTTCGTCGTCTGGACGGGGCCTATGCCGACGTGCTGGACCGCGGCCATGTGATACGCGATATCGACGGCCAGGCGGTGCGCATGATCGGCGCAATGCTCGATATGTCGCAGATGCGCAAGGCCGAGACCGCGCTGCGCCAGAGCGAAGAGCGCTCAAGGGCGATGCTGGAGACCATCGAAGCCGCATTCGCCATCATTCAGGTCAAGTTCGATGCCGATGACAGCCCGGTGGACTACCGCTTCATCGAGGCCAACCCCGCCTTTGAACGTCAGGCCGGCGTCGATCTGCGGGGCAAGTGGGTGACCGAGTTCGCGCCAGACCTGGAGCGGTTCTGGTTCGAAGCCTATGGCAACGTCGCCAAAACCGGTGAGCCAGCCAACTTTGAAAACTATGCCAAAGCTTTCGAACGCTGGTTCGAAGTCAAGGCGGTGCGTGTCGGTGAACCGGCTGATCGGCAGATTGCGGTGATCTTCAGCGATGTGACGGCGCGACGCGACGCCGAAGAGCGCTTGCGCACCAGCGAGGCCGTCGCGCGTGAAAACATCGACCGCGTTCAGCTCGCCCTGGCCGCCGGTGCAATCATCGGCACCTGGCACTGGGACTTGCCGACCGATCGCTTTACCGTCGATGAAGCCTTCGCCAAGGCCTTCGGTCTGGACACCGCGCTGGGCCGTGAAGGCCTGAGCCTGGAGCAAGTCATTGCCACTGTTCACCCGGAAGACAAGCAAGGCCTGATCCATGCGATCAATGCGGTTATCACCAGCGGGCGTGTTTACGCCCACCAATACCGTGTTCGTCGTAATGATGGCATTTACTACTGGATCGAAGCCAACGGCCGGGTCGACCGAGCCGAGGATGGCACGCCACTGAGCTTCCCCGGCGTGCTCATCAACGTCGACGAACGACGCGCCGTAGCAGCCGAACGCGACCGTGCCACCGCAGCGCTGCGTGCCCTCAACGACACGCTTGAGCAACGCGTGGCAGCCCGTACAACCGAACTCATGCAGGCCGAAGAGAAGCTGCGCCAGTCACAGAAAATGGAAGCGGTCGGGCAACTGACCGGTGGCCTGGCCCACGACTTCAACAACCTGCTGGCGGGTATTTCCGGCGCTCTGGAACTGATGGGTACCCGTATCGAGCAAGGCCGCTGGGGCGAGGTCGACAAGTACATCGTGACCGCCCAAGGCGCGGCCAAACGTGCAGCAGCCCTTACGCATCGGCTGCTGGCCTTCTCTCGCCGCCAGACTCTGGACCCGCAGCCGACCGACGTGAACAGGCTGATGAAAGGCATGACCGACCTGATCCAGCGCACGGTCGGCCCCAGCATCGTGGTCGAGACCATCGGCGCCACGGGGCTGTGGCCAACCTTGGTCGATGCCAGCCAGTTGGAAAACGCGCTGCTGAACCTGTGCATCAACGCCCGCGATGCCATGCCGGACGGCGGACGCATCACCATCGAGGCGAGCAACCGCTGGATCGACGGCGATGTGGCACGCGCACACGATATGCCTGAGGGCCACTATCTGTCGCTGTGCGTGACCGATACCGGCACCGGCATGACACCTGATGTCATCGCCAAGGCATTCGACCCCTTCTTCACCACCAAGCCCATTGGCCAAGGCACAGGGCTGGGTCTGTCGATGATTTACGGATTTGCCAATCAGTCTGGCGGACGGGTGCTCATTCAGTCGGAGGTCGGCAAGGGCACCGCGATATCACTGTACCTGCCCCGCTACGAAGGTACTGCGGCCAGGGACGAAGGCGATGTGCACAAGGCACCGTTCGAGTTCACCCAGTCCGGGGAAACCATCCTGATCGTGGACGACGAACCCACGGTGCGCATGCTGCTCACCGATGCCCTCGGTGACCTGGGCTATACGCTGATCGAAGCCGCCGACAGCCTGGCCGGCCTCAAGCTGCTGCGTTCGGATGTGCATATCGATCTGCTCATCACTGACGTGGGTTTGCCGGGCGGCATGAACGGACGACAAATGGCCGATGCCGGACGCGAGGTCCGCCCGCATCTGAAGACCCTGTTCATCACCGGCTACGCGGAAAACGCCGCCATCGGTGACGAACAGCTCGGGCCAGGAATGCGCGTACTGACCAAGCCGTTTGCGATTGACGCTTTGGCCGCCAGAGTCCAGGAACTGATGAGCGTTTGAGTAAACGGCCCGCTGCAACCCTGCGCCGGGCCGTCAACATTGAGCGCTGCGCAAACCCGGTGCTAACATGCGCGACCGCCATGCAGGCAAGGGAATAACCGGGTCATGAGCAGTATCCGCGAGCGCAACAAAGAACTCATCCTGCGCGCTGCCAGCGAGGAATTCGCCGACAAGGGCTTCGCCGCCAGCAAGACCAGCGATATCGCGGCCAAGGCCGGTGTCCCCAAGCCCAACGTCTATTACTACTTCAAATCCAAGGACAACCTCTATCGCGAGGTGCTGGAAAGCATCATCGAGCCCATTCTGCGTGCCTCTACGCCCTTCAATCCCGAAGGCGTACCTGCCGAAGTCCTCAGCCGCTATATCCGTTCGAAAATCCAGATTTCCCGTGACCTGCCCTTCGCCTCGAAAGTGTTCGCCAGCGAGATCATGCATGGCGCCCCGCACCTGACAGCGCAGCAGATCGAACAGCTCAACGGCCAGGCACGGCACAATATCGAATGCATCCAGGCCTGGATCGACAGCGGACAGATCGCCCCGCTCGATCCTCACCACCTGATGTTCACCATCTGGGCGGCGACCCAGACCTACGCCGATTTCGATTGGCAGATCGCTACGGTCACCGGCAAGGCAAAACTGCAGGATGCCGATTACGAGGCGGCAACGCAGACCATCCTCAGGCTGGTACTCAAGGGCTGCGAGCCGGACCGCTGAGCCCACCCTGCTTTCCTGCAGACGCAAAAAACCCGCCGAAGCGGGTGGTTTTGCAACATGACCATTCCGACATCCTGTCAGTAGCCTCCTGGCAATGGTCGATCCTCCCTGATCACTGCGGCGTTCCTTCGCTGCAGCTGTTGAATTGGATCCTACATTCACTGAGGGTCAGTCGATAGAGCCAATCGCGCCTGTTGCTGTAAGCCTTTTGCCATACCCGTGTACGCCGCTAAAAAATGTGACCGACCGCTCATGTTTGGACGTTACGCGCCGAGATGCTTGAAAGACCCTGAATCGCGCGCCGCGCGAGCCAGAGTCATCAGAAGAAAAATAATGCAAGGGATGCCGATCATGAGTATGCGCAGTTTGTCCATCAGTCGCCGTCTGTGGCTGATTCTTGTGGTTTCAGTGCTGATGCTCTTTGTCCTCTCGGCGACACTGCTCAGACAGCTGCATAACGACCTGTATCAGGCCAAGGCCGAAAAAACCATGCACGTGGTGCAGACGGCCAGCGGCATCCTGTCGTTTTATCAGGGGCTAGAAGCCGCCGGCGGCATGACCCGCGAGGCTGCGCAACAGCAGGCCTTGAAAGAGATAAAGAGCCTGCGTTACAGCCAGAGCGACTATTTCTGGATCAACGACCTGCGCCCGGTGATGATCATGCACCCCACCAACTCCAAGCTCGAAGGCCAGGATCTGTCGACCATCAAGGACCCGGATGGCTTTGCGGTGTTCAACGAAATGGTCACGCTGGTCAAAGCCAAGGGTGCCGGGATGGTGAATTATCGCTGGCCCAAGCCCGGTGCCAGCGAGCCGGTGAAAAAGACCTCCTACGTGCAACTGTTTCAGCCATGGGGCTGGATTCTGGGTTCCGGCGTATACGTCGATGACGTCGCGGCTGAGTTCAAGACCCAGCTGTGGAATGCCGGGATGTTCATCGCCGGCATCGTGCTGATCATGGTCTTGCTGCTGGTCACGATCGTGCGCAGCATCGTGCGCCCTCTCAGAGCGGCGGTCGGTGCGATGGCCAGCATTGCCAGTGGCGAGAGTGATCTGACCCGCACGCTGGAAACCCATGGCCAGGATGAAATCACTGAGCTGGGTACGCATTTCAATGCCTTCGTCGCCAAGTTGCGCAATGTCGTCGGTCAGTTGCAGCACTCAGCCGTGGCGCTGGGCCAGGCCTCGACCGATCTGGGCAGCGACGCCGAACAGGCGCAGAGCCGCAGCGAGAAGCAGTCGCAGCAAATGGACCTGGTTGCCACTGCGGTCAACGAAGTGACCTACGGCGTGCAGGACGTCGCCAAGAACGCTGAACATGCCGCCAGCGAAATGCGCGATGCCGAGTCGCAGGCACAGCAGGGTCAAATCAACATCGATAACAGCCTGCGCCAGATCGAACACCTCTCCAGCACCATCGGTCAGGCCGTGGACGTGATGCAGAGTCTGGCCAGCGAGAGCACGCAGATCGGCAGCGTGCTGGAAGTGATCAGTTCGATTGCCGAGCAGACCAACCTGCTGGCGCTGAACGCAGCCATCGAAGCAGCGCGGGCCGGCGAACAAGGCCGCGGCTTTGCCGTGGTGGCCGACGAGGTGCGCCTGCTGGCCCAGCGCACGCAGAAGTCGACCGCAGAAATCCAGTCAATGATCGAACGCCTGCAAAAGCATTCCGATGCAGCGGTCAAGGTGATCGGTGACAGCAGCCGTTCTTCGCAGATGACCATCGAGCAGGCCAATCAGGCCGGCCAGAGCCTGACCTCTATCAGTCAGGCGCTGCGCAACCTCAACAGCCTGAACGCCTCCATCGCCAGTGCCACCCTGCAGCAGACGCACGTGGTGGATGATATTAACCAGAACGTCACCCAGGCCGCGCAACTGTCTCAGAGCACAGCACTGGCCGCCGAACAATCGACTTCGGCCAGTCTGCACCTGCGCGGGTTGAGCGAAGAGTTGAACACCTTGCTGAAGCAGTTCCGGGTTTAAATCTGCATTGCGATTTTGGGGGGTGGCACGGAACCTCGTGCGCCTCTTGTTGCCTGAGACCTGCTTATTCAACCGCTCATTAGCTGCTTATTTAACTGCAGGGGGTCACATGCGCACACTGGAACTGGCAGGCAGAACCGTACCAGTGCTGGGTCAGGGCACCTGGCACATGGGTGAAAAAGGGCATCAGCGCTCGGCAGAAATCGCCGGCCTGTGCCTCGGGATCGAACAGGGCCTGACCCTGATAGATACCGCCGAGATGTACGCCGATGGCGCTGCCGAGGAAATTGTCGGGCAAGCCATTGCCGGACAGCGGGACAAGGTATTCGTGGTCAGCAAGGTCTACCCGCACAACGCCAGCCGCGCCGGTATTCCGACCGCGTGCGAAGCCAGCCTGCGGCGCATGAACACCGACTACATCGATCTGTACTTGCTGCACTGGCCCGGCCAGTATCCGCTGACCGAGACGGTCGAGGCATTCGAGCGTCTGCGTGAAGCGGGCAAAATCGGTGCCTGGGGTGTTTCCAACTTTGATGTGCCGGACATGATCGAACTCAACAATCCGCGTTGTGCCACCAATCAGGTGCTCTACAATCCGGAGCAACGCGGTATCGAGTTCGACCTGATGCTGTGGAGCGCGGACCGTCACCTGCCGTTGATGGCGTACTGCCCGATCGGCCAGGCTGGCGATCTGCTCTACCACCCTGCCCTGCACGAAATCGCCAAACGCCACGATGCAACACCGGCGCAGATCTCCCTGGCGTGGGTGCTGCGTCAGGACAACATGATCGCCATTCCCAAGGCGACCAACCCGGAACATATTCGTCTGAACATCGCTGCCGAGCAGATTCGCCTGACCGAGCGCGACCTGGCCGATATCGATCTGGCATGGCCTGCGCCCACTCGCAAGGTGCCGCTGGCGATGGTCTGATCGCTGTCAATGCGATAGCGAGCTGTCGATTGACTGAACGGCTGCCCATGCAGCCGCTTGCCGATATGACAGATGACACACCCGGCAACAAGCTGTCACAAATATGAAATAACGCCTTGTCATCATGCGGCCTTCGCCTCCCTGCCCGGGCCAGGCCGCACGTGGACAGCCATGAACCACAGTATCGCTCACCACCATCAGGACTCCGACCTTTTCGGTCTGCTCTACGGCTTCCGTTTTCGCCGTGGTGAAAGTGGCCAGGAAATCGGTTCAGCCGCCGCGCTGGATTACCTGCAAAACCCTCCCGAAGAGAACGACTTCATCTGGCTGCACCTGAACCTCTCGCATGCGGCCTGCGAGCGCTGGATGAAAACCCAACTGGATCTTCCGGAAGAGTTTTTCGAAGCATTGCACGAGGGCTCGCGCTCGACGCGGATCGAGCACGTGGACGCCACGTTGATGGCGGTGGTCAACGATGTGGTGTTCGACTTCAACCGACTCTCGACTGACATCTCTACTTTATGGGTCTGTGCCCGACAGCGTTTGCTGGTCACCGCCCGGCTGCAGCCGCTGCGCTCGGTGGACAAACTGCGCTCGGCGGTCAAGCGCGGCGAACAATTCGACTCACCGCTGGAGCTCCTCGCTCACCTGCTGAGCGACCAGGGCGAAGTGCTGACGCAGTTCCTGCGCAAGACCAGCGTCAACGTCGACCGCATTGAAGACCAGTTGCTTTCGCAGCGACTGAGCAACAATCGCTCCGAACTCGGCGCCATGCGCCGGGTACTGGTACGTCTGCAACGCCTGCTGGCGCTGGAACCCGGTTCGTTGATGCGCCTGTTGCACAAACCTCCGCAATGGCTGCGCGAACAGGATGTCCAGGCGTTGCGTCAGTCCATCGAAGAGTCCTCGCTGGTGATCAACGACCTTACGGCGCTGGGCGAGCGCATCAAACTGTTGCAGGAAGAAATTGCCGCCAACCTCAACGAACAGAGCAGCAGAACCCTGTTTACCCTGACCGTGGTGACTGTTTTGGCATTGCCGATCAACATTGTCGCCGGCTTTTTCGGCATGAACGTGGGGGGCGTGCCGCTGGCCACCGACCCTGAAGGCTTCTGGATTCTGGTGGCACTGGTCGCGACGTTCACACTGGTAGCCGGTCGCTGGGCGTTTCGCAAACGCGGCGACTACTGAATAAGCAGCCGCACCCGCCGGTTGTCAGAAAACCGGCGCAAAAGCGCAATCAATTGTTACATGTCTCACCGCTGTCACATTTTGCAATGACCATGTCAATATTCTTTCAATCCAGGATTGCGAACATGGCTACAAACGCACTGTCTCCGGACGCTCTCGGCAAGGCGAGCCTGTCAGCGAGTCAATTCGGTCGCAAGCCCAGCCGAATGACCATGATACTTTTCTTCACGATACTCATCGCAGGGTTGCTGTTCACTGGCTACAGCCTAAAACAGGACGTTGACGACATGGGCACGGTGGTCACCACCTGGACCCCGTTCGTGCTGTTGGGCGTGGCATTGCTGATCGCCTTGGGCTTCGAGTTCGTCAACGGCTTTCATGACACGGCCAACGCGGTCGCCACCGTGATCTACACCCACTCCCTGCCGCCCGGCTTTGCCGTGGTCTGGTCGGGCTTTTTCAATTTCCTCGGCGTGATGTTTTCCAGCGGTGCGGTGGCATTCGGCATCATTGCCCTGCTGCCGGTGGAACTGATCCTGCAAACCGGCTCATCGGCAGGCTTCGCGATGATCTTCGCGCTGTTGATCGCGGCGATCATCTGGAACCTCGGCACATGGTGGCTGGGTTTGCCTGCGTCGTCTTCGCATACACTGATCGGCTCGATCATCGGGGTCGGCATCGCCAACGCCCTGATGCACGGCCGCGACGGCACCAGCGGTGTGGACTGGTCGCAGGCCACCAAGATCGGTTACTCACTGCTGCTCTCTCCCTTGGTGGGTTTCGGCTGTGCCGCGTTGCTGTTGCTGGCCATGCGCATGTTCATCAAGAACCGTGCGTTGTACAAAGCCCCGGAAGGCAACGCGCCGCCACCGTTGTGGATTCGCGCCATGCTGATTGTGACCTGCACGGGCGTTTCGTTCGCGCACGGCTCCAACGACGGGCAGAAAGGCATGGGCCTGATCATGTTGATTCTGGTCGGCACTCTGCCGATGGCTTATGCGCTGAACCGCACCATGCCCGCCGAACAGGCTACCCAGTTCGCTGCGGTGGCTGAAGTAACCCAGCAGGCGCTGATCCGCAGCGTCCCTCAACCGGCCCCCGGGGATGCGCGCAAGACGCTGTCGGATTACCTGGTCAGCAAGGAAGCGAGTCCTGAGCTGATCCCTGCGCTGGCGGTCATGGCTGGCAAGATCGGCGATCAGGTCGCCAGTTATGGCTCGCTGTCCAAGGTGCCTGCCGAAGCCGTGACCAACGTGCGTAACGACATGTACCTGACCTCGGAAAGCATCCGCCTGATGGAGAAAAACAAGGTCGGCGATTTCGACGCGGACACCAAGAACAAGCTTGAGGCGTTCAAGGGGCAGATCGACAGTGCCACGCGCTTTATTCCGACCTGGGTCAAGATTGTCGTGGCCATCGCCTTGGGGCTGGGCACGATGGTCGGCTGGAAGCGTATCGTGGTGACTGTGGGCGAGCGCATCGGCAAGACGCACATGACTTACGCCCAGGGCGCGTCGGCAGAGGTCGTGGCGATGTTCACGATCGGGGCGGCGGACATGTATGGGCTGCCGGTATCCACTACGCATGTGCTGTCGTCCGGCGTGGCCGGTTCGATGGTCGCCAATGGCTCGGGGCTGCAAATGCGTACCCTGCGCAATCTGGCCACGGCCTGGGTGCTGACCCTGCCGGCGGCGATCCTCTTGTCAGGTTCATTGTATTGGGTGTTCAGCAAGCTGTTCTGATGCCTGTTGCGTCCGCCCCCCTTTGACTATCGTGCCGACGCTCCGCGTCGGCATGTCGTTCGTGACTCTCTGCATCACACAGCGGTTCTGTGACATCAGGTGAATTAGAGTTCGACTCAAGTCACCTTTTCGCCCCTCGGCGACCTACTTTGATGGGCCCAAAGTAGGCAAACCCCCAAGCTCCGTTTCCGGCCCGACTTCGTCGGGTTCCTTCGCCCTGTCACTTACGTCGCACTCTGCGTCGTCTGTGCCATCGCGGTTGAAAAGCACTGCGTTGGCAGAAGCCACGAGTAAGGCATGACATTGTTTCGCGTCAGAGGTGGATGACGCAGAGCGTCATGAACTGCATGCCGACGCGGAGCGTCGGCACGATATTCAAAGTGAGCAACGTTACAGCTGTCAGACTCATCCAGAGGCTCAGCGCACCGCCGGATCAGGCGGCACGTCGCCGTCCGCGCTGGTGTCGATGCTCACGACCACCGACATCCCTGGCCGCAGGTGCTCAAGCATGGGCTGATCGGCATCGACCACGATGCGTACCGGAATGCGCTGGGAAATCTTCACGAAGTTGCCGGTGGCGTTGTCGGCGGGCAACAGGCTGAATTCCGAGCCCGCAGCGGGCGAAATTCTTTGTACGTGGCCGTGCATCTCATGGCCGTCCAGCGCATCGACGGTAAAGCTCACCGGCTGGCCCAGGCGCACGTTGGCCATCTGGGTTTCTTTCATGTTCGCCACGATCCAGCGCTGCTCGGGCACCAGCGCCATCAGTTGCGCGCCCGAATTGACATAGGCACCAAGACGCACGCCGATCTGCCCCAACTGCCCGTCACGCGGGGCAACGATACGGGTGTTATCCAGGTCGATGCGCGCCAGCTCGATGGCCGCTTGCGCATTGGCGACCGAGGCTTCCAGCGAGCCACGGTTGACGATGACCGTTTGCAGGTCCTCACGGGCGATCTGCAAGACTGCCCTGGCTTCGGCGACGGCGGCGTTTGCCTGCGCGTCGGCGGCACGCGTCACATCCAGCTCGCTTTTCGAAACCGAACCGTCGGTCACCAGCGCCTGATTACGCCGCAGATCGGCGGCGCTCTTGCGGCTCTGGGCGATGCTGTTCTGCAATTCGGCCTGGCGCTGGCCGATGGTGGCTTCAGCACTGCGCCGTTGTTGCAGATTGTTGGCCAGCGAGGCCTTCTGCACAGCCAGTTGCGCAATGGCCTGGTCCAGGCGCTGACGATAGATACGGTCATCCAGACGCACCAGCAAATCACCGGCCTTGACGAACTGGAAGTCCTGCACCGGCACTTCGTAAACATACCCACTCAGTTGCGGCCCGATCAGCGTGGTCTGGCCCTTGACCTGCGCGTTCTCGGTGCTCTCGATCGGGCTGGCAAACGGAGGCAATTGCCAGGCGTACAGCACCACCAGCACTCCGGCCAGGGCAACGACGCCGAAAATCACGGAAGACACGACACGCTTGCGGGTCGAGCGCGGCTTGCTAGTCACCGGGGACGTCAACGGTGCCGGTGGCGGCGAGTTGCGGGGGGCTTCGGTATCTGGGGTCTTGGATTCGGTCATGAAGATTTAACGCCGGAGTTGGATATGGTGGGCGAAGCAGCAGGTGCAACGGGTGCCAGCGCCAGAGGTTGAGTGGTCATTTTCAGCCACAGGACCCTGGCTGAAATCCAGATCATGGTCAGCACGGCAATCAGCGCGATCAGCATGAATACATCGTTGTAGGCCAGCACGTTGGCTTCGCGGGTCGCTGCCGTGGCCATCGCGCGGATACCCTGACTGTTGCGCAACGAAGGGTCGGCAATCACCGAGCTGTAACTGGCGCTGTAGCTCTGCAGCCGCGCCTGAACCAGCGGGTCGATGAGGGTCAAGTGTTCAACGACGTGGCTGGAATGAAACTTCTCGCGCACCACTTGAAAGGTGCCCAATGCAGCAGACCCGATCAACCCGCCGATATTCTGGGTGATCCCGAACAACACCGAAAAGCTGACCATGTTGCGCGGGTTCGCCAACACCCCGCTGATTCCCAGCACCAGGGTAGGCCCGAGGAAAAACGTGCCACCGAACGCCAACAGAAACTGGCTGAGGTACATGTTCGATTGGCGGGTCAGGTTGGTGGAATGACTGTCCATCCAGGCACCGATTGCCATCATCGCCAAGGAGATCAACAAAGGTTTGATCAGATGCGCGGGGTTGATGGTCAGCGCGCTGACCGCCAGCCCCGAAACGCTGCCGAGCAACATCACCAGATACAAGGTGTGCAACTGCTGACTGCCCATGTTCAGCGCCTGAAGAAAACCGACAGCGCCGACCGACTGTTCGGACAGCACCACGCGAAAAAGGATAACCGCCAGGCCCAGACGCAGGATCGCGCCACTGCCCAGCCAGCGCGTGATCAGCAACGGATTGCTGCGGTTATGCTCGATAGCCAGTCCGGCACAGATCAGCGCAATCGATGCTGCTGAGGCAATACCAATCCACTGCGCTTCCAGCCACCATTCGATACGCCCCAGCGACAGCACCGCACAGAACAGCGCGAAGCCGGTGGCCAACAGGCCAAAGGTCAGGAAATCGAGCTTCTCGAACGCCTTGAAGCGATCGCCCGGCGGCAGTTTGAGCATCAGCACGCAGCCCAGCGAGAGCAGCGCCATGCCCAGTTCGAACAGATACAGGCCACGCCACTGGGCAATCTGCAGCAAATCCTCCGACACCAGCCGGGCCAGCGGTGTTGCCAGCTGAGCGGTGCCAATCCCCAACACCAGCGCCTTGAGCCGCCACTTCTGCGGGAAAGCCTGAATCATGTAATACAGGCCCAGAGTGCTGAGCGCAGCGCCGACCATACCGTGTGCCGCACGTACAGCGATGGCCGAATCGATGTCGTTGACGAACAGATGTGCCAGCGTCACCAGCGCATACAGCACCAGAAACAGCTCGGTGAACGCACGCAGACCAAATTGCTGACGAAACTTCACCAGCAGCAGATTCATCGACACGTTAGTCATGATGTAGGCCGCCGGCAGCCAGGCGATGTCTTGCGAGGTCGCCCCCAATGCGCCCTGCAGATATGGCAGGTTGGCGACTACCAGCGCGTTGCCGAGCCCGCCGGTCAGCGCGACGATCACCCCTACGACAGCAAACGCCCAACGCCGCGCAGTCGAATGCAGCGGCGTCGACGGTGAGCCTGGCATGGTCGGACGCTCGTGGGCGGCCCACTCGCGCGGGGCATACTTATCGCTCATAAACGACTGACACGGGGACTTTCATGGGGGACACCTGAGGAATTCCCTTTTGTGACATTAATGACAGTCATAATACTCATCTACCTGGCAATGATTCGCGTCGGTCAGTGCAATACAGCAACGGTCGGGCACTTGCGAAGGCGTTAAACAGTGGCTATCTGAAACTTCAGACTATGCTTAAACGCAGTTTTGCTTTGCACATTTGCGCTGCTAGGATCTTCTGCGACGCTCGAATAAGAAAAAAGCGCAACCGAACAAGGAGTTCAGAATGAGTTCACAGGTTTCATCCGCCCGCCCGGTTCGACCGTCCGCCAGCCGGGATTCGATCGTTATCGACGTGCGTAACCACATCGGACACTTGACCCTCAACCGTCCGGAAGGCCTGAACGCAATCGATCTGGACATGGTCCGCACACTTCGCCAGCAACTTGAGCGCTGGGCCGACGATCCCTCGGTTCATGCCGTGGTCCTGCGTGGCGCTGGCGGCAAGGCGTTCTGCGCCGGTGGCGATATACGTTCCTTGTATGAAAGCCACCAGAACGGCCAGGATTTGCACCACACATTTTTTGCCGAAGAGTACGAACTGGACCTGGCCATTCACCGTTACCGCAAGCCGGTACTGGCCCTGATGGACGGTCTGGTGCTGGGCGGCGGCATGGGGCTGGTCCAGGGAGCCGACCTGCGCGTGGTCACCGAACGCAGCCGCCTCGGCATGCCGGAGGTGGCCATCGGTTATTTCCCTGATGTCGGCGGTAGTTATTTTCTTTCTCGGCTGCCGGGCGAACTGGGTACCTGGCTGGGCGTGACCGGGTCGCAGATCGGTGCCGCCGATGCGTTGTACTGCGGCCTTGCCAACTGGTCCATGAACAGCGAACTGCTGCCGCGCCTCGACCACATGCTTGATCACCTGAAGTGGAAGTCAACCCCACTCAAGGACCTGCAGGGTGCGCTGGCCAAGCTGGCTACCCAGCGTCTGCCCACCCCGCCGCTAGAAGCTCTGCGCCACGCCATCGACCACTTTTTCGGGCTCCCGGATGTCCCCAGCATGCTCGAACAACTGCAACAGGTGGTCATCGGCGACACACGCGAGTGGGCGCTGGACACCGTCAGCCGAATGAAGGCTCACTCGCCACTGGGTATGGCCGTGACCCTGGAAATGCTGCGCCGTGGTCGTCATCTGTCGCTGCCGGCCTGCTTCGCCATGGAGTTGCACCTGGACCGCCAATGGTTCGAACGCGGTGACCTGATCGAAGGCATACGCGCGCTGATCATCGATAAAGACAAGAAGCCGCAATGGAAACACGCCAGCGCGCAGGATGTCAGTGCCGCGCAGGTGCAGAGTTTCTTCAGCGGTCTGGAGAATTGAGCCGTGCACGACCTTGAATTGAGTGAAGAGCAGGTAATGATTCGCGACATGGCGCGCGACTTTGCGCGTAATGAAATTGCGCCGTATGCCCAGGCCTGGGAAAAGGCCGGCTGGATCGATGACGCGCTGGTCGCCAAACTCGGTGAGCTAGGCCTCTTGGGCATGGTAGTGCCTGAGCAATGGGGCGGCACCTACATCGATTACGTCGCCTACGCCCTGGCGGTTGAAGAAATCTCCGCCGCCGACGCGGCCACCGGCACGCTGATGAGCGTTCACAGCTCGGTAGGCTGCGGGCCGGTTCTCAATTACGGGACCGACGAGCAGAAGCATACCTGGCTGGAAAAACTGGCCACAGGCCGTGCCATCGGCTGCTTCTGCCTTACCGAACCGCATGCAGGCTCTGAAGCTCACAACCTGCGGACTCGTGCCGATTTGCAGGGCGATGAGTGGGTCATAAACGGTGCCAAGCAGTTCGTCAGCAATGGCAAACGGGCACAACTGGCTATCGTGTTTGCCGTGACCGACCCACAGCTTGGCAAAAAAGGCCTGTCAGCCTTTCTGGTGCCGACCGAGAACCCCGGTTTCGTGGTGGATCGCAGCGAGCACAAGATGGGCATCCGCGCATCGGACACCTGCGCGGTCACCTTGAACAACTGTCGAATCCCCGCCGCCAACCTGTTGGGTGAGCGTGGCAAGGGGCTGTCTATCGCCCTCTCCAATCTGGAAGGCGGCCGCATCGGTATCGCCGCGCAGGCACTGGGCATCGCCCGCGCCGCCTTCGAAGCAGCGCTGGCGTATGCCCGGGAACGCGTGCAGTTCGACAAACCGATCATCGAACATCAAAGCATTGCCAATCTGCTGGCCGACATGCACACCCGCATCAACGCCGCCCGCCTGCTGACCCTGCACGCCGCGCGGCTGCGCAGCGCCGGGCAAGCGTGCCTGTCGGAAGCCTCTCAAGCCAAGCTGTTCGCCTCGGAAATGGCCGAATGGGTGTGCTCCAAGGCGATCCAGATTCATGGTGGCTATGGCTATCTGGAGGACTATCCGGTCGAGCGTTACTACCGGGACGCGCGCATCACTCAGATATACGAAGGCTCCAGCGAGATCCAGCGTCTGCTGATCGCCCGGGAACTGCGTCATTATCTGGTCTGATGCAGATGCAACGGCCGGGCAATGCGATATGCAGGGGGCAGCGCGTCAGGGCTTCACAAATCGCTCTCGCCCCAGCAACGTGACCAGCAAGGCCACCGAGTCGGCATTTTTGAGCATAATGTCGGCCCGTTTGTGAACGTCTTCGTAAAATACGTCACGCGCTTTTTCCAGCGTGCTCTTGCCAGAGATGCGCAGAATGGTCTGTTTTCCGTTGCCGTCCATACGCCTCAGGTCGCGCCAAGAATCTTCGTCCAGTTGTTTGAACAGCTTGTCGCGATCAGTATGAAAGGACAGCGTCTTTTGCTGCTGATAAATCAGTTCATTCCTGATCCGCAGTCGATAGGTCGGTGCATCTTCAAGCAAGTCAATGAACGGGGCCTGTGAGTCCACATAAGCGATGTCGTCCGTTTTCAGCACCATATGCGATAACTCATGAATCAGGATCGCGGCCCGGTAATGCTGAGGAAACTTGAATTCCCCGGCACGTTGCGCGCTGAGCTTCAATCGATAGGTCGGCAGTCGAAAGAACTGCTCTGTCAGAAAAATCCGTCGCGCCGGGTCTGCTTCAAACATGAACGCGCTGGCCGACTCGTTACCCATTCGATTGACGCCGATTACATAGCGTTTCGAGTCGATGGGCGACATCGAAGGGTCAATCAACTCCTGATACAGGTCGGTGACCGCCTTTTTAGTGACTTCACGCAGTCGATCGTCGGGCACCTTCTGTGCAAAAAAATCACTTAATATTTTTTCCGCACGCGGATCCAGCGTATTGTCCGGCAAGCGTCTGGTCAGGTTGTCCAAGGCGTTTTCGAGATAGCTCCGCGCCTGCAGGCAGGCATCTTCGATAGACTGGGCCATATCCCGGTGGCGATGACGAATCTCTGGCATGCCTCGAGCGCTGACAACCATGATCTCGTCAACCAGGTCGTCGACCAGGCTGCCTTCCATTCGGGTCAGCGCCCCACCTCCGCCGCGCAGCCCGCCCGGGATGTCCAGTCTCCATTGCTGATCCGCATCCAGGATCACCGAGGGACCGATTTTGCTGCCCGACACGATGAACCAGCCATCTTCATCGGACTGCAACTCATAGGTTTTCCCACCGATGGCTGCATACGACCTGCCGGTAACAGGATCCCGGTAGACGCTTAACAGCTCGTCGCGCTGCAGCGTGTACAAGGCCATGTCGTGAACTTCGAACTCGCGCAAGCGCTCCCGTATCTGTTGTGTCAGGGAGCTGTTCCCCCAAGAGAACTCGAGCGTATCAGCGCCCTCGATCAATTGCACCAGCGGGTCGGGCGACGTGGCGTCATCCACCAGAGTACTGTTCTCTCGAGCTGTCAGGGATGCGACTTCCGCAGGGTTCTGTCCGGAAGAAATCATAACGCTCAGGGCCGCCATGAACTCCGAAATGGCCTGCCCCCATTGCTGATCCGTTGCCGAGATGAGTGACAGATTCAACAATGTCTGTCCCTGAATGATGCCAATCAGTGCCCCCAGGCGTCCGGGCATGAGCGCCATGAATTGCTCTGCGCCCAGCGTGAACAGGTACTGCGTCGCCGCGCGGCGATGTTCGGCATTGGTGACGCTGTACTGCTTGACCTGCAGCTTCAGGATATCCAGCGCGCCTTTGAACATCAGCAACAGGCAGTTGCCCTCATAAGGGTCGATTTGCACGGTGACAGGGGCTGGGCGCTCCAAAGGTAAATCGAAAGAGGACTCGGTGCTGAAAGGCAGATGCGGCTCCACAAAACCGCCCTTGTCGTAAATCTTGCGCAAATCGGGGTCGATACGGTCCAGAATGTACGCTTGAAAATAGGCTGAAGTGTGAATATCCAGCACCAGCGCAGCCTGGTCGGGATACTCCTTGAACACGAACTCGTCGTGCAGGGGCGCGTAAAGCACCCACGGTCCCGGCTGATTTCCCTTTGGCCCCATCACGTAGGTATTAAGTACCGCAGTCGGTTCCCAGCCCTCCTTGGCCGGTAGCAGTTTCAAGGGGCTGATGATTATCTGGCAGCCATTGACTGGCAGGCGCGCGACCGCATCAGGCATGGTCAATACGTTTTCGACAATCCGATACGCCTGCTCGGACAGCTCGTTTTTCAGCTTGGAGGTGAAGGCTCGCAGAATATCCAGCGAAGGAACCTGTTCGACGAACAGTTTGCGGCGTTCGATATAATCCGGCGTCGTCTCTGACAGCACCGAGTTCAGCATCCTGCGGTAACTCGCGGCGATGTCCAGCGACGTCACCAGTTCGCGCAGATACGCCGGTGTCAGGGCCGCGTGCAGCGGCGTGTCGTCCCTCGAAGAAAGCAGAATGACCCCGTCCTGCCTGGACAGAAAGCGGTTGATTGCGAACTCCACCAGGTTTTCGCTGACGGTTTGGGCTGCCGCCGGCACCGACTGCGGCACCTCGCCTGGTGCTACCGGGGCGGGAACATAGTGCGTCAGGGAAACACACACATTTTCAGGATCAGGACGGGGCTCTGCGAAGTCCTTGTCGAACCTGTGTTTGAGCTGCTCGAGGGAATAATCGTAGAAGCTTGGAGTATCGAACAGAAAGTCCTTCTCGCCGACACAGGTCACATAAAACCGTCGCAGGACCTCGACCAGAATGACCTGATCACGCTTCGACGCATCGCTGACCCATGAAGGTACGAGCGCCTTGTAAATGATGAATTGAATGGCGACTCCCAAAGAGTTGAGGGCCTGGCGATTTCGGTCATCCCGCTCTGCGGCACTCAGCAGGTTGACGAACAGTTCCGATGGCACCTGCCAGGCTATGGATTGCCGATAAAGATCGGCCACCGTGCGCTGCTGGCGCTCGACCTCGTCGCGCTGCAATGCCTCGATGAAATGCCCTTCAATGGGTTGCAGGACGACCTTGAGCTCAAGCGTCCCTCGACGGGTACGCTGGTCGAGTAACATGCGTCGATCAGGTTCGGCGATTACCCCTGATACCTGCGAGCCCAGTTCTATCCCTGCCAGTCGCCCGGCGACATACACTTCCAGTAACTGCCGGGTTTCGAAACAGATGATTCCCTGCTCCAGTATCCACAGGACGGGCTGGCTATCGGGACGCCTGCCAGTAACCACAAAAGCATTGGGTACCTTGATGGCAGGCGCCTGCGGGTCATACTCGACCGTCACCCGGAATGCATCGACGCGCGCCTCGCCCAGCCCCTCCCGAAGTGCCGGCAACGGCCTGTCGATGACCTGCTGTATGTTGTCGATGAAAACCACAGGCAGCGTGGCCGTACGCCTTTCGACCAGCAATTCGAGGCGCAGCGAGTACTCCCGAACCAGAGCGGATATCACGCCGGGATGCATGCTGGTGTCCCGTTGGCGAATCGTGCGTGAGTAGAACTCGCCGATCTGACTCTCGAAACGATGGGCGAAATCTGCCTGCACGCAGATCAGTATCTGCTCAAGCAAAGCCAGGGACAGACGTTGCACAGGTTGACCCGCCACCGGGGTGATCCGTCCTGCAAGAACGACGCTGTCAGTCAGAGGAGCGCTTGTGTAACCGCACACCCGGTCCAGCGCCAGCGTCAGCACTGGCACCGGCTTGGCCTCAGCGACATCCGCCAATACCCAGAGCTTGCGGGCATCCAGAAGCGGACCGCCAATCAAGGCCAGATAAAGATTGAGTGCGCGATGCATGCAGCCATCTGCACCGGCATGCATGGCATCAACGTGGCCAAGCAAGGCGTCGAGCTTTTTCAGCTTGCCCACCCAGTTATAGGACGGGTCTGAAATCATGTTCGACCGTTCACTGATACTGCTCTGGGCCGCTGCCCCCCAGACGCTGTCAAAGCTCAGCCGGTCCTGACGCCAGCGCCCTGCATCGTGCAGGTTCAATAACCGACCATCGAGCAGCTTGCGGATGTCCAGTGCATCGTCAATCCGCGCCGGATTTTTTTCCGAATGAAGGGCTGGCAGGTCAAGTACGTAGCGCAGGTCGCGCGCTTGCAAGGCGATCAGGGCATCGATGAACTCGCTGAAAAAGTCCTCGGTGAGCGTGTCGTGACGCAGCTTGAGCTGCCCCCCCAGGCTGATCGCGGAATGATCGTTCAGCGATGAATAAAACAACAGCCCGGCGCGTGAAGGCCCCCTCAGCACATGCTCGATGGCCTGAGCCTGATCACCAAAGCGCAGGAAGCCCGGTTGTGACGAATAGAGAAACGCCGCCGATGACGCTTCTCCGGGGAAGTCGATGAGGAATACACCGACCAGCTTGACGGGGTCCTCGCCGGCCACGACCACTGATAACCTGCGTACCCTAGGCACCCGCGCAGCGGGCGCGCCAGGCGGCGAAGGCAACAGGGTCAGCAGCCAGCGGTATTCGGCATCGGTCATGGTGCGGTGTGCCCTGCTCGATAACAGATGCTGGCGAAAGCACTCTGCAAGCGCATCAGCGCCAAGATCCCGCAGCGTGCGTCCACCCTGCCACTGAGACGTCCAGTAGTCAGACAGCAATTGCTCATACGCGGTGCCGACTGAAGCAGCCGAGTCGGCCAGTGCCTGATCGAAAACGATCGCCTGTGCCTCGGGCAACGCCGCCCCCTTGGTATCCAGATAGCGACGTGTCTGGCCTTGCGGCAGGGCGTCGTAGGAAAACGCCTGCATGGCGGCCTCGGCAAGGTATTGAGTCCCGACGACTGTTGACGCTGCAGGTGCAGCACCGGGGGGCGTGTGCACAAGCTGGACAGTCTGGGCAACGACATCGATGCCCCTTTCTACCAGCACATCCTGCAAGGCCTTGCCGGCCGCCTCTCGAAGATCGGGCAGCGCCTCCAGTCTGGCCGCCAGACGCTGCAGATGCCCGGCCTGCTGACGCATGACCGTCTGCGTGCAGGCGTCAAACAGCGAGCCCTCGATGCGCTCGCTCTCGACGATCGACAAGGCCGTGATATCGTCGAATCGTTGCTGCAAGGCGCTGAACAGCGCGCTGCGACTCTCGAATTGCTCGATGCCGAAGGTCAGGGTAATGAGAAAGACCCGTGCCGAGGGGTTGGCGGCATCGCTGACGAACAAGGCCGCGGCCAGTTCCGCATTGACGGGCAACTGGTCGTTTATCAGCAGTCTGTCGACTCGGGGAAGCGCATCGTTGGTTGGCTCGGTGCTTTCGGCAGCCAATAGCTGCAACCACGCGCCGTCGTCACGGCTGATTCGAGACTGTGTTACGGCGTCCTGAATGTCTTGTGTGAATCGCGCGCGCAGCGCGTCGCTGGAAAAATAGGGAGCGGCTGACATGTACTGTTTCCTTTGGAGGGCGCCTCTGCGCACGGCGCCCAGGCGCGTGGCAGAGAAAAAGGAAACAGCTTATGGGGATGGATCGACGCGCCTGCGTTACATAAAGCAATCGATCGGCAGACGCGCTTCGTTAAAAAATCAGTTGGCGGCAGCCCTGCCGTTCTTCTCGACCCAAGCGGCGAAGGCATCGATAAACTTTTGCAGGAAGGGCCTGGTTTTATCGGACAGTGCGCCGGACTCGTCGAAAAAGCTCCCGGCACCGCCCAGGTAGGCTTCGGGCTGCTGAAGGCACAGCACGTCCAGAAACACCAGCGATTGGCGCAGGTGATGGTTGGCACCAAAGCCACCGACAGCACCCGGCGAGGCACTGATCACTGCGCCCGGCTTGCCGCTGAAGGCACTTTTGCCGTAGGGGCGCGAGCCCACGTCGACAGCGTTCTTCAGGGCACCCGGCACCGAGCGGTTGTACTCCGGGGTAACAAACAGCACGCCGTCGGCAGCGCCCAGGTGCTCGCGAAAGGTGGTGTATGCAGGCGGCGGTGAGTCGCCATCGATGTCTTCGTTGTACAACGGCAAGTCACCAATCTCGACGATATTCAGTTTCAGGCTGGCAGGTGCCAGTTCTGCCAGAGCAAGAGCAATCTTGCGGTTGATGGACTCTTTTCGCAGACTGCCGACCAATACGGCAATGGTGTGAACCTGGCTCATGGAAATATCCGTCATCTGATTCAAGGGAAGGTTAGGTATAGAACAGAAGCCGGGTTTAGACGACCTGTGCGCCAGTCAATTCCCTACGCACTTGAACAGCAGGGATTATTTTTTCCCTCAAAGGCAAACTCACCTATAGATCAGTGGTCTACTAGCCTCGATGGATTCGTAAACCAGCAGTTATATTCAGTTTCAGAGGTTACAGAGCAAATGGCTTCAGTTCTCGTCGGACAATTTCATGCCAGGGACGCCGAAGGTCGCGTTTATCCGGTTCATGAGTTCCAGGAATCGCAGCCGAATGAGGCGCAGGGCGGGCAGCCGGTGATCACCTACAGGCTGGCAATCGGCGACCGGGTCAAGCATTTGGGTGGTGAGGACTTCGAGCTGGTGCAATCGGGCATAAAAATTACCCGTACACCCACGTAATAACGGCAGCATTCCCGCTTTGGCTACACCGCCAGCGGGAAGCTGTTAGTCCGAAAAGATCAGATACCAGAAGATCGCCGTTTCACGAGTGTTCGGATCAATGCCTCGATAGCGCATGTGATCCACGCCGCCGACCACGTACCCGCAACTCTCGTACAGCCTGCAGGCGCCCAGATTATTGTTCTGCGTTTCCAGAACGATACCCGGCAGACTGCGCTTGCGAGTCCAGAATTGCGCGGCATCGAGCAATGAACGTGCGACGCCATGACGGCGCGCCGACTCGTCTACCGCCAGTTCATCGATGTAGGCGAAGCCGCTCCAGTGAGTGCTCATCACAATATGGCCGACGGGGTGGTCATCCAGCCAGGCGACCATCACCGAACTGGTGGCGGCGTCACGATGATCGGCAAACTCCTGAGAGTCGATACCATAATTCTTGCTGTAGGGCTCGACCAGCTCGACCGGCCATGAATCCACGCACTCGCCGATGACCGGCTGGGCATAGCCAAGCACTGTAAACGTGAATTCGCTATTGAGGATGTAGTCCTCGAAGCATTCGTCTGCAACCCGAATGCTCAAAGCAGGATGTGCCACGTTCATTTCACCTTTGCCGCTTGCTGTCAGGAAGATGCCTGTGCTCCGGCTTCCAGCATCTGTACCCAGAGCGGAGGAGCACCGCAAGCCTTGGCGATGGTGCTCATACGCACTTCGTGCTCGGCCAGTTCACTTTCAGAGGCGCGAATAATGCGGCAAGGCTTGCGATCGGCCGGCAGACGGCGAATTTCGCTGGCACGGTTGCCGGAGCCTTCGCCCGAGCCATTGCCATCGGAGGCATTACCAGCCAGCGACAGGCTGGTCTGCCCGCCGGTCATCGCCAGGTAGACGTCTGCCAGAATCTCGGAGTCGAGCAATGCGCCGTGCAGCTCACGGCCCGAGTTATCGACGCCGTAGCGCTTGCACAGTGCATCCAGACTGTTGCGCTGACCCGGGTGGCGCTCCCGAGCCATCATCAGGGTGTCGAGAACCGAACAGTGCTGGGTGATATCAGCCCTGTCCTGCGACCCCATCAAGGCAAATTCGTTGTTGATGAAGCCAACGTCGAACGCTGCGTTGTGAATGATCAGCTGCGCGCCCTTGATGAACTCGAAGAATTCATCGGCGACTTCGGCAAACCGCGGCTTGCCGACCAGAAATTCGTTGGTGATACCGTGAACACCGATCGCGCCTTCGTCACTTTCGCGATCAGGTTGCAGATAAACGTGAAAATGCCGACCGGTCAGGCGGCGACCGATCAACTCGACACAACCGATCTCGACGATGCGGTGACCATCCGTCACCGGCATACCGGTGGTTTCGGTATCGAGGACGATGGATCTGTTATCCAGGTTTTGCAATGCCATTGACTGTTGCCTCATGTACAGGCCGCGATTCTAGCACGCAGCGGCCGTTGCAAGCCCGTGCGCGTCTAGCCGTGCCGGATGCCGCGCACTTCGTCGACGCCACGGTTGGCGAGCTGGTCGGCACGCTCGTTGCCAGGGTGGCCGATATGCCCACGCACCCACTGCCATTTCACCGTATGGCGACTGACCTGTTCATCCAGGAGCTGCCACAGATCGGCATTTTTGACCGGCTCCTTGGCAGCGGTTTTCCAGCCGCGTTTCTTCCAGTTGACCATCCACTCGGTAATGCCTTTCATCACGTACTGAGAGTCGGTCACCAGTGTCACTTCGCAGGGGCGCTTGAGTTCTTCAAGCCCGCGAATCGCACCGGTCAGTTCCATCCGGTTGTTGGTGGTATTGGCTTCGCCACCCCACAACTCTTTTTCGACGCCCTTGCATATCAGCAGGGCCCCCCAACCGCCCGGGCCCGGATTACCCTTGCAGGCACCGTCGGTGAAGAGTTCAACGCTATCGCTCATTACGACCTTTCCAGAATGATGGGCTTCATGTGCAGCAAGGCGTTATTCAAGCCTGGTCCTGAATGTTGCGGCTGACCTTGGCCATCGGCATGGGGATCAGCTTGCCGATAGGGTCACGGCGCACCTGACGCAAGGGCCTGAGGCCTACCACCAGTTTGCGCGCCACCAGTACATAGAAGCCGCCACCAGGACTCTGACGTCCCTCGCCAAGGCGTTCAAGCCCTGCAAGACGCGACTGCCATGCTGCTGAGGCAAGTGGCGGACGATAGCATCCGAAGCGTCGTTTCTCCAGCGCGAAGCCCAGCAGATTCAGCCAGTCAGCGACCCGCGAGGATGAAATGCAACGCGCCTTGCGCAGCGCATCCCGAGCGAAAACATGGCGTATGCCCCAGGTGCTCCAGGGGTTGATGCCGATAATCAGCAAGTGCCCGCCCGGCCGCACGCTGCTGGCCGCTTCACGCAACAGGCCATGGGGCGACAGGCAGAAATCCAGGCCATGTTGCAGTACCACGACATCGGCCGCGTGCTCACTCAATGGCCACGCCTGTTCCTCACAGACGATCTCGACACCCGGTAACGGCGCACCAAGACGTACATTGCGCTGCACTTGGGGAGCCACCGGCGGGCTTTGCGCCGATGGGCCGTAATGCACCAGATAGCCACCGAAATAACGGCCCAGTTCTTCGTCGAGAATGCGCCGCTCCTCTTCGAGCAGAAGCTGCCCGAGCGGCCCGGAAAGCCATTCACGGGCAGCGCGGATCAATGCAAGCCACTCAGGATCAGCCTGAGCGAACGCTTCATCGGTCATGAGTTCTCCTCCAGAGGTGCTCGCATACAGCGGCAACAGACTCTAAGATGCACCATTGTCTGCCGCTATGCGAACTGCGCCATGATACAGATCCACGCCCTTCCTGCTTTCAATGACAACTACATATGGTTGTTACAAGACCTTTCGAGCCAGCAGTGCGCTGTCGTCGATCCGGGCGACGCAAAGCCGGTGCTGGGCTGGCTGGCGCAGAATCCCGATTACCGGCTGACCGATATCCTGATCACGCACCACCACAATGATCATGTGGGCGGTGTCGCGGAACTCAAGCAGTTGACCGCGGCGCGTGTGCTGGGTCCCGCGGCCGAGACCATACCGGCGCGCGACATCGCGCTGGTCGACAATGACCGACTGACCGTGCTGGGCCTGGAATTTGTGGTGCATGCGGTTCCAGGCCACACGCTGGGGCATATCGCGTTTTATCATGAGGATGCCACGACCCCCCTGCTGTTCAGCGGCGACACGCTATTTGCAGCCGGCTGTGGACGGCTGTTCGAGGGTACGCCGCAACAGATGCACGATTCTCTCGGCCGCCTGGCCGAACTGCCGGACAGCACACTGATCTACTGCGCTCACGAATACACGCTGAGCAATCTGCGCTTTGCACAGGCTGTCGAGCCGGACAATGTCGATATTGCCGAACGCCTGGCCGAAGTGACCCGCTGGCGCAGCGAAAATCGCATCAGTCTTCCGTCGAATCTGGCACTGGAAAAACGCACCAATCCGTTCCTGCGTACCGGGGAAACATCCGTTAAAGAAAAAGCGGACGAACGGAGCGGCGGGCAAAACACCTCGCAGAGTGCGGTCTTTGCAAGCCTGAGGGCATGGAAAGATAAGTTCTGACCCGACCCTAAAACCGCAATAAAATTCTGAAAGGTTGACCGACGGCAGGCCGCTTCCTAGAATCGCCCGACATTTTCGTCTGGATGTACCCCCCGAACAATGTCGTCATCTACCAGCAAGCCTTCACATTCGGACGCATTGACTCGGTTGGCTCAGGCCATGGCCGTCACCGCGAGTGCCCTTCTGGCCGGTTGCCAGAGCACCGCCAGCGTCGACCCGGTCAATAGCCATCGCGCGCCTAACCTGGCCGCCGGCATCAAGCAAAAACCGATTTTCCTGTCGCACAAGCCTGCCACCCCTCTCGCACCTCCACAGGATGTCTGGGAGCGCATGCGTCAGGGCTTTCAACTGCAACAAGGCAATGATCAGAACCCCCGCATTGATCAACAGCGCCTGTGGTTCGCCAACAACCCTTCCTTTCTGGAAAACGCTGGCGAGCGCGGCAGCCTGTACATGCACTACATCGTCGAGCGCCTTGAAGAACGCAACATGCCGCTGGAACTGGCGCTGCTTCCGGTCATCGAAAGCGCCTATAACCCGATGGCCGTTTCGCGCAGTCAGGCGGTCGGCCTCTGGCAGTTCATCCCGTCGACCGGTCGTTACTTCAACCTGCGCCAGACCAGCTTTTATGACGGACGTCGCGATATCCAGGCGTCGACCGTTGCGGCACTGGATTACCTGACCCGCTTGCATGACATGTTCAACGGTGACTGGTTGCTGGCCCTGGCAGCCTACAATGCCGGCGAAGGCACGGTGAGCCGTGCCATCGAGCGCAATGACAAGCTCAACCTGCCGACCGACTACTGGAACCTGCCGCTGCCGCAGGAAACCCGCGATTACGTGCCCAAGCTGCTGGCCCTGTCCCAGGTGGTGCTGTCGCCGGAAGCTTACGGCGTCAATCTGAACCCGATCGCCAACCAGCCTTACTTCGAAGTCGTCGAGCTCAACAAGCGTGTCGACCTGTCCAAGGTGGCCAGCGCCGCCGACATCGACGAAGACGAGCTTATCCAGCTCAACCCCGCTTACAAGAAGCGCCTGACCGTCGATGGCCCCCAGCACCTGCTGGTGCCTACCTCCAAGGCGCAATTGCTGACGGCCAGCCTGCTGACCATGAAACAGGAAGAACTGGTCGCCTGGCAGCCTTACCGGGTGCGCAAGGGCGATACCCTGGAAAGCCTGGCCAGTCGTTACCAGGTCACGGTCAGCTCGCTCAAGGGCAATAACAAGCTGTCCGGCAACCGCCTGAAGATCGGTCAGTCGCTGAGCATACCGGTCAAGCCGGGCATGCAGAATTCACAGCCCGTGTTCGAAGCGCTGGCCAGCAACGACAAGCCGTCACGTACCCGCAGTTACAAGGTGCGCAGCGGTGACAACCTGACCAACATCGCGCAAGCCAACAAGGTTGATGTCGAAGACCTGCAACGCTGGAACAAGCTGACCGGCAAGAAGCTCAAGGTCGGCCAGACGCTGGTCATGCAGGACACCAGCAAGCCTGCCGGCAAAGCGGCCAGCAAGGCGGTCGCCAGCACCGGTGGCAAGGACAGCGAAAAGAAATCCATGCAGTACAAGATCCAGAAAGGCGACTCGATGTACCTGGTCGCCAAGCGCTTCAACGTCGAGATGCAACATCTCAAGCGCTGGAATCCGCGTAGCGGTCAGGCTCTCAAACCCGGCCAGACCCTGACCGTTTACCTGCCACATTGATGAGCGCGGCCACTTGCCCTTCAACAACCTTGGGGCGGGTGGCCGACGCAGCCCTGGCAGCGCCATCACCTGCAGTCTTTTTCCAGCTGGAACAAGCTGTTACTGTTAGCGACCCGAAAGCCCAAGCCGCCTGGATCGTGATACGTCCCTTCCTGCTAACCCTCAGCCTGGCCTTGAGCTTCTGCGCCAACGCATCCATCACTGAAAGTCATGGTTACGCGCAGTTTGGTGTTCTCAAGTACCCGGCCAGCTTCACTCATTTCGACTGGGTCAATCCCGAGGCGCCGAAAGGTGGCACCCTGAGAATGATGGCCTTCGGCACGTTCGACACGCTCAACCCCTACACATTCAAGGGCAGTAGCCCGGTCTCGACCGGCAACTTCCTGCAGTATGGCGTCAACGAGCTGAACGAACCGCTGATGGTCGGCACAGGCCAGTACGACCCGTCCGGCGATGAACCAACCTCCAGTTACGGGCTGATCGCCCAGTCCGTGGAATATAGCGAGGACCGCAGTTGGGTGGTGTTCAACCTGCGCCCGCAGGCGCGCTTCCATGACGGCAAGCCGATCACCGCCTACGACGTGGCGTTTTCCTACCGGACACTGCTTAAGGACGGTCACCCTCAATACCGCACCGCCTTGCAGGAAGTGCAGCGCGTCGACATCCTTAATCGTCATCGCATCCGGTTTGTCTTCAAGCGCTCCGGCAACCCGCTGCTGATCCTGCGCCTGGGCGAACTGCCGGTGTTGCCGCAGCATTACTGGAAAGACAGGGACTTCAAGGCGACCACCTTCGAACCGCCGCTGGGCAGTGGCCCCTACCGCATCACCCGCGTGCAGCCGGGTCGGCAACTGGTGTTCGAGCGGGTCAAGGATTACTGGGGCAAGGACTTGCCGGTCAACCGCGGCAAATACAATTTCGATCGGGTCGAGGTCGAGTTCTACCGCGACAGCGACGTGGCGTTCGAAGCGTTCAAGGCGGGTGAATTCGACATCTACATCGAGCATCAGGCCAAGAACTGGGCCAATGGCTATGACTTCCCCGCAGTCGCCAGCGGTCAGGTGATCAAGGCGCAGATTCCGCACCGCATACCAACCCAGACCCAGGGCCTGTTCATGAACACCCGGCGCGCCGCCTTCGCCGACATCCGCGTGCGCGAGGCCTTGGGGCTGTTGTTCAATTTCGAATGGACCAACCGCACACTGTTCAGCGACGCCTATGACCGCTCGACCAGCTACTACCCCAACAGCGAATTTTCCGCGACGGGCCTGCCGACCGGGGCCGAATGGCTGCTCTTGACACCCTACCGCGATCAGTTGCCCGCCAGCCTGTTCACCCAGCCGTTCAGCCCGTCAAAAACCGATGGCGGCGGGATCCCGCGCGAAACCTTGCGCAAGGCCCTGAAGCTGCTTGCCGAGGCTGGCTGGACACTCTCGGACAAGGGTTTGCTCAATGCCGACAAGCAACCGTTGCGCTTCGAGATCCTGCTGGTCAACCCCAACCTCGAACGCATTCTGCAGCCCTACATCGAAGACCTGCGCCGCCTGGGGATCATTGCAGGGCTGCGCACCGTCGACCGCGCCCAGTACAAGCAACGTCTGGACCGTTTCGATTTCGACATGATTCTGATGACCCTGCAGCAGACCCTGAGCCCCGGTCTGGAGCAGTGGCAGTATTTCCACTCCAGTCAGGCCGCGATCAACGGCAGCAAGAACTACGCGGGTATCGCCAACCCGGTGGTCGATGTCCTGCTGAACAAGCTGCTGGCCGCGCAGACCCGGGACGACCAGGTCGCCGCGGCGCGGGCGCTGGACCGTGTCCTGCTGTCTCAGCACTACAGCATTCCCAACTGGTACCTGAACAATCATCGGCTTGCCTATCGCAACCGATTCGCCATGGTCACTACCCCGCCCTACACCCTGGGGCTGCGTGCGTGGTGGCTCAAGACTCTGGAGAAGCCCCGATGAACCCTCTGCACTCCCTGCGCTCGCAGGCAGCCGGCCTGCTGCTGGCCAGCCTCGCCTGCACGGTACAGGCCGCACCTCAGCATGGCGTGACACTGTATGACGAAGCGCCGAAGTACCCGGCTGATTTCAAACATTTCGACTACGTGAACCCGGATGCCCCCAAGGGCGGCACGCTGCGCCAGGCAGGCTTCGGCGGCTTCGACAGTCTCAACCCGTTCATCAACAAAGGTGTGCCGGCAGACGACATTGGTCTGATCTACGACACCTTGGCCCGCTCGAGCCTGGATGAACCGTTCACCGAATACGGACTCGTCGCCGGCAAGATCGAGAAATCCCCGGACAACAGCTGGGTGCGTTTCTATCTGCGACCCGAGGCGCGTTTTCATGACGGTCACCCGATCCGCGCCGACGATGTCGAGTTCAGCTTCAAGACCCTCATGGAGCACGGCTCGCCCATGTACAAGGGCTACTACGCCGACGTCGATCAGGTCATCGTCGAAGATCCGTTGCGCGTGCTGTTCAAATTCAAGCACAAGGGCAGCCGCGAGTTGCCGTTGATCCTTGGTCAGTTGCCGGTGCTGCCCAAGCATTTCTGGGCCGATCGCGACTTCAGCAAGGGCAACCTGGATTTCCCGCTGGGCAGCGGACCTTACAAGGTCGCCGACGTGAAGGCCGGTCGCTCGGTGAGTTATGAGCGGGTCAAGGATTACTGGGCAAAGGACCTGCCGATCAACAAGGGCTTCTACAACTTCGACGTGCTGACCACCGACTACTACCGCGACAATACGGTAGCGCTGGAGGCTGGCAAGGCCGGGCAATTCGACTATTGGATGGAAACCAGCGCCAAGAACTGGGCGACCGCCTACGACACGCCCGCAGTGCGCGACGGCAGGCTGATCAAGGAAGAGCTGCCCAACGGCAACCCGACCGGCATGCAGGGTTTTGTCTTCAACCTGCGCAAACCTGTGTTTCAGGACGTCAGGGTCCGCGAGGCGCTGACTCTGCTGCTGGACTTCGAGTGGACCAACAAACAGCTGTTCAACGGCTCGTACAGCCGCACCAAAAGCTATTTCGACAACTCGGAAATGGCCGCCAGCGGCCTGCCGTCTGCGGAAGAACTCAAGCTTCTCGAGCCGTTGCGCGGCAAGATTCCGGATCGCGTGTTCAGCGACCCCTTCACCCTGCCGGTTACCGATGGCAGCGGCATGATCCGGCCGCAGCAGCGTCGGGCCTTCCAGCTGTTGCAGGAAGCGGGCTGGAAGATCGTCGACGACAAGATGGTCGACGCGCAGGGCAACCCGGTAAAAATCGAGTTTCTGATTGCCCAGACCGAGTTCGAGCGCATTCTGCTGCCTTACAAGCGCAACCTGAGCGACCTGGGTATCGAACTGGTGATTCGTCGTGCCGACGTGTCGCAATACATCAACCGCCTGCGCTCGCGCGACTACGACATGATCGTCACGGGCTATCCGCAGTCCAGTTCGCCCGGTAACGAGCAGCGTGTGTACTTCGACTCATCCAGCGCCGACAACCCGGGCAGCCGCAACTTCATGGGCCTCAAGGACCCTGCGGTGGACTCGCTGGTCACCGGCCTGATCAACGCCGACTCACGGCAAAGCCTGATCACCCATACCAAGGCGCTGGACCGCGTACTGCTGTGGGGCTTTTACGTCGTCCCGAACTGGCACATCAAGACCTGGCGGGTGGCTTACTGGAATCACCTCGACCATCCGAAGGCCAAAGCGCTTTCCGATATCGGCCTGATGACCTGGTGGGCCAAGCCGGATGTCAAACCGGCGACCGCGACCCCGTCAGCCCCTGATCAGGCCAAGCCTGCGAACGCGGAGCAATAACATGCTGGCTTATATTCTGCGACGGCTGCTGCTGATCATCCCTACCCTGCTTGGCATCCTGATCATCAACTTCGTCATCATTCAAGCTGCGCCCGGTGGCCCGGTCGAACAGATGATCGCCAAGATCGAAGGCTTCGATGGCGCCACCAGCCGGATTGCCGGAGGCGGCGCCGAAGTATCGGTGGCCGGCTCCAACTACCGCGGCGCGCAAGGCCTGGACCCGGCACTGGTCAAGGAAATCGAACGCATGTACGGTTTCGACAAGTCGGCACCGGAACGCCTGTGGATCATGATCAAGAACTACGCCACGCTGGATTTCGGCGACAGCTTCTTTCGCGATGCCAAGGTCATAGACCTGATTGTCGAGAAGATGCCGGTGTCCATTTCCCTCGGGTTATGGAGCACCCTGATCATGTACCTGGTGTCGATCCCGCTGGGGATTGCCAAGGCCACGCGCCACGGCAGCCAGTTCGACGTATGGACCAGTTCGGCAATCATTGTCGGCTATGCCATTCCGGCGTTCCTGTTCGCGATTCTGCTGATCGTGGTGTTTGCCGGGGGCAGCTACTTCAACTGGTTTCCACTGCGCGGACTGACCTCCAACAACTACGACGAACTGAGCACGCTGGGCAAGCTATTCGATTACTTCTGGCATCTGGTATTGCCAGTCACCGCACTGGTGATCGGCAACTTTGCCACCATGACGCTGCTGACCAAGAACAGCTTTCTCGACGAAATCAGCAAGCAATACGTGACCACGGCCAAAGCCAAGGGCCTGAGCAACCACAAGGTGCTCTACGGCCATGTGTTTCGCAATGCGATGCTGCTGGTGATCGCCGGCTTCCCGTCAGCGTTCATCGGCATCTTCTTCACCGGCTCGCTGCTGGTGGAAGTGATCTTCTCGCTGGACGGCCTGGGCCTGATGAGCTTTGAAGCCGCGATCAACCGCGACTATCCGGTGGTGTTCGGTACGCTGTTCATCTTCACCCTGCTGGGGCTGGTGGTGAAGCTGATCGGTGATATCACCTACACCCTCGTAGACCCGCGCATCGACTTCGAAAGCAGGAAGCATTGATATGAAGCTGTCTCCTCTCAATCGCCGTCGCTTCGAACGCTTCAAGGCCAACAGGCGTGGCTGGTGGTCATTGTGGCTGTTCCTGATTCTGTTCGGCCTGAGCCTGGGTGCCGAACTGATCGCCAACGACAAACCGCTGGCCGTGCGCTATGACGGCAGTTGGTACTTCCCGGTATTCGAGCGTTACCCGGAAACCACCTTCGGCGGTGAGTTCCCGCTGGAAGCCAACTACAAGAGCCCGTACATCAAGGAACTGCTCGCCGCGAAGGATGGCTGGACCCTGTGGGCGCCCATCCCGTTCAGCTACCAGAGCATCAACTACGACCTGAAAGTCCCTGCCCCGGCGCCGCCTTCGCGGGAGAACCTGCTGGGCACCGATGATCAAGGCCGTGACGTGCTGGCACGGGTGATCTACGGTTTCAGGATTTCGGTACTGTTCGCCCTGACCCTGACCATCCTCAGCTCGATCATCGGCGTCATCGCCGGTGCCTTGCAGGGCTTCTATGGCGGCTGGGTCGACCTGCTGGGCCAGCGCTTCCTCGAGGTCTGGTCGGGTCTGCCGGTACTGTATCTGCTGATCATCCTCGCCAGCTTCGTACAACCCAACTTCTGGTGGTTGCTGGGCATCATGCTGCTGTTTTCCTGGATGAGCCTGGTGGACGTGGTGCGCGCCGAGTTCCTGCGTGGCCGCAATCTGGAATACGTAAGGGCCGCGCGGGCGCTGGGCATGGAGAACGGCGCGATCATGTTCCGCCACATCCTGCCCAACGCCATGGTGTCGACCATGACCTTTCTGCCGTTCATTCTCACCGGCGCCATCGGCACCCTGACGGCGTTGGACTTTCTGGGCTTCGGCCTGCCCGCCGGCTCGCCGTCTCTGGGCGAGCTGGTAGCGCAGGGCAAGTCCAACCTGCAGGCACCCTGGCTGGGCATCAGCGCCTTCGCTGTGCTGGCCATCATGCTGAGCCTGCTGGTGTTCATCGGCGAATCCGCCCGCGATGCTTTCGACCCAAGGAAATAAGATGAACAATGACAATCTGATCGAAATCCGCGATCTGGCGGTCGAGTTCGTGACGGGCGACTCACGGCAACGCGTGGTCGAGAACATCAGCTTCGATATTCGTCGCGGTGAAACGCTTGCACTGGTCGGCGAAAGCGGTTCGGGCAAGTCAGTGACCGCGCACTCGATCCTGCGCCTCCTGCCCTACCCCATCGCCAGCCACCCGAGCGGCACGATCCGCTACGCGGGCGAAGACCTGCTGAAAGTGGAAGAGAAAAAACTGCGCACGATCCGTGGCAACCGGATCGCCATGATCTTCCAGGAGCCGATGACCTCGCTCAACCCGCTGCACTCGGTGGAAAAACAGATCAATGAGGTACTGGGCCTGCACAAGGGCCTGACCGGCAAGGCGGCCACCGAGCGCACGCTGGAGTTGCTTGAACTGGTTGGCATCCCTGAGCCACACAAGCGCCTCAAAGCGCTGCCACACGAGCTTTCAGGTGGCCAGCGTCAGCGCGTGATGATCGCCATGGCCCTGGCCAACGAACCCGAGCTGCTGATTGCCGATGAACCGACCACCGCGCTGGATGTGACGGTACAGCTGAAGATCCTCGAATTGCTCAAGCAGTTGCAGGCTCGCCTGGGTATGGCACTGCTGCTTATCAGCCACGATCTGAACGTCGTAAGGCAAATAGCCAATCGAGTATGTGTCATGCAGCGCGGTTGCATCGTCGAACAGGCATCGTGCGAAGAATTGTTCCGTTCGCCGCAACATCCTTACACCAAAGTGTTGCTCAGCGCCGAGCCCAGCGGCGGTCCTTCGACCAACCCCGCGGGTGCTCCGCTGCTTGAAATCGAGGACCTGAAAGTCTGGTTCCCGATCAAAAAAGGCCTGCTCAAGCGCACGGTCGACCACGTCAAGGCGGTGGACGGCATACGTTTCAGCCTGCCGGAAGGGCAAACGCTGGGTATTGTGGGTGAAAGCGGTTCGGGCAAATCGACGCTGGGCCTGGCGATTCTCAGGCTGATCGGCAGTCAGGGCACCATACGGTTCAAGGGCAACGCGCTAGAATCCTTGTCGCAACAGCAGATCCGTCCGCTGCGCAGGCAGATGCAAGTGGTTTTCCAGGACCCGTTTGGCAGTTTGAGTCCGCGTATGTCGGTGTCTGAAATCGTTGGCGAAGGCTTGCGAATCCACGGCATGGGTACGGCCGCCGAACAGCAGACGGCGATCATCGAAGCGCTCAAAGAGGTTGGTCTGGACCCGGATACCCGGCACCGCTACCCTCACGAGTTCTCCGGTGGCCAGCGCCAGCGGATCGCCATTGCACGTGCGCTGGTCTTGAAGCCGGCGCTGATTTTGCTGGACGAGCCGACCTCGGCCCTCGACCGGACCGTACAGCGTCAGGTCGTCGAGTTGCTTCGCTCGCTGCAAACCAAGTACAACCTGACGTATTTGTTCATCAGCCATGACCTGGCTGTCGTCAAAGCGCTAAGCCACCAGTTGATGGTGGTCAAGCAAGGCCAAGTGGTCGAACAGGGTGCAGCGCAGGATATCTTCGCCGCACCGCAACATCCTTATACACAGCAGCTGCTGGAGGCCGCCTTTTTGGCGCCGGTAGCTGTCGATTAACCTGAAGAGGAACAACACATGGGTTTTCTCGCCGGTAAGCGCGTCCTGATCGTCGGTGTCGCCAGTAAACTGTCCATCGCATCCGGCATTGCCGCCGCCATGCATCGTGAAGGCGCAGAGCTTGCCTTCACCTACCAGAACGACAAACTCAAGGGTCGTGTCGAAGAGTTCGCCGCAGGCTGGGGTTCGGGCCCTGAGCTGTGCTTCCCTTGCGACGTGGCCAGCGACGAAGAGATCAACAAGGTCTTCGAAGAGCTGAGCAAGAAATGGGACGGCCTGGACGTGATCGTTCACTCGGTCGGCTTCGCGCCTGGCGACCAGCTCGATGGCGACTTCACCGAAGCCACCACGCGCGAAGGTTTCCGCATCGCTCATGACATCAGCGCCTACAGCTTCGTGGCCCTGGCCAAGGCCGGTCGCGAAATGATGAAGGGCCGTAATGGCAGCCTGCTGACCCTGTCCTACCTGGGCGCAGAGCGCACCATGCCCAACTACAACGTCATGGGCATGGCCAAGGCCAGCCTGGAAGCCGGCGTTCGTTACCTGGCCGGCAGCCTCGGCCCGGAAGGTACTCGCGTCAATGCTGTATCGGCCGGCCCGATCCGCACCCTGGCCGCGTCAGGCATCAAGAACTTCCGCAAGATGCTGGCTGCCAACGAAGCGCAGACTCCTCTGCGCCGCAACGTCACCATCGACGAAGTCGGCAACGCCGGCGCGTTCCTGTGCTCTGACCTGGCGTCGGGCATCAGCGGTGAAATCATGTACGTCGACGGCGGCTTCAACACCACCGCGATGGGCAGCATGGACGAGTGACACGGTAAACGCCGCTCCTCGCGAGCGGCACTTTCCCGGACTCAAAAAGAAGGCCGCTCAATGAGCGGCCTTCTTTATTTGCGCGTTTCGAGATTAGAACTTCTCGATCTTCGCCTTGCTTTCCAGCTGTGCACGGTACGCCGCGAAATCCTGTTGCCCCTCGCGGGAGGCAAGGAAGCGACGATATTGTGCCTTCTCGGCATCGGTCGGCGCAGCCGCCTGATTGACGCCATTGAGACGGACGATCACGAAGCTGCCATCCGACGCAGTGATGCTGGCGAACTCCGGCTTGTCCTTACCTGTCGGCTTGGGCATGCGGAACAGCGTCTGCAGCACTTGAGGGTCAACCCCTTCCTGACTGCGAGTGACCGCTTCCATCATCTTCCAGTCACGACCTTCCTGCTTGGCCGCCAACGGAATCTTGCCGTCACGCAGACCGGCCAGCAGCGCCTCGCCCTTGGCCTTGGCAGCGGCCGAAGCATGTTCCTTGACCAGTTGAGCGCGAATCGAGCTGGCAACGCTCTCAAGTGGCAACTGCTGCGGTTGCAAGTGCTCTTTGGAGCGCACCACCACAACGGTTTCCGGATCCAGCTCCAGCGTGTTGCTGTTGGCGCCTTCTTCCAGCACTTCAGGGCTGAATGCCGCCTGGATGACCGCGCGGTTGGCCGTCAGGCCTTCGCCGCCTTCACGACCGAACGGTGCAGTGGTCTGAACCTTCAGGCCCAGGTCCTGAGCCGGCTGGGACAAGTCCGACGATTCAAACGCCGAGTCTTCCAGTTGCTTGGTCACTTCGACAAACTTCTGCTCGACCAGCTGCGATTTCAAATCGTTAGTCAGCTTGCCTTTCAGACTGGCAAAGGTCGGCACCGAAGGTGCTTCAACGCCCAGCAGCTTGATCAGGTGCCAGCCGAAGTCGGTACGCACCGGCTGCGAAACCTGGTCCTTGTTCAAGGCATACAGCGCCTCTTCGAAAGCCGGGTCATAGACACCCTTGCCTGCGTAGCCCAGATCACCGCCCTTGTTGGACGAACCAGGGTCCTGCGAGTATTCCTTGGCCAGTGCCGCGAAATCCTCACCCTTGGCCAGACGCTGCTGAATTTCTTCAATCTTCGCCTTGGCCTGCTCGTCATTCAGCTTGTCGTTCACTTCGATCAGGATGTGTGCCGCACGACGCTGTTCGGACAGATTGGCGATTTCCTTCTGATAAGCCGCCTGCAAGTCCTCGTCCTTGACCTGCACCTTATCGAAGAAGGACGACTTCTTCAATTCGATGTAGTCGAGTACGACCTGCTCAGGGCTCATGAACTCCTTGGCATGCTCGTCGTAGTGAGCCTTGACTTCGTCATCGGTCACCTTGACCGCCGAGGTATCGGCAGGCAGGGTCAGCGACGCAAAATCACGGGTCTGCTTTTCGAGGCGTGCGAAGGCTTCAACCTGTGCGTCGGTTACAAAGGCACTGCCGGCAACACCTGCACGCACCTGACCAATGAGCATTTCCTGACCCAGCATCTGGCGGAACTGCAGACGGCTGTAACCCAACTGGCGAATGACCTGATCGAAACGGTCTGCGCTGAATTTGCCATCCACCTGAAACTCAGGCGTCTGCAAAAGCTGCTGATCCAGTGCCGCGTCGGAAAACGAGAACTTGGCATCCGCCGCGCCTTGCAGCAGCAGCTTGCGGTCGATCAGGCCCTTGAGCGCTGATTCGCGCAACAGCTTTTCATCCAGCATGGCAGGATCGAAATCCTTGCCCAACTGTTGCGAAAGCTGTTGAGCCAACTGGCGGCGCTGCATGTCGACGGCCTGGCTCAACTCATTCTGAGAGATGTCCTCGCCGTTGACTTCAGCCGCGTTCTGCTTGTTGCTGGTAGCGGTAAACATCGCTTCGATGCCGGTGAAGGCCATCAAGGCGATGATGAGTCCGATAATTGTCTTGGCAATCCAGCCTTGTGAATTGTCCCTGATGTTCTGCAGCATTGCGTCCCCCAAAACGGTTGTACTGACTAACCAACCGCGGAGCGTGGGTAGAAAGCGGATAGAAGAAAGGCGCATCCGAGGATGCGCCTTCTCGTAACTGACGAAGCGGTAGGGCTCGAACCCCTCGGTGTCGCAACCGAGTGCACCACCGCTCCGCTACTGGATCAGGACAGGCCCGATCCAGCGGGCAAAGGCATAGAGAGGCTTAGTTGACAGCTTCTTTAAGAGCTTTACCGGCTTTGAAACCTGGTTTCTTGGCAGCAGCGATTTCCAGCGTCTTGCCAGTCTGAGGGTTGCGACCGATGCGAGCAGGACGATCAGTCACGGAGAACGTACCAAAGCCAACCAAAACAACCGAGTCGCCAGCCTTCAGAGCGCCAGTGACGGATTCGATCACTGCGTCCAGCGCGCGGCCAGCAGCAGCTTTCGGGATATCAGCAGATGCAGCGATAGCATCAATCAGTTCCGACTTGTTCACTCTAAGTCCCCTTATCTCTATATTGAGTATGTTTCTAAGTTTTAGGTGTTAAGCAAAACGAGCGCTGGAAGGCTTGCCAGTGATTGCTTTAAAGAGCCGCTTTATAACAAGGGCTCTAAAAAGCTGTCAAGGAAGCCTGCCCAGACTTAATGCGTGCTAATTCTGTCCTTAGAGTCAGACTCGCGCTTCTCTTCCTTGGCGACCAGATCTGTAGCCACGTCCGGCAAAGGCTCCGGCGCGTATTGCAGCGCAATTTGCAGGACTTCGTCAATCCATTTAACGGGCTTGATCTGCAGATCCTGCTTGATATTGTCAGGAATCTCCTTCAAATCACGCACATTTTCTTCTGGAATGATCACTGTCTTGATTCCACCACGGTGTGCTGCCAGAAGTTTTTCCTTCAAACCACCAATCGCCAGCACTTGACCACGCAGGGTAATTTCGCCCGTCATTGCCACATCCGCCCGCACAGGGATCTGTGTAAGTGCCGAAACAAGTGCAGTGCACATGCCCACGCCAGCGCTCGGTCCATCCTTCGGCGTGGCGCCTTCCGGCATGTGGATATGCGTGTCGTGTTTCTCGTGGAAATCAGCGGGGATGCCCAGGCTACGGGCGCGGCTGCGAACCACTGTCTGGGCTGCGGTAATGGATTCGACCATGACATCACCCAGCGAACCGGTCTTGATCAACTGCCCCTTGCCCGATACGACCGCCGCTTCGATGGTCAGTAGTTCGCCGCCCACCTGAGTCCACGCCAGGCCGGTGACCTGACCGATCTGATCCTGCTGCTCTGCAAGCCCGTAGCGGAACTTGCGCACGCCCAGGAAGTGCTCGAGCATGTCGGCAGTGACCTGCACCGCGAAACGTTTTTCCATCGCGTGCTCTTTGACCGCCTTGCGGCAGACCTTGGCAATCTGCCGCTCAAGCCCGCGCACACCCGCTTCACGGGTGTAGTAACGGATGATGTCGCGGATCGCTTCCTCGTCAAAACTGATCTCGCCTTTCTTCAAGCCGTTGGCCTGAATCTGCTTGGGCGAGAGGTACTTGACGGCGATGTTGATCTTTTCGTCTTCGGTGTAGCCCGGCAGGCGAATGACTTCCATACGGTCCAGCAGCGCTGGCGGAATGTTCATCGAGTTCGACGTGCAGAGGAACATCACGTCCGAAAGATCGTAGTCGACCTCAAGGTAGTGATCGTTGAAATTGTGGTTCTGCTCGGGGTCAAGCACCTCGAGCAGTGCCGACGCCGGATCGCCACGCATGTCACTGCCCATCTTGTCGATTTCGTCAAGCAGGAACAGCGGGTTGCGAACGCCCACCTTTGTCATCTTTTGTATCAATCTTCCTGGCATCGAACCGATGTAAGTCCGGCGATGACCACGAATTTCAGCCTCGTCACGCACGCCACCCAGTGCCATACGCACAAATTTGCGATTGGTCGCGTTGGCGATGGACTCCGCCAGGGAGGTTTTACCCACACCTGGAGGACCTACCAGACACAGCACAGGGCCGCGAATCTTCTTCACGCGCTTTTGCACAGCGAGGTATTCGAGGATGCGTTCCTTGACCTCGTCCAGACCATAATGGTCGGCATCGAGAATCGCTTCGGCGCGCGCAAGGTCCAGACGTACCTTGCTTTGCGCCTTCCACGGCACCTGAACCAGCCAGTCGATGTAGGAGCGAACCACAGTCGCTTCGGCCGACATCGGCGACATTTGCTTGAGCTTGTTCAGCTCGGCATTCGCCTTGGTCAGAGCGTCCTTGGGCAGGCCGGCAGCGTCGATGCGCTTTTTCAGCTCTTCGATCTCGTTGTGGCCTTCGTCGCCATCGCCCAGTTCCTTCTGAATGGCCTTCATCTGCTCATTCAGGTAGTACTCGCGCTGGCTGCGCTCCATTTGCTTCTTCACACGACCGCGAATGCGTTTTTCAACCTGCAGCAGGTCGATTTCGGCATCCAGCAAGGCCAGCACGTGCTCGACACGGGCTGACAGGTCGATAATCTCGAGGATTTCCTGCTTCTGCTCGATTTTGAGCGCCATGTGCGCTGCCATGGTGTCGACCAGGCGGCCAGGCTCATCGATGCTGTTAAGCGACGACAGGACCTCTGCCGGGACTTTCTTGCCCAGTTGCACGTATTGCTCGAACTGAGCCAGCAGGCTGCGCACGAACACTTCGGATTCACGATCCGGTGCGTCGACTTCTTCGATCAGCGCGACGTCTGCTCGGTAGTGGCCATCGACTTCGATGAAACGCTCTACCGAACCACGCTGCTCACCTTCGACCAGCACCTTGACGGTGCCATCGGGCAGCTTGAGCAATTGCAATACGGTGGCAATGGTGCCGACGCTGTACAGAGCCTTTTCATCAGGATCGTCGTCAGCCGGGTTTCTTTGCGCGAGCAGCAGGATCTGCTTGTCGCCTGTCATTGCCGCTTCAAGGGCTTCGATAGACTTCTCGCGCCCCACGAACAGCGGGATAACCATGTGCGGATAAACCACGACATCACGCAATGGCAAGAGAGGCAATTCAATAGTGGTCTTCATGATTTCGCCTCTACGGCGGCCAATTGGCCGGGACAGATGGAATTAGCTTGAAGCCAAGATGGGGGTAGCGTCCAAAAAAAACAAGCTCTAGAGGCGCGACCCGCAAAGATCAGTTTCTTCATACAAAACGAATGAGCGGCTTAAAAATGCAAAAGGGGACCAAAAAGGCCCCCTTCAGTATTACTTCACGCATATGAACATGCGTTTATGCGTCGGGAGCAACCTTGGCAGGCGGCTCGCTGTTTTCGTAGATCAACAGCGGCTTGGACGTGCCATCGATAACGCTTTCGTCGATCACCACCTTGCTCACATCGCTCTGCGACGGGATTTCGTACATGGTGTCGAGCAGAACGCCTTCGAGAATCGAACGCAGGCCACGGGCACCGGTCTTGCGCTCCAGCGCGCGACGGGCAACAGATTTCAGCGCATCGGTACGGAACTCGAGGTCCACACCTTCCATCTCGAACAGCTTGGCATACTGCTTGGTCAGCGCGTTCTTCGGCTCGGTGAGGATCTGTATCAACGCAGCCTCATCCAGCTCGTCCAGCGTCGCAAGCACCGGCAGACGGCCCACGAACTCGGGGATCAGACCGAACTTGACGAGATCGTCAGGCTCGACTTCACGCAGCGACTCGCCAACCTTCTTGCCCTCCTCCTTGCTGCGAACCTCGGCGTTGAAGCCGATGCCGCCACGGGTGGAACGGTTCTGAATGACCTTTTCCAGGCCCGAGAAGGCGCCACCGCAGATAAAGAGGATATTACGCGTGTCCACCTGCAGGAATTCCTGCTGCGGGTGCTTGCGACCACCTTGAGGCGGAACGGAAGCCACGGTGCCCTCGATCAGTTTCAGCAAGGCTTGCTGCACGCCTTCACCGGACACGTCACGAGTGATTGAAGGGTTGTCGGATTTGCGCGAAATCTTGTCGATTTCGTCGATGTAGACAATACCCATCTGGGCCTTCTCGACATCGTAATCACATTTCTGCAACAGCTTCTGGATAATGTTTTCGACGTCCTCACCCACATAACCGGCTTCGGTCAGGGTGGTGGCGTCAGCAATGGTGAACGGCACGTTAAGCAGGCGAGCCAGTGTTTCGGCCAGCAGCGTCTTGCCGGAGCCCGTAGGGCCGATCAGCAGGATGTTGCTTTTGCCCAGTTCGACGTCGTCGTTCTTCTTGTCACGCTGATTCAAACGCTTGTAGTGGTTGTACACCGCTACTGCGAGAACCTTTTTGGCACGTTCCTGACCGATGACGTACTGGTCAAGGATGCCGCTGATTTCTTTAGGCGAAGGCAATTTATGCGCGCTGCTTTCGGCCTGAGCTTCCTGCACCTCCTCACGGATGATGTCATTGCACAGGTCGACGCACTCGTCGCAGATAAATACCGAGGGCCCGGCAATCAATTTGCGCACTTCGTGCTGGCTTTTGCCGCAGAAGGAGCAATAGAGCAATTTGCCGCTGTCCTCGCCGTTACGG